>Ga0070699_100003438_pt1 | contig 14001 bp, 10 predicted proteins | sample KBSK1503metaG_FD_65473 | JGI IMG/M metagenome (GOLD analysis project Ga0070699, IMG submission 65473) | Corn, switchgrass and miscanthus rhizosphere microbial communities from Kellogg Biological Station, Michigan, USA - KBS K1-50-3 metaG | ecosystem: Host-associated > Plants > Roots >...
CGTTTTCGAGCGGCATCTCGGGATCGATGGCGCGCAGCTCGCGTTCCACCGTCTGCAGCGTCGATGCCGGGTTGCCGGCGCTCCGCACGAACAAGACCATCGCATCAGCATAATTCTGGCTGAGCGGCACGTACACGGCCGGCTGCGGCGCCTCGCCGATCGTCTGATATTTGATCGTCTTCACGACGCCGACGATTTCGCGCGGCTGCGTGTCGGTGGCGAACCGGAATCGCCGGCCGAGTGGATTCTGGTCCGGCCAGTATTTCGTCGCCATCGTTTCGTTGACGATCGCCACGGAAACCGTTCCCGCGCGATCGGCCGCGACGAAGTCTCTGCCGGCCCGAAGCGCGACGCCGATTGTCGAGAAATACCCGACGTCGATCGTGTGCGACAGCGTGAGCAGCGCATCCGATTTCTCCTGCGGCTCACGCCCTTCGACGACGAGGCGGCGGTACACGCTTGCCCACAACGGCTGATTGGCCGCCCACGACACCGACGCCACGCCCGGAATGGTTGCGACGCGCTCTCGCGCCGCGCGATAGAACTGCTCCGCACGCGGCTGCGCGTATCCCGCCTGTCCCGGATTCGCGGACACGACCGCGAGCGGCTTCGGATCGTACCCGAGGTCGACCGTGAACGCCTGCTGGATGTTTCGCAGGAACAGGCCGGCGACGACGAGCGCGACGAGCGACATCGCGACCTGTGCGACGACCAGCGCGCGGCGCAGCCGTCCGGCGCGCCGCGTACCCGCGGTCGTTCCGGCTTCTTCCTTGAGGACGCCGACGACGTCCGGCCGCGATGCACGAAGGGCGGGAATCAAGCCGACGAGGACGCTGCTGGCGATGGCGAGCAGGGACGTGAACAGGAACACGCGTCCGTCGACTCGAAGCGGGACGAAATTGTTCGCGACGACCGCCGGGCGGAACGACCAGAGCAGGTTGCGGCCCCAGATGCCGACGAGCAGTCCCACGCCGCCTCCGACGACGCCGAGCAGAAGACTTTCGGTCAGGAGTTGTCGGACGAGACGGGCCCGGCCGGCGCCGAGCGCGACGCGCACGGCGAGCTCCTGCCGGCGTGCGGTGGCGCGCGCGAGCAGCAGGTTGGCGACGTTCGAGCAGGCGATCAACAGCACGACCGCAACGATCGTCATCAGCACGGCCGCACCGAACATCATGGCGTTTCGCATGCCGGGAAAGATCGTCGCCTCCGCGATCGGCAGCACGGACACGCTGCGCCCCTTGTTCGATTCGGGGTACGCCTGCTCGAAGCCTCTGGCGATCGCTTTGAAGCTGGCTTCCGCCTGCTCGCGCGTCACCGACGGCTTCAGACGGCCGACGGTGTTGAAGACGACCGATCCCCGTTCGTGCAGCCAGTCGCCGAACTGTCGCGGCAGGAGATCGGGCGCCGCCATCGACGGCGCCCAGATCTCCGGGCCGAACATCGACGTCACGCCTTTGAATCCTTCCGGCGCCGCGCCGACGATCGTGAAGACGCGCCGGTTCAGCGCGATCGTGCGGCCGACGACCGCCGCGTCCGCTCCGAACCGCCGCTGCCAGAGACTGTGCGCGATCACGATGACCGGATGCGTGCCCGGCGTGCGATCTTCGTCGTGGAGGAAGAAGCGGCCGGCCGCCGGCGTGATGCCGAGCACGTCGAAGTAGTTCGCGGTCACGAGCTGCGCGAACACGCGCTCGGGCTCGACAGCTCCAAATTGCGGATCGCGGATTGCGGATTGCGGATGAGGCGTTGATCGTGAATCCGCAATCCGGAATCCGGAATCCGCAATCGACATACGGAGCGCCAGCGGTCCCGAGTAGCCGGCAAGATCGGCGAGAACGACGTTCCCGGCGCGGAAGTCCTGCAGATTCGGATACGACAACGGCAGCAGGCTGCCGAACCGTGTGGGGTTTTTCGCGTCGAGCGCGAACACTGCGACGAGCTCGGACGGCCGCGACGCCGGAATCGGGTTCAGAAACAAGGTGTTGATGACCGTGAACATCGTCGTGTTGGCGCCGATGCCCAGCGCGAGCGACAACACAGCGGTCACGGTCACCACCGGGTTTCTGACGAGCGTTCGGACCGCGTAGCGCAGGTCCTGCAGCAGACGATCCACGGGACTAGCTCCGCACGCGATCCGGCGCCGACGAACCGCTCATCTGTTCGTGCGCGCGCCGATGCCACTCGTCGAGCCGTTCACGATGCCACGGTCGTCCGCGCCAGAAGAGACTGCGCGCGATCAGGAACCAGAACGCGAAGAACGCGAACGGAAACAAGAACCCGAATCCGAATCCCCACGGCCGGTAATACATGTACGGCACGACGACCGGTGCGGCGGCGCCGCCCGCCGCCTGCGCGCCGACCGCCAGCCCGTGCGAGACGCCGAGCTGATATCCGATCGCGCCGATCACGATCGCCGCGAAAAACGCCGCGAATGCTATGGCCCATCTGTTCATGGCACGCCTCCAGTTCATATCCGGAGTGTGCGCGGCGATTGTGGAGAGAATATGAAGGCGTTACGTGACGGGCGCGCCAAGCCACGAAAACCACGAAACCGCGAAACTCACGAAAAATATTTCAAAGTTTCCGTGAATTCCGTGATTTTCGCGGGTTTCGTGGCACCTGTACGCGCGAGCGTCAGAAGCTGACGCGCGCAGCCAGCTGAAACGCGCGCGGACCGCCCGATCCGAACGTCTGACCGACGCGCTGATTCGCTTTGCCGAACGTCGACGGCACCACGAGGTTGAAGTTGTAGTTCGTCAGGTTCGACACGTTGAAGATGTTGAACGCTTCGCCGATGAGACGCAGCTGCATCCGGTCGCCGAGGCCGATCGTTTTCATCACGCGGAGATCCTGCGACGTGAACACGTCGCCAAGCTGGTAGTCCGATGGCAGCGTGATGGTCGGATAACGCTGGCCCGCGGTGATGCCCGCCCGGCCGGCAGGCGTGAGCGTCCCCGCGATCGTGCTGTTGTACTGATTGACGAGATCCTGAAGATCCGACTTGCTCAGATATCCCGAGTAGCCCTGGCCGAGGACTTCGAGAAGCGGCGTGTACCCGCTGCTCGACACGTTCGTGCCGGTGTTGTCGAAGCCGTTGATCGTCGGCGCCACCGGCGGCCGGCTGAGGAACGTCGAGAGCAACGACACCTGCACCTGCCCCGGCAGATCGATCAGGCCGGACACGGTGAGGTTGTGGCGCGACAGATCGGGACCGTACGTCGCGAAGTAGTCGTTCAGGTTCTGCGTGACGTCGCCGATGCTCTGGCTGCTCTGGAGCGCGTACGACGCGGTGAACTCATAGCGGTGCGCGAGGCGCTTGTCGAGCCTGAGGAGCAAGCCCTTGTACGCGGAGGTCGCGCCGGGCCACCAGAAATTGATCGGGCCCGACGAGCACTGTGCCGCCGGATCGTTCGCCTGCGCGCCGACGCAGCGCGGAATCACCGGGCCGTCGATGGCGTTGAAACGGTTGTAGTCGACGCTCGCGCCGAAGAAGCCGCCCGGCGTGCCGTGGACCATCTTGCGGTAGACGAAGTCGGCCTGCAGCACCATGTCGCCGGTGAGCTCGCGCTGGAACCCGAGGTTGAAGTGGCGCGCGCTCGCCGTCGGGAAGTCGTGCGGATAGAGCGCGCCGAGCGCCGTCGCCTGCTTCGACAGCAGGATCTGCGGCTGATCGCCGGTGCCGGGATACTTCGCGTCCTGCTGTGCGCGCAGCGAAGGCAGCAGCTGCAGGAACGCGCCGTAATTGAGCGCGAGCGAATTCAGGAACGCGGTGCTGAACGGCTGGCCGGTGAGCGGGTTGGTGACGGCGGCGTTCCCGATGAACTGACGCCCCGAGCCGCCGATGACGGCGCGCTCGCCGAGACGCCACCAGCCAAGCTGCGTGTCGTAGAAGATGCCCGCGCCGCCGCGGATGACCGTCGGCCGCTCTTTACCGAGCGACCAGGCGAACCCGGCCGCGGGCGAGAAGTTCTTGTACTCCTTCTTCGTCGGACTCAGGTCGTTGCCGTAGATCGGCGCGAGGTACGCCGGCTTCGACAGATCGTAGTTGAGCACGTTCGTCTCGTGCTGCCACCCCATGCCGTAGTTCAGCGTGAACGACGGCGACACCTTCCAGCTGTCCTGCGCGTAGAAGTGGAACTTGTTGTTGCCTCTCGCGTTGTCCAGGTGATAGGACGGCTGCGATCGATCGCCGATCCCGACCAGGAACGCAACGACCGGGAGCTTTCGCAGATCGGCCTGATTGTGAATCTTGCCGTCGGGGAGGCCGAACAGCGCCGGCAGCACCGGACTGATGTTCGCGAGGAATTCCGGCGACAGCAGATACGCGCGCGCCGGATCGAAGAAGCCCCAGTAGCCGACGCCGTCGAAGTGCTCGTACTCGCCTCCGAATTTCACCTGATGGCTGTTCTTCAGCCACGTCATGTTGTCGGAGATCGGGAAGCGACGGAGATCGCGCCCCTGCGGCGAGTTGAAATTGTTCCCGAGCGCGAAGTTCACGGAGTTCAGATAGAAGATCTCGGGCCCGCCCGCGCCGATGCAGTTGCCGCTCAGATCGCCGGCGCAATCGGCCGGCGTATTGCGGTTCCTCCAGTACATGTGCGAGAAGCGCAAATCGTTCACGAGATTGCTGCGCAGAATGCTCGTGACGCCCACGAGCTGCTGGTCGACCCAGTTGTCGTTCGACACGAAGTTGGACGGCGGCACCGGGATGCCGAACGGACCGCTGTTCGTGTTGCCGTCGTGCGAATAGCGGACGAACAGCGAATGGTTGTTGCCCGGGTGGAAGTCGACGCGCCCGCTGAACTGATTCCCTTTGTACGGCGCCGGCGCCAGCGTCCCGAATCCGGCGACAGACGGCAGGTCGGGCTGCACGATGTACACGCCCTGCTGGCTCGTGCGCTCGTAGTTTCCGAAGAAGTGAATCTTGTCTTTCTTGATCGGGCCGCCGAGCACGAAGCCGCCCTGCTTGCGCGAGAAATCCGGATCGTCGGTCAGCGAGTTGCGCGCGAGGCTCGGATACGCGGCAAGGTTGTGATCGCGGTAATACAGATAGCCGGCGCCGCGCAGGTCGTTCGATCCCGAGCGCGTGACGACGTTGATGGCGCCGAACGCGGTGATGCCGGTCGACAGGTCGAAGTTCGCCGTCGAAATCTGGAATTCCTGCACGACTTCCTGCGAGAAGTTCTGGCCGGTGCCGCCTTCGACCGGGTTGCGCACGTTGCCGCCGTCGACGGTGATCGCGGTATGCGACGCCGGGCCGCCGAGCACCGACACGTTGAACTGCGCGTTGAACTGCGCCGGGTTCCCGAGGTTGACGGTGACGCCCGGCTGCAGCTGCGCGAGGTTCAGGAAGCTGCGGCCGTTCAGCGGAAGATTCTCGATCTGCGTGCGGCCGACGACCCCCTGCACGCGGTTCGATTCGAGATCGACCATCGTGGCCGTGCCGGTCACCGTGACCGCTTCCTGTCGCGTGCTGACCTGCAACGAAATCTTCACCGTGGTCGTCGCTCCCACGACCACGTCGACCGGGCTCACCGTCGGCTGAAAACCCGGCGCCTCGATGAGGACGTCGTACGGCCCTGCCGGCAGAGTTGGAACCGAGAACGAGCCGTCGGGTCCCGTTTGAACGGACCGCACGGCGCCCGTGTCCCGGTTCGTGACCGCGACCGCCGCCTTCGGCAGCACGGCGCCGACTTGATCGGTTACGGTTCCGGCGATGGCGCCGTTCGGCACTTGCGCAGCGAGCGAACCCGACATGGAGATCACCAATAGCAACAAGAGACCGGCTGGACGCATCTGACCCTCCGCAGCCTTCCGAGTTTCCGCCTGGATTGAGGCTTGGTGGCGGGCAAGCATACACCCCGCGAGCACGGCCCAAAAAGCGATCACCTCCGGTATAATCCGCGCCACCGGGAGAGATCCATGCTGATGAATCAACGCACGCGTCGAGACATCCTCAAGGGAACACTCATCGTCGCTGGACTGGGCGTTCTCGATATTCCCGAGTGGGCGCTGCCCGTGCTTGCACAGGGCGACACGGACGTGCCGTTCACTGACATCCCCGACAACGTTCGGTGGGACACGCCGCCCGACCGACGTCTGCTGGACCTGCGGACGATTAACGGTCCGTTTACGCCCCCGGACAAGTTCGCGACGACGCAGCACTACGGGCACCCCACAATCGACCCCGCGGCGTTCCGACTGAGGATTTCCGGCCTGGTGGACCGGCCCAAACAGCTGTCGCTCGACGACCTGAAGAAGATCGGCAGCACCGATCTCGTCGCCGGCTTCGAATGCTCGGGCAACCGCGGTCCGCTCAATGGCCTCTGCGGCAACGGCCGGTGGACCGGCGTCTCGCTGAAATCGGTGCTCGACTCGGCGGGCGTCAAGCCGTCGGCGCGCGAGTTCGTGTTCTTCGGCGCCGATCACGGCGAAGAGGAAGTCGAGTGGCGCACGCAGAAATTCAAGATCGACGTGCCGTTCGGACGCAGCCTGAATCGCGAGAAGGCGCTGTCGCCCGATCCGTTCATCGCGTGGGCGTTGAACGGCCAGCCGTTGACGAAGCACCAGGGCGCGCCACTGCGCCTCCTCGTTCCGGGATGGTATGGCGTCTGCAATGTGAAGTGGCTCTCCCAGATTCACATTCAGGAAGACGCTTACACAGGAAAGTATCAGTCGCGCTGGTACCGCACGATCAGAGGCGAGATGATCGACGGCGAGATGAAATACATGGAGACCGCCGTCACGCACATGAACCTGAAGTCGTTCATCGCGCGCGTCACGAAGAACGGCGATCAGTACAGAGTGCTCGGCGTGATCCTCAACGACGGCACGCCGATCAAGTCGGTCGACGTGAAGGTCGACGAGGGACCGTGGCAGGCCGCGACGCTCGACCCGTCGACGAAGGACAAGTACGGCTGGAAGCTGTTCACGTATCAGTGGAAGGGGGCGACGCCGGGCGCCCACACGCTCGTGTCGCGCGCGACCGACGTGAACGGCAAGGTTCAGCCGACCGCGCAGGAGCTCGAGACGAAGAAGTCGTTCCTCGAGGAGAACTCGCAGGTACCGCGAAAGGTGATGATCGCGTAAGCGGTTCTCCAGGCACCACGACCCGTTTGCTGCGCGCGATCGAATAAAAAGGCAACCACGAAAGCACGAAGAAGAAACTACCTGATTCTTCTTCGTGACTTCGTGGTTGCGTTTGATGCCCTCGTGGTTGACGTGAAGTCCCGGGGCCCCTAGCGCCCCGTCCCCCCCGCTGATTGCACCGCAGTCAACGACAGCACCGCGTACGCCGACGCCGCGTCGCTCATGAACTTGCCGGGATCGCTCGCGGGATCGCGGCGCTTGTTCAACGACATCGCGGTCCATTGCCCGGTCGATCGATCCTGATGCCGGCGCAGCCAATCCAGTCCTTTTCGCACGCGCGCGTCGGATGACGCCGGGCCGCCGGCGTTCTGCAGCGCCAGCGTGACGATGCCCGTCGCGTAGCCGTCGGTCTGCGTGTCGAGGGCGGTGTCGTCGACGCGCTTGAAGGTCCCGAGCGACGCCATGCTCCAGCCGCCGTCTTGCTGCTGCGCGGCGAGCAGCGCCTCGGCGATCGCCTGCCGCTGGGCAGGCAACAGCACGTCGGAGACTTTCGACGAGGCCCACAGCATCAGCGCGCGATTCAACAGCGGCTGGTGCTCGACCTCGCGCTGGGCGTAGGCGCGCAGCAGCTTGAGACTCTCCTGGATGGATGGATCGGCGGCGTACCCGTCCGGCGCCGTCCCGATCGCGACGACGGCCAGCGCGGCGCCGAAATACGGCGCGTCCGACGACTCCCACGGCTCGTAGTGGAAGTTCAGCCAGGTCCACGCGCCGGAGAGCGCCTGCGTCCGCATCTGCAGCGCCCACATGTGGCCGAACGCGGCGCGCGTGTCGTCGGCCAGATGTCCGCGATCGCGGTCGCGCGTCGCGAGGACGAGTGCGTTGATGACGGCCTCGGTGCCGCGCGACTCGCTCGTCTTCGGGATGCCGCGCGTCTGATCCGGATACCACGGATCGACGTCCTTCCACAGCGCGACGCGCTTGGTCACGACGTCGAGCATCTTCGTTTCGGCGGCGGTCGGCTGACGTTCGCCGAGCGCGGCGCGGAGCGCGGGGCGCGCGATCGCATACGGCATCCCGGTATGACACGAGATGCAGAACGTGTCGTGATCGCGCGCCGCGCTCGGCCACGCGACCCACCAGTTCGCCCGGCCGTCGAGATACGAGGCCGCGGCCTTGGGATCCCAGCCGCCCTCGCCGGCGGTCCATGCGGTTGCCCCTGCCAGCAGCAGCATCAGCGCGCACGATGTCATGAAGCGCATAGACGGGAATTATACGCGTCGCGCGGCGCCTCGCCTGCGCGGCGATTCGCCAGCCAGTGGCAGGCTTTTGCCAAATCGGGACCGTCGTATCCGCCACGAAAACACGAAACTCACGAAATATTTCAAAGTTTTCGTGTGTCTCGCGATTGCGTCTGTTTCGCGGTGATGGCCCAGCGGAGGCTGATCAGCGAAGACGGTCCGCCAGAACTGGACCGCGGGGCCCTTCGTCTACCAAATCATGCTTGCCGAGACCGTTCTTCAGGATCTCCGCATCGGGCTGCGGGTCCTCCCGCTGGCGATCGCGGCCGTCGCGGGCAACGGCATTCAGAACACGCTGTTCGGCGTGAGCGCCCGCGATCCGCTGACCTACGGCAGCGTCGCGGTGCTGGTCGCGATCGTTTCACTCACCGCGACGCTCGTGCCGGCGCGCCGCGCCACGCGCGTCGATCCGATGATCGCGCTCCGAGCAGAATAAAATGACGGCGTGCGCGTCGTCGCCATCCTCTTTGCGCTGACGATCCTGGCGGACTCGGCCCGCGATTCACTTCAGCGACCCCAGCACCCGCCCGACATTCATTTCGCCGCCACGCCTCAACCGATCGCCGACGCGATGCTACAGCTCGCGCACGTGACGCGCGACGACGTGGTCTACGACCTTGGATCGGGAGACGGCCGCATCGTCATCCTCGCGGCGCAGAAGTACGGCGCCGTTGGCGTCGGCGTCGAAATCGATCCGCGCCTCGTCGCCCTCTCGCGCCAGGTGGCGCTCGAAGGCGAGGTCGCCGATCGCGTCACGTTCATCGAAGGCGATCTCTTCGAGGCCGACATCTCGGAAGCGACGGTCGTCGCGTTGTGGTTGTCCGCGAGGGTGAACGCACGGCTGGAGCCGAAGCTCAAACGCGAGCTGCGGCGCGGCGCGCGCGTCGTTTCTCACCAGTTCCCAATCGGGTCCTGGCAGCCCGACGCGCACGTCCGCGTGGAGAACGAAGATGTCTTTCTCTGGACGATTCAGTAACCCGCTGCACGAGCGACCACCGCGACGATCTCCATCACGAAGATCAGCGCCGCCGCGACGAGAAGTTGCTTGCGATCGAACATGAACATAGTGCTGCCCCCCGCCTCGACGTAAGGCAACCGCCATGCCCGTCGCGCGCCGCGCGTAACCAACTGATCTCTGAACGGTTATCCCGTCGACGTGGACCTCTGTCGCTCGTGTCGCATGCCCGCGTGATCCGAAGCGGCACGGTCGGTCCGAAAAGCGTCGCTGACGGTTTCGACGCGCGACTCCAAGATTTGATCGGGGCATGAGGTTTGCGACGTCGGCGCAGACCAATAGAGGAGGACCCTATGATCTGGTTGGCAGTCGCGGCGTTCGGAGGACTTGCGTTGGGATATGTGAAAGTGCGTCGGCGCCGCAAGGAGGCCAACGGCGTGGGCCACTAGGCCGAGGCTTCGGCGGCCGCTTTGGCGCGTCCCTTCGCGGCCGGAGCGCCAGCTCCGGTCAGAGCGGCGACATCGCGGGCGAACGGTGTCGCCGCTTTCGTTTTGACGACGTCCGCGAGCCGATCGTCCAGCAGCCGGGCGGCCGCCGGTCCTTCTCCTTCGGCGCGCTCCGCAAAGCGTTTGCGGGCGTACTCCAGATTGTGCTGCAGGCGGTCCCGCAGCTCCGCCGGCTTGTGCTTCGAGGCATCGGCGGTGTACACGGACTCGAGATCCTTCACGAGCGACTCGGCGTACTCGCGGAATTCGGCGAGCGCTTCCCATTCGAGCGCGAGCTTCGTCAGCATCGGCACGGCGTGCCACAGCAGCACTTCCGCGAACTTCACGCGCCGCTCCGGCGTCACCAGCTCGGTGTGCGTCTGATCGGAGTCGTCGGCGTAGAGGACGGCGGTCACCTGACCGCGAACGGCGACAGGCAGCACCAGGACGAACGTCGGCGATCCACCGAAGAGGGTGCGCGTCGTGTCGGTCAGCTCGCGCGCCATGAGCCCGTGGACGCGGCCGTCGCGGACCGCCTTCGTGAGCGGCGAGTCGACGGTGAGCGGGATGCTCACCTTCGAGATGTCGGCGGCCGAATCGAATCCGCTGTGACGCCGGCCTTCGAGGTGGTTGCCTGTGACGTCGAACAGCGCGACGCGTGAGAACTCGGTCGCGAGCGCGTCGATGACGACGCCCTGCACGTCGTCGACCGACACGGCGCTGGTGAGGCGCTGAAACGCCGACCGCAGATGATCGAGCGGCTGCAGCGCGGCCTTGACCATCTGGCCGCGCAACACGCGCCCCTGCTCCACGCGCGACGCCTCGGCCTCGGCAATCGCGTGCTCGAGATCCTTTGCGCGCTGGTCGTGGGTCTTCAGCGTGGCGTTCACCGCCTTCAAATCGTTCTGCGCCGTCTTGAGGCTGTTCTGCGCCGCCGTCAGCTCACTCTGGACGCTTCGCAGCTCCTCATGCGCCGACTGCAGATCGTTGTGGGCCGTCTTGAGCTCTTTGTGCGTGGTCTGCACATCGGCCTGCGCGGCTTTCAGCGATCGTCGCGTCTCGGCGAGATCGCGTTCCGCGTCCGCGCGCTGCCCCGCTTCGTGCTCGCGGGCGGCTTCGGCTTCGCGCCGCGCCGCGTCCGCAAAGGCTTGCGCGGCGGACGCCTCTTTCAGCTCCTGCCGCACGGCCGCTGTTTTCTGTTCCTCCGCCTTCAGCGCTTGGGCGTGCTCGGCGCGCGCCGCTTCCAGCGCGGCGTCGAGCGCGGCTTGACCCTCGGCGCGCGCGCGCTTCGCGGCGCTTTCGATCTCGGCGGTCGCCGCCGCGGCGAGCTTCTCGACAAGAGCCGAAATGGCATCGTCGGCCGGCGCCGCGGCCCCGAGCTTGTCCTCGACGCTCCGCATCGCCGTCTCGAACGCGCGGCGCACCGCCTGCAGCTCGCGCTTCGAGTGATCGGCGCGGCTCGTCATCAGGCGCCGCAGGAGCGCCGAGGTCTCAGCCGCCGCAAACTCACGGAATTGCATGACAGTAGAAGGGCGCGTTGGGCCGCGGGGCTCGGTGCAAGGCGCGCGCCCGCGCGAACATTACTTATCGATGCGCGTTCCCGCATGACGAGAGCGTCCGCGACGTGACACTTTCGCAACATCGATCACGTTTGATGTCGCGTCACATCAGGCCGTCGTGTCACTCGATCGGGCCGGGTCCGACACCGGTCCGACACGTGTCGGACCCGGAGATCGCCGCCCAAGCTGAACCATGTAACTTTGTCGTCGTGAAACCCGACAGTAGAAGCGCCACACAGAAAGGTAAGTGATTGCAGTGCGCGTGCTTAACCGGCAATCGGCCCTGTCAGCATGATTGCGACAGCACATAGCTTCGCGCCCTGTCTCAAACCCGACGGAGGATGGCCGTGGCTGACGATCGACGACTCCGAGTCGTGATCTTTCAGGAAGGACCAGGCGTCTGGGTCGTTCGCGGACTCGAACACGAGCTGCTCGCCGAAGCACGCACGATCGGTGGCGCGGTGCGCGCCACGATCAAACTCGTCGAAGCGCACGCGAGCTTCGACTCGCGCCACAATCTGCGGCCGCTGGCCGCGTTCCGCCCGTCGCCGCAGACCTACTGGAACGCCTATCACTCGGGAACGCCCGTCTCGCTGACCCAGTTGGGCGTTACCTCACCACCCGGTTGGATCATCAGCGTCGCATTCGCGCACCGCCGTCCGGACCGGCAGCCCACTCCCCGCGTCGCATGATCGGTTCCGCGCCACCTTCGCACACGCCGTCCACGTCGAGATCGCCCGATCCGATCATGAAGTCGACGTGGATGGCGCTGCGATTCCCGCCGGCGCGCTCGAAGGCCGCATCGTCCATCGATTCGCCGCCGCGCAGCGTGAACTTGTACGCAGTTCCGAGCGCGACGTGGCTCGCGGCGTTCTCGTCGAACAGCGTGTTGTAGAACAGCAGCCCCGACTGCGAGATCGGCGAGCTGTGCGGCACGAGCGCCACTTCGCCGAGGCGCGCCGCGCCCGGGTCGGTGTCGACCATCTGACGCAGCACCGATTCGCCCCGGGCCGCCGCAATCCGCACCACGCGCCCCTGCTCGAACGTCAGCGTGAAGTCTTCGATGAGCATGCCGCCGTAACTGAGGGGCTTCGTGGCGCGCACGGTGCCGTCGACGCGCGCGCGATCGGCGATCGTGAAGACTTCTTCGGTCGGCAGGTTGGCGACGAAGGTGATGCCCGACCGGCTGGCCGACTGACCGCTCACCCACGTGTGAGCGGCCGGCAGACCGACCGTGAGATCGGTGGCCGGACCGGTGAAATGCAGCGCCTGATATCGCTTCGTATTGAGGTAGTCGCTGCGCGAGGCGAGGGCCGCGAGATGCTCTGTCCACGCCGCGACGGGATCCGGACGATCGAGGCGGCACAGCCGCTCGATCGTCGACCACAAGCACACGCGCTGCTCGTCGCGCGGCACGTCGGGAAACACTTTGGCGGCCCACGCATCGTTGGCGGCCGCGATGACGCCCCAGTTCGTATCGTTGCGCGAGATCTGCGTCCGGAACGGCACGACGGCGCGCGAGACCGCCTGCTGCATGACGCCGACGAGGTCCGGCGCCTGATCCTTCAGCAGATCGGGATCGTTCGCATAAATCGACAGCATCGCGCCGCCGGCCGTGACGTGGTCGGCGAGCACGTCCGGCAGCCAGCGCGAGACCTCGGCGAGCGATTCGCGCGGCGCCTGCTCGAACCGCGACAGCAGCAGCGCCTCGTCGCCCCAGATGGCTTCGACCAGCTCCGCGCCGGCACGGTAAGCGCTCGCCGTGACGGCTCGAACCAGCGGCGCCGCATCGAGCGAGACGCCGCCGTTGGCGAGCGGACCGATGATGATGAGGCGCTGGCCCCGCTGGAGATTGAGGGCCACGCGGACGGCGAGCTCTCCATAACTGTCGAGTTTCATAGTTGATAATGATGACGCATGTCGTCGCCCGCGATCATTCTGATCACGCTCGCGGCCGCCGTTGTCAACGGCGCGCTCGGGTACGGCTTTTCATCGATCACGGTACCGATCGCGCTGCTGTTCCTGAGCAATCGCGTTCTGAATCCCGCGCTCGTTCCGATCGAAGTGGCGCTCAATGCCTACGTGCTCTGGGTCAATCGCGCGGCGCTGCCGCTCGTCGTCCGCCGCGTGACCCCGGTGGCCATCGGCCTCGTGCCCGGCGTCATCGTCGGCACGCTGATCGTCGCCCATGTGAGCCCGGAGTGGTTGAAGCTTAGTACATATGTCGCGCTGCTGCCGCTGATTCTGCTCCAGGCGATGGGCTATCGGCGTCCGATTGGCGCGGAGGCGTCGGCCGGCGCCGTGTTCGGCAGCGGGGTCGGCGTCCTGTACGCCGTGACGACCATCTCGGGTCCGCCGCTGGCGCTCGCGCTCAACAACCAGGGGTTCTCGAAGCAGGAGTTCCGGGCTGCGCTCGGGTTCATCCGCCTGGCCGAATCGAGCCTGACGGCGTTGGCCTACGTGGCGGCCGGCCTCTTCTCGCGCGAGAGCGCCGCGCTGATTCCACGGATTCTTCCGAGCGTGGCGGTCGGCGTGCCGATTGGCGCTTTCGTGATCCGTCACGTCAAGGCCGAAACGTTTCGCCGCGTCTGTATGAGCTTCGACGCGTGGGT
>Ga0070699_100003441_pt1 | contig 13996 bp, 7 predicted proteins | sample KBSK1503metaG_FD_65473 | JGI IMG/M metagenome (GOLD analysis project Ga0070699, IMG submission 65473) | Corn, switchgrass and miscanthus rhizosphere microbial communities from Kellogg Biological Station, Michigan, USA - KBS K1-50-3 metaG | ecosystem: Host-associated > Plants > Roots >...
TGATCGTTTCAGCTGCCAGGTCATGCCCACGCTGATTCCAATGGGTATCAAAAGGATAATATAGCTCTGCGCCCGTGCCTGCTTCTTCTTGAAAGATCGGGGTCAGATCGAGAAAGCGAATATAGCTCTCTTTGGCAAAGTCAGCGAGTAGGTGGGCCTGATCATCCATGTACTGATGGGTGAGTTCAGATGTTACTGTTTTATTGGTAAATTGGATATATCCTGCATCGTCCAGTTCCAACCTGGGCACATCGGTAAAAACCCGCTCTATAGTATCGGGATCATTCAAGTATGGTAGATAGACATGGGATTTGCACGGCACATAGACCAAAAGGAAATTCGCTTCGGCTTCGGCACTCAACTCCTGCATCTGCAAAATCGTTTCTCTGACCAAGCGATAATCTTGCGAGGCTGCGATCGCTTCTCTACTTAGAGATAACCAGGAGATATAGGATGAGAAAAAGGCCGTCTCAAGTTGTTTTTGATTAATCGTTATTGTAATCGGATAGCGATTAATCGGATCGGCCGCTACTTGAGCACTGTCCGACGTTCTTTCCTGCCAGGCTCCGAGGGTCTGGCGAAGGATATATCTTCCAAAACGGAGTGAGATAAACGGATTCGCCTGCTCATAAGAAGCGGCATCATATAGATCATTCCCCTCGAAATAAGCCAGAATCACCCATTGGGGATGTTTTTTCAAGCCGTATTGCCGCAGTACCTTTAACTCGTCCTGCGGTCCAAAACCTACGTCTCCAAGATTGAGTACATCACTTCCAGTATCATCAGCCAGTTTTTGCGGCCAGGCAGATGGGACGCCGCTGGCCCTGGTAAACGAGTCACCTAGGGCAACAATGTCATAGGTAGTTTTCTCCGGCGGAGAATTGCGGAAACCGTTTGTGTCAGTGATCATATGTACATGAGCCACCACCGCATCCTCATCAGGTAACAAGGGCGCAATATTTCCCCGCATATAATAGTATAGATCACCGTCCGAAAGTTTTAGATCATAGGTTTCATCTACGAAGGCCTTTACGCGACGTGCCGGTGGATTAACTCTGACCTCGATTGGGACTAAATTGGGGAATGCCCTCATCAGCATTTCTACCAATCCCAACGCAATCGTCAAACCCACTAGGATCAGAACAACGTTTTCGAGAACAACGACAGATATTCTCTTTTTCCTCTGTTGTTCGTTCATCTACTAACTGCGCCTTGCTGAAAAAGGTGGATCTCATCGTCTTTTTCATGAAGCTTACGATAGAGATCTTCGGCAATCAGGCTGTGCCCTTTTGCGTTCGGGTGCTTATCCCAGTAGGCAATCACGAGCGAGGCTAGATCCTGATTATCGTATGCATCGGACAGATCTACGACGATAAAACCGGATTCTTCAGCTATACGTTTCAGGTGGTCAATTTCCTCCTGCCGCAACGGATTCTCTAAAGTTGGCATGAAGATCCAAACGGGCAGAATACCATGAGCTCGAGAAACCTCTACAATGCGTCGATAAGTCCACGAGAGGAGCTTTGTGCCTACAGGCTGGAGGAGTCTTTCCGTTTCGACTTTCGTCGCTTCCGGCTCGGCACCTGCCTGATGGGCCAGATCCATGAGGTCTGGATAGCGAAGATTAGCCCCGACCGATAAACGATCAGCCATGTACTTTACCACCGCTTCCTCTTCACGTTGATGAGCCATATAGAAGACTGCATTCGGCTGAAAGTCCAGTGCCTTTTGTTCCAGCACCATCAGATTTTGGATCGCAGAATAGCCGGGAACGGCGAAATTTAAAATTTCATATTCTGCATAAGGAGTCCCGGAATTCTCACGATTCAGGCGCTCTTCCAAGAGCGAGTCGAAATCTTCGCCATCGTTAACGCCATATCCCATCACGAAAGAGGGGCCCGTCAGGGCAATGCGGTACGTGTTCGGCGGAGGGATTTTCTCGTAATCTTTATCCCGCATCCCCCAGCGGTTGGTAGTCAACCGGGTACCGTTAAAGTCAATCGTCGTTGAAGCTGCAAGCTCCAAAATAAGGTCGTCATTTGTCAGGCGGACTGCTGCTGTATCCCGAATTGAGACCCAATTGGACGGCCGCTTCGTATAAATCTCCCAAAGCTGGGAATTGAATCGGTTCACGCCGACAAGATCCTCGTAGTAACCGCGCTGGAGAAGCGCGGCGTCCCGATCACTCAGTCTGTTCGAAGTCAGATCGCTAATTATCTCTTGAGCTGTGCCTCCGATTCGGCTGTAGATCAGGGGATTCCCAATCAGGAATAGCAGTAAGATAGCGCCCGCACTTGCAGCGGTGGATCCAGAGAAAGTGGGCTGCTTTGCATTCGTTCGGGACTTACTGTCGGTGAGGGAAGTAACCCAGATCGTCAGCCCGAACAGCACTGTAACCATTAGAAAGACGAGGAGCAGCAAAGTGATGTTTTGTGGGTTAATTTCTACTACCGATATCATCGCGATCCAATCCCGGATAGAATCGCTGCTCCAGAGGGACCATAGCAAAGCCATGACAGTGAAGGTACCTGCCGAACGGAGCGCGTGAGCAGCGATGTTCTTCATTGACCAAGTGCCTTGTCCTAGTGTCCGCTTTCGGCCATGTTTGGCCTCGTAGATTGTATTAACCACCACCAAACATGCCAGAATAAACCAAAACAACATGTCCGGCGCGGTGAGAAGGAATGTACCCCTGAGCCAGAACCATTGGTAAGCATGCAAAAACCACGTCAGAAAAAAAACAAAGGCGGTCGCCATTACCAGGCTGACGGTAGCTCCCCACTGCTTGATTTTGAAGTAGGTCGGATAAAAAAACACTTTCATCATGAAGCCGGTCCAATAAATATTGATCCGGCGCCACAAATCGGTGAAGCTCGTAGCTAGAAAATAAAGGTGGTGAGTTTCTGGTAGGTTGAAACCAAACAGGAGCAACAGGCCAATGATCAGATGAAACTGTCCAGAAATCTGGAGATAGAGGGCAAAATTGGAGATCACATAGCGAACCAGTTCAGCCGTATTGGTCACATCCTCCGGGGCAATTACAAGGTAATAGTTGACGTAGCGATACAAGATGAGATGTAATACTCCTCGGAATAACCACTGCAGGCCTTTCTGGTAAATCCGGTGCTGGTCATCATCGTAATAAGTGCGACGAAATGTGCTGTAGTCGACCACTGGAAAGAATGGAAAGACAACGTTCGGCAATAGAAAAAAATAGGAAAGGGTACTGGTGAGCGTCGGCGTTGCCTTACCATGCTTGAGATCATAGACATAAATGATCAACCGGAACATGAACATTGAGGCCAGCACGGGCCAGATAGCATCAAGCGGCGAGGCTTGGATCCAACCCACCCGTAAAGCTGCCAAAGCGGCACCGGCCATGAGCAATATCACTACCCGGGCAAAATATGAAATTGGAAGATGGCAGATGCCAATTAGCGCAAGACCAATTCCGATCAACCACGCGCTGTTGGCAAAACCAAAAATACCGGCAATGGCGGCCAGAGAGAGAAGCAGGAAAAAGGGCAAGCGATAGCGGTTGGGAAGAAAATAGTGAACCAGAAAACCGTAAAAGGTGAGCAGCATGATATTTGAATAGAAGGCTTGGTTCTCCAATTGGAACTGACGAACCACCAGAGCCAAGAGGCCAAGCTGAACCGCTGCGCTCAAGAACTTGCCTATTTGGAGCTTATCCTGGAGGAATCGGCTGAGCCATTCACCAATGTTCGGCCTATCCAAAGAGGCCGCCGAGACAAAGGCGATCACTAGCGCGCTGAGGCCGAGAGAGGCCAATACCATGTATTTGGCCCCAAAGTCCGGCAATCCGTTTATGACCATAAGGTCAGCGGCAAAGGCCACTGCAATCGTCGCTAACACGACCAGAAGCCATTCGCCGATGTAACGCTGACTGTCCGGTGAAATCAACACAACGCCAGCCAATATAACGGCGAACCCACTTAAGGCCAGTGAGATTTGCCTGGGGCCAATGCCTGACATCCCGCCGAAGAAGAGATCAGCAGCCAATGCGATGACCATGATCACTGACCCGGTCAAAATAAGACCAAAAGGCAGGAGTCTGTTCCAGTAATTAACTGATATATTTCGTTGCACAGGCAAATATCTCCTCAATGAATCTCATATTCTCTTACAGCTTTGATTGAACCAGTTGCGCAATGTCGGAGATAGTGTCCAAATAGTCCACCATGGTCTCATGGGCTTGAATTTGGATCTTAAACTGTTCTTCGAGGAATACGGTCAGCTTTATTGTGGCGAGTGAGTCCAGGATTCCTCCGGTAATGAGTGGGGTTGAGTCGGTCAGCTCCGCTGGGTTCTCCCCAGGAAGAAACTCTTTTAGAATATAAACTTTTACCACTTCTTTAACGTCTTGAATTGTCATTATTTCTCCTTTCGGATTTGCATCCGTATGTTGAATATGGCCAGTAGTTTGCTGCTCGTGGTGGAGGGGCTAACGCACTAACTACCTCACGATCCCACCTTTAATTATCTGTATTCTACGGCTTGCTAAGCAACTGTTCACTCTCGATAAATGCCTTGATCTTTTCTGCCACAAATTTATGACCGGCTTGATTCCAATGACCATCATTCGGGATCACCATAACTTTAGGATCAAAACCTGGCATTGATTCAACATCTAATACCAAAAATCCTTCGGTTTCCAATGTGTTAATGAAGTCTTTGTATGTTTTGTTTGAGCGGCTATTCCACCAGTTGTCTGTGGTCACGATCATAAATTTTGCTTTCCTTGACTCGGCGATATTTCTAATTTCATCAATTAGAGCTGTCGTCAACCTAAAAGGTTCACTTTTTGCGCTTATGCCAGATTCTTGCGAGTTTGCTTGATCCGAATTAACCTTTATCTTCTCGTATTCGGAAAGCAAGTCAAAATATCTTTGAACAAGAAAATAGGCGAGGGCAGAGCGCTGTGATAGTGAATATATAAATTTTCCCTGTGGGCTGGTCTTGGGCACCGGATAACCGATAGGGACGAGCTGGCCCTCTTCGATTACAAATCTCGGCTTATAGTAGATTGTGTTTACAAGCTGCCGATCATTGTCGCCTACGTCGTTACCGGCTATTTCTAATATGACAAGATCAGTTTCGTATTTAACGCCTTCGTTTCTATACCAGAGCAATTCCTGGTCAGTGCTATAACCTGAGACGCCAGCGTTGATCACTTCAACTCCCAGCGATGCTTCAAGCAGTTGTGAGAATCGTTCTGGTTCTTCTACACCATAACCCCAGGCAAATGAATCGCCAAGTACCAATATCCGCTTGATATCATTTTGGCGTTTATACGAGTGTTCGCGATCTCTTAAACCGTTTTCATTAATTCGCACAACGGTGCTAAATTGTGGCGTTTTAAAGATCCCCTCCTGCCCGGGTTGGTGTGCCCATCCCAGTAGAGAATCATATTTCCAAAAGCGATCTCGTTCTGGACTCACATACAATGGCTTCGAACCCATGAGCCGCAGTGCTATCTCACTCAGAAGTAAGGCAAAGAGGGTAGAAATGATGATCAGAGTTAGATTAATCAGTATCCCGCGACTATTAATTTTGACTGGCATTACGCTTTTCATTTTCTGGCTTGCTACGGAAGGTTCGTAGCAGCCGATTCATATTGTACTTGTCTATTGATCCTTGAATTGTGTGGCCCTTCGAATCGCAATGCCTAGGACACTAAGTAAAAGAAGCGCGACTGGTATTAGAGCCATTGCGAGCGGGGATATCTGACCGTTGGTTTCGCTACCATCTATTTGGCTCCTGGGGATGGCCGACTCACTTTCGACCACACTAGCAGGTGTTGGCGAACGCTCAAGGGTGGGCGTTGCTGGAATTGACGTAGGCGGTGACAGTGTCTGAGTGGGAACTTTCACAGTCGTAGTCTCTTTTGGTGGTAGTTCGAGTATACGGACGGAATACAGTAGAGTACTCTCCGGTACGTCGTCTTCAACAGTAGGCACGGCCAAGACAACAACCATTTTTCCGTCCCTGTTGACAGCAGCCGCGAACAATTCCACCTGGGCATTATCCTGTTGCGAAGCCAAAGACCAATGAACAGGTGGTTCGGACTGCCAGTGGCTGCCATCCCAAAGCCAGTGATCAAAAGAGCCTGGGCCAGCATCTACTAAATGTAACTGGCCAACAGAATCCACCATCATGGCCGCAATCGTTCCTTCATTAGGCAATGCTTGTGGGAACCCCCATGAGCGCCCACCATCAAAAGAAACCTGATCCCACACAGTTGTCACAGTGTCTTGGGGCTGCCAGAGTAGATGAAGGTTACCTTTGGCATCGCTCACAATCTCTCGCCAAGCCACAGCTTGTTCAACGACCGGCTGCGTATCGATGAAGGTTTGGCCGCCATCCTCCGATCGAGTGTAATAGAGAGAAAGAGACTGAGGAACTCCATCTCCCTGAATCGATTGCTGCTTCCATACGATATTCAAAGAGCCATTTTCCGATATTAGCAGAGACGGTGCGCCCACAAAATCGAACTCTGCCGCTACTCCATCGAATATTTGGAGCGGCTCTGACCAGGTTGAGCCATGATCTTTCGACTGAATTAGGTAGACCCCGCGCTCCTCATTCACTGGAACAGAATAAGTCACATATACCGTTCCCGCGGCGTCCCAGGCAACATCTACAGAGCCAATCTCACCGCCGTCAGGGCCAATTGCGAGTCGTGTTGGTGTTGACCAGCTGGATTCTGTAGAGGCGTCGCCACTGGTCGCCCGGCTAAAGTAAAGCGCGCCTCGATTGTTGGGTGCGATGAGGAAAAGCTCATTTTCTGGTCCTACTGCTATCGCTGGCCGGCCAGTTTGCCCGTCTGGAAGTTCGAGTACCGGGGTTATACGCGACCAGGAATCACCATCCCAGTATGTATAGTAGATAACCGGGTCCTCGTGCTGACTAAAAAAGGCGTGGATTTTTCCGTCATCCGTGGCCACCAACTCAACAGCTTCCGGCTCAAGGTTTTCGCTGGTAACGGGCGAAAGCTGGCTCCATAGCGGCAGCTCAAATAAGGATGTATCCGACCCCAAGTCGCGGGAAGTGACCCATACATCACCACCTCCCCCCTGGTCACAGCCAACAACGTACAATCGCTCTCCTAACATAGAGGCCTGATGGCAACCGTAGATAACATCCGTGTAAATCTCAGGTTCTTCAAATCCGGATAGAATCGGTTGTTCCTGCGGCTGGCTCCATTCAAGGCCGTTCCATGCTGTCAGGAGAACCTGACTTTTAGTTTCAACTAGAAAATACAGCGGACCTTCAGGGCTGTTTCCCAACCTTGTCACAAATGCGTTGGACTGCGCACAGCCTCCCAGATCCTCCATCATTCGTTGTGGATCACTCCAGGTGGCGCCCGCATCACGGGAAGACTGATAGAGCTGGCTGCACCCTGGTAGCAAACCATTCGTTGCTCGACCACTTTGCCAGACAAGCACGATGCTGTTCTGATCAGCGCCCACATGAATGTTGAACGGGCCATCCAATCCAGAGTCTGGTGCCGCATCAGCGACTATTACAGGTTGGGTCCAGCTCTCCCCACCATCTGAGGATTGCGCTAGGAACACCTGCTTACGCGGCCGGTTATCCCAGGCAATATATACGTGCGTTGCATCCTCTGTTCCGACCGTGGCGACGCTGAGATTAGCCTCGCCTTCAGCCAGCTTGCGGAGGTAAGGGGATTTATATAGGAGTACTGGTACAGTCCAATTAAAGCCAGCACCGTTGGAGCGTGCGTAGTAGATGCCAGCCGGATTTTGAGGATCTTCAGCGGTACGCAAGTAGGCCAGGTGCCATTCACCTCGCGCGTCAACAGCTACAGCAAAAGAAGCAGCGTCATGAGCTACAACACCACCATATTCCCACGACTTGAAACGTTCGAAATTTACGCTTCTCACTCTACTTGTGAACAATCTTCCTTGAGGGGTAAGCCAGAAGGCATATATATACCTGTCAGGACCAGCCATGAACAATGGATTTGGGCCAGTGTAAATCACCGGCGCTTGAGTTCTGCCCGTAGCCTCTCTTGTGGTAGGCAGGCCGAATAAGCGATCCAAATCAGTCATCTCTGGCGCGCTCCATTGATCACCGTCAAGCCGTGCGTACACGTAGTTCGCGAGGTTATCTTGCCAAACTACGTGTACAAGTCCCTCAGAATCGATCACAAAGGACGGGTTCAGAGCAATACCCGAATGGGAAAGATTCATAGGTTCGGCCCAAGGATCATCTGTAGACTGAGCCACGGCCCATGAAGGTGTGATGAACGCCATAAACAAGATGCCAGCGAATAGCAATTTCACCATCCTGAACATCCATCTAAATTGTCGCGAGCCTAATTTCATTACCATTGCAGCCTATTAGTTAACAATTGGCGAAGTGCCGAACGATATGGTTCGCCGAAAGTCGTTAGCATGATTCAAATCTGAAAACGGAGAAACAAAAAAGCAAACTAGCCCGGCACCTATTTACCCATTTCGCAGGGATCGTAAATCTTGACGCTGAGGTTATGTTCCTCAGGCTTTGGATTGTAATAAACGAGGAACGTTTGCATCGATCCATCAAAAAACATCTCATAGGACGATACGAGATCATAACTATCTTCTGACCTCGGCAGTTGCTGATCTACCTGGCCCTGTCTAGGAGCAAGGATGTGAAGATAATCGGCATGCAATCCTTGCTGGTATCGTTGATAACAGTGGCGATACGATACCAACTTCTCATAAATATATGATTCTCTATAAGTGTAGGGCAGCATGCCAGCTGCATAGGTAATTATACGTGGAGGACGGCCGCTATCTCCATTGATCATCTTCCAATGCTTTTGGATATCTAACGCCTCTTGTTTTAGAATCTGTGTATATCTGATGTAATCGCGGATACCAAGTGCTCTGTATTCTCCGATCGATGAAATTCCATTGATTGAATGATTATAGGTGTATACATTTTGGTAGAGTTGAAACAAGAGTAGACACAGGAGAAATCCAGTGAAAAGGTATGCTGGTCTCCCCGATGACAGGTTTACTTCCCTGGTTTCAGATGCACGGCGGAGGAGATCCACCACAAGAATGACGGTAGAGGGAATATAGGGAACAAAGAAGCGAAAAGAAAACATCATGTGATGGGTTGCCATCGTCAACCCATACAAAATCTCTAACAGTAGTGCGACATATAGCCACCAAATACTTTTAAAGTGCCGATATATAGTGTCAATCGTTCTATGTTTTGGTACCAGCAGAATAAAAACCAAAGCTACTACAGGAATTATTCCAACATATAGAAGGTAAGAAGCTATATAAACTCCATTAAAAATCAACGCCCCCAAATTTCCTTTTGGGGTCTTAACATAAAATGAAGTTGGGAGAAGATCACCGTAGTAATGAATGCTGACGAATAACCAAATCAGGGGCAAAATCGCTGCTACGGCTAAGGCAATACCAACATGCTTAATTGATCGCGTTTTCGAAACCGCATAAAGTGCTACTGGAAGGAAAAATAAGATTGAATCATAGCGGGTAAGAAAAGCCAAACCACCCAAAAAAAATATCACGCAGAGCAAATTAAGCCCGAACGGAGGTGGATGGAGGGCTAAGATCACCGTAACGGTTGCAAGAAAAAGCAGGATGGGAGTTTCCAGTCCTCCAAATGTCCACAGTAAAACGGAGGGAGGCGACAACAAGATAAGAGCCAATACTTGTATATGAAGCTGTTCCTTATATCGATACCAGACGAGCAGGGCGGCAAGGAACAAAAGAACTAAAGAGATGATTTTATTACTTAGAACAGTATTTCTGGTCACAAAGAATAATGCAGCTGAAAGTACAGCGTGCAGAGGTGAAGTCATTGCATTGATCGGTTCACCTACATTGTAGACTAAGGATCCAATATTGACCCAATTCTCTGCATATCGATAGGTTATGTAAGCGTCTTCAGCAGTGAAATTAAAATAGAAAACCACAGTGACGCCAATGATGATGAAAATTAGCAGGTGGAGAGCGTAATAGAATTTTCTCATTTCAGTGCTGCGGATACTTTCTGTTTCATTACCATCTGTTCTACACTCACCAATCCACCCAAGAAAAGCCAGCCGAGCATGCTAGATCGGAACCCGTATAGACCAACATTATAGAAAAAGGGTAGAACCCAATCTCCCAACATTCCAGCCACAACCATCCCAGCCAATCCACCCAAAGCGCCATAGACGTATGCCTGGGCAAATCCGGCCGGAGCCTGATTTCGTAGCCGCCAACCCAGTTGGCCCAGCTCCCACCAAAGCCACAACAAGCAGACCAGCCCCACTAATCCTGTTTGGGCGACGATGTCCACGTAGTTATTATGAGAATTAAAACTGACGGCATAACCTCTGATCGGAAAAAAAGGGGTATACCAATAATAGTTGGCAAAGCCCAGCCCCCATACAGGACTAATTTTGATGATCTGGGCCATGATAGACCAGGCATCAAAACGCGTGGAGATACTGTAATCATCTGTAGCAATGATTCTTGTCCACATGTACAAAGCTGCCAGGACTCCCACCGGAACGAGTGCCAACCCAGCACGCCAGGACCGAGCTACGATGATAGCGGCTATGCAAACAAAGACCGAAAGCCAACCTGATTTGTCGGCAAATTTCATAACAAACAGAATGTAAATCGTGACGAGAACCAGTCCACCCAGGATCAACCGCCATCCTAAATGCAAATCCCGATTGAAAAGGGCCTGGCTAAAAGCCATCGCTACAAGCCAGATGTAAAAAACAGGACCCACCTGCTGAAATAAATTTTGCATGGATAGCCCCAACGCTGGTAGCAGCGATCGAACCAGAACAGACATCGCGCCAAGGGCTAAGAACGCCCACGTTATCCTGCTCAGCCAGCGCAAGTCCTGGACCTGGTTTGCCACCAACAAGAAAATACCAGCCGAAAGTACAAGGATAGCCAGCCCTCCAAGCTGAGCTCCCAAGGGCGCATGGAGAGCGAAGGTCAACCAAGGCAATTGACCAAGCCCAAACGAGAAGACGGCGACTACAAGGAAGGATAAGAGCGGCCATACAGTGCGTGAGGGTGCGAGCTGGATTTGGTGCTGGCGGGCCATCATGTCCAACAGCCAAAGGCCAAGCAGCAGGGCTATCAAGATCATCGTCACGTTTAAGCCGCTAGGGCCATAAAAAGGAACTACCATCCCAGCCAAAGAGGCGATGATTAAGCCAAGAGATGGCCAGCGCAGGAAGGTCAAAACCAGGCCAATACCTAAGGGAACGAAAAGGACCAACGTCAACTGGCGTTGCGAAGCCATAAACGCCAGAGCGGCGATAAGCAACAATTCGCTGACGATAAGCAATGGGCGCAACTGAAGTTGTGAAACCCCTAGAACTGGCTTCATTCTTGAGCTCCCGCCGTTTGTTGACACGATTGCTCTTCGCCGCCCGATTCATGAACTAGATAAAAGTTGGTGAGAAATAAAACTCGCATTTTCATTATTCAAGGTTGTAAACTTTTTAGGGGAGTTCAAAACAGGAACCGTTTTCAACCATTCTTCACTAGTTAGAAATTTACTAAAACAGTAGAAACTTTTCCTGCAAAAGTTTAGAGACTATTAGATGTCGTCAGCCAGATAGGTTATAAATATCCATTATTGGGCTATGATCGATTGGATGGATCGATTGATACATTTGGTTTACAGCATCCATGATTGACTTAATACTTTCCCTGAATACAAGTTTGTTGGTGACCAAATGATAGGCATTGTCGACAATGCGCAATCTTTCTTCCTGATTATTCAAATAATATAGAATTGTTTCAGCAAGTGCTTCGACCGGAACAGACACGTAGTGTGTTCCTGCGATAAAACTTGGACAATGGGGTAAAACCGGCTCAGAAACGATTAATGAACGGTTTGGAGCTGCCAGAGCCATGCGGGAATAGTTGTCGTCGTACCAAGTGCGGGTAATGTTGAGAGTGATTTTGGATCGATTGAGGTAATAAATGCGCTCATCACCGAAGATAAAAGGGTTCTCTTTTCCGTCCGCTACATGCATTCGAATTCTCTTGGACTCAAGCTCGCTTCGCACCTGGTCTAATATAGTGCTACGTCTTTTTGTGCCACGCGTTCCCATCCATAGAACATCGATATCTCGTTCCAAACCCAGATCCTTGTACCATTGGGGTGTTGCTCCCCAATGGGCGACAATCGTTGGTAAACCATGTCGGCGATGCATCTCAGCGTAGACCTCCGAAGTATCAGCAAAGATGTCTAACCAACCTCGACGCTGTGCATAATAGTAATCTCCAAGGTAACGAAAACGCAACATCCGGGATTCAATTAGAGAGAGGCGCCTTTCGGTTCCGAGGATTCTTGCAGCACCGTTTTGAGAATCCTGGACCCTCCCTAACCAGGAACGCCATCCAGCAATTGAACTCATGATTTTCCAGGGGATCCTCGGATCAGGAATTCCCTCAGTATTCCAATGGACGAAAATTGGCTTCCGGTCGGGATGCATTTTGGCCAATTGGCGCGGGATAGTTAAGAACTTTCCGTATGGACCAAAAGAGAAAACCACCTCGGCTTTTTCCGGTATGAGAGAGCCAATTTGAAAATGTACAGATTTGTAACCCAGTGCATGGAGCTCATCCGAGATTACCTCAGTGATACCATCTATTTCGTTTTGGTATGGAATCGCTACTGTGACTGGTCTGTCTGGGCTCGGTATTACGGAATTCATTTACAATCCACCCGCATCAAAATGCTCGATCGAGTTGCCTCCTGTACAACAGGCTATACATCGATTGAGGAGAACTCCTTAAGTTTCTGGTAATCGATCTTATCTGTCGAAGTTTTCGGTAGGCTATCCAGAAAAGAAAAGAAATCCGGGATCATATAACTCGGTAAAGTTTCCGCGCAAAATCGCTTCAGATGAATCCGAGAAGGATTCTGCCCACCTCTGAAACTTAGATAAGCTTTGATTTGTACACCATTCTCTTCGTTCGACATAGCGATCACCGCGGCTTCCTTAACATCAGGATAATTATATAATCCTGCTTCGATTTCACCCAATTCAACTCTGTATCCTCGTTTCTTTACCATCCTATCACGCCGGCTGACATAGAGATAATTGCCATCTTCGTCTTGGACAACGACATCTCCAGTTTTATACCAACGCTGTCCAGAGGAATCGATGAGAAAAGCATTCGCTGTCCTCTCTGGAAGGTTCCAGTAGCCTTGCATTATACCTGGACCCGATGCAATTAATTCTCCCATTTGTCCAGACCCAATATCCTGACCTTGTTCATCTACAATCTTAATCAGATTCCGATAATGAGAACAAGCCTCTCCAATCGGAAACGGTTTCGCGTAATCCACCGGGATTATCGCAGGGATTTCAAAATACGTGCATACGTTGGTCTCGGTTGGTCCATATAAATTGAAGTACCTGGGTTTGGGAAGGAGGTCCTTCAGCATTCGAAGATGTTTAATTGGAAAAACTTCACCGGCGAATAACACGAACCGCAGATCAGGAAATCCATACTGATCTAATCTTCCATATTGAGCTAAAAAGCTTAATATGGAAGGTGTTGAATACCAGATAGAGATCCTTTTATCTGAAATCAGATGCGCGAGGCGAATCGGATCTTTACCAATTTCTTCCTCGATCAGCACCAATGCCGCTCCATGTTTTATAGAGACATATATATCCAGGATCGAAAGATCAAAGTGAAAGGGTGCATGCGATGAAAAGCGGTCGATCACACTTGGTTCGAATACTTCCGAACACCAGTCGACGAAGCTGAGCGCATTCTGGTGAGATAGCATGACCCCTTTTGGCTTGCCAGTGGAGCCAGATGTGTAAAGGATGTAAGCAAGATTATCTGGGGCGAGTTCAAAAGAAGCAGGAAACGTCTGATGATCTGTATTGGCTCGTTCCAGTGCACTCTTCAAGTAACTTCCGCTTCCTGTTCCATCAAGGACAAGA
>Ga0070699_100003442_pt1 | contig 13994 bp, 10 predicted proteins | sample KBSK1503metaG_FD_65473 | JGI IMG/M metagenome (GOLD analysis project Ga0070699, IMG submission 65473) | Corn, switchgrass and miscanthus rhizosphere microbial communities from Kellogg Biological Station, Michigan, USA - KBS K1-50-3 metaG | ecosystem: Host-associated > Plants > Roots >...
GAAAAGGAGAACGTGATGGCTGAAATGACAATCAGGCGCTTCGGCGTGATCTCAGTGGCGAAGATGTATGGCTTGCTGATGTTTATCTTCGGGCTGATCTTCGGAGTGATTTACGGGCTGATTCTGATCGTCTTTGGGGCGGCAATGTCAGCGCTTGGACCAGGGCGCGAATCAACCGCGGGCGGTGTCAGCACGGTTGTCATGGGTATTGCCATGATGATCGGCTTGCCGCTGTTTTACGGTCTACTTGGGTTCATCATGGGAGCCATCGGCGCGCTGATTTACAACGCGGTTTCAGGGATCATCGGTGGCGTGAAGTTTGAGCTTGAAGGTGTGCAACAGGAGTATGCGCCGCCACCGCCGCCGCCGCACGAGTGGGCGCCGCAGCAGTATCCGGCGCAATAGGACCAGGGCTTGAGTTTGGAAGTCGAGGTGGAACGAATTCTTCCCGGCGGTATGGGGTTGGCCCATGCCGGCGGGAAGACTGTTTTTGTTGCGCTTGCCGCGCCCGGCGATCGACTGCGCGTACGCGTCGAGCGCGAGCAGGGCAACGTGTTGTTTGCGTCCATCGAGGAAGTTCTCGCGCCGTCGCCGGTGAGAGTTGAGCCGCCGTGTCCTTACTTTGGTCGTTGTGGTGGTTGCGACTTTCAGCAATTGACTTACGAAGCCCAGCTCGCGGCGAAGGCCGAGATGATTCGCGACTGTCTACATCGGATCGCGCGGCTGGAGAATGTTCCTGAGTTTGCGGTCGTGGGCTCGCCGGACACGTGGCGTTATCGCATGAGAGCTACGTGGCAGATCGATCGCGAGCAGCGGACGGTTGGTTACTACGAGCGCGGTTCGCGGCGTGTGTGTGATGTCGCGGATTGTGCGGTTTTGCGGCCTGATTTGCAGGAACGACTTGAGCAAGTGCGAGCGACGGATTGGCGGGAGTTTCCGAAAGAGTTACAGCATCTCGACGTGGTTGCGGGGGAGAATGGGGTTTCGTTTGCGCCGGAGTTTGCGGAGTTTGACACGCGCGAATTGAGTTTGACGGTTCGCGGTGAAGTCTATCACTACAACGCGGAGGCGTTTTTTCAGATCAATCCTTCGCTATTGGGAGCGTTGATCGATTTTGCGTTGGCGGATGCGACAGGTGAGCGGGCGTTGGATCTTTATAGCGGTGTCGGGTTGTTTACGTTGCCGTTAGCGCGGCGGTTTGAGAGCGTGGTTGCAGTGGAGGCGAATTCGGCAGCGGCGCGTTTTGCGCGTCGCAACCTGCAACATGCGGATTTATCGAACACACGGATGATCACGGCGACAGTGACGGATTGGTTTCGCAGCGCTTCGTTGGACCAGGTTGATTTTATACTGCTCGATCCGCCGCGTGCCGGGGCAGAGTCGGCGGTGATCAATGGCATTCTTCGTGTGAGAGCTCAGCAGGTGTGTTACGTTTCCTGCGATCCCGCAACGCTCGCGCGCGATTTGAAGAAGCTGGTCGCGGGTGGCTACATGGTCCAATCTCTCAATGCCTTCGACCTTTTCCCGCAAACCCATCACGTCGAAACAGTCGTCCATTTGCGACTCTGAAGGTGGAGGTAACGTGGCACAGGCTTCAAAAGACTGGCGAATACCCGCCGGCGCGATCTTGCTGTTGATAATTCTCAGCTTGCAGTTGTTATTGTCGGCCAGACAAGAATCACAGACCTGGGACGAGGCTAACCACATCTATGCCGGCTACAAATCCTGGACTGACGCTGACTTCGGATTAAATCCGGAACATCCGCCCCTCGTAAAACTCCTGGCGACGGCGCCGTTACTCTCCGCCCAACTGAAAACGCCAAAATTAGCCGACCGCTATTTCAAGGAAGAGGCTTTCCTGGGCGGCAAGGATTTCCTTTATCAGAACGATGCCGAGTCGATCCTGTTCCGCACTCGCGTGGCAGCGGCTACGTTCACATTACTGCTTGCGATAGTCGTTTTCCTCGGCGCGAAGGAACTGTTCGGAACGGGCGCCGCTTTCATCGCGCTCGCGCTGCTCGCATTTGATCCGAACCTGCTTGCCCACGGAGCGCGCGTTACTACCGACGCAGCCTTGTCGTGTTTCATGTTTGCCGCTATTTACGCTTTCTACCGCTTTGTTAAAGTTCCAACGATTTGGCGTCTGAGCGTTGTGGGAATTGCGACCGGGCTTGCGCTGGCTGCAAAACACACGGGCATGCTGGTGCTGCCGATGCTCTTGCTGCTCGCGATCTACCAACTCGTGCGCCATTGGACCAGTGATAGAAAAGTCACCGCCAAACCCGCACTCAGGCTTGCCGCGGCGCTCGTTGCGATAACCGTGATTGCGGTGGTCGTACTGTGGGCTTTCTATGGCTTCCGTTATGCTGCGCGGCCCAACGGGTTGCAGCTCAATCCGCCACTCGCAGCGTACGTGCAGGATCTCAAACCTCATGAGACCTGGGCCATTACCACGATGGCACGCTGGCATGTCTTGCCGGAATCGTATCTTTACGGGCTGGCGGACGTGCGGCTGACTGCGAATTTCTATACCAGCTATGTGCTCGGAAAAATATATGCCCACGGAGTCTGGTTCTATTTTCCGATAGCGTTTCTGATTAAATCGACGATCGGATTCATGGCGCTGTTGCTGTTGGCTGTGGGGGCGATTGCAACCCGGCGGCTGAATCGTGGCAGAGAGATCTGGTTTTTAGTGGTGCCGGCGGTCTTCTATTTAGTAGTGGCGTTTGCTGTTGGGATGAATATCGGAGTGCGGCACATTCTTCCGGTTTATGTGTTCCTTGCCGTGCTTGTGGGCGGTGCTGCGTGGGCGCTTGCGCGTCACAATCGCAAATGGGTCTACGTAATTGGCGCACTGCTGCTGATACATGCAGTCTCTTCCTTCCGCACGTTTCCGACTTACCTGGCTTACGCGAATGAATTCTGGGGTGGACCAGCGAACACGTACAAATACCTGACCGACTCAAATGTCGATTGGGCACAGCAGCTCAAAGCGACGAAGCAGTACCTGGACCAGCGCGGCGTAAAAGATTGTTGGTTTGTCTATTTTGGTGAAGGGGTAGCGGATTTCAAGTACTACGGCATACCTTGTAAACCGTTACCGACTGTCGTGACGCTTTGGCTAAACGAGCAGCTCGAGGTGCCAGTTTCGATCGATGGGCCGGTGCTGATCAGTGCGGGAACACTCTCGGGTTTCGAATTTGGACCCGGCTCGCTAAATCCGTACGAACAATTCCAGCACATCGCGCCGGCGCACGTGATCCAGCACGGAGTGTTTGTCTTTGACGGTCACTTCGAGATTCCGCTCGCGGCGGCCTTGAACCACGTACAGAAGTCTCAGAACCTGCTTGCTGAAAAGCAACTTGCACCGGCCCTGGCTGAAGCACAAGCGGCAGTGACACTCGCACCAAACTCGGTGGACACGCAGCTGGTGTTGGGAGACGTGCTGGCCGCAATGGGCCAAACTGAAGCGGCCCGCTCGAGCTACCAGAAAGCGCTGACCCTGGCCCACACCATCGAACCCGATTTCCAGATCCGCCGCCTCCCCGGCATCGAGCAACGCCTGGCGGAAGACTAACCGCAGGTCTGAAACATTACAGGCCCGTGAAGTCGTATGAGTCTGGTGTCTTTTTGATCCGTGCAGACCTAAATCAAGAAGGAAAACGAAATGAGAAAATCAAGCTTGATGGTACTTGCGATCCTGGTTGCGTGTGCTGCGCAGGCGCGACCACAGACAAACAACACTCCGGAAGCCGACAAAGCGGCGATCAAGCAGACTGCCCTCGACTATATTGAAGGCTGGTACGAAGGTGATGCCGAACGCATGGAGCGCGCGTTACATCCGGAACTGGCGAAACGCATCGTGCGCACAAATCCGCAGGGCCAGAGCCGGCTGGACCAGATGAGCGCGATGTCGCTGGTCATGGGAACGCGACGCGGCGGTGGCAAGCAAACTCCCAAAGAGAAGCAGCAGAAAGACGTAACTGTTCTCGACGTTTTCGAGAATGCTGCAAGCGCAAAGATTGTTGCTTCAGATTGGGTCGATTATCTACAGTTGGCTCGCTGGAATGGTCGCTGGGTTATTGTCAACGTGCTTTGGGAATTGAAGCCGCCGAATAAGTAGTTACGCTTGCAGGTGAGAACTTTGGTGTGTAGGATTGGCGCGCCCTCACGGCGCCAATGAATCCTCACCGAAGCGTGTTCAGTCAACACCCGCTCGCGCAACTCGCCGTTGCGTTCGCCGCCGGTGTCTGCGCGACGCACTACCTTCCAGCGAGACTTAGTTTGATAATGATCGCGGGCGCGGCGTGTTCCGCGATCGTGTTGGTCCTGCTGTGGCGGAACCGGTTACGAGCAGCGGGAATCGCACTGCTACCGGCGATGTTCCTGGTGGGCGTAACCCTGGCAGAACTGGAACGACGCGCCGACTACGCAAGCGACATCAAGCGAATCCTCACTCAATCAACCAAAGATAACTTCACGCTTACGGGTATCATTGATGGTCCACCTGAGTTTGCGCGCGACCGGCTTTATTTATCACTGCGAGTCGAGCGCCTCGACGACATGATCGTCACTGGTCGTGTTTCAATCCTCGCAACTTTTCGAAACGCAGCGGCAGAACACGAATATCGTTCCTTGCAACTTCGCTACGGCACACGTATTCGCATCAGCACAACGCTCGATCGCACCGGCAACTATCGCAACCCCGGCGTCTCATCGCTCCCCGAATATCTCGACCGCAACAACTACGACGCCAGCAGCGTTATCAAGAGCGCCGCATCCATCGCGCGACTCGAAGACACGCGCGTCTTTCCCGCTTTGGCCCGCTTATACCAGTGGCGAGAATCGCTGCAACGTGAAATCGATACGCGTTTCGCCCCCGAAACCGCAGGCGTGCTGGACGCAGCGCTGCTCGGCAATCGTTACAACCTTTCGCAGAGTGCCTCCGAACGCTTTCGCGAGGGTGGAACGTTCCATGTGCTGGTCATCAGTGGCCTGCACATCAGTTTCATCGGCGGCCTGGTGTTTCTCGTCGTCAGCCATGTTACGAGACGCCGGCTGCTGCAATTCGTACTACCCGCGATCATTGTATGGTCCTATTCACTTGCCGTTGGCGCGGAAGCGTCTGTTGTGCGGTCGGCATTGATGTTCAGCTTCGCCGGACTTGCTCCAATTGTATTTCGCCGGTCAACGTCACTGAACGCATTGGGTGCGGCAACACTGGTGCTGCTGGTGCGCAGTCCGAAAGAGATCTTCGATCCGGGCTTTCAACTTACGTTCCTGTCGGTACTCGCGATCGTAGTGATCGCATGGCCGCTGCTGCTGAACTTCGCGGCGATCGGCTACTGGTATCCAACGCGTGCGACGCCTTACCCACCGGCATGTTCTCGTGAGCTCAAGACCTTTTGCGAGCTGTTGTTCTGGAACGAAAAGAAGTGGCAACAACAACTAGCTCGCTCGTCGCATGATTACCGGTTGTTCAAGGCGAGTCCGGCTGCCTGGCTCGAGCGTTATAACTTGCAACGTTGCCTGCGTTACCTCTTCGGAGCAGTGCTGGTTTCGGCAAGTGTGCAACTGGTCCTGTTGCCGCTGATGATCGTTTACTTTCACCGGCTCTCGCTGGCGTCGCTGCTGCTGAATATCGTAGTAAGTGTTCTACTCGCCATGCTCGTGGCGGTTGCACTTGTGGCCTTGCTGATCGTGCAGGTAAGCGCAACGGTATCGGCGCCGCTATTCAAAGTTGCCGATGCGATCAACTGGTTGATGGTCCACAGTGTCGATCCATTTTCCGGCTTTAACTTCCGGTTGCCGGAGTATTCAGGCTCCGCCGCGTGGTTCTACGTGGTTTACTACGTTCCACTATTACTGCTGGTGGTCGCGCTTTCGCATTGGCGCCCGCTGGCGTTATCGAAAGAACGGCAATGCAAGTGGCACCGCTATTTGCTCCCGACCAGCGCATCGCAAGTGCTATTGGCAGTGCTGCTGATCCTGCATCCGCTTAGCAGCACACGCGCGGACGCAAACCTTCACGTCGATTTTCTCGACGTTGGTCAGGGCGATTCCGCGCTGGTAACGATGCCTGACGGAACGACGCTGCTGGTGGATGGCGGCGGCAATATATTCGACGCGTCGCGCAGGATTGGCGAAACCGTCGTTTCCGAATACCTGTGGTGGCGCGGACTCGACCAGATCGACTACATCCTCGTCACTCACGCTGACGCCGATCACATCGATGGTCTCAACGACGTTCTCAAGAACTTCGCAGTGCGTGGTGCCTTAATCGCACGCGCGCCCGCCGACGATCCCGAGTTCGCGAAGTTTGCCGAAACACTCAAAGCGACCAATACGCACGCAGAGATACTACAAGCAGGAGACGCGATTCATTTTGGAGAGGTTGAGCTTGGCGTGTTATGGCCACCGGCAGGTGGTGAGACTTCTACCAACAACGACTCAATCGTACTTCGCTTAAAGTTCGGCACGCGCGCGATCCTGCTCACCGGCGATATCGAGAAACAAGCTGAGAAATCTCTCCTCGAATCGCGTCAAGACTTACGCGCTGACGTAGTGAAGGTGCCACATCACGGCAGCAAGTCGTCCTCAACCGAAGACTTCGTACGCGCCACTGCGCCCCAGTTCGCGATCATCTCCGTCGGCCGCAATTCGATGTTTGGTCATCCACACCATGAGGTGGTCCAACGCTGGCAAGCGAACGGCGCCACCGTCCTCACCACCGGTGAATGCGGCACGATCATGATCACCACGAACGGCACGGATCTAACTCTCAACAAATTTATTCAGCCACAATAAGGCACAAAAGGCTCATAAGAAGATTTCTTAACCCGTCTTCCTTTCAAATTCCTTTTTGTGCCTTTTTGTGGCTAATCATTGGGGATGAACGTGAAGCCGTACTTCTGCATGATGGCGTGGCCTTGTGGGCCGGTGAGGAAGGAAGCGAAGGCCTGTGCGGCCTGCTCCTGCTTCGTGCTCTTCATGATCGCGAGACCCTGGTCCAGTGGCTGGTGCAACTCCTCAGGAATCAGCGACCAGCGACCGCGGCTCTGCTTACTCAACGACAACGCCACGATCGCAACGTCAACATTCCCGGTCTCCGCATACTGAAGCGTCTGGCGGATGTTATCACCGTAAACCAGCTTCGGTTTTACCGCTTCCCAGATCCCGGCACTCTCGAGTGCCTGGCGCGCCGCCAGCCCGTACGGCGCATGGTCTGGATTGGCGATCGCGATACGCATCACCTCCGGCCGCGCGAGGTCTTTGATGTTTTCGAGACGCAAAGTGCTGTCACTCGGAGTCCATAGAGTGATGCGACCGCGAGCGTAGATCGCTGTACTGCCGGGAATGATGAGTCCCTTCTGGTCCAACTCGTTGATGTAGCTAACGCTGGCGGCGGCGAAGAGATCCACCGGCGCGCCATTCTCGATCTGCCGCGTGAGCATGCCGGTCGAGCCGAACACAAAAACGACTTTCGTTTTGTAAGTGGATTCAAAAGCGCGCCCGAGCTCTTCGAACGCGGGCGTCAGGTCAGAAGCAGCAGCGACAGTTAATTCGATTGGCGCCGGCGAAGTGGTTGCCGGCGAACGATCCTTGCACGCGGTGGCGCACACGAGCGTCAGGAGAAACGCCGCGAACCACGCCGACCGCGTCTCAGGTCGGAAAATCATTGGGAGTGTAAACGTCTACCTGCGAACTACCCACCTTGTAAGTTTTTAACACACCGAGCGGCGGCGCATAGACATGGATCGTAATCAGATCCTGTCCACTGACTTCGGGATTGCCAAGCTGATGAATATCAGGTTTTGCGGCACCGGTGAGCGTGCCCGTGGGGCACTCACGACCGGTGTCGTAACACAAACCCTTTTCTGAATCGAACGCGAAATTTGTTTCCCACATCAAGCCCTGTTGCACGCGCACGACGCCATGAGATCCGTTGTGGTCGTGAATCGGCGTCTTCTGGCCTGGGCGCCAGCAGATCACCAGCATCTCGACCGCGTCGTTGCGACAAACACGATGGCGCCAGTAGTTGCCTTCCTTGAACCCGAGATAAGGTTGCAGCTCGTGTTCAAGAATCTCGACGCTTGAGAGCCACGAATTGATCTGTTCGAGCGCCGGCGGGCTGGTCTGGCTGTTCAGCCGTTCAATCAATTCGGAAAAGGTGATTGAACTGCCATCGAGCGGTTTAGTGGGAATGGGAGTTTCGGTATTTATCAGCGTAGACAAGAGATAAAGGCCTCGAAGTTCTTATATGCGTTTACATACCGCGAGTCAAGGAGAGCGCAGTAAAATTCTTAGATCGCGGACATTTGTACCAGTCGGACCGGTGACGATGAGGTCATTGAGGCGCTCGAAGAAGGTGTAAGAGTCGCTCCGGGCAAGATATTCCGCGGCGTCGAGGCCGAGACTTTGTGCGCGTTCAATGGTGGTTTCATCTGCGATGGCGCCGGCTGCGGGACTGTTACCGTCGATGCCGTCGGTGCCGGCGCTCAAGGCGACGAAGCGTGGGCCTTTGCCCCTCTCTTCGCCGAGCCGGATCGCGCAACGCAAGGCGGTTTCAAGGTTACGACCGCCGCACCCGTTGCCGCGCACGGGACAGGAAAACTCACCGCCCGAGACAAGGCACAACGTTGCATCCTGCGGCCGCGCCATTAACTGTGCCAGCAGCAAATCGCAACCTTCCTGAATCTCCTGTTCACAGATGTCAACCGCCATTGAGTTAAGTGTGACGAGTTCGAACGCTTTGAGCCAGGCGGCTTTGATCGCGGTTTCGTTGTCGAGGATGACGAGGTGAGATCCGTTCACCGGGCGCGTAGTGATAGCGGTACGCACGGCTTTCATGATCGATTCGGGCAAGAGTGTCTCGAGTTGGTAGTGCTGAACCACGTCGATTGCTTTTGGAGCGTCCGCAGGCGGATTCAAGGTTGGACCAGACGCGACGTTCGCTTCGTCGCCAGGATTCGTGTCCGAGACGATCAGTGTGAATGCGTGTGCGCGTGGAGCGCGGCGCGCGAGGGCGCCGCCTTTCACTGCTGAGAAGGCACGACGAACGGCGTTCACTTCCGCGATGTGCGCGCCGCACGAGATTAGTGTTTTGTTTGCTGCTTGCAGATCGGCAAGGGAGATCTCATCACTCACGGGCCACTCGATCATCGCCGACCCGCCACCCGAGATCAGAAAAACTACATTCGCTTCTTCGGCGTTGGCGCGATCTAAAAGTGCAAATGCAGCTTGCGCGGAAGCGAGACTATTTTCATCCGGCAAAGGATGGCCACCATTGGCCATCAGTACAGGCGCCGTTAACTTATCGCCGAGTGCGTCTTCGAGCCCGCGCGCCATCGCAGTTGCGGCTTTGCCGATCGCAATCGAATAGATCGGACCAGTAGGAAGGTCGAGCTGCGATTCGATTGCTTTTTTGACTGCCGGGCGAGGATCGACCGACGAGAGTGCGTGATCAAAGATTGTGCGCGCCTGAAGCTGAAGCTCATTCATAGCCGCAAAAGGCACAAAACCAATTCAGTAGTGATCCTGATCTACTGTAAATCTTTTTTGAGCCTTATGTGCCTTTTTGTGGCTAAACGTCGGCTGACGCCATTTCATCCCAGTCAGCCACCATCTCGTACGCGCGACCAAGCACAGGACGCGGGCGCGAACCGTCGGCCTGCCCGATAAGTCCTTCGCGCTCCATCATGTCGAGGATCGCAGCGGCGCGCCCGTAGCCGATTCGCAGCCGGCGTTGCAGCACCGACGTCGAAGCACGCTTCATCTCGACGCAAATGCGCAACGCTTCTTCGAATAACTCGTCATGATCGCCCTCAGACGCCTCGAGTCCAAGCGCCTCTTCGTCTGACTGCGTAATGCTCTCGTCGTACGCCGGCGGACCTTGTGACTTGATGTGCGCGACGATGCGACTGATCTCAGTCTCGTCGATGTAAGCACCGTGAACACGAATCAAACGCGACGTGCCCGGCGGCAGAAACAGCATGTCGCCGCGTCCCAGAAGTTGCTCCGCACCATTGGTATCGATGATCGTGCGCGAGTCGATCTTCGACGACACGCGGAACGAGATGCGGGAAGGGAAGTTGGCTTTGATCAAGCCCGTGATCACGTCAACCGACGGTCGCTGGGTCGCGAGCACGAGGTGAATACCGACAGCGCGCGCCATCTGCGCGAGCCGCGTGATCGACTCTTCCACTTCGCGACCCGAAGTCATCATCAGGTCCGCGAGCTCATCGATAATGATCACGATGTAAGGCAGCGGCTTCCACGGCTCGCCTTTGTCGTCGTATTCCTTGACGAGATTACGACGCATGATCTCCGTGTTGTAGCCATCGATATTGCGCACGCCATAACCCGCGAGATCGCGATAGCGCCGCTCCATCTCCGCCACCGCCCACTTGAGCGAACGTGCCGCCAGCTTCGGATCGACGATGATCGGCGTGGCGAGATGCGGAATGTCTTCGTAAAGCCCGAGCTCGAGCCGCTTCGGATCGATCAGGATAAACTTAACTTCATCCGGTCGCGCGCGATAAAGAATCGACACGATCAGCGAGTTGACACCAACTGACTTTCCCGAGCCCGTAGTACCGGCAATCAAAAGGTGCGGCATCTTCGCGAGGTCGGCGACGTAGTTGAGCCCGTCGATCGTTTTTCCCAACGCAATAGTCAGCTTTGAAGCCGACTCGCGGAACGGCCGCGACTCAATCACTTCGCGCAAAAAGATCGTCTCACGCCGCGGATTCGGAACTTCGATACCCACGTGCGGCTTGCCGGGCATACGATCGATGCGAATTGATTCCGCTTTCAACGCCAAACACAGATCGTCAACCAGCGACACGACGCGCGAATACTTCACGCCCGGATCCGGTTTGAATTCGTACGTGGTCACGACCGGACCAGGACAGATGTGCTTGATCTGACCCGTGACGTTGAACTCTTTACACTTCTCGGCGAGCCGCGTGGCGAGTCCCAGCAACTCAGTATCAGCCTGCTCGCTGTGCGGTGGCGCTTCGTTCAGAAAATCGAGCTGCGGCAGACCGTAGTCGTTGTAATCAACGCGCCGGCTCGCATCGAAAGGCAGTTTGCCGGTTGCAGGCGCTTCGGCTTTAATGCGCAAGACCGAAGCTCCTTTAACCATCTCTTTGGCTTCGTCTTCATCCACGTCTGCGAAATCGCGCTCAGGAATAATCGTTCGCCGGCGACTCGTTGAAGCAGGCATGGCGACGCCGACACCTGCGCCTGCACTAGCCGCCGCGGCAGCACTTGCTTGCGGCTCGACGCTGGCGCGGCTGGTCTCGCTCCGAATCACGGCCGGCTGTTCAACGTCCGGCGTGACCGGTACCTTCATGAAATCAGCCACGCGTTCGGCGGGCGTCAGGTTCAACGTTTGTTTCAACGTGCTGCGAGCGGCTTCGCGTTCCGCTTTGATCGCGGCCTTCGTTTCGCGTTTCAAGTTGGCGCGTTCAGCGTGCATCTGTTGCCACGCCCGGAATCGTTCCGGCAGCTTGCCGACGAAGGCGAAGCGTGTACCGATTGCGTTGACGATGATTTCGTAGAGACGAACGAACGAGAAGTTGGTTGCGAGGAGCAGGCCGCTGGCAGCGATCGCGACCAGCAACACAGTTGCACCAACGTTGCTGAGTCCACTCGCCAAACCTTGCGAGATCACGGCGCCCAGCAGTCCACCTGGTTGCACACTCGAATCGAACAGTGGTCGCAAGTGTGCGATCGAAAGCAGCGACGCGATCGCGGCCACGAGGACCACGAGACCGACTATGCGCGTCCACGGACGGTGAATTGCGCTCGGGTGAAAACGTCGCCACGCGGCTGCGAATAACAGCAACGGTAACAAGTACGCGGCGAGGCCGATGAATTGCAGCGCGGTGGCGGCAACGTTCGCGCCGATCGAGCCGGCCCAGTTTTGTGTTTGCGCCTGGCCGGCCGAGTTCCACGAAGGATCATTCGGATAGAATGCCGCCGAGATCAGGCAGAGGGCTAGGAGCAGCCCGACTGCGACAAAAAGAATCGCGAGTATCTCGTTGCCACGTCCGGTGCGCGGGATGATCACGCGCGGCCGCTCTTCGATGTGTGTAGTGGTAGCCATCTAAAAAACTCCAAACGCAAACTGAAACCTACGCCGCTTTGCGAGCCAGCAGGTAGGCCTTGATGAAGTCGTCGATGTCGCCGCCGAGTACTGCCTCGACGTTACCTCGTTCCAGTTTAGTGCGAGTGTCTTTTACCAACTGATAGGGTGCGAGTACATAACTTCTGATTTGCGACCCGAATGAGATGTCGGCCTTGTTGGCTTCGAGCTCCGCGGTTTCAGCGCGCCGCCGCTCCAGCTCGAGTTCATAAAGACGCGAGCGCAGCACCTGCATGGCAACCGCTCGATTCTGATGTTGTGAACGCTGATTCTGACAGGAAACGACAATGCCGGTCGGGAGGTGGGTAATGCGAACGGCGGAGTCGGTGGTATTGATGTGTTGTCCGCCTGCGCCGGTGGCGCGATAAGTATCGACGCGCAAGTCTTTGTCGTTGATCTCGACTTCGATGTCCTCGTCGATCTCAGGATAGACAAACAGTGAAGCGAACGACGTATGCCGGCGCGCTGCCTGATCGAAAGGCGAGATACGGACCAACCGGTGTACACCGGCTTCAGCAGCCAGCAGCCCGTAGGCGTATTCGCCTTCAACTCTGAACGTCACGCTCTTCAGTCCGGCTTCCTCGCCCGGTTGGTACTCGAGCACTTCGGCCTTAAAGCCGCGTTGTTCCGCCCACTTCAGATACATGCGCAGCAGCATCTCGGCCCAGTCCTGAGATTCGGTGCCGCCCGCGCCCGGATGAATCGTGCAAATAGCGTTACGACGATCGTTGTCGCCGCCGAGCAGCATTTCAGTCTCGGCCTGGCTTAAGTCGTGTTCCAGTTGTGCGAGCAGTGGTTGCAGCTCTTTGATCGACGTCTCGTCTTCTTCGGCAAACTCAAAGAGCACTTCCGCGTCGGCGATCTGCGATTCGAACTGTTCCTGGCGATCGATTTTCTTCTCAACCTGACTGCGAACCTGCAACTGCTTTTGGGCCGCTTCCTGATCGTTCCAGAAATCAGGCGCCGAGGCCTGGGCTTCGATGTGGTTCAACTCCGCGCGACGTGCCGGGACATCAAAGAAACCTCCCGAGTTGGGTTACGCGCGCGCGCAGGTCGTCAAACGAAGTTCGCAGTTCCTGAAGTGATAAGGTGTCCATAGTTCGCCAGATGCGTAATCAGTTATTAGATATGATTTACAAGATTTCCAGGATGCACCGAATTATCTTGTTCGTCGTGCAAATCTTGTGAATCCTGTCAACAAAACAATCAATGTAATCACAGCGCAAAGCTGCACAAAAAGATCGCCGTGATCGGTGTAACCCGTATCTCTCGAGTCCGACCGATCGACGGACCAAACTCTCACGTCAGTTTCAAACGGCCTGGTCAGATCCTCAACGTTGCCACGACTGCCAATGTACGCGGTCAACCCGCTGTTGGTAACACGCAGCACCGGCCGGCCATTCTCAACTGCGCGAAAGATCGCGTTCGCGAGATGCTGTCGCATCACCGCGGTCGGCCCGAGATAGCCATCGTTCGAAATATTGATCAGCACGTGAGCGCCGTCATGCGTCAAGCGGCGCGCGATCCACGGATATGCCGACTCAATACAGATGAACACGCCTGCCTTCCGATTTCCGAACGGCATCAGCGTGTAGTTGCTGCCCGGCTTGAACTCACCGACGAGTCCGGTTATCAAAGAAGCTCCCGGTAACCATTGTGGGAGCGGCACATATTCGCCAAACGGCATCAGGCGAATCTTATCATACTGCGAGATCACGCGGCCCTGTTCATTTACGAGCAGCGCGGAATTGTAAGCGCCGTCCGCAGGAGCGGGTTCGAGCGAGTTGAAGATTAACGACGCGTGATTCTGTCGCGTGAAGTCAGCGACGAACTCCTGAAACGA
>Ga0070699_100003443_pt1 | contig 13992 bp, 16 predicted proteins | sample KBSK1503metaG_FD_65473 | JGI IMG/M metagenome (GOLD analysis project Ga0070699, IMG submission 65473) | Corn, switchgrass and miscanthus rhizosphere microbial communities from Kellogg Biological Station, Michigan, USA - KBS K1-50-3 metaG | ecosystem: Host-associated > Plants > Roots >...
GGATGTCGCGCATCGTGAATGATCTTCGCCGCCTCGATCAGATTCTTGGAAGGCAGACAGCCGCGGTTGACGCACGTGCCGCCGGTCGCGCGTTCCTCGGTCATCACCGAGGTTTTGCCAAGCTCCTGTGCTCGTAGCGCGGCGGCGAACGCGGTCGAGCCGGAGCCAAGAATAACCAGGTCGTAGTGGGTCTGTTTCATAGTGTTTGCTTTCGTATCTCAGAGTCGTTTTGTTGGTTCTTCAGCTGTCGCTGCCGTAGGAACACATTCAGCAGGGTTGCAATCACTAGGCCAGCAATGCCGAGCCCGGCTATCACCTCGTTAAAAGAGACGTAGATGAAAACATACAACGTCGCCGCGCTCAGGATTCCCAACATCAGTGCCCATGGCCTTCCGTGATGACGCATGCCAAGGGCCAGCCCAAAAATTGCGGCCAGCAAAAACCCGATCATTAGCGGCCGCAGGATGTCGTCATTGATCAAAAAGCCGAGGCCAATCGCAGAAAGGATGGACACCAGCGCGGGAAATCCGAGGCAGCACAGCGCTGCAAACAGCGAACCACTAACGCCGATTTTGTCCAGGTGACGTTTCCAGAATCCGTTCTTCGTTACATTTTTCTTTTGCGAGTTCACGATAGGGGTTTCCCGTCCTGACTGTTACCGGACTTTGTCGGCTGGGAAACTGAGCAACACGGCTTGGGCTCTGCAGCGATTTTCTCATGGACAACAACTTGAGACCTCCTCCCGGTCCGCCCGATTGAACGGGTTCTGGATTCCGCGCGCCTGCACCTCGGCTGTTCTTTCCACCCCGACATGCCTCTCGTAGATGTTGAGGATCGCCTCCTGGAACTTGCCCCGCGCGTCTTGCAGCAATTCTTGTTTAGTGCGGAACTTGAGGAGCTCTTTCCGGAAATATGCTTCAATGTCGGATTTGATCTGTGCGGCTTCCTCGACCGAGACTAGTCTCTCCTTCGCTGCCGAGGCCACCGAGGTTTCAGCAATTTCTCGAGCTTCTTCCAGGCTTAGACGATCCACTTCGGCACCGCGCAACCAGCTCCCCTCAATTCGGAAAGATCAAGTGCTTTGCTTATCGTCGCGCCGTTCCATGTATTGGATTTCATGCCTTTCAAAGACCGGCTTACCAACTTTTTCCATACGCGCCTGGCCACGCCAGACGATCGCAACAATTGTCCCCGTTCGGTTCAACCACGCCTCTTTGATTGGCGCCTGCTGCTCAAGATCTATTAAGAGCGGCTTCGCTCGACTGCCGCAGCCAATCGATGGCGCAGCTCCGCACACTAAGGGCACGTCGTAGAAAGTGATAGTTTCCTGGTTAGTGGAATTGGTCATGACTGGGTTCTGCCGGCGTCCGGGAAGAGGTCGAGTTATTCAGCAGCACAACAAGGCTGATTTTCATCCTGCATCGGCGGACATTTCACCGAACCGTAAGAACAAAAGACGCAGCAGTCGCCAGGCTTAGGCCGCAACAGCGTTTTGCAGTTAGAGCACTCGTAGAAAAATTGGCATGCGTCGGTCGGCATCGTTCCTCGCTTACCGAAACCGCAAACCGGGCACACAAGCACGGATTCAAGAAGAGCTTCGCTCATAGCCGATTCAGTTGCGAAGAGAGGAAGGATAGCCCGCATCCGCAGTCGCTTTAGTCAATGAAGCGGGACTCGCTTTATCAGGATCAAACGAAACGCTGGCAGTTTTCTTATCGAAATCCACTTTCGCGTCCGTTACCCCAGGCACTTTTTCTAGTGCTTTCTTGACTGTGATTGGACAAACCGCGCAGGTCATATTTTGCACATCGAGAGTGACGGTTTGCAAGGTTCCAGCAAGTAAGGTGAAAGGGAGTGCGACGATGGCACCGATTAGGACCAAACGATTCATTAGCGATTTCATATCAATAAAACAGTGGGGCCAACCAGGGTACGGCGATTAGGCCGAGCACTAGGACCGTAACGATCCAGAATCCCAGCCGTTGGCGTTTCAAAGTGCGCGGATTAGCGCAGGCAGATTCAGGTGAACAGGCTGGGCGTACCAAATAGAGACGATAAAAGGCGAACCCAAGGAACAGCAGTGTCAATCCGATCAAAATTGGTCGGTAAGGTTCGAGCGCTGTCAATGAGCCGATCCAAGCACCGCTGACCCCAAGTGCGAGCAACAGAAGCGGGCCGACGCAGCATATCGATGCTCCAATGGCCGAAAGTATACCGGCAACTAGGAAACCTTTTCCGCTTTGGGTGGCATTAGATTTATTCAGCTCAGACATATCTCTGAGCACCACCTTAAGCTCCGTACTCGGGTACGGTGTCAACTGTTACTTCAGGATTGACTGAGTGTTTCGATGATCGGACAAGGTTGGTTGCCTTTGCGTCTGGCGCACTGTTCAACGGTCTTCGACAGGATCGATTCGATCCTGCGCAACTGCCTAAGTTTTGCGTGAACCAGGTTTAGCTTTTCGGCTGCAAGTTTTCCAACTTGCTTGCAATCAGAGCTGGAAAGCTCCAAAAGCGCTCGAATATCCTCCAGCGAAAATCCTATCTGCTGGGCGCGCCGGATGAAACGCAGCCTTTTAAGATCCTGACGACCGTAGCAGCGTGTCCCCCCATAGGGTCTTTGCGGAAGCTCTAATAGTCCAATACGCTGGTAATATCGGATTGTTTCGACGTTCACGCCGACGGATCTCGCAAGTTCGCCAATTCGCATTCTTTGGTGGTCTAATGCTTCAATAGTTTACTTAGTTTTATATCCCCTGGGAGCAGGTTTTTTCGCGCGGTCGTAGAGTTTTTGGGTCACTGGGTTTAGCGGTCGCCGCTTTGGTTTGCGCGCCCAAATTTCAGTTTCTTGAGTTAACTCTAATCACTCCAAGAGCCATCGAAACGCCGTACGAAAAACTTCCTTCCCGTTGTTCTCGACGATGGCGCCGTGTCCAACGATGATTTGATCGAAGTCCCAATCAAGTATCCGCTCCACCGCCGTGCGCATGCGTTGAGATCATGCCACCAACTCGGCGCTATAATCGCAACAATCGGACCGAGCTTTTGAAACTCTTCCTGAGACGCAAGGTCTAATCTGGTGGGCGAATGGACGACAAGACCACCGTTGGTAAGGCGGATCACCGTCATGCGATGCCATAGTGGGATTCCCCCGAATCGGATTCGCATCTCGTGGTCCCAGATATTAGCACCGAGGGATCGAAACATCGCACTGTCTCTCCTTTCCTGTCGCTTAGTTAGAGGGATGGTGGCATGTGTGCACGTCGCCGGAGGGGAAGAGTTCGGCGACGAGCTATTGTGGCTTACCTTCCGTTCAAATCTTGTCCGCAACCACGATTTCGGAAGCAATAGCGAACGGAGTCACAACGTTCCTATGGCGCACCTTCCACCTGAGGTCTTCCAACAGGGGTCTGATTTTGATCGGTCGACATCCGCCCATCAGCATAGGCGAGAACTGATGCAGCCGTTCCCAAGTCCAAGTCACGAAGCGCGATAGACCTCGTGACCCTCTGGTTAAGCTGACCACGCCTAGCAGGCCACCGTACGTAAGGACGCGATACGCCTCGCTCAGCAGGGAATCGATATCCTTTTCGGAGAGGAGATCAAGCACATAAGTCGAAATGAAGCGGTCGAATGCTGCGTCGGGCAGATCGACACGCGTTGTGCCGCTTGTTTGCTGAATTGCGGCACGTCCCCCAAACCGTGCTGTGCGACTCTGTGCGAGTTCGATCATTGTGCTGCTTACATCGAGGCCGACATAGCAGGCATTTGTGGGCAGATACCGATCGAAAAGCTCCTCAGCGAAACGCCCAGTTCCGCAGCCAAACTCGATCAGCCTCTCCGCTCCTGCCAACTCTAGATTAACAACAAGATCGGCCAGCGCAGGCTGTTCATAGAAGCGTTGCGTGTCTTGCTTCGCCCCCATGTGGTCGTAGAACCGCTTGGCTTGTTCGTATGACAGCATCATTATAATTAAGCGATCTGGTAGCGGGAAAGGTATGATCTTTGCGGCCCCACCTGAGGCGTAGCTAATCTTCAATCGAAACAACCCACGGTTATGTTGAAATCGATTTGGAAATGAAACGCGAGACGGCTTCAGTCTTGTAAGAAATTGCTCCTCGACAAGGCAAGGCACAGCCCATCATGGCATCGATCTGACCGAAAACCTTTATCGTCTTCTCAAAGAGCTGTTTGACATCGGTGGCATTCGCGACATCGCCCTGTACCGCGATCGCCTCTCCGCCAGCGGCCTCGATCTCCTTGACGGTCTCTTGCGCTTTAGCGGCGTTGCCGGCATAATTGACGACCGCGGCAAAGCCATCGGCAGCGAGCCGCTTGGCCACCGCTCGACCGATACCGCGAGATGCTCCAGTTACAATTGTAATTTTAGCCATAACATTTGTCCTTCACAGGCTAGCGCCCTGATTGGGAAGCTTACGCCTGCGGATTGGCTCGACTATGAACTCAAATACGTCCTATTCATAATGCGCATTGCTTATATTCTGTATACGTATCGCGCAATTGCGTCAGGCCGATTTCAATCTTCTAGTTGTCTTCGTGGTACTGGCAATGACGGGGGTGATTGAACCACCCTATTATCAAAATATTTTGGCTATGGCCTCGCGTCCAGACCTCGCCCACTTATCTCCGCCGCTTCCGAATTGGTAAACTCTTTCAAAACTCTCACGAAATGTTGCGCCGTTGCCGGTAATTCCGTCTGTTTTTTCGAAATGACAAACACTTCGAATCTTCGTTCTATTTCCTCGAGCCGCTGATAATGTCTTCCCTGGAATTCGCAATTGACTCAATATGAGGTTCAAACCCGCCGATCTCCTGACAAAGCAAGCGGATCCAGTGCGCATGCACGGGACTGACCTCGGGAACAAAGGCCAGGAAGTTGTCGTCACGAAACTCCATGAGCCCTGGCGCCCCGCGTTTGAGAAACCGTCGATGCTTTGAATAAACGATGCCGTAAGGTGACTGCAACAACAACTCGGTTGCGAGTAGCTGACGATCCTCTTCCTCGATACCAGCATCTAGATATCCTATTCCCAACATAATCCAACCATCCAACAATGCCTCGGCTTGAGCATGGGAGTTCATGTGCGCGACGGTGACTTCGACCAAAGGGTACCGTTCGCGAAAAGCGGCCAAGGCAGCCGGCAAGAAAGCTTGGGTCAACAAACCGATGTTGCCGATCATCAGTCTGCCTCTCTCCCCTTTGGCAACTTCTTGCGCTTGAGCAACGGCTTTTCGAACGCTCTTAAGCGCCTGTCGTACCCCAGCTAGAAAAACGCGCCCGGCTTCTGTTAGCTCAACTCGCCGCGAATTGCGCTTAAAGAGCTTCATGCCCAGTTCGTTCTCAAGGTCGGTGATCTGTCGGCTCAATGATGGATGAGACAGATGGAGACGGTCGGCGGCCCGCCGAAAGTTCAAATCTTCAGCGACAGCGACGAAATACCGGAGTTGGCGGAGCTCCATGGAGACATCATTGGTACGCCGATCCTACCACTGCGGCAAAAAACTAAGCAATGGTTGATGCCGAGTATCCGAGTCACCTTTCCGCCCAACGCCTCACTATTATGAAACTAGGGTTCATCTGTATTAATGTACCGGGTCACCTCAATCCTATCACTGCCCTGGCACGCCAGCTTCAGGCGCGCAACCATGACGTTGTCTTCCTTTATTCGCCAGGTGCTGCTGGGCTACCGTTTATTCCTGCGAACGAGAAGGATCACTTTAACGAAAACAGGCCAGAATTGAGCAAAATGCAAGGGGAGGACGCCTTGCAATTTTCGCTCCGCAGGGTGCTGGACCAAACGGAGTCGATATTGAAGACGTTGCCGGCCATTGTACAAGCAAACCGGATCGACGCTCTGGTAATCGATACCATTCAATTCTATGCGGAATTAGGTGCGATGCAGTTGGGCACACCATACCTACATGTGTCCGCCGCCATGTACCTTGACTACTCTGGTTATACGCCCCTTTCCATCTATGGTTGGCCTCACCAAACAACCCCTGCCGCTTTTGCCAGAAACCGAGAGGGCGTAGCGGACTTTACTAGGCTCATGAAAGGGGCCAGTGAGAGGATCAGAGCGTATGCGAAGACGGTTGGACTGAAAATCGACTGGGACGATCTCTCATCGACTATTTCTCCGTTAGCATCAATTACTCAGGTTCCTAGAGCGTTCGATTTTGAAAGTTCTCATTGGCCTCCGCAGTTCCACCACACCGGTCCATTTCACGATGGCAAGGGCCGGGAGAACGTAGATTTTCCCTGGGAACGATTAACCGGGGAACCTCTTATCTACGCTTCTATGGGGACGATATTGAATGGGCGGGTAGATGTCTTCCGCACTATGGTCGCTGCCCTGGCAAAGCATAAAGATTTGCAACTAGTGCTTTCCGTCGGCGATCAAGTCGATCCAGAGCAGATCGGGCTGGTTCCATCTAATGCCATCATCGTCAAGCGCGCGCCACAGTTGGAGCTGCTGAAACAGACCTCGGTCTGTATCACCCATGCGGGATTGAACACGGTGCTGGAGTCTCTGGCTCAAGGTGTTCCGCAAATAGCCATCCCGGTAACCTATGATCAACCCGCCGTTGCTGCGAGAATTGCCGACAAGCAGACCGGTATAGTCACCTCCCTGGAATTCACCGCTGACCATCTCTCAACGCTTTTGCAAGAAGTTCTGCAGAACTCCACCTATCGGGATAATGCACGCAAACTGCAGAAAGCGATCGCTGAAGCGAACGGCCTTTCCGTCGCTGCTGACCTGATAGAGGAATCCCTCGGGGTGAGGCAGAAAGTTAGCCCAGCAGCAGACTAGCACCGCTTCGATTGAGGGAATCAGACGAAGCCACTCAATACTGCGGCATGCCGCGGGGAAAAATCAATATGAGCATCGATACAAACATTACGGCGAATTCTGAACCAACTGCCCAGGCAGCAGATTTCGCCCAGCGGGTACAAGCAAATCAAACGAAACTTAGGTCCGAACTAAAACAGCACTACGACTTTATCGTCTGTGGATCCGGATCCTCCGGCTCGGCGGTAGCGCGCCGGCTGGCCGAAAATCCCGACATTAGCGTTTTACTGCTTGAGGCGGGCGGCGATGACGATCTGCCAAGTGTGATGGAAGCGGGCCAATGGCCGTTGAACCTCGGAAGCGATCGGGATTGGGGCTTCCAAAGCCAACCAATTCCCGGCCTCAACGGCCGCTCGATTTCAATGTCCATGGGCAAGGTTCTGGGTGGCGGCTCAAGCATCAATGTGATGGTTTGGGCGCGCGGACACAAGAACGACTGGGATTTCTTTGCAGCAGAAGCGGGAGACCCGGCCTGGAGCTATGAGTCAGTGCTTAATATCTATCGCCGCATCGAAGATTGGCATGGCGCCCCAGACCCAAAGTATCGCGGAACGGGAGGGCCGGTTTTTGTGGAGCCCGCACCTGGCCCACACAACCCGGTCACTCCTGCCATGCTTGAAGGAACCCGCTCAGTCGGTATTCCGATCTTCGAAAATCAGAATGGCCGCATGATGGAGGGTAACGGCGGCGCCTCCATTGCTGATAAACGAACTCGCGATGGGAAACGCCAATCCGTATTCCGTTCGTACGTCTTTCCATATATGGACCGGCCGAATCTAAGCGTTCTCACTCACGCACTGGTCACCCGGCTGACCTTCGAGGGCAAACGAGTTACAGGCGTGGAGTTTTCCTACGACGGCAGGACTCACCGAGTTGGGGCGGGATCTGAGGTGGTGCTGTCGCTAGGTGCGATTCAGACTCCGAAGGTGTTGATGCAATCTGGTATCGGCGACCAAACCGAATTGCAGCGCCTCGGAATCCCAGTCGTGCAGCATCTACCTGGTGTCGGTCAAAATTTCCAGGACCATGTCGCTTTTAACTGCGTCTGGGAGTATCAGAAACCACTACCGCCGCAAAACGGCTTGTGCGAGGCAACCTACTTCTGGAAAAGTGAGCCTGGGCTGGATAGCCCGGACTTGCAGACCTGCCAGGAACAAGCCCCGAGATCGAGCCCCGAGAATACAGCAAGATTTGGCCTTCCGGCGATTGGTTGGAACTTGTTCGCTGGCATAATGCGGCCAAAGAGTCTGGGTCAAATCCGTCTGACGAGTTCCAGTCCGTTCGACCCCGTTCAGATTGAGCCGAACTTCTTGTCTCACCCGGATGATCTAAAGGCAGCGATAGCCTGTGTGGAACTCTGCCGTGAAATCGGTAACTCCGCTCCGCTGCGTCCGTTCACCAGGCGCGAGGTAATGCCAGGTAAGCTGAAAGGAGCAGAGCTCGAAAACTTTATCCGGAATGCCGCCGTGACCTACTGGCACCAGACGTGCACTGCCAGAATGGGTCGGGATTCAATGTCGGTAGTTGATGGCTATCTTAAAGTCTATGGAATCGAAAAGCTTCGGATTGCGGATGGGTCAATCATGCCACGCATAACAACCGGCAACACCATGGCTCCCTGCGTCATCATTGGAGAACGCGCGGGAGAAATACTGAAAGCCGATCACAAGTTATAAACAAAACCATCACGGTTAAGAATGAACTGCTCTGTAGGAACCACACAAATCATGAACAGGAGAGAAGAGAATTTGCAAACGATCGCCGCTAGCAATGGCGTGAGAAAGCTGGGGCCGAAGGAAGGCCGGACCAAGGAAGTCGGCGGTGTTCGACTGACTTGGAAGGCTACGGGAGAGGATACCGGATATGCTAACAGTATCTATGAAATGGATCTGCCCCCTGGCAAGGGCGTCCCATTACATAGTCATCCGTATGCGGAGGTCTTTTATGTAATTAGCGGACATACCGACTTCCTGCGGATCGATGATCAGGGCCAAGAAGAGTGGGTACGCTGCGGGCCAGGGGACACCTTGATTGCTCCGATGAACGCACTGCATGCGTTCCACAATCGAACCGACAAACCAACCCGCTTTCTCAGTTCGTCCGGTTACTATCACGAAGTTACCCTTGAGACACGGTCAGACTGTTGATGTCAACGCTCCCTTGCCCCCGGAAAAGGAGCCCACCGAAGCGGAGGCAGAGCAGTATCTGCAAGTACTAAAGGAGGCTATGAGACTTCAGATGTACTTTCCTCAAGCAAGAACCGACGACGGACTCGCAGTCTTTCATGAACTGGCGAAGCGGAACGAAAGCATACCGAAGCTGCCCTGAACCGAGTCCATCATGCCACGCATAGACAGCCGGCAACACCATGGCTTCCTGTATCATCATTGGCGAACGCGCGGGAGAAATACTGAAAGCCGATCACAAGTTATAAACGAATCCGTCCGCAGTTGAACGAACGGTCGGAGAGCAGAATTACAAGAATACATTGCAATGAACATCGACAATACCATTCTCGAAGACACTCCAGTTAGAACGATGACGCCTGACCGGATTGTACGAACAGCTCTAGCAGCCTGGAAACAGGGGGACTTTGCTGAATTCGTAGATCAGTTTAACGATAAATTCAAATTCACCGACCAAGCACTCGGACTCGAATTTACGAAGAAGGGGCGCTTAACCTCTGCGCCGATCAATCGATCGTTGACCAAGTCTGTCCGGCCACGGAAACGAACAGTCGGACGCTGGATCGCTTTAATAGTCGTACCGGGAATCGTCTGGGGTGGAGTTTCGTATTGGAGATATTCGAGTCAGTTCGAACAAACGGATGACGCATATGTCACCGGCCACCAACATCCGGTGAGTTTTCGTGTTTCCGGGACAATTTCCGAAGTGCTGGTGGACGATAACCAGCTAGTAAAACAGGGGCAGGCTGTTGCCGAGCTCGATCCGAAAGACTACGAGATAGCGCTCGCTCAGGCTCGCGCCGACTGGGAAAAGGCCAGAGCCCAGCTGAGCCAAAGCCACGCGCAACGGATCCAGGCCGACGCGCAGTGGAAGCAAGCAGAGGCCCAAGCGAACGCAGCAAAGGCGCAGTCGATTAATTCCAAGCGGACGTTGGAGAGAGATTCTCAGCTCTTCTACCAGGGCAAAGGAGTCATCTCGAGACAGGATCTGGACAATGCTCAATACCAGTCGGACGGAAACGAAGCTATCCACGCCGCGGCTTTGGCTGGAGTTAGTGTGGCGCAGGCCAGTCTGGAGACGGCAAAGGCTCAGGAAGAGGCCGCCATTGCACAGCTCGACAGCGCCCGGGCGGCAGTCGAGAACGCTGAGCTGCAATTGTCTTATACGACCGTCTACGCACCGACCGATGGGCGAGTTGCCCAAAAGACCTTCGAGACTGGGCAGCGCGTGCAAGCCGGACAGGTTGGGCTCTCGTTGGCTGAACCCAATGTCTGGGTTGTAGCCAACTATAAAGAAAACCAGTTAGACAGGATTCGTTCCGGTCAATCAGTTGAGGTCGGGATCGACGCGGTACCCAACCGAACCTTTCAAGGCAAGGTCGACAGTTTTCAGGCCGGAACCGGGGCTGTGTATGCGCTTTTGCCCCCCGACAATGCAACCGGCAACTTTACTAAGATCGTTCAGAGTGTCCCGGTGAAGATCGTCTTCGACGCAACCAGTATTCGAGGATACGAGCAGCTGATTGTGCCGGGGCTCTCTGTAGAACCAAGGATCCGAGTCGAGCGGTAGCAAGAGGAAAAGTTGGCGAGCGGAAAAAGAACAACTCGCGTTTAGAAGGAGAACTGAAACATGCCTCACACCAGTGACCGAGCGGAAAGCTTTCGAACCTGGGTCGGAGTGCTGGGTGCCATGCTTGGTGCTTTCATGGCGATACCCGACATCCAGATCACGAATGCCTCGCTACGAGATATCACCGGCGGAATTGCTGCTACTCCGAACGAGGGTTCTTGGGTCTCGACCAGTTATTTAATCGGCGAAATCGTCACCATTCCGCTGACCGCGTGGTTGGCGAGGATCTTTAGCATCCGCTGGTATTTACTCAGCAATATCACGCTATTTCTCGTTTTCTCTTGCTTTTGTGGCCTTGCTCACAGTCTGGGTGAGATGATTCTCTTTCGCGCCTGCCAGGGTTTTACCGGTGGCGTCATGATTCCGATGGCCCTCACTGTTGCGCTTTCGACTCTTCCGAAAAGTAAACAGCCGCTCGGGCTGGTCCTGTTTGGAATGGCCGCTACGCTCGCCCCGTCTATCGGTCCAAGCCTGGGGGGATGGTTAACAGGTAATTACGGCTGGTCCTGGGTGTTCTACATCAACCTCTTTCCGGGAGCGCTGACGATTGGTTCAATCCTTTTCGCCATCAGGCCGGCGCCGACGCAGCTGAATCAGTTAAGGGATGGCGATTGGCTCGGATCGCTTCTATGGCCATTGGACTCGGGTCGCTCATCGCATTTTTGGAAGAAGGTCAACGCGATGATTGGTTTGGCAGTCCGTTCATCCAGCTTTGTGCCGTTCTGGCTGCGATCTTTATTCCGGGCTTTGTCGTAATCGAATTGATACGAAAAAAGCCTTTTGTGAATCTCCGTCTGGTTGCGAGTCGTAACCTGGGCATCGCGTCTGCGGCTAATTTCGGACTCGGTTTCGCACTGTACGGCTCTGTCTATGTACTGCCCCAATATCTATTCATCGTTCAGGGCTACGATGCATTTCAAACCGGCCGAACGATGATCTGGATCGGTCTCCCCCAGGTTTTGATTTTTCCTTTTGTACCAAGTTTGATGAAGCGGCTTGATCTCCGAGCGCTTGTTTGTTTTGGCACCTTGGTTTTTGCTGCCAGTTGTTGGCTAAATACTTCCATGACACACGACTACGCGGGAGACCAATTCGCTTTTGCCAACACTATTCGAGCGCTTGGACAACCGTTTACCATAGTGCCTCTTTCGTCCTTAGCGACTTCCTTGTTGCAACCTAAAGACGCCGGAGATGGCTCTGCCATATTCAATATCGCGCGCAACTTGGGGGGAAGTGTTGGCACTGCGATTCTCGACACTGTTATTACGCGGCGCGAGCAGTTCTACGATTTCGAAATCGGCCGGCACATCAATGTATTTCGCCCGATCGTACAGTCACGTCTTCAGATCCTGACCGACGCTTTTGTGAATAAAGGCTATGATTCGGCCACCTCAACTCAGCAAGCCTGTGCGCAGGTCAAGAATATTGTGAGGCGTGAAGCTTATGTCATGGCTTTCGACGACGCATTTTTGGTGGTTGGCATCTCGTTATTGATTGCTGCAACGCTGGTGTGGTTTTGCCGAAAGAAGGGACGCGGCACCGCCGTTGCTCATTGACAAGCTGTTGCTACAATGAACAGCAGCGTTCGCTCTCAACGCCGCTTCAGCCGGCTGGGGAGTCGGATAGTCGCTAGTTTTGAAGATCCGATTTAACTGAAATAAGAAAGGGATGAAAAAAACAGTTTTAATTACAGGGACGTCCGGCGGTTTAGGTAAGGCTGCCGCCAGACTTTTTGCGAATAAGAGCTGGAACGTTGTCGCGACGATGCGACGGCCGGATCTGGAACAGGATCTTGTCCGACTTAACGATCTGTTGGTGACGCGGCTCGATGTCCAGGATCGCGCCAGCATCGCGAAGGCGGTCGAGATCGGCATTGCGCATTTTGGGCGAATCGATGCCTTAATTAATAACGCCGGGTTCGGTCTTTACGGCCCGTTCGAGGCGACTCCGCGCGAAAAGGTTCAGGAGCAGTTTGATGTCAATGTGTTTGGCGTTATGGACGTAATACGTGGCATCCTACCGCACTTCAGGAACAATAAGAGCGGTCTGATCATCAACATCAGCTCGGGCGCCGGCGTCTTTACGCTACCGATGCTATCGCTGTATTGTGCTTCCAAGTTTGCCCTCGAGGGGTTTTCGGAGTCACTATCCTACGAACTCGCTTCCTTGAATATTATCGTCAAGATCGTCGAGCCCGGCGGAGTCATCAGCACCAACTTCGGTAAAAGGAGCAGCGACGAAGCTACACACAATATCCCTCTTGCGGATTACGACGCTTTCGTGGCCGGCGCGAACGCACTCTTCGCCGACTTGCGGACCCAGCGGTTAGCAACCGAGCAAGATGTTGCCCAGGTCATATTTGGCGCCGCGACTGATGGGACGACTCGGCTACGTTATATGGCCACTGACGACATTCTACCGCTGGTTAAGGCCAGACGAGAGACATCCGAGGAAGAATACATGGAGTTCATGCGGTCGCGCTTCCAGCCAAAGTTGGACTCTGGCGAGGCGGATCGGCTGTGATCGCCTAGTCGCTTCTTGTTCTCGTTGCCGCAGTAAGTGTCACCGGCCTGGTGTAAATCGCTCAACACACTGACAACCGCTGTGATACTCGGGCCGGGGAGCAGACCAGTCGAAAAAACGGTAGGTTCATTTTTAGGGCGACATAAGGCCACGGCGTTTTGCTCTAGAGGACAACGTACGGGACTCGAACCCGTGCACCGGCTTCGAGGATTTCTTTTATACGGGCGCCATTTCAGGCCCCCGCTTTTGTTCGCGTGCGTGCGCCTCCGCTTTTTCCCGCCGTTTCTCCAGGGACAGCTCACGAATTCGCTCCTGCTCCCGTTTTGCGGCCTTCGTCATTCTCTTTGCTAGGCGAATAGCCCGCGCTAACGCCTCCTCGACTCGCTCCACAAAGTTGACTATTTTTCGCGTTTCGAGATCTCGTGCCGTGACATCCTTTATAAGCGAGCGGTTCGCGACTTGCCGCAACACACTGATATCCTGCACAAACATCCGAGCACTGGCGCGATGCCGGGTAAAGGCGACGTGCAAATCTTCCCGATTCGCCATCGCCAGCATCGGTGCCCCGCGGAAGGTTGTGCCTGGAGGCTGCGGATCCAGTTTGATATTGACGTTCTGGAGCACGACGTGCCCGTTCGAGTCGACGTAATCACCGTAAAGGGTTGAGGCGTGGTCAATGTCTTTCTGCGTGACACGAAACTCGCCCGGTGGCGTATCGTAACCTTCTCGACCTGTCGACACCACGGAAACACCGACGATTTGCTCGCCTTTATAGAAATAT
>Ga0070699_100003445_pt1 | contig 13988 bp, 12 predicted proteins | sample KBSK1503metaG_FD_65473 | JGI IMG/M metagenome (GOLD analysis project Ga0070699, IMG submission 65473) | Corn, switchgrass and miscanthus rhizosphere microbial communities from Kellogg Biological Station, Michigan, USA - KBS K1-50-3 metaG | ecosystem: Host-associated > Plants > Roots >...
ACAAATATCACCGGCGTAGACTTCAGATATTTTGCCAATAAACGTTCCTGCCGGTACTTACTCCAGAGTTCCTCCTGCAGGAAGAGGTTACCTAACTCGAACAAGCACGAACGAATGAACTTGGTCCTAACTCGTGCTCGTTTGGTGAGTCTTGGCAAAGCCTCCTCAATTGCGCGCCAAGTCAAGGTTTCGGGCAGTTCGCAAGTTTTGAGATATTCACCAATGGCCCGATACCGCCAGAGGTCTCTAACCCGAATGTTTGTTTCGGTCGCATTACAGCTATCAAGTTTTAACTTCGCCGCCAGAGCCGCAAAATACCTTTCGTTCTGCGGAAATGGCGAGCGGTAGTTCCTGACATACTTCTTCAGTGCCTTTGGTGCCAGACGATCCTGATAATGAACCTTGCAGAGCTGCGAGCTTCTATAGTTGGTTGTTCTTGCACACCCAGAAAATATGCATTTCACCCACACGCCTCTACGCTTCTGGTAGCATGTGCCACAAATTCTTTCCGTCTTTTTCTCTGCTGGCTTTGTCAAGCCACAGACCTTACATACGATGTTCTGACGCATAGACTTCAACCACAGTTTATGGTGCGCTTTTCGGTGACACTTACGACAATGGCTTGGATCACTGATCAAAGGATAATCAGCCACGCCGCACGTTTCGCACACACTTTCGAGGTTAGAGTACTTTCCAGCGCATCGCCGACAAAAGGGTGCATCTACTTGCAGCTTGGATACCAGCCTCGAGCATCTGGGGCATTGCACTTTCGGGAGATTGCTTAAGCAGTCTTCGCACACGTCCGACCAGTGAGTGGTCCTCCGCGGCAACTTACACCCTTCACAGATTATTGAACGTCTTACTGACTTGCTCACAGATGTTGTTTCCTTTACTTCTTTCAACGTCAGGCACCGCCTCATGACTCCGATGAATAGTCGCGCGCATTTGGATAGAACGCTGCAAAATCCTGATTGCCTATCTTTTTTCGTCGCTTCTCCGCTGCGCTTGGTAAAACGTCTAGCACATCACTGAGACGAAAGTAGAAGGCGTCACAGAATGCCTGGATCGTTTCGAGACGAATCATTTTTGGTTCGGAATTTAGCAAGTCGCAGACTGCTTGTGTAGACAATTGATAGCCGGTCCGGTCACAAATAAGTCTGCTGATTTCCGATGCGCGATTGATGCCACGCTCCTTCAATACACTTCGCAAGTTCCAAGTAGTAGCCATTACTTTGTTCCTCTTTTCTCGATGTGTGGACTCACAAAAATGTCAATGAGATCACTTTGTTCATCTTCAACGTCGGCGTCAGTTGCAATAAGATAAGGCGCCGCTGCGCTCGGATACGTGTGACCCAGTTTTCGCAGAACTTTCCGGTATGCTAACGGATTTCGTTCGAGTTCATTTGTTGCAAACGTCCGCCGCAGGTCGTGAGGTCGCAGGTCCTCCGGTAAGGGCACTCCAGCTTCTCGCGCTAACTCAACGATCTTCTCAAAATTGCTATAGAACTGATCGTTACTAAGCCGGTTTCCGTCTGTGTTGAGGAAAAGATATCCGGCTGCCGCAGTGCGTGGAAACATAGGTTTGAAGACTCTCTCGAAGACACGCAGCACCTCCATCGCCAACGGAGTCAACGGAACTGTTCGCACACGCTTGCCGCTAAATGCTTTCCCTTTACCAAAGAGACGCACACGTCCCGTCTGCCAATCTATATCGCAACTTTCTCCACTAGACCGTATTCCCAACAGCTCACTTGTACGTGCGCCGATCTCAGCTTGGACAACAATGGCCGTGTAGTCTCGTGCACCGCGATGAGGTGACGCATGCTTCGGCAGGTATTCGGTTCGCATGAACTCGTAAAATTCGTCCCGCAATGTAGCCGACAAAGCGTAGCGACGCTTGGTGGGCCTGTCTTGCACATGCATTGGTACATCGTATTTCGTAAACGTCTGCGTTATTGGACCGTATTTTTCACTGATGGTGAGTACGCCACTCGGGATGTTAGGCTTGGCAAGGACATAATCGCAGAATGACCTCAGCTCGCGAATGTACTTCCGCCTGGTTCCGTGTGCCAGGTCGTCCTGGAGCAGCAACGAAACGAGTAAGCTTAACCGGGACGATCCAAGCCCCGCGTCAAGGAGCTCCCAAACCAGTACCTGTCTCATCCCACGAGGGTGATTTGGATCTTGGATCTGCAGGCGATCGAAAAGGTGATTGAGTACGGCTCTCGACGATCTAATTGTCGTCTCAAGGGTGCATCCGCGGAACAAGAGATTCTGGAGATACTCCTCAAGCTTACGAGTATGATCCTGAAGCTGCTCTTCCCACGGGATATTTCTTCGTTGTTGTTCGGGTGGCGATATCCGGTTTGCGAGTTCCACAGAAACTTCTCCTCATGTTTTGGATTTTGCTTGCTCACTCAAGCGCCTCTTGATTTTTCAAGTACTACTTGATTTGCCCGTTTGCCCATCTTCCTGTCCATCTCGATGACCCAGAACGACTTCTGCTCAAAACTAATGGAAAAGCGCTACGCGATGTTTCCAGTAGAATGTGGGCTATGCTCGGTACTTTCAAAGAATGCGGATGAGCGTTTTCAACCGCACTTGTTTTTTCCCGGCTGCCCGTGATTCAAGACCTATGCCATGATTTAGCCTGCTTCAACTCTCTCTCGTGCTTGGCTTAGATAAGGTCAAAGACTTTCGCAACGAGTTGCTGAATCTCGTTGTAGAACGTCCTTATGGTGATTGGTTTGTATGGACCAAGGTTCCCCGAGTCTCAGAAATCACCCTTGCAAGAAAACTGACTAAGAGCCAGATAGACGCTGAACTGTTCGGATATGCCATTCAAAATCAAAGGGCAAAGTCGGGATATCCGAACAGCAGCTCTTTAAATTACAAACCTGAGCGGCTAACGACGATTCGGAAGAATGAAACGATTTGCTACTAGAAAATATGGATTTTCGAGGTCATTACGAGAGTCTAGGGTGGTTTCGCGAAAGAAACCCAAGCCCACTCAGACTTTTGACCTACCAATTCCGAGAACCCCGGTAACGCGGCACATGATCTGCACATAGGACTTTCAGCGACGAATGAAAGTAACTCGCGCAACGACTCAAGCCAGTGATGAGCTTAATGACGAAAAGGACCCGCATTGATGCCAGGCGCGTCGCTGAGATCATTGGTTGCTCCCGTAAGACGGTCCTGAACGGCGGCGCCGGCACTGCGCAACTTACTAGAATTCGCAACGGGTCTACTCAGGTGCGTTTTATTCTGGAAGAGGTATTAGCCTTCGCTGAAAAGCAGGAACGAGATGCTCAACGTCGACTACCTAAAGGCCACTCGACAATGACGTCGTAAACGGTCCTCGTTCTATCACTATCGCCCTCCTCACAGTTTCCTGAAAAAGAAGAGCTGCAAGCATGAAGCATATTGGTAAGCAATTTGGATCGACGTCGGCTATGCAGCGAGAGGAAACGGTCGTGAAGAACTTTCATCAGTATGTTGGCCCAGGCGGACAAACTCTTCACGGTTACATGCGCCGCTACAAGAATGTTCGACTTCGCAAGAAAGGCTTTACAAGTAAGGCCGAAGCTGAAAGACATCTGCGTCAGGCAATGAACGATATAGACGCGGAAGAACGAGGTGAGATTCGCTGTAAACCAACTACCGCCCAGGAAGCTCTCAACATTTATCGCCGCAACCAGGAAGTGCGAGCTCGAGACAAGGGTTATCAGTACGGCCACAACGTCAGATCCAATTGCAAAATCATCCAGCAGTTTGTGGACCACTTTGGTCCCAACCGGTTAATCCGCGAATGCACCGAAACAGATTTGCGCGAGTTCTACCAAATACTTTGCTTTCGTCCGACCCTTAATAAGAATAGCGCCGGCGTCTTTATTAGCCGCATTCAAGGGATGCTGAAGGCGGCACAAAAAGCAAAACCTGACCTAATCAACTGGCTCCGCCCAACACTCAAGGTCAATCGCACGCCTGAATTCGAACATCGTGTAGTCGAGTTAGCCGAATACGCAACGCTTGTTCACACACTGCTAAATCCACCTTTAGCTCCATCTCGACGGACGGAGCGGAATAAGCTATGGCGTGATGCCGCTGATGTAGTTCAGTTACTTCGATTGACCGGAGGCAGGCTCAACGAGATCGTACGTATACGACTCGATCAATTCCTGTGGACCAAAGGCAAGCTTTGCTTATATGCAACTAAGACCGAGAATCAACGCGACCTGCCATTGTGGGATTGCATTAAAGAGATCGCACAACGCCGAATCCGGGAAGGTCTCACCGACGACGAGCTACTGTTTCCGCGCGCCAAAACCGCGACGTTTGATAATGCCATCGCAAGGGCATGCCGGAAAGCAGCGCGACTCGCAAATCTCAACTATGGTCGAACCAACGGCTTCACTTGTCACAGTCTTCGCCACACCTTTATCACAGACATGATGGAAGCAAGCGGAAACAACGTGGCTCTGGTCATGTCCTACAGTGGTCACAAGTCTCTTGAGTCGTTCAAGATCTATCTACACGCCCCAAAACAAGGCTGTATAGCTGCTGATCAGCGCATCGAAAGCGTTGGCTTGTTCTTGGCTTCTTTTGCGGGAACGAAGGGAATCGCAGAAACACCGGGAACGGCAGACGGAAGGGGTACAACAGTTGGAAAGCAGAAGCGCAATATCATAGCGACCTGACAAAAAGACTGCTCGCTTAGGCTCATCAAGCGCAATTCCCTTGTGGTTGAGTCGAAAAGGACTAATCTTTTCCCCTCTCTATTCTTTGCGCGCAATTGCGTGGATTTCTTTGTAACAAGATCGTAGTTCGCTCTTGCGCAATCTGCGACTCAATCTCATAATCGGACCATGACAGAGAAAGAGATCGTGCGATTCTAAAGAGAGTCTCACGATGGAGGCTTACCGTTTCACTAAAGACTGGTTTAGCTGGAATATCGCAAATTGGCAGGAATGGTTAGCTCCATTGGCAGGCAGGCCTAGCATACGGTTTCTGGAAATTGGCTGCTACGAAGGACGGGCGACAATTTGGTTATTGACGAATATCCTTACTCATCAAACTGCCAGGATCGATTGCGTAGATAGATTCTTCGATCCGGATTCCGCAGACAACGACCCCGCCGGCTATGAATCGCGTTTTGATTACAATGTACGTATCAGCCGAGATGGGAATAAGGTTAGAAAGATCAAGTCGTTCTCCCAGGAAAGTCTCCGAAATCTAAAACTCTACTCATACGATGCGATCTATGTAGACGGATCTCATGCCGCAGCCGACGTGCTTGAGGATGCGGTGCTGGCGTTTCGGCTGCTTAAGCCAGGGGGGTTGATGATCTTTGATGATTATGAATGGATTCCGATTAGCGCCGGTAACGACAATTCAAGCTTAGCCAATGCTCCGGATCCGCGGCTCACGCCACGAGCGGCAATAGACGCATTCCTCGAAGTTTACAATGGACAATACGAGTTGGTGGCAAAAGATTATCAGGTAGCGATCAAAAAATTCTAAGTAATAAACACGGTCTCAGGTTTGATTATCCAAATGAGTTCGACCGACCATCAATCAATATGAGTCTTTTGGCATTCCATGATGTCGTCGCAGTGTACCATTGCAACGCTTGGAAGGATTTTGTAATCGAGAAGATCGTTCCCAACGCTGTAGTTATTCCAGCACATCCGCGCGATTCGATTAATTCAGTGCTCGATCGACTCTCGCCAAATCCGTGTGCCATGGTCCTGCATTTGGATGTGACCGATGACTCGGCATTCTTACCAAACCGGGAGCAGTTGAAAGCTCGATTAATAAAGCAGGACATCGTTCTCGTAAATGCTAGTAAGCGGGATATTAGTAAGCGCCGAATACAGTCGACTTGTTCTCAAATCGGGCTTCCTTTTACCTTAGCCACTCCTACTGGTAGATCTGATGAACTCGTTATCGTGAAGACCAACCTTAATTGCGGTGGCGAACCAGAGCAGCGATTGCCTGCCGATATAAGATCGTTGTTGGGCATCGCAAAATCTAATCATCGTCAATATGGATCTCAGAGCTACGCGGTCCTCATGCGGCGAGAAGTCGAACGCAGGGCGTGGCGGTCTAAGAACGTATGCATCGAGCGTTTTATCACAAACAAAGCGGGACGTTTCTATCGCAGCTATAGATTTGGTTATCACACCGTGGTGTCAGAAAGCTCATGCTCCGCCATCATTAAAAAGATGGGCTACGGATTACCCCGTCGCAATTATTATTTTGAAGGAGATACGCCAACTGGCAAGGCCCGCGGTGAATCGATATTAGACATCGTACGCCAGACGGAAAAACTTTCGCTTGCACTCAAGATAGACTTTTGCGCTGTGGACTTTGTCGAATCTGACGAAGGAGTTCGTTATGCGTGTGACATTAACCCGACGCCATACTGGGGAGAGCGAAATCCGGCAATAATCTCGTGGCTGAGGGACGGTTTAAAGATGATGATTGACGGTATTAACACTGGTATTTAGTTCTTGCCGCGAAATTATGGCTCATTTATAGTCGCAGCGAATTTTATCGTCGCAGTAAACAGATTGGAGGCATTTTGGAGCTCACAGTTAAGACTAAACCCGACACAACCGGTTTCTGGTTTGCGGTGAAAGCAACGCAGGGCGCCCAGTACTATTTAGAATACCTTGTGATAGGCGCGGGTTTCAGAAATTCGTCGGGCGAGATATCCGGCCATGTGAATGATTCCGACGATTGGGAGTTTGTAGAACTCGGATTTCCCGTCCTCGGAGTTGGCGTCACGCACTTAGATTGCTCATTCGAAAATGGCTCGAAACAGTTCGCGAATGTCAGCGAGTATTCGCGACGTGAGCCCAAAGAGAGTGGAGCAACACTAACCGAGTTTTCACCCCTCCGACACCAAAAGCGCCGGAATACCTATGAGGATCAAACCGAGATTGATCATGAGGTATTTCCACAAAGCCAATTAGCAACCAGCAATCCTGAACCTAGGCTGTCGGAGTGGGATCAGCCACCTTCTGCGACGTCGCTTTCATTAATTGGCGGCAGCGACAAACTAGAACACATTTTCGATTCGCATCACTATCCGTATCCGTACCCATATCCGTATCCCCCTAAGCCTTGACGCTCTCAACCAATACATACAAAAGCAAGCCTCGCCTCACGGTCATCGCCCCCTCTGGTGATCGGACGAGTCTTCCGTTTTTTCTGGCCTCGGTCGGCAAACAACTATTGGAAGCAGATCATTTTGAAGTACTGCTTCCAGTGGAGGTAGGCTTCTTTGTTGAAGACATTGTGACGTCGGCTAATCTGCCGCACGCCGTGCACATCATCGAATACCAAAACTCAACCTCGAAGCACAAAGCTGGCTTTGCCCGTAATCGAGCTGCTGCTTCGGCTGTCGGTGAATTTCTGGTCTTCATCGATGCGGATTGCGTACTCGCACCAGATTGTTTGTCGGAATACATACGGCTGATCGAGGAGTTTCCAGAAGCTGCTTTGTGTGGCACGGCCCCTGAGGTTCCATATCCATACCATTCAAAGGCGGAGACACTCACAGATTTTGAAGAACTACTTAGAGTATCGGTTGGCGATTACAGAGAGAAACACTTGGCAGCCGAACCAACCGAAGTGACGGCTCACTGGGAACACTTTTACAGTTGTAACGCATTAGTCAGTGCGGCAGCGTTTCGAGAAGTCGGCGGATACGATGAGCAGGGCCACAGATGTCATGATTTGGATTTGGGCTATCGGTTACATCGTCAAGGCGTTCATCTCCTCTACTCACGCCGAACGCGCGTCGTTCACCTTGAACACCCGCGGAACCTGGACTTTCGCCGGGAACAAGCCAGTGGCTTGATGTTGCTCAGTGAGAAATTTCCGGAGCTTCGATCGCTTTGCGACGAACGAATAACATGGCTGAAGCAATCATACACGGCAACTTTGCATCGTTGCGAAGCCGCTTTCAAAACCCTCACGCGGCAATTGCCTGGACGTAGATGCGGAAGGACCTGGCTCCTACCTCCAGGCACGGATGCCGAAGCAGTGCTCGAGCTAAGCAGTGTAGCCACGAAACACATCCAAAGTGACGACTGCCAGCGATGGCGATTGCGACTTGATCGCAATTGCTGGGACTATTCGATTCTGCTTCCCAATGCCAATACCGGACAAAAACCTCGAATTTCGGTTCTGATGACAGCTTATAACAACTCACGAAGTCTTCGACGCGCAGTTGAAAGTGTTTTAGTGCAAACAATGCAGTCGTTCGAGATTGTGCTCGTGGATGATGCTTCGACAGACGAGACTAGCGCGACATGCTTTGACCTTGCGACTGATGCTCGCTGTCGTCTGGTGCAACGCATGGAAAACGGCGGACTATCCGCGGCGCTCAACGACGGGTTACTGATTGCGAAAGCCGACGTCGTGGTGCAGTTGGATGCTGATGATTGGCTGGAACCTGATGCGTTATCCGAGATCTGTAAGGCCTTTGCTGCGGATCCTCATCTCGGCGCAGTTTACGGATCCCCTATCGTTCATTACCACAACGGTGAAGTTGAGAGCACCCAAGGCGAACAACCCGGCAGCCCCAATGAGTTTCTGGAATATCGTGAGATGCAAGCACCACGCGCCTATAGAACTCGCGGCCTGGTTCAAATCCGAGGCTGGGACACCTCAGACGCATATCGCGGTAGATTCTACGAGGACAGGTGGACACTCGCACGCATGGCCGATCGATTCAAGATTGGTCGTTTAGAAAAACCGGTATACCACGTTGAGCTTAAGAGAAACAGTTTGTCGCGCCGGTCGCCCCTGACCACTGCGTCGGCAAAATTATCGATTTTATATGGAAGGGCTCAACATGATTCAGCTGCGCTTGAGTACGATTACGACGGCAACATTCTACGCGCACGAATCAGACCAGAAGTGCAGTCTTCGCAGAAACATCCCTGGACGGTAATCATTCCCTATGCTGCGCACCCGGAGCTACTTCGCTTGTCATTGCTTAGCTGGTACGAGACAGCGTTAGCTGAGACAGGAGGAGAAATCATTGTCGTAGATGACTGTGCTTCCACGCCGGCTGCCGAGATTTTGTCAAACATTCCTGACCACGTCACGATCATTCGAAATCCAACTCAGACGGGTCCAGCAGCGACTCGTAACCGCGGTGCCAACATCGCCAGGAACGACTTTTTGTTTTTTTCTGATGCCGACCATATTGTCCCGCCTTCAGTTTTGGACCGTCACAGCCTACGACACGCAGCGTCAACTACTCCAACGCTTGTCTGTGGCGGAATCTTTGGTCGCCGGGCCTTTACGGTTTTACCGAATGATTTAGAGAGTAAGCGTAAGGAACAACTGCTGGAGATGGTTCGATTTGAGAAGGACTTCCTGCGCTACGCCCAGCTAATGGCAGATGAAAAACAGATCTGCATCCTTGATGAAACGAAGGGGGCCATTTGGAAACAAGCCGCCCGCTACTCTTCTACCGATCCGTGGTTGTCAAGTTGGGGCGCAATTCTCATCTCCTTCGGCGAGGATCTGAGCGATTATCCTTTTCGCTGGACGCGTGTAGCGACAGGCAGCTTATCAATATTAAGGGAAGCGTTCTTTAGGCTGGGCGGGTTCGATGAACGGTTTTTGTCGATGGAAGATTGGGAATTAGGTATTCGCGCGCAACAGCATGGTTATAAAATCGTGTGCGCGCCCGACGCGGAACCCTTCCACCAGATTCATCCGCGAGACGTCGAACGGCCACGCCGTAACTATCAAGCTGTACGCCTTCTGCAAACGAAGCACCCGAGTTTTGTTCAGCGTCTAATTCGACCTGCAGCCCCAGTACCATCATCAGCCCAGGCAATAATCAGGCAGGAGCTGAATTGCTCATCAATGCCGAGGTCAAACTCAGACGGGAATCGAAAGCTTCAAAAGCTTCAATCGTATTCGTGCCTCACTTTTGACGATGGGCCTCACTCGGTATCGACGCCTATGCTGCTAGAGACGCTGGATCAGATTAACGCTAAGGCAACATTCTTTTTTCTCGGCTCCAATGTCCGCGACCGTCGTTCATTGTGCCGCATGGTGTATGAGAATGGTCACGAAATTGGCATCCATGCGTGGACTCACATGCGATTCGACCGGCTTTCAATGCCCGAGATTCGAGGTCAACTGCGCCGAAGCAAAGCGTTGATGGAGGATATTACTGGACACCACGTGCGCTTTGTCAGACCCCCCTACGGTATGTTGACGCCAGTGACTCTCGACGTATGTCAAGAATTGGACCTGCAAGTTGCGGGCTGGGACGTTTCGGGAGAGGATTGGCGAGAAACTCATCACACCGGAATTATTAAAGCCCTCGCGAGCAAGGCTCTGAAGGGACAGATTATTCTCTTGCACGATCCTTCTCTGAACCCCTCCGCGACGCAAAGGGCCGTTCACTGGCTCGGAATAGTTTTGGGTAATGCGGGTGTCAAACTAATAACGCTGCGAGATTATAGTTCTTGTTCACCGGTATCTCCTCTCCCCGTTTATCGTCCACCGCTTTGGTAATGCAGACCGCGTAGGACCTGAACCAGCATGCAAGATCAATCAGTAAACGAAGATCTGGCCACCACCGCCTCGAATTGGCGCATGGCATTCGGCATATTAGTTCCTGCTGATGGCTCAGATTGTGATGATCATGAGGCCGCTCTGAGACTAACAAGAAGAAGATTGTTACTACATAACCGAACTGCCCACCACCAGTTATTTGAGGGTCCAAGCTTCAATGCAATCGCTGAATTGACTCATGAGGCTGGTTTTCAGTTCGTACTCATTCAACAGGCCGGACATGTGATAACGGACACAGAATGCTTCAGTCGCGGCCTCGCCGGGATCTCTCAACTTCCCTTTGTCATCGCCGGCTTCTTCAATGGCAATACCGACCTATACAATGTGATAGATGAGCATTGTGTTCTTGTTAATCTCGTGGAGTGGGCGCAGTCAGGTCGGCCGCTATTGCCCTCCGTTGGAATTGAAAAGTTAGTTGCTTTTCCTGAAGCGATGCGCAGATCCGTCCTTTATTGTGGCGCCCTCGATTCAGAAGCTCACAGCCGCGCGATGCGCGACCTATATGGAGACGTTCAGTATTGGAAGCAGAAGGTGTGGTTTGTTAACACTGATCATATCTTCACACGAGACACTATTGACGAGTTTGTGGGCACGATTCGACAGCTGATTGCGCTTCCCAGCGGTTTGATGGCCAATCAGATTTTGCACGCGCTTTCTTTCGATAAAGATACTAAAGTAGTGTTTTATGATCGGAATCCGCACGCTTTAGCATTTCGAAAATTCCTTTTAGAGCGCTGGGATGGCAAAGACTATGAAACCGCAATCCGTAGTTGGGTGGATTCTCAACCGTCTATAAGTCGTTCAATTAATGTTGAGAAGCTTACGGAAGGTGCAGGAGACCTGTATACCTGTATTGGCAGCCGTGAAGATTTCGTCGTTCATTGGAATAAGTACCGGTCCTTGGCCCATGAGTTTATTGTTGCTGATCTGTTCGCGTCCTCAGCGCGGTATGTTGTTGACAGAATCGATCCTGCCTGTCTCCACACCATCCTCTGGTGGAGCAATATTTTTCATTCTCTTGAGACACACACGTACCAGTCTGAGGCCGAAACATCAGATTTGTTTTACCAATGGATAAGAGCGCTCAGAAACCGCAATAATAAGCTAACGATATTTGGATTGGACCCCGAAGGTAAACTGTGCGCGGGACCGATTGATCGTGTGGTATTCTCACCCTTTGCCGCTATGTACTACCGTCAAGCAGGTGACGTAGATTTTAGTTAATGGACCAATCTGGACTATCGTGAGCGGACGCCCCGTCCGACGTGCCTCACCAAGGTTTTTAAGTATAGCTACTAATCAGCGGATCGAAAGCGTTGGCCTATTCTTGGCCTCTTTTGCGGGAATAAAGGGAATAGCGGGAACACCGGGAACGGTGGACGAGAAGCGTAAGTCTTTGGAAAAGCAGAAGATTGCGGTATCATAGCGGTCCGATAAAAAAGATCGCCCGCTTGGCTCAGCGGTAGAGCACTCGCTTCACACGCGAGGGGTCAGTAGTTCGAATCTACTAGCGGGCACCAAGATTCAAAGCCGGGCGACGTGAGGTCGCCCGGCTTGCTTTGTGCCTCCGCCACACAAAGAGCACACAACAAATTTGACGATCATCACTCCCGATAGTTAATAATTCTCACTGTGAGTCCCACTAAAACAACTAAGCGCCCGAAACTCGCCACCAAGATCATGTTGCTCCGGCACGCTGAGAAGCCTGCCAAAGATTCGTTTCCTTACGGCGTAACCTCAGAAGGTGAACGCAACAAAGAGTCGCTCCAGGTTCGCGGTTGGCAACGTGCCGGTGCTTTAACAAATCTACTCGCTCCGATCGATGGTCACTTTCAACATCCCTCGCTCGCCAAACCGCAGTTCCTGTTTGCATCGAAACCCTTACGACGCAGAGGAAGCAGGCGACCGCTCGAAACGCTCACTCCTTTGGCGCAGAAACTCGCCCTTAGAATCAACTCCAGCTTCGAGAGATCTGACTTCGAAAGCTTGATCGCGGAAGTACTCACGTGTAAGGGAGTTGTGGTTATCTGCTGGCAGCGTGAATACATCCCACAGATTGCCGCGCACATCCTCGGCAATACAAGGATTGCACCGCTGTACTGGCCTGAAGACTGTTTCGATATGATCTGGGTTTTCGATCTCGTTGGCTCATCATCGAAATACACTTTTAAGCAAGTCCCGCAAAAATTATTGGCCGGCGATTTGACCACTCCGATAAAATAGCCGTCACTTACTTGAAACAAACACCGCCACTCACGTTCACGTTGGAAACAAAAGAGAAAGTCGTTCAGCTTTTCAATTAAGTCACAAATGGCGAACACACTCGTAGACCATGCTCGTGGTTGCATCATCGGCGGTGTCATCGGCGATGCACTGGGTGGTCCGTTTGAAGGACAACCTGGTCCGCTTCGATTTCACGAACCCGCCGCCTGGTCCATCTCTGACGATTCACAGCTCACGCTTGCCACCTGCGAGTCGATCACCGAGTGCGGAGCAGTCTCGCCCGAACACATCGCCCAGCGCTTCGTCCATTGGTATCGAGCGCGCCGGATCAGCGGTATTGGCGCCAGCACACTGAAAGCGCTGCGCGATCTCGATGCCGGAGCTCATTGGGCACTGGCAGGCGCCAAAGGCGAAATGGCGGCGGGTAATGGTGCAGCCATGAGAATCGCGCCGCTCGCGTTTTATCTCGATCCAGCGACTACTCAGCAGCGCCAGACTATTCGCGACGTTTGCCGAGTCACTCATCATAACGAAGAGTCGTATGTCGGCGCGCTCGCGATCGTGGTCGCGATCAGGTCACTCGTTTTCGACTCGTCGGCACCGGCCCAACTACTGGCGAACGTCTTGAGATCACTGCCAGACTCGCGTGTTCGCGATCGTCTGCTCGAGTTGGACCAACTGCCGCGCGATTCGATTATCGCCGACGTTGGCCGCCGCTTCGGTGCGAGTGGTTACGTCGTTGACTCGGTCCCGCTGGCACTCTACGCCGCGAGCTCAATCGAGCGTTTCCCTTTCGACGTTCTCCTCCGGAAGGTTATCGAAGCCGGAGGCGATACGGATACAATCGCCTCGATGACCGGACAGATCGCAGGAGCGTGGTTAGGAGTGTCTGGCATTTCGCGGAAGCTCATTGAGTCGCTGCCGCACGCAGATGAGATCGAAAGAGTCGTAAATGAATTCGCAGCCACCGTCTGAAATGCAATTTCTGTTTACTTACGGCACCTTGCAGTTGGAGGAAGTGCAACTGGCGACGTTCGGTCGCAAGCTGGAAGGCCGCAGCGATGCTCTGGTTGGCTATCGCCTCGTGATGATAGAGATCGAAGATGAAGATTTCGTCGCGAAAAGCGGCACCGCGCATCATCGCAATC
>Ga0070699_100003447_pt1 | contig 13985 bp, 9 predicted proteins | sample KBSK1503metaG_FD_65473 | JGI IMG/M metagenome (GOLD analysis project Ga0070699, IMG submission 65473) | Corn, switchgrass and miscanthus rhizosphere microbial communities from Kellogg Biological Station, Michigan, USA - KBS K1-50-3 metaG | ecosystem: Host-associated > Plants > Roots >...
TAGGAGTGTGCTTCCAGAAACGGGGAGCAGTTAGCGGTTTTATTTGTTAGCTTCTGGCGAAAGATCGAACAAGAAGTGTGCCACAAAATTGGAACACCAACACAGATTTACCCCACTACCCCAAATTGGGGCTGACCTCTGATTGTTTCGCGTACTCTTGCCAGGCGTAATACAGCGTCATATACGCTTCTACGGTGTTGCGTCCAAAGGCTCTTACGGTGCAGTGGCGCGTTTCAAGCGTTGCTTGGATCTCCGCTTCTTTCTGTGGGATCGATAAAGTCATGGTTAGTAAGTGTCTTTGAATTCCGCTGGTCCGCTGGGCTTCTAACCGCGTTCTTTTTTATCGTTGAGTAGTTGATAACAACTGAGCGCGCCGAAAAGTACCAAGGTCAAAGAAGATATTCTCGAATTCTCGCTACGATCCGAGACTCCTTTACTCAGCTCGACGAGGAGCTTAGGTTCAGACTATCGAAATTGCCTCGGGCTTGTTTTTGTAGTTCGGACATCATTGGTCCAGGGCTGGCGACGTAACCGTGTCGAGTTCTAATCCACTGTGCAAGGTTTGTCTCTTCGCTGCCGATCGTGCCGTTCTTGGATGTAAGAGACTTGGCCGATTGTCCTTTGACGAGCTGGATTGGAATAAAAGCCCGGAGCTGGCCATTGGCTGTAACGGCGCAAGTGCTGTCGAGCTGCCATAGTTCTAAGGTTGTGTTCGTGGGTGGTGGTGTCGGGAGGCATCGCCTTATTGCAGCTTCTGCGTACCGTACTTGGGTGGCCCGGTAAAGAAAGGTGAGAAAGTAGCGCTGAATATTCTTGACGTTGCGCCCTGATGCTACTACTGCTTTTTCGAAGGCTGCGAGGGTGCCGTTTTGTTTCATTCGGTCGACGACGCGGCGTTCGGTCGTACTGAGCGGATCGATCGTTGGTCGCGGTGCTGTTGGACGCGGGACGAGGGCGAGTATCTTCCCGTCGTCGGTTTCTTTGATTTCGGAAACTCCGGTGACCCGTACTGCTAATTTGAATTGCAGAAGCGTGTGACAGTGGGGGCAGTTGAATTTTCTGGCATGAGGATCCAATTCATCGATGATGAGTTCGGTGAACTCCCCTGGAATATCCTGATTGCCGTGGTTGACTACAGGGCTGGGCGCTGCTGTTGTCATAATTCCTTAAGCTCCTCGTCGTTTGTTGCCGTCGTAACCTGATGTCCTTGACTGACGGTACGAGCGGGCGAATCTTAACATGGGATTTCGTTGGATCGGTGAGACGGGCGGCGCGAGAAATCGTGGGGCGTGGGTGAATGGACGGTTTGCCTAAAAAGTCGAATCGGTTTCTCTAAAAAAACAATTATGAACTACAGACATAACAACATTCAAACTCAATTCAGATCAAAAACAAACCTACCCGTCACCTCAAACGTTTTCCCCAAAGCACCCTACGGGGCCAACCTAAAAACATCAGAAGTCCTCCAAGGTTCACACACATATCTTCTCGGGACTTCACACAAAAAAGGGGTTATTGGCGCCCATCTTCAGAAAGCTGAGTTTGCAGAAGTGAGAAATCCAAAGGAATTCCTGTTTGCGGCTATTATGAGAGAGAGGCGCGTACATACGTGCACACACAACTTTCGCTAAACCTCATACACGCAAATACTCAAAAACTACCTATTGGACAAACAAAGTCCCTCGCGCGACGCAAACAGAATCCACACAAAAGCCGGGCTTGGACCATACACACAACCAACTCAGAACAAAGCAAGAGACCAAGCAACTTCACACGCATTTCGGCAAAACCACAAACTACTTTCACAATCGGAATTAGCCAGATTGGCTTGAAAAAAGCGGGAAATCTTTTTGCGAATTTTCGTGTTTTACCGCTTGACACGTTTTCTGGAGCGGCATGGTTTTGTTCATTCTGCCATTGAAGGGGGTCCTCGTCCGGGTGTGGCTACCTAACCACACTCCGGCCCTGGTCACTTTAGCTGATCTTCGTTATTCCAAGCATTTTTAATGGCACGGCTTTTGTTGAGAGCCTTGCGACGGGTTTCTTACGCCGTCTGTTAGGCCAACCGAGGGCAATCATTTTATGGAACGAAAATCAACAAATTTCGATGACAGCGTCCTTGCCGGCTCGCGGGGGCAGGGTAAGGGCAACGGTAATGGCAATGGTAACGGTCGTCACTATGGCTCGGAGTTGGCCGAGATGGTAGCGGAGTTAGATGAGGATCCGAATGTGGCTCGCCGGCTTGGGAGTATGCCTGCTTTCCGCGCCCCGCGTCTTTACGTACAGGATGTTGAATCTCGTGAGCGAGTGCCTGCGGCGAATGTAAGTTCGTCTGATGTGGCCCAAGTGGTTTATCGCGACAAGGACGATGTGACAACAATCCTGAATTTGACGCGGCTGGTGATGTTGCTGGCGATGATTCTGATGGCGAGCGCGGCGGCGAACGTCTTTCAGTATTACCGGCGTCCCGATCGAATTATTGTCGGTCCGAGTGGCCGAGTCCTGTCAATCAACGATCGCAATTATGGACAAGAGGAGGGCGTAGAGTTTGGGCCCGACCGTTTGACTGCACAGGACAAGCTTTATGTGACTCGGGAGTTTGTCCGTTATCTCTACCAGGTGGACCCGGCGACTCGTCCGCGTGACGTGGAAAAAGCGTTGCGGTTAATGGTGCCGGATTCGGCGGTGAAGTTTTCGAACTGGCTGAAGGAGCGGGGGATTTTGGATCAGCAGAAAGTGGAGAGCTGGCAAGCGTCGTGGGTGCCCATGGACATTTCGGTTGACCCGAACAGTCCTTACACGGTGAACGTGATTGGCAAGCAGGAGATTAACAAGCTCGTCAGCGGCGCGGCGGTCAAAGAGGCCAAGCAGCTTCGGATTACGATCAGGTTGATGGCCGATCCTAAAGGCCGTGACGATCGTAATCTCCGTTCCGGGTTTTTGATTTCCTTCATTGACGCTCACGAATTGAACGACGTTCCGTCGCAGCAAGGGAGTGAGGCGCAGACTACCAAGCCGGTAACGCCGGTGAGCGCGTTGCAGGAGCAGCAATAGTTTCGAGTGGGAGATTTTTATGTTGAATGCAACTTACAGAGTTATTTGTTTTGTAGCGCGGCTTTTTATGGGCGTGGCGATGTTGGGTGCGGTCATAGTGTTGGCGCAGGAGCCTACTAAGAAGCCAGGCGCGGCCACTCCGAGCCCTGTGAGGCGGGGCCAGAGAAGCCATACCAGTGTTCCGCCAAAGAAAGCGGAGGCGAAACCTTCGCCAACGCCGGTGGCGCCGGTAACTTTGGTGAATGCGCAGCCTGAGTATTTGTCTGGCGAGGCCAACATCAGTGTGAAGGGCAACCAGAATCCGATCGTGCGGCTGGGGCTGGCGCAAAACGGAGTGAACATCATTGAGTTCCCGGCGCTGGATTCGTTTTTCATGGTCCATCCGGGTAACTCGGAGCTGGTGTCTTGTGATGAGGACACGGCCAAGCGGAGTAAGCGGACGCTGGTGTTGCATCCGGGCGCGGCATTTGTAGCGCCGCCGGCGGGCTCGGCCACGCGTTCTCCGTCCGCGTCGATCAGTGTGCAGATGCAGTCGGGCCTGGTGGTCACGTTTTTGATTTATCCGGTGCGGGAACTTTCACAAAACGCGCATCGAGTGGTTGTGAGCTACAACCGTGATGAGGTAGTGGCGGCGCGGCGGGCCGCTGGCTTGGCGGTGAACCTGGATGGCAAAGAGCCGGAGCCGCCGAAGCGGGACAACAGTACGGTGCGTTTTGGTGACTATGGGGATGGTGATGGTGGTCCGGAATTAACCTCGAGTCCTTCATCGACGAAGAGGCGCGCGATTCTGATTGCCGACGTCAATTCTGAGGCAGCCGACGAGCGCGCACGTTCGGGCAAGGTATCGAAGAAAAAGCCGAAGGTTTCAGAGTCTGCGAACCGGGCGTTGAAAGATGCGGTCAAGTCGCCGGCGAAAGTCGGGGAGTACTCAAAATCGAATCATGGTCTCAGCTTGGCGGTGGCGCCGGTGGCGGACCTGGATGCGCAGACGCGAATGGTATTAGTCGGGGTTCGTAACGACAGCAAGGACTCGTTACGGATAGTGCCTGGCAACCCGGAGATCTACGTGCAGACCTTCGACGATCAGGGCAAGACGCTTCAGATTGAGCAAGTGAAGCGGTTGCATGTGGAGAGTACGTCGTTGGACGGAAAGATTACCGCGGGGGCTACGGTCTATTACGCGGTGGTTTACGAGACTCCTATTTTGGGTGCGCGTCAGAGGGTACGGGTTTCTGTCAGCCAGACGGATGCGGCAGACGAGCCGGCAACCAGCGCGTTGAACGGTAACGAGGCGAAGAAACGTAAGTAAGGTTGAAGACGAGGCCTTTGTCATGACTAACGAAACCAACGTCAATGGGAACGGAAATGGAAACGGTCATTTTCACGGTGGGCCGTCGCTTGATCCTGAAAGTGATTCCATCTTCCTGGATGATGCGCCTGAAATTCTGGTGGAGTCGTCGGATTCGGAAGAGCGCAGGCCGGAGCTGGTGCGCGACGAGGGCGACATTGCTGCTGGCGTGGAGACGGAGCGTGGGGCGAGGCCTGCGGAGGGTCGCGGACGCAAGCGAGCTGTTGGCGTAGTTGTCATGCTGGCCATGCTGGTGGTTGGCGGCTTCGTTGTTTACTTCATGTTCGGCGCCGGTGGGACCCGCAAAGCGAGAGTTCCGGTCAACGGCAGCGGTCGCACGAACGCCCAGGAGACGGACGAGGCGATGACCCGTCAGGCGATCAACCAGATCAAAAGTCCTGGTGTGGCGCTTCCTGACGGTAGCGTGATTATGCCGCAACCGTCACCTTTCAATGAGCAACAACAGCAAGTCACTCAGCCGGTAACCGAGCCGGTAACTCAATATCCGGGCAACGGCAATTTGTCCGCGACGGTTAGTCCTACTCCTGCGAGTTCGGTGGTGGCTGACTCTCAACAGCAATCGACTATAAGCAAACTTACTTCCGGTGGCAGGAACAACGAGCGATCGCTATGGATTGGCGAAGAGTCGGGACAGAAAAAAGAGCCGAAGCAACCAGAGCGATCTGCGCAAGACAACAGCGTTTCAGGTGTGCCGGTGCCGCCGTTTGGAAGCATGTTGCCGGTGCGCAGTTTGGGCGCGATTTACACCCTGAGATCCGGAGGGTTGGCGCGGTTTGAACTGACTCGAGATGTGAAGGGCAAGGGATGGTCTTTGCCGCACGGCACGGTATTGGTGGGGGCGTTGCGCGGTTCGGAATTTGACCGGGCTTTTATCACGCTGATCGGTTTTATCGATTCCGAGTCGGGCAAGTTTGTAAAGATATCGGGCGACGTGTTGGGTTCTGACGGCGGGTCGGGTGTGCGCGGCAAGCGGCGCAAGATGTCGAGTTCCTGGACGAAGGTTCTGGGCAAGCTGGGTGAAGCTGGGCTGAACATTGCCGGGGGGCTGGCTAGTTCTATTGGACGTCGACCGGTGATTGTCAGCGATGCTTTCGGAAGTGTTGGCTATCGGGTGACGAATGAGTTTGATGGGGTGTTGCTTAACAAGGACAAGAATGTCTTCATTGAAGTTGCGGCCGGTACGACCTGTTACATGATGATCACGCAGCTGCCGGAGTCGGTGCAGGGCGTAGATGCGTTGGCGAAATTCTCGGGGCGCGAAGTCGAGAGCCGCGCTGATTCGGAGCAGCCACGCAATTCGACCGGCATTTCAGAGCGCGAGCTGGCGGAGCTGATGCAGTCCGGGGATCCGGAACGGATCAAGGCGGCGATGCCGCGCATGGAGCCGGAGATGAGGCGCGTAGCGGAGGCGGTATTGGCCCAGGGTGAGGATAGATAGATGACTCCCTTTGATCCCAACAAGCCTGTTATCAACCCGCGCGAACTTTTGCGTAAGGAAGGCCCGCTAGCGCTGGCGAGTTTGCTGGCCACTACCGGCTACATGGTCCAGGAGCGTGTTCTTAACGACTTGGTCCAGTCGATCATGAGTGGTATGCCGCATTTGGTTGAAGGGCCGCGTGGCGGGGGCAAGACTGCGTTGGCCGAAGCGTTGGCCGAAGCCTGTAATTTACCGACGTTTTATCTTCAGGGAATGCAAGGGTTGAAACTTGAAGACGTGCTTTACAGTTGGGATGGTACGGGCCAGGAAGTGTTTGTGAAGCAAGCGTTGGATAGCGGGGCAACGCTTGATGATGCGCGACGGCGGCAGTGGTCTTCGGAGTTTCTTGTTCTTGGCGAGGCCTTGGCGGCTTACGAGCTGGCGAGCCGTGAAGATGTAGTGCCGGTTTTCATCCTTGACGAGATTGATAAGTTGGACCCGTCGATCGAAGACATGCTGTTGCAACTGTTCGGTCGAGGGTTTGCGTCGGTGCCGCGTTTTGGCGACGTGGGCGTAAAGGACCAGGAGCGGTGGCCGATCGTGGTTTTGCTGTCTAACGATATTCGCCACGATCTTTCGGTGCCGATGCGTTCGCGTTGTCTCTACTCATGGGTGCAGCTGCCGACGCCGCGGGAGGGGGTTGCGATTCTTTGCAGCCGGGTGCCGGAAGCTGGTCCTGAAGAGGTCGCGTGGGTGGCCAAGATTCTGGACTGTGTTCAGGACGTTCAGGGAGTGAGAGACAAGCCCGCGTTGCGCGAGGGGATTAGCCTATTGAAGGCTTTAGTGCGTGATGGTGTTAGGGGGATTAACGAACAGGTCTTGCTTGATTATCTATGCCATCTGGCGAAGCGTCACAACGACAGAGACTGTTTGGTTGAAGCGCTCGGCCGGGTGGCGAACGCGGTAAACCTTTCACACCCTGAGATTGATTCCTGGGTTGAAGAGGAGTTCGCGCAACGGAGCCGGTCGGAGTTCAGGGTAGCTGCGTAAGGGAAAGAGTATTTATGGCACGCAAGCAGGAAAATAAATCAGTCAAGAAGGCGTTGCTTGGGTCGCCATTGTTGTTGGCTTTGATGGCGGCTTCGGTAGTCGTCTTTCTTCTTTCTTTCGTTGGGTATGTTAAGCGTGGTGGTTTCTGGTCGCCGAGTGTGGAGGCGCGTGTTTACAGTCAAGGCAGATCAAATGGTGCGGGCGGTTCGGGTAGTCAGAATGAGCGGGTTTTTCCTTTTCAGGGGGAGGTGCATTCTGACGCGGAGAGGATCCGTGAAGCCGCTGCTTTAGCGTTGGGTGGAATGCTTTGTGCGACTCAGCGGACGTTGGAGCATCGGCCGGTTGGGACGGTGGAAGAACTATTATTTGGGGTCCGGGATGATGGGGCGCTACCGCCTGGAATGACGATTGATCCGACGGGTAAGACGGTCCGGTCTGAGTACGGCGAGTATTACGTTCGTTACCGGTCGTCGCCTTTGGGTGTCGAAGTGGTTTCTTTAGGTAAGGGGGCTTTTCGTGGTGCGCCGTTTTTGGTGCGGTTGCCTGACGATGGTTTCAATGAGAATGCGTTGACTTATTATGTGGCGAACAAAGTAGACGGGGTGACGGCTCCTGCGGCTTTCGGGTTGCCGGCTGAGATCATTTCAGCGGGATGGGCGCCGGTGCGTTTTAAGGCGAGTGAGGTTTCAGGCGAGGACGTGGCGAAGGGCAAGCAATGGCTGGGTGAAGGAAAGGAAAGTGGCAGAAGCCGCTAGTGAAAACATGGCGTCATTTGTAAGGTTCATTGACGAGTTTGATGCCAAGTACGGCATTCCGCGGCCTGCTGATTCGCCGCACCTGACGGCGTTCCACTCTTTCATTCGGATCTCGCGCCATGTGTCGATTGGGATAGTTGTACTTTTATGCGGCATCGCTTCCGCCTCTCTTCTTTGGAAGTGCGCTAATTGGTTGGAGGTTACTGGACAGGTACGTTTGCTTTTTGTGGTGGGCATGTTGGTGTGCCTGTGTGTATCGTTTTTTGAGGTGGTGCATGAAGTCTTGCCGTATTATCGAATTAAGCAGCGATTGACGTTTGGTACGGCGCGTTGGGCGGATGAGACGTACCTGAGAGGTACGGGGTTGGCGCTGAAGATCAATCCGGATCTGAGTAATTTGCCGCCAGGGGCGATTCGGGTTGCCAAGCTGCGGCGTGGTTATGATCTGGTATTGCCGGTAGTAGAGTGGTTGCGGCATCTGGCGATCTTTGGTCCTCCCGGTTCTGGCAAATCAAAAACATTTTTAATGAGCATGCTGCGTGATCTGGCGCGGGGCGGGTCGGCAATCATTTTAGATCCGAAGGGTGAGCTGTACGAGCAGACGGCCGGATCCTTTCGCCAGGTGTACCGTTTGGATCTGCTGAATCCGTCACGCTCTGATCGCTGGAACTTTCTTCCACAGTGTAAGGGTGATCATGAGTTCGCCAGTCAGATGGCGGCGACGATGATTGGTTTGGAAGGGACGAAGTATGCGTTTTCGGATCCTTTTTGGCAAGAGTCGTCGTTGCTGCTTTTAACGACAGTCCTTTTGCATTTGTCGGACGTGGTCGCGTATCCCACTCCCCCGATGGTGTTTGAATATCTCGGCATGCGGGACATGGCGGCAATTGATGCTGAGATGAGTAATACCAAGAACCTTACTGTGAAGATGAATTGGGGTGCGTTGAAGAAAGGTTCTGACGGGACAAAAGGAAATGTGTTTACGAGCTTGATGAACAAGCTGGCGCCGTTTGAGATCAAGAACGCTCAGGCTGTTTGTGCGCCGATCACTGATGCCGATCGTGAAGCTGGGGTGCGGCAGATTGATTTCAGAAAACTACGTACGCCTGGTACGGCGATTTATGTGGTGGTCGCTGAGGGCGATGCTACTCGTTACAAGAACGTGCTATCGACGTTCTTTGGTCAGGCTGTCAATGAGTTGCGTCTTGAGGGAGATACCCCGGCTGATGAAGTGGCACCGGTCGCGTTTTGCTTGGATGAGGCAGCTAACGTGCCGATCACTGGTTTGAAGGAGTTCGCTGGCGTCGGTCGTGGCCGCAGGATGGGTTTGTGGCTGGGTTATCAGAACATGCCGCAGACCCAGGATCAGTATAACCATGATGGCGCTAATGCGATTTTGGGTTCTATCGGTTGTACCCTTTTCCTTCCTGGTTTGGATGATGCTACGACTCAGTTTTGTTCGCGGCGAATTGGCCAGGCTACGGTGTGGTCTCATACAACGATAGATGCTAAGGGTAAGAAGAATGACAGCGAGCGGCAATCGGAGACGGGCCGGGCTCTGATGGATCCGACTGAAGTTAGGCAGATGGTCAAGCACCAGCAGTGTGTGTTCATTATCGACACGTCGCCCCCGATACGAGCTTCTTATCCGCCGCTGGCGGTGCAAAAGGTGCGGGCATTGACTCCTCGTTACCCGACTCCAAAGCTGGTTTCTCTGATCGATGCGGAAGAGGAGATGATCGAAGTTGCGGCACAGGAATACCGTCAGAAGCGTTTGGCAGCGGCAATAGCGCGAATGGAGCGCGGGGAGTTATTGGACGACGGTCCGGCCGGTAGTGGGGAGAGTTTTGAAGAGCGCGAAGTGGTGGCGCCAGACACGGTGTACCAGGGTATTTATCAGCGGCTGGCAGATGGTTTGTTGCCGGAGCCGAAGCCGGATGGTCAGGAGCAATCGCCTTTTGCCAAGATTGTTAAGGCCCGTTTTGATACGGGACAGATTAGCAAGTGGGAGGATTTACGGGCGCTGGATGTTCAGGTGATGAAGCGTTTGGGAATGATCAAACGTGGCCTGCCGCTGGGTGAGGTTGCTGTGGAAATAGTTGAGTCAGGCCAACAGCTTTCTACCGTTGTTCCGGGTTCTGCTCCTGCCGCGGTTCCAGTGTCTCCGTCGCCGCCGGCGCAGCCTGTGGGTTCGATGGTTATGTCGCCTTCGACTGTGGTTGTTGCGGCTGGTGTCAATACTTCTGTACCAGCGCCGCCGTCTTTGTCCACATCGAAGGCTCAATCTGGAGGGGCACAGAAGAAGGGTACTCCGAATCAGCACGTACTGTTCGAGTTAAGCAACGCTCTGGTTGAAAAGACAGTGGGTGACGCGGCCCGAGTGCAGATTACGAATAAAGTGCGGGCTGATGGAGGTAAGCGAGCGATCATTACGCCGACTGTAGGAAGTTATCGTGGTGAGTCAGTGGTTCTAGGGGAGGCGATGTTGAATAGTGGACCTAGAGGGGGAGTGCAAGATGCTCTTAGATGAGGCGTAGTCCGGAAGCTCTTCTATGCGTATTCGCATCGTCTTCTATATTTTTTGAGAAAAAAAAGAGAAAAGGTTGGTGACCAGACATGGCTATCGAGGGAGGTGGGGCGCCGAAAACGGGATTGAAGATTTCGTTCATTCTATTGGGGGTAGTGATTATTGCCTCTATTATTTGTTACGTTTACTTTCGGTGGCATTCGTCGCAGCAATACGAAGCGCAGATGCCGAAGCTTATGGCGGATAGCCTGGTAAAAGACTTGCGGAAGTATCAGCGGCAGGCAGGGCAATTTCCGGGTAGGCTGGTGGAGCTGGAGGAGCGGCGTGTTTGGAATCCCAATCCTGCCCGGGATCTTGGTCCGACGAAGACGACTCTGAGTTTTTTGAATTATTACTACATCTACTCGAAGGTGACTCCTTTGTCTTGTGCTGTCTGGGCGATACCTTCAGGGCCTCGACGGGAAGAAGGTACAACGCACTTTTTGATGGTATGGCCGGACGTTATCAAGCATTGGAAGGGTCCTGCGCTTACTAAAGCGGATATTGAAAAGTTGGAACCGGTTCCCTCTGCTGATGTTCTAAAGATTATGGGAATGACTGAGCAGCCGGTGATTGATCAACGTACCAATGCGAATAAGACGGCGAGCGCAGTAGGTCCGTTTTCGCCGAGTCGGTAGATGGGATTTCGAATCGCGCGCGCGCGCAAAAAAGCGGGTGGGAGCTTATGCTTCAAATCTTGCTATGCACCGTTAGGTGCATCGATAGGTAACATCTAAGGTTTCCAGAGACTTACACTGTATCTTAGCAAGGTCGGTTGCGAGAACTCTCAAGTTTATGTATGGTGAGGCGTTTTATGGAGTTGGGACGAGCTTAATCCTTTTGTAATTAGGCACACTAAGACTGTCTTGCCGGGAAAGTATTTGCCTGACAAGCGTCTTATTTCAAGTGAACTGCGGCTCGGCGCGATGCTTTAGAAGATCGCGAGCAGTGCTTGGGTCAGACCGAGTATTACTTCGGTAAGGACCTCAGTTGTGCTGGCCGTTTGGGTTGTGACCGTGCTGGCAGTTTGGTCGGTAGACTCCTGATCCGGTGGCAGTGATTGGGCTGCGGCGCAGGGTGGCGATTGGGTGTTCCCTGGGTTGCAGCCGCCGCCTTCTTGGGCGCTGATCGTGGTTGCACTGAAAGTCACCAAAAGGATCGAGAGTGTTAGGAGTCTTAGCTGTTTCATGGTTTTTTCCTTTACCTAGCTTTTCCTCATGATTTTTTTCTACGGCACGTAAACAAATACCCTGGCTGCCTTTGCGGGCAGTCGGGCATGTTCAGTTGTGTAGCGGGCGCAGTTTATCACTCATATGTAGGGAGACCATATAAACGATGACCGATACTTCTCGGATTGCTGTGGCTGGCCAACGGGTTTCTGGCGGTACTGCTGTAGAGCGGGCGATTGTTGCCTGCGCTGAAGCCAAACGGCTGGAAAAGATTGGCGAGTACCAGGAAGCCTATGAGGTATTGGCAGAATACTGGCCGGATCGCGGCCAGTTTCCGATTCTACCAGAATTGCCGGAGGAAGTTCGGGGGGAGCTATTTTTGCGAATTGGGGCGTTGTCGTGCTGGCTTGGCAGCGTCCATCAAACGAGTGGCAGTCAGGAATTGGGGAAAGACATCATTACGCAGGCATTGGCCTGTTTTGACCAATTGGGTTTGCCGGCGAAGGTTGCGGAAGCGCGTGGTGATTTGGCGTTGTGCTATTGGAGAGAGGGCGCTTTTGATGAGGCCCGAATTCAGTTTTCCACGGCTCTGAAAGTGGTTCCGGTATCTGAGCCTGATTTAAGGGCGATCTTGTTGGTGAGGGCGGGCATTGTGGAAGTGGACGCTCATCGCTTGAATACTGCGCTGGCTTTTTACAACGAAGCGTTGCCCTTGGTTGATGCCAGTCAGGATGAGGCTATCAAGGGTGCTTTTCATTTTTCGTTTGGAGTTGTGTTTCAAGGGCTGTCGGCGCCGGAAAACCGTGAGGACTATTTAGACAAGTCTTTGGTTGAGTATACAGCGGCGAGTTTTCATTTTGAGCAGGCCGGTAATGTTCGCGCCCAGGCTCGGGTTGAGAACAACCTTGGTAACTTGTTTTGCGTGATTGGGCGTTATCAGGAAGCTCACAAGCATTTAGACCGGGCGCGATCGTTGTTTATAGAGCTGGAGGATGTCGGCACGGTGGCTTGTGTGGACGAGACTCGCGCCCGTACGTTTTTGGGTGAAGGACGCCTGGTTGAAGCCGAGCGAATGATCAAGATGTCGGTCAAGGCGCTTGAGCGGGGCGATCAGCAATCCGTATTGGCAGAGGCGTTGACGACTTACGGTGTTGTTGTTGCGCGGCTTGGGTTTCATGCCCGAGCTAAGGTGTTGTTTGAAAGGGCGATTCATGTTGCGGAGACAATTGGCGATCCGGAAGGCGTTGGCCGGGCGCAACTTAGCATCATCGAGGAATTGCGGACCAAGTTACCTGAGAGGGAGTTAGTCCAAATTTACCTGTCGGCTATGGAGTTGTTGAGGAAGGCACAGGATCCGGTTATTGGGAGCCGTCTGATTAATTCTGCCGGCGCATTATTGGAAATGTTGGTCGCAGATGGCACGGTTGCTGAAGCGGAAATATGGGAAGGATTCTCTTTCAAGGACCATGTGAAAGACGCAGAGCGCAGAGTGATTAGTCGGGCCTTGAGAGACGCCAACGGTTCTGTGACTAGAGCGGCGCGGTTGCTTGGGTTTGAACACCATCAAAGTTTGATATCTCTGATCAATAGTCGGCATAAGGAACTATTGAAGGAGCGGTCTACGGTTAGAAGTCGGCGCCGTAATTTAATAGTGGATGGTGGGCAAAGTGTTGCGCAGGGCCCTCTGACAGAATCGCAAGCGAGGCAAGGAATATTGTACGTGGGAGACGTTGTTACGCTCGGGAAATTGATGGGCACAGGTGGCTCTTATTTTGAGGGTATTCATGTTGAAGCGTTTAGTAGCTTACAAAGTGCGGTTAAAGGCCTTGGTGATCTGAATTACGAGGTCGTAGTTGTTGGGCCGGGATTTGATAAGGCGGGTGTGATTGCATTTATTGAGGCGGTGAAACGGTCTGCGGCTAGTGGAAGGGCACAGGTGGTTGTGTCAGGGGTGTCGGATTGGGAAAAGGAACTGTGGCAGTCCGGGGTGGCCGCTTTTGTTGATAAGGGGGCTGGAGTTGAGAAATTGTCTTCTGCCATAACTCGCCTCTTGGTAAAAGACAGCGAATAGTTTTCGGCACGGTCGCGCGCGGTTAGTTCGGGGTGGGGCGCAGCGTGGAACCAGTGCCGTTAGAAGGCCGTCGGGCGTTGTGGGGCGCACTGACGGCCTTTCTGTTTTGGTGAAATCATCTTGGGTAGGCAAGAACGAAAGCAGAAGAAGGATGAAGGTGATAAACCGATTAGGGCGGTGGTCGGTGAAGGTCCGCAGTTGGTAAGGGCCGGGCTGAAGTCGCTTTTGAGTGAGGGTGGAGTCTTAGTTATTGGTGAAGCGGGGAGCTGGGAAGAAATGCTTCGGCTGGTAGGTGCTTTAAGTCCTGACGTTTTGGTTTGTGATTTCGATCTTTGTCCTGGTGGTGGATGGTCGATTAGTCGTCTTGAGCAATGCGTAGAAGATTTGAAAACAGTAAAGTTCATTGTGTTAGGTGGCTTTGCCTACAAAGCCAAGGTTGAGGGTCGTCTGCCTATAAAAGGGGAGGGTCCTGCCCACAAAGTAGGTTTTTCCGGCCCTGAGCCTCGTTCGGATTCCTGCCGGCCGTATTCTCCT
>Ga0070699_100003448_pt1 | contig 13984 bp, 10 predicted proteins | sample KBSK1503metaG_FD_65473 | JGI IMG/M metagenome (GOLD analysis project Ga0070699, IMG submission 65473) | Corn, switchgrass and miscanthus rhizosphere microbial communities from Kellogg Biological Station, Michigan, USA - KBS K1-50-3 metaG | ecosystem: Host-associated > Plants > Roots >...
CCGTTCCCAACGACGCCGGCCCCGCGCTCTTTATCGACCTGCTGGCGTTTCTCGCACGCAAAATCAGGATCGATCGGATCATCGCCCTCGAGGAGTTTGACGTGGTGACCGCGGCGTTGATGCGCGAGCACTTGTGCCTGCCGGGTTTGAGCAGTTCGGGCGCGAAAGTGTTTCGCGACAAGCTGTCGATGGCGGTTCACAGCCAACGTGCAGGGATCAACGTGCCGGAGTTTGTGCCGCTCGTCAATGCCGAAGAAGTTGACGACTACATGAAGCGCGTGGCCGGACCGTGGGTGATCAAGCCGCGTTCCGATGTTTCCGCGATTGGGATTCGCAAAGTTAGCGAGCCGCAGGAAGTGTGGCGTGCGATTGATGAGATGAACGAGCGCGAGCACCTGCGCGAGCGCGCTTCTTATTACGTGCTGGCGCGTTTTATTCCGGGGGAAGTTTTTCACGTCGATTCAGTAGTCAACGATGGTAAGGTCGTGTTTGCCGGGACGAATCAGTACGGACGGCCGCCGATGCAGGTGGCCCATCAGGGTGGGGCATATGTTTCGCGGACACTGACACGCGGCTCGGCGGATGAGAAAGAGCTATTGAACATCAACAAGAAACTGATTCGTGCGCTGGGTCTCGAACGTGGCGCCACGCACGCGGAATTCATCAAGAGCGATGCGGATGGAAAGTTTTACTTTCTCGAAATCGCCTCGCGCGTCGGCGGCGCCTACATCGCCGAGGTGCTTGAAGCTGCTTCAGGTGTGAACTTGTGGCGGGAATGGGCCAGACTCGAGATCGCGGATGGCAAAGGACCTGCACGCATCACACCCGCGCGTAAGGAGTACGCCGGCATCATCCTCTCGCTGGCGAAACAGGAGGCACCCGACACCTCAGCTTACATCGACGACGAGATCACCCATCGCATAAAGAAACGTCACCACGCGGGCCTAATCGTCCGCTCCCCACGTCTCGAACGCGTGAACGAACTCCTCGACGAATACGGGCGTCGCTTTGCCGAAGACTTCGTCGCCGTCGCCCCACCACCTGAACGCCCAGAATAATTTTATGTCCGACCATGCCAATAGAATGGCCGGCGTCGCTGGCTGGCGACAGCAAGAATTCGAATGCGATCGGTTTTGACGGAGTACATAATGCTGTAAGGAAATCTCCTCAGCACCTTCCGTCTCACATCCTGATCGATAATTGGTGAGGCTTCGGGATGTTGCTGGATCTGAGCGACTGAAGCTTCCACGGCAGCCAGAAAACGAACGCCTAATCCCTCCGTCTCGTTTTCAAAAAACGTCGCTGCATCGTTCAACTCAAATTCCGCGAGCTCATGGAAACTAATTCTTATGATCATGAAAGGCGAGATCTTGCGTCCCTAAAGACATCCTCCGCGTCGCGCATTGTGGCAGAACCCGAATCCAGTTCCGAATCTCTGCGAACTGCTTCCTTGACCCAGAGCTGTTCAATCTCCTCCTCAGAAAGATCTTCCAAGCTCCTCAGGAGCTTTTGTGCGAGTTCTGCCCGTGCTTCGGGCTTGAGCTTTAAAGCTTCATTTTCAACTTGTTCTATCGTCATCTGCGTGACTCCGTGTCCATCCGCGATTGCAGGTGTTTGTCCAGCCAATCCAGGACTGTGTGGTACCAGAGTTGGGAGTTTTGGGGTTTCAGGACCCAGTGACCTTCGTCGGGGAAGGTCAGGAATTTCGAGTCGATGCCTTTACGTTGCACGGCCGTGAACAACTGCATGCCTTCGCCAAGCGGCACGCGGAAGTCGAGCTCGCTGTGGATGATCAGGATCGGCGTGTTGAAGTTCTGCACAAACTTGTGTGGTGACCAGCGCGTGTACAGGGCCGGATTGGTCCAGGGTGTGCCCTTGAACTCCCACTCCGGGAACCAAAGCTCTTCAGTGGCGCCGTACATGCTTTCGAGGTTGTAGACGCCATCGTGCGAGACGAGCACTTTGAAGCGGAAGCGCGGATCGTTGTTATGTCCGAGGATCCAGTTCACCATATAGCCGCCATAACTCGCACCCGCGGCTCCGATGCGAGTGCGATCTATATAAGGACTGCGGCGCAGCACATCGGCGACCCCATTCATCAGATCGACAAAAACCTTGCCGCCCCAATCACCGCTGATGTCATTAACAAACTGCTGGCCATAACCCGTTGAGCCGCGCGGGTTCGGCGTAAACACCACATAACCAGCGTTCGCAAACACCTGCGGATTCCAGCGATAGCCCCAGTTGTCGTTCCACGCGCTTTGTGGTCCACCATGAATCAGAACGACGAGCGGATATTTCTTGCTCGCATCGAAGTTAGTCGGCTTCACGATGAAACCGTGGACCTTCTTGCCGACTGCGCCGGTCCATTCGATCTCTTCCGCAGTTTTCAGATTCGCGCGCTGCATCAAGTCAGCATTCACGGAAGTCAACGCTGTCAATCCGCTGCCATCTGAGTTAGCACGGTAAATCTCGGTCGGCGACGAGAGGTTGCTCGACGAGAAGACAAACGTCCGTCCATCAGGAGTTAGACGAAGACTTCCGGCAAAAACAGTTCCGAGAACTTTTTGCGGCACGCCGCCACCGATCGGAATACGGAAGATAGGACTCTTACCGCGATCGCCGGCGGTGAAGTAGATCGTGTTTCCATCCGGTGAGACAACCAGCTCCTCGACCTGCTGGTCGAAACTCTTCGTGAGTTCCACACTGGTTCCGGTAGCGCGGTTGTAAGCCATCAGACGCCAGCGATCAGCTTCAAATCCGGCGGTCGCTTGCGAGCGATAAAGGATAAGCTTGCCATCACGCGTGTAGACTGGACCAGCATCGTAGCCGCGGTTGCGGACGGTGATATTCTTCGCTGGTCCACCGGCGACAGGCATCACGTAGATGTCGCTGTTGGTCGAGATGGCTTCGACCTTGTCCGGGTTACGCAGAAACGCGATCTCAGTCGAATCCGGCGAGAAGGCATAATCGACACCCGAAGCGGCTGCATACGGCGGTGCGTCGAAGTCGCCGGTGGTCAGGTCGCGCGCCGCTCCACCTTTACTCGCGACGACGAACACATGCGTGCGTTTCATATCCCGCCACTCGTCCCAGTGCTTGTAGAGCAAGCGCGTGATAATGTGCGCTTTGACCTTGCTGCTTTCCGCTTGTTCGTCGCGCTTCTTATTGCAGTCGTCGTTATCGCAATCGGGATAGACGTCCGAAGTGAACGCGATCCATTTGCCATCAGGCGACCACACCGGCGCGGCGGCGCCGGTCGAGATCTTCGTCACCTGTTCTTTGTTGTCGCCATCGTCGTCCATCACCCAGATCTGACCGCCGGTGGTGTAAGCGATTCTTTTTCCGTCCGGAGACCAGCGCGGCGCGCTCGCTGAGCGATCGCCCGAGGTCAACTGCTTCATGCCGCCGCCGTCGATCGAAGTGGCATAGATTTGATTGACAACACGATTGCCGTCGAAATTGACATCGCCAACGGTGAAAGCGACTCGCTTGCCGTTAGGAGACACTTGCGGGTCGCCGACGCGTCGTACTTTCAGCAAATCTTCGATGGTATAGGTCCGGTTTTGCGCCGCGGCGAACGAACATAGACCAAGCAACAGAACGGTAAGGACGGTGACAACACGCTTCATGGATATTCCTCAAGCAAATGGATTTTGAATCATGTGGGAAAGCATGGGTATTATGGCATTGCCAATTTCCGATTGCCAATTGCCAATTGCACTTTAACTAAATTGGCAATCGGAAATCGGAAATGCTCATATGATTCGTCGCGTCATCGTCGCCCTCGTGAGGTTTGCGCTCAGGATCTACTTTCGGCGCATCGAGGTCACCGGTCTCGAACACGTCCCTCTCGACGATCCGGTTATCTTCGTACTCAATCATCCTAACGCACTCGTCGATCCTGTTTTCCCGCTGTGTCTCGCACCGCGTCGGGTTTCGTTCCTCGCCAAAGCGCCGCTGTTTCGCATGCCCGTCATCGGTTACCTGGTTAAGAAACTTGATTCGTTACCGGTTTACCGCCGGCAGGACGAAGGCGAAGACGTCACGAAGAACCAGGAGACATTCATTGCCGCGCGCAAGCTACTGGCCCGTGGCGGCACGATCGGCATTTGCCCGGAAGGAGTTTCACATGACGAACCAGGCTTACGTCCGATCAAGACCGGCGCGGCGCGCATTTCTCTGGCTGCTGTTTCCACCGGCGAAGTCTCGAACTTAAAGATCGTTCCGACCGGACTCTACTACACTTCGAAGACGAGCTTTCGCAGCGACGCACTGCTCTATTTCGGAACTCCGATCGACGTCGAACCCGTGACCCTCGAACCCGACGGCACGCCACCACGCGACGCCGTGCGGCGCTTGTCCGATCGGATCGAGAAGGCGTTGCGCGAAGTGATTCTCGATGCGCGGCACGAAGAAGAGTTACAAACGACCGCGCGCGCCGAACGAATCTTCTCTTCGGCTATCTACGCGGGCGGCAACGACAGTTTGAAAGACGAGCTGCGGTTACAGCAACGCTTCATCAAAGCCTACTCCGTCGTGCAGGAACTCCAACCCGAGCGACTGCACCGCCTTGAGCTGCGTATGATTCGGTTCGAGGAAGAGTTGAATCAGGCCGGCGTCGATCCGGATGAGTTGTCGCCACCCACGTCAACTGCAAGAGTGTTTACGACGATCGTGCGCCGCTCGTTGTTGTTCCTGTTGATGCTTGGACCAGCAATCATCGGCACATTCGCGCACTATCCCGCCTACAAACTCGGCGGTTATCTCGCGACCCGCATCTCACGTGATTCGGACGACGTGATCTCAACCGTCAAGATCATTTCCGCGATGCTCTTGTTTCCACTTACCTGGATCGTCTTCGCTGTGCTTGGTTATCTGTACTTTGGCTGGATCGGCGCCGTGCTGGCGCTGTTAGTGATTCCGTTTTCAGGGTATGTGGCGATCGTCTTCTTCGAGGAACTCGATAAGTCGATCGCCGGCGTCCGGGTGCTGATGTTTTTCCTCGTGAGAAGACGTTTTTTCGTCAGACTCCTGGCGGAGCGAAACGCGATACGGGACGAGATCATCGCGCTCGGTAAAGAAACCACGATTGCCAGTGAGTAAGATTCCAGGCGTGGTCCAAAAGCGGAAAAACGTGGCACGCGGAAGAGCGATCTACTTCTTACGCGATTTGCTCTTCGAAGCCTTGCCGCTTGATTTTTTCTTGCTGCCTCCACGCGCAGAGCTGACTGATCGACCTTTACGACCTTCACTCCGCAACTGCCCAGCTTCCATTAGCTGTTCGTAAGCTCCGCGGACCACATTGCGTGCTACCTTCAGCGTGTTGGCGAGGTCACGTTCACTGGGTAGCAACGTTCCCGCAGCCAACTCTCCCGCTTCAATTAATTGATTGAGTTGTTCACGAATCTGACGAGTCATTGACTCCGGTCGTTTTCGGTTGACACGGACATTGAGTCTGGTAGCCATCGTTAACTCCCTTTCCAAGGATGAGTTTGAAATGTTGGGGGTTTCGATGAGGATTCTATGCAGCGACTAACTGAGTGTCAAACACTTTTCCTTCCAGTATTGAAAAGGTTAGACCACCGTGAACTTGTCGTGATAGTGCGAGCTAGCGCGCGGGCGAAGTTAGACCATGCCGGCGGAGGATCTCGACCGTGCGGTCCAACGGCAGCGCTTCGACCGTGTGGCCTCTTGCCGTGGTCGTGGTGGCCCGGAAAAGTGAGTTATAGATGGCCTCTTCGGTGGCTTCAATCACGGCGAGGAAGAGTGGCGACATGGCATCGTTTGTAAGTGTTTTCTGATTGCGAGGCGCGTTTCGTTCGCTTTGACCGACAGGTTTGAGGCGCACGTCGGCGGCGGTTGAGAAAGCGATGCCGTAGTCGCCGCTGCCGTTGCCGGCGGCAGCGCCGGTTCGGGCCAGGCCCATCATTGCGCGGGCTGCCATCCGGTTGAGGTTGCGGGCGTCCACGGGTGCGTCGGTCGCGATCACAATGATTACTGAGCCATCCGGAGTACTTGGCGGTGCGGCAATTTCGTCCTTTAAATAGTAGCGGCCCAACTCCTGTCCTACCGGAGCGCCGTTGATAGTCAAAATGCCGCCGAAGTTGGTCTGGACCAAAACGCCCACCGTGAACCCGCCGAGCCGTTGCGGCAGCTTGCGTGATGAGGTCCCGATGCCTCCTTTGAAGCCGAACGCGACCGTGCCCGTGCCGGCGCCGACGCAACCTTCCGCAACCGCCCCGGTCCTGGCGCTTTTGATCGCGGCTACGACGTCGTCGTGCGTGATATGGCGCCCGCGAATGTCGTTGAGATAGCCGTCGTTCGTCTCGGCGACGAGGGGATTGATCGACTGGACGTCCTCGTTTCCGGGCAGCGAGAGCATGTAGTCGAGCAGAAAATCGGCAACGCGCGGAACGCTCAAGGTCGACGTCAACAGTATCGGCGTTTCGATTTCGCCAAGTTCGTTGACTTGTGTTGAACCAGCCAACTTGCCAAAGCCGTTCCCGACGAACACGGCACCCGGCACTTTCTCACGAAACAGATTTCCGCCGTGGGGCAGAATTGCCGTCACGCCGGTGCGGATATTGTCGCCCCGCACGATTGTGGTGTGACCGACGAGTACGCCGTCAACGTCGGTGATGGCATTGAGCGTGCCGGTGGGCAGTATGCCCACCGTGATGCCGAGCTCACGCGCGCGCGGCCGGTTTTGAATGTTCGCGCCCATGTTTGCACCCATGTTTGCAAAAGGTCCGTGCAGGGAAGTCATGATCAGAACTATGAGTAACGTCGTGAGCTTCTTCATTCGTCTACTGGATCAGGCAGCTTTTGTAACTACCGGCCGGTTGGCATTCTGCCACGCATCCCAACCACCGACGAGGGCTCGCGCTTTTGTCCATCCGGCTTGTCGAAGTTCCTGCGCCACCCGGGCGCTGGTCGCTTCGTTTGGTCAAGCGCAGTAGGCAATCAGCCACGCCTCCTTTGGCAGCCCGAGCTGACGAGCTTGCGCGACCACATTGTCGGGCGGCATGCGAATCGATCCTTCGGCCTGGAGGTCACTTGTCTCACGACTTCGTTCAGTACGCACGTCCAGGAGAATCACCTGGTCGCCGGATTTTTGCAGCCGGTCCAACTCTTCGAGGGTGATGCTTTGCGTTCCTACCGGTTGCACGAGCTCGAGCACGGGCAGCGGGCGTTCCTGAGGCTCGGGTGGCGCCGGCGGTGCTTCAGGTTCGCGCTCGCCGAGCAGTCGCGCAAATAACATCGGGGTTGAACCATGCACGACTACCGAGATCATAACTATGAGTGCGCAAATCCGGAACAACTGATCGCTGCCCGGGACGCCGGCAAAGATCGGTAACAGGATCAGCAGCAGGGAGCTTAGTCCGCTTGGTCCAAACCATGCGATTAACAAACGTCCGCGCCGATCGACATCCGAGCCAATCAGCGAAACCAGGTAGACAGGCACTCGGATCAGGATAGCGAAGGCCGCAAAGATCACCGTTCGCATATCGAGCCCGACGAAACCAGTCCAGATCAAAGAGCTGCCGAAGATCACAAAGGTGAAGAGCAGCAGCATCTCGGCGGTGACGCCGCCATATTCGATGAAGCAGTCGCAGAGCTCAACGTCGAGCGCCGCAATCGTGAGTCCGGCGGCGAATGCGGCAAGGAAACCGCTGCCATGTACGGCTTCGGCGGCGGCAAACGCAGTGAACGCGACGCCGAGTGAGTAGAGTGATTCGTAATCACGCCGCACGCCGATGCGTTTGCGGATCAAGTCGAGTGCAGCCACGGCGAGCAGTCCGATTGCGATGCCGGCGCCGGGTCCGAGAATGAACAGTCCGAAACCGATCTTCGGAAAACTAGCGGAAGGAAGCTCGTGTTGGCCAGTCAAAGCGATCGCGACGATGACGATCGGCAGCAGGACAACGTCGTTCAGTCCGCTTTCGAGTTGTAAGGCTTGTCGGGTTACAACCGAGATGTCGCGACGGCGCAAAAGGCTGCGCAGTAATACCGGATCGGTCGAAGCGAGTGCGGCGCCGAGAATCGCAGCGAGCGCCGGCGGAATACCGAGTAGCCACCATGCAGTCAGCGCCGTGAGGGCGGCGCACAGAATTGTTCCCGGGCCAAGCATGCGAAACGCGAGACCGGCATAACGTTTCAGTTCTTTAGTGTTGAGCGTGACTGCGTCAGTGAACAGCACCATCGTGAGGCTCAGCGTGGCCACGACGCGCAGCACCGGCGAGGTGAGCGTCATGTCGAAGACACCAAACCCAGCCGGACCGAGCGCAGCGCCGATAAAAATAAAGACTGCCACCTGCGGCAAGCCACTCCGATCGACAAGGCCCGACAGGAGCGCCGACACAATGATGACGATGCCGATAATTGCAAGACCGACGACGAGTGAATCCGTGAACATGAATATCATCTATGAAGGAGTAACCCTGCGGAGTTCCTCCATGCGGTTGACTTCTATCAAAGCCGTCCAAAAACTTCTTGATTTATGGGATTGTACATTATTGGGTACTGCGTCAGTTTGAAATTGAATGAATACGCCGAAGGCGTTCGCTAATTTCAGCCCAGGGTTGGAGCGCTGCGCTCCAACCCTGGGTTACAGATCCTAATTAATGAATTCAACCCTGAAAGGGTTAGGCGGTTGGCGAACCCTTTCAGGGTTCACTAACTATTTATGTTCTGATCCCAGCGTTGTCGCTGCGCTCCAACCCGGGGCTGAAATTAGCGAACGCCTTCGGCGTATTCATCCCAATTTCAAACTGATGCACTACCATTATTGACAACGTTTGGCCTGCAAATATAGGCTATGCGCGCGCTGAGTTTCTCTAAACTTACTATCGATCCTTCATAAGGTACTCACCGTTCGCCGGCCTCCCGCTGAACGCCGGCAATCTTGCCATCAGTCAGGAGACTCGTATGGCCCAGGCACCGAAGGAACTACCAACCCGAAATCGTTTAGCCGTATCAGGCGCAGAGATAGTCCTGCTCATTTTCCTCGTCATGCTTGGAATGGGACTGTGGGTTTGGATCGAACGGGCATTTACCGCTTTCTACAGCGGACCGAACGAGCAGCAGTTTCTCAACACGCAGAGTATCAATGAGAAGCAGGAACAACTGGCGTATTTGGAAGTGGTGAGAAAGGATGCTGCGAGCCAGGTACTGGCCGCTGAACTCGATCAGCTTAAACAGCGCGCCACCAGGAAGAGTCTTGAAACCCTGCATCCGGGTATAGACAAACTTCAGCAGGAAACTCCGGTTGCTGTTTCCCCGGAAGCCGTCAGGCTTTATGAGGTCGCACGAGCTCAAGAACTTGCGGCGGGTGAACTGATTAACTTATTGAACGCTCGAATCGAGAAGTCCAGGACAGACGCCGCTACGATTACAAAAGAACTGGATCCGCAAAAGCAAACTGCTACAAACGAATTTCAGCGGGCGCAAAGGAATTACCTGCTGTGGAAGTCTGTGACGTTGTTTTTGCTTCCCTTACTGACAATTGTCCTGGCGTTGTTGCTCGTTCGAGGTTTTCTTACTCTGGTTGCAAGCGGACAGTTTTCGACAAGTCAGGGATCGATTCTTTTCCTGGTGGTGGTAGGCACGCTGGTGATTCTTTTTGCTTATCAGGCTTTCCAAATAATAGGCGCGGTCCTGGTGGGAACAATCCTGTTTTTGTTTTTGCTTCGGAAGATCAAATGGTCACCGAAAGTCGGAGCGACGGTCGTTAGTCATGGAAGAGAATCCGAGTAACAAACCGAATCTGCCGATAGCGGACGGATCGAATCAAAGAGGCGGGCTCGATGAGCCGCTGGGGGATCCGGCAAGCGATCTGTTGGATATGGACCAACACGCGCTCGCGCTCGCAAAGTACATCCTCGCACAGGAAAAAGAACTGCCCTTTACCGTTGGAATTTTCGGCGAGTGGGGTGAAGGTAAGACTACCATGGTGCGTTTTCTTGAGTATCACTTAGCTAAACTCAAGCAGAAGGAATCAAAGCCGCTGAAGTTTGTTACCTTCTCGGCCTGGCCGTTTACCACTTCCGAAAAGCTTTGGCGTGGCCTGATCCTCAAGATTGTAAAGGTACTGTTCAAGTGTGATCCGGAAACGAATCACGGCGAAGTAGAACCCAGTCAGGCGATCAATCAATCAAAGCCCAACTCAGACAAACGGACAAATAAAGTCTCGAGTTTTTTGGTTGACGACTTTTTCCCTAAGCGGCCGTTAACTGATTTTGAGGAATTTGTACAATCTTTGGAGGAGACGGACTACGGCAGAATTAGTAAACGTACGCCAACTGATCAAGTCGATCAGGAAACAGTGGTAAGTGCGGTGGTCACGAGTGCGTTGACTGTGCTGGGTACGACGGTTCCGGTCGTTTCCGGTCTGGCCCAGTTGCTGGGCATTCGGACCAACCCTGAAACGCCGGCACAAAGTAAGGAGAGTGCGACAGCAACAGTCGATGCCTTGCCGAATTTTCGCAAACGGTTTGCCGACATGTTGAAGAGCAAGGCTGAGGGCGAGGCGGTTTACGTTTTTATCGATGATCTGGATCGCGCTCAGCCCGACGTCGCGCTCGATATTATGGAGTCAATTCGGATTGCTTTATCGCATGTTGATTGTGTGTTCATTATCGCAGTCGACGAAACACTGATTTCGCAAGGATTGCGCTTACGGTACAAAGAACTGTTTGCGGAAGAGAAGAAAGACAATCTGAATGATTCATTAACAAATAAGGGACCGGAATACCTGGAGAAGATCATTCAGTTTCGCACTCGCGTTCCGCCGCGCACGGCCGAGCAGACGAAGCGTTTGATTGCGGCGCAGTTTGCTGACTGGACTCCGGCCGGCGACATTATCCAAACAATCGCGAATAACAATCCGCGGCGCATCAAGCAGTATTGCCAGCGACTGAGCTTTCAAAAGGATCTGGGTTCGAGTTTTATTCTCGGCTCGCCCACTGATGACACCGGCGATGCTCCGACTCCGGATCAGGACCGCAGCAACGGGTCTCCGAACGTTGACTAGTCAATATCCACCCAATGGATTCCAAATCCGATAAGAATTCGATCAAGTGGCTCAATGCGCTGATTGCAATGGCGCAGTGGAACAGGAGTCTGCCGTTTTATTTTGCAAAGCTCTTCAATGAACCGGAGGAGTATCGAGAAGCTCTCGGGCTACTTCGAAAAGTGCCCGAAGATGGCCCACCTCCGGCGCCCGGTCCTACTCTCAATCAGAAGGAGTGGCAAACCCTCTACGAAAAAACCACGAGTACGGCCTCGCTGCTCAAGCTGTTTGCGAACACTGGTGATCCCTTTGAGGACGCTACTCCATCACAAATCTGGCTCCTGGCTGAGGTCTCAGATCTAACCAGTGATCCGCAAACAATGTTCTATTCCCAAAACGGCACCTTTTATCTCGTGCTGAACACCATTCGTCAGGACTCTGAGTTGAATACGAAAGAGCTGATTGGAATTTGTTTCAATAGATTCTACGCGTTGTTTGATACGGACCCGGACCTCACCGAACGGTTGTATGAGCTTGCTTGTTCGCACGACTGGTATCCCGTTTTGGCGTCTCTCAAGGATGCGCGTGATTACACTATCGACGAAAGCGAGACCACCAGGGCGACCTTCAAGGAATGGAATGACACGTTAAGCACGGAGCAACGCAAGCAGGTCCTTGACTTGTTTCATGTCCCCAGGAAGTTAGTAAAACTTGCCTGGGAAAAGCGGGATATCTTTGATAAAGCGCTCAGTTCAATTGCGGTGGACCAGCGATCGGAGCTCAGGCAACAGGTGCCAAATGTTGCGCATTCGCTCTTTCTTGAAGAATTCAAAACTGAAGTTGAGGAAATCGAGTCTGACTTAAAGTTGTTAGCCGTAATTGCAAGGCACTGCGTCAGCACGCGGAAATTCGTCAAGCTGGATGGTCTGGTTTATTCATGGCCCAGGATTGCTGGTCTCGCGATGGCGAACTACTCCAATCTTCAGTATGTGGAAGGGCTTTTCTTGAAGCGAAAACCCAGACCTACTGACGAGGAATTGCAATTAAGAGACGCGCGCGAATTATATGAACTGTGCGCCGGTAACAAGGCAGTCATACGCTTTCTTAAACTCCGTCCTTACTTTAAGGAGATCAACGAAAACGAACTAAGACGGTATCGAAAACTGGCGCGTGGGGTCTCAGATGCGACCCGAGTTGCATCATCCGTAGCTTCATTGTCGAATGTTCCCGGTAGTGCGTCACCTTCAGTTTCCACAGTCTCAACCTCAACTCAGGTATGCGAGTTGGTAATCAAAAGCATTCCCAGGCCGGCAACCTTTGTGCCCGAGCAGGAACAGGAGTTTGAACTTTTTCTGAGAGTTGCAGATACAGAGATTGCGAACCGGAGAGTAACATTCTCCATCCGAAAACTGCTGGACAAGATGTTAAGTGTGATTGGAGTAACTTCGGAAGATTCACTGCACAGCGTACTCAAGAACCTATTTGCCGGTGGCAACGCCGAGTCCGTCTTGTGCCGCGGCGGCAAAGAGCTCTTCTCCACAATATTCGTTGGCAGTGGATTGGAAGAACAATTCAAAGCCACTTTTCAAGGCGACAAGCCTGCACGTCTCATAATTGTAATTCCGTCTGTTCGAGAAGAATTGCATTGCCTGCCGTGGGAATGGCTTCCAGATCCACGCTATGACGAGCTTTTACTTTCGAGTTCGCTGTTCTCAATCGTGCGTTCAAAGCCGGTTCGAACTGAAGTTTCAACGCAGTCGCTTTCTCCTCCAATTAGAATTATGGGACTCTTTCCGAATGCTCCACTCGGGACGCGCGAAGTCTCTGATAATTCGATGAAAGCCCTGAAAAATTTGAGCGGCTCTCACTTCAAGTCACTGGCGCGAGAGAATGCGACCGTGACCAAAGTCAAAGAAGAACTCGAGAAGTTTCGTCCTCACATCGTTCACTTCGAAGGCTATGTAAGCTTCTCTCCCGAAGACAACGCCGGTCTCAGGATCTTTTTTTCGGGAGCAAGAGACGCTGAACCTGTTGGTCTCCCGGAATTTGAATCAGTGCTGAAGGCCAGTGACGTGCAATTGCTGGTAATAGGACGAAATGAGTCGAACCGAGTTTCAGGAAACGCTGGACCAGTGTTGGCGAGCCGCGTAGTCCGAATGGCGGTTCCGACCGTACTTGCTCCAATCAGAAAAGTCGACGAGGTCACGGCAACCGCGTTCACTACCGAGTTCTATCGAGCGTTTCTTAAAGGCAACACGCTCGAGCAGGCTCTTTACATTGCTCGGCAAAATGCCGCGTCGAATGGCGCCGATTGGACGTCTTTTGCCTTGTTTTCTGATCCGTGGGTGCTTGATGATTTCAAACCATTACCACCTGCTCTCTAGCCTCCATTCGTTTTTACTTGACAGATTCTCTCCTATGGCGTGTGATAAGCCCCCGAGTAACCGCCTTTTCAAACCGACAAAGTAAAGGACACAGATGAACCTTTCAATATTGGATTGGTCGGTCATCGCCGCATATTTTCTTTTCAACCTCGGTATCGGCCTCTACTACGCACGCAGAGCATCCGGCAGCACCAGCGAATTCTTTCTCTCCGGACGCAACGTGCCGTGGTGGCTGGCCGGCACTTCGATGGTCGCCACCACCTTCGCGGCAGACACCCCACTAGCCGTCACCGGCTTCGTCGCGAAGAATGGAATCGCCGGCAATTGGCTCTGGTGGAACTTTGTCATGAGCGGCATGCTCACTGTCTTTCTTTACGCGCGGCTGTGGCGACGCGCCGGCGTGATGACTGACATCGAATTTGCTGAGCTGCGTTACTCCGGCAAGCCGGCCGCGTTTCTGCGTGGCTTTCGCGCTTTGTATCTCGGCTTGCCGATCAACTGCATCATCCTCGGCTGGGTAAACCTGGCGATGGTGAAGATTCTCGAGATCACTCTCGGTGTCAACAAGCGCGGCGCGATCATGATC
>Ga0070699_100003449_pt1 | contig 13982 bp, 16 predicted proteins | sample KBSK1503metaG_FD_65473 | JGI IMG/M metagenome (GOLD analysis project Ga0070699, IMG submission 65473) | Corn, switchgrass and miscanthus rhizosphere microbial communities from Kellogg Biological Station, Michigan, USA - KBS K1-50-3 metaG | ecosystem: Host-associated > Plants > Roots >...
GTCGCGACGCTCTTCCTGCTCACCGAGTCGGTGCGGCGCCCCGGGCTCTTCGCGGGGACGAGCAGCGATCGGATCGGGTCGCCGCGGGGGAAGCAGGGGTACTACCTCACCGCCGCGAAGAACTTGGGCAAGATTCCGATCGCCCCCTACGCGAGCCTCCACTACTCGGAATGGGACGAGCACTTCAACGTCCCCTTCGGCGCCCACGCCGACCTTCCCGGCGGCTTCTGGCTCCGCCCCATGTACGACGGGGAGCGGACGCATCTGACGGCCGGCTATTCTCGCGATCAGTTCAGCGTGACCGCGCTCTACGTCTGGCTCGAGGAGCCGGGGATCGCATTCTCGTTCGGATTCTGAGGAGCGCGGCACGCGCGCGTCAGATCCGAAACCAGATCTTCTTGTGGAGCGGGCTATCCTCGTGCCCGATCAAGAAGGCTTCGATTCCGTGGACGCCAACGTAGAGACGGGGCGACAGAGCCGAGTCGGGCAGGTCGAAGACGAGGAGCGTCTCGTAAGATTCGCCCGGCCGAAGGGACATGGTAAGCGGGATGCTCGTTCGACCCGACGCCACGAGGGCCCGCTCCGCCGCCTCGATGCGTGCATACCGCTTGCCAGCCCCATCCTCCACGTAGACCACCCGCGGATTCGGCGATAGCGGCGAATCACCGCGCCGCGGCGAGATCGTGTCGGGGTCGAACCACGTCTTCAGCCGAACGATGCGATAGCGGCCCTTCGCGCGAAGGGGATCGAGGGGCGGCCCGAGCGTCGGGGTCGTCTCGACGCCTTCGACGGCATAGGCAAGATGACAGTCGATTTCACAGAAGTACTTCCACTCTCCGGGTCCGAGGGCTCGTTCCCAGCTCTTGAGGGACGCCGCGAAGAGAACCCCGGAGTACCCCAGGACGAGGAGGACGCCCAGTCCCGCGATCCAGGGGAGGAGGGCGGTCCGACGAAAAATCGCGGCCGCGAGGACGCCGAGCGCCGTGAGCGCAACACCGGCGCCCGTTCCGAGAAACGCGAGGACCACGAGCGGTGCAAACGGGGGCATCAGAACCATAACCGACTCCTTCCTAATCTTGGAGGGTTTTCACTTTGTATTACAAAGTACCCGGCCAACGAAATGGCGGTCCTACGACCGCGCCCAGCGAATGACGGCCGTCAGATGCGCCAGGTGGCGCTCCAGCGCGCGGCGTCCTGCCGCGGTGATGCGATATTCCGTGCGGGGGACTCGACCCTCGAACGACTTCTTGCAGGAGACGTATCCGGCCGCCTCGAGTTTCCGCGCGTGCACCGAGAGGTTTCCGTCGGTGACCTGGAGGAGCTCCTTCATCTCGTTGAACGTCAGGGAGTCGTTCACCGCTAAGGCACTCACGATGCCGAGACGAACGCGCTCGTGGATGATCCGATCGAGGGAGGCGAGTTCCTCGGGCACATGGAGTTGACGCGCGCGCTCAGCCACCGTGCCTCCGGGCGATGTAGACGCCGAACGCCGTCTGAAGAATGCCGAATCCGAGCGCGAGCCAGGCGTCCCCCCAAGCTGGGGGGGTGAAGAACGCCGCAGCCCCCGTCGCCAGGATCAGTAGCCCGAGCAGCGGAACCGCGCGCACGGACGAAGCGCCGCCGGTGATGACGCCCGCGCCGTAGAGGGTGAGCCAGAGGCCTGGGAGCGGCGCCACTTGGTTTTCGCGCGCCAGCGCCATCGTGGCGATGGCGCCCGCTACGATCGGCGGGGACAAGGTCATCGCGAAACGTCGGGTCGCCCCGGCGAAGAGGGGAGTCCCCGAGCGGCGCGCCTTCACGCGAATCGCCCAGACCCCGATCGCGCACGCGACCACGGCTTCCACGAGCCAGATCGCGAGCCATGCGGACGGGCTCGCGGCGCCGTGCGCGAGCCAGGCCGCGGCCAGTGCGGTTGCCCCCATGGCGGCGCCACCCCACCCCGGGACGGCGGTGAAAGAACTCGCCCGCTCCATCGCATTGCGAATGAAGCGAATCGAGTCCTCGGCCTCGGAATCGAGGGCCGCCGGTGCCCGGCGGGGAGTGCGCGGCGCGAGTTTCATACGGATGATGGTCGGCAAAACGCGACCGGTCGTCAAGGACTTTTCAGTACAAAGCGATGGTTGGGCCTCGCGTTCGGGCGTAGGCTTTCCACGTGAAAAGACACCTCGCCATGGCCCTGATTCTGTCGGCACCCCTGTTCCTGGAGGGCTGTGGCAAGGACATTCCATCGAAGCCAAGGGTCCCCGGACCGTTCATCTACCCGGACCAGTCGACCATTGAGCACACGCTCCTCCGCATGGCTGCGGCCTTCGCGCGCCGCGACAGCGCTACGACGGAATCTGTCTATGCGGACGACTACGAAGGAACGAGCACCGACCTGACCGATCCTTTTTCGTCAACCTTCACGTTTCTCAAGTCCGACGAGAGACGGGCAGTGGCCGAGATGGCCATGTCGTCGGACATAACGTTTGTGGAGTTCAATCTGTATTCTCAGAACAGTTGGCTGCGCACGCATTACGGGACCGATCCACCCGAGTGGGTCACGCTCCAAATCCCATTCTTTACCATTGAGGTCAGGACCTCCTCCGGAGGGTATAAGGTTCAATCCCCGAACGTTATCGACTCACATCAATTCGAGTTCACATTTCGCCCGACGACTCCGGCCCCATCGCCCACGGATACGATCTGGTCGATCGTCCGATGGGTGGAGCGCAGGGAGCCGAACTAGAATGAAACGCTTGCTCCTCGCCCTCATCCTCTCAGCTCCGCCTGCGATGGTCGGCTGCGGGGATGACACTCCCACCAAACCCAAGCCCAACCCAGGGGTCGTTTATCCCATTCGCTCCACGCCGAAGAACGCGGTCCTCTACCTGACCGTGGCGTTTGCCCATCGCGACAGCGTCGCGACGGACTCCGTCTATGCGGACGATTACGAGGGAACGAGCAGCGACATGACCGACCCAAGTTCGGTCACGCTCACGTTCACGAAGGCGGACGAGGTCCGCGCCGTGGGCGGGCTGGCGCTCGACCAGCACATTACCTTCGTCGAGATGGATCTCAAATCACTCGATAGCTGGAGCGAACTGCATTATGCGAGTGACCCTAGTGACTGGGTCACCGTCCAAATTCCTCACTTCAAGATCACGGTGGTCGCCGGCTCCGGAGAAGGGTTCGTCGTAAACTCAGATGCCTCCGGGGAGACGTGGATCTTCGAGTTTACGGTCAAGCCCACCAACGGGCCATCCGGCACGACCTATCAAGTCGTCCGGTGGGTTGAATCCCGGACTCAATTTTAGTCGGCCACTCTCCCGCCGCACACCCCGTCACATTCGTCGCGCCGCCGTGTATAGTCCGCGCATGGTCGCGCTCCTCGCCCGATACACTCGGTGGCTCCACACCCGCTGGCCCGCGGGGACCGTCGAGCCGTTGCCCGAAGTTCGCGAGGACGGCACCACGAACGTACCGGGCGTCTACGTTGCCGGCGACCTGACCGGCATCCCGCTCCTCAAGTTCTCGCTCGACACCGGCGCGAAGGCGGTCGAGCGCATCGCGGCGGATCTCGCGTCCCGGAGCGGGCCCGCGGATCGCGGCGCCGTCGGCGCGGGCGATTCACCGACCCTCGACCTCGTGATCGTCGGCGCGGGGGTCGCGGGAATGGCGGCCGCGCTGGAAGCCAAGGGACGCGGGCTCTCCTACGCGATCCTCGAGGCGACCGAGCCCTTCTCCACGATCGTCAACTTCCCAAAGGCGAAGCCGATCTACACCTACCCGAAGGCGATGAGGCCGGCGGGGCAGCTCCGCGTCACTGCCGACGTGAAGGAGGCGCTCGTCGACGAGCTCCGCGCGCAGACGAACGCCGCGGGCATCCATCCGAAGCCGCTCCTCGCGGAACGCATCGAGCGGAAGGGCGACGTACTCCTGGTCCACGTCGCCGACGAAGCGCCGATCCGCGCGCGTCGCGTGCTCATCGTGATCGGTCGGAGCGGCAACTTCCGGAAGCTCGGCGTGCCCGGCGAAGACTTCGAGAAGGTCTCGAATCGCCTCCACGATCCGAAGGACTTCGAAGGAAAGGAAGTCCTCGTCGTGGGCGGAGGGGACTCCGCGCTCGAAGCCTCGATCGCGCTCGCGCAATCGGGGGCGCACGTCACGATTTCCTATCGAAAGCCCGAGTTCGCGCGGCCGAAGCCCGACAACGTCGCGATGCTGGAGGCACTCCGGCGCGATCCGATGGCGCCCGTCACCGTGGAACACCCGACATCGGAGCGAATCACGACCGCGGCCGGGCCGTTCATGGGCGGCGCCAAGCACGCGCCCGGGAGGGTCACGCTCCGCCTCGGCACGCAGGTCAAATCCATCGAGCCCGATCGGGTGGTGCTCACGGGCGCCGACGGCCGCGAGGAATCGCTCCCCAACGACGCCGTCTTCACGATGATCGGCCGTGAGGCGCCGCTCGACTTCTTCCGGCGCTCCGGCATCCGGATTGCGGGGGAGATGCGCGCTGGCGCGTGGGTCGCGATGGGCGCGTTCCTCCTCTTCTGCGCCTGGCTCTACAACTGGAAGTCAGGCGGCTCCATGTCGGCCCTCTTCCAGCAACGCGGCTGGTTCCCGTTCAATCTACCGGCGCTGCTCGCAGCGGCCGGCGGCTCCATCGCCGCCGCGGCGGCAACCCCCGGCACGCTGCTCGGCACGCTCGCGATCAGCGCGGCGGGCCCCTCCTTCTGGTACACGCTCGCGTACTCGCTGATCGTCGTGATCTTCGGCATTCGGCGGATTCGCCGGCGCCGGACGCCCTACGTCACCGCGCAGACGATCTCCCTCATGAGCGTCCAGGTGCTGCCGCTCTTCCTCCTGCCGGAGGTGATCCTGCCGCTCCTCGGCTATCACGGGCTCCTGCCGAAGGGCATCGCGGACGCGCTCTTTCCCGCCGCGAACTACGGCCATGGGCGGGAATACTGGCGCGCGTACGGGCTCATCCTCGCCTGGCCCCTCAACGTCTACAACATCTTCACCCACGAGCCGCTGTGGTGGTGGATCGCGATCGGATTCGTCCAGACCTGCGTGCTCATCCCGCTCGGCATCTATTTCTTTGGGAAGGGCGTGTATTGCGGCTGGATCTGCTCCTGCGGCGCGCTCGCGGAGACGCTCGGCGACACGCACCGGCACAAGATGCCGCACGGCCCGAAGTGGAATCGGTTCAACATGGCGGGGCAAGCCGTCCTGGCGATCGCGATCCTGTTCCTCGTCGTGAGGATCGTCGGCTGGATCCTGCCGGACGGCAACTGGGCCGACGCGATCTTCGACCCTATCTTGAAGACGCAGTACAAGTGGGTCGTGGACGTCTTCCTGGCGGGCGTCATCGGCTATGGCGTCTATTTCTGGTACTCGGGCCGCTTCTGGTGCCGGTTCCTCTGTCCCTTGGCCGCGCTCATGCACGTCTATGCGCGGTTCAGCCGCTTCGCGATCGTGTCGGAGAAGAAGAAGTGCATCTCGTGTAACGTCTGCACGTCGGTCTGCCACCAGGGGATCGACGTGATGAGCTTCGCCAACAAGGGAGTCCCGATGCAGGATCCCGAATGCGTCCGTTGTTCCGCCTGCGTTCAGTCCTGTCCGACGGGCGTGCTCACGTTCGGCCAGGTGGACCGCGGCGGCCGGACGATCGCGCTCGACCTCCTTCCGGCGAGTCCGGTCCAGATGCGGGAAGGCGCGGCGCCCGGGGTGCGAGCATGAGCACCCGCCTGCCCGTCCAGGAGACGCTCGGATTCGTGGAGCGGCACCTGCCGGAGGCGCCGTCCCGCGTCCTCGAAGTCGGCTGCGGAAGCGGCGAGGTCGCCCTCGCGCTCGCGGCGCGGGGCTACGAGGTGACCGCGCTCGACGCGGATCTTCCGTCCCCGCCTTCGCCCGCGGACCCAGACTCGACGCCGGTGCGATGGATCGAAGCCGACTTCCTCTTCTACGAAGAGGATGCCGCCTACGACGCCGTCCTCTTCACACGGTCGCTCCACCACATGTCGCCCGTGGCGAAGGCGCTGAACCGCGCGGCGGCCCTCGTCCGTCCCGGGGGCCGCTTCCTCGCGGAGGAGTTCGCGTTCGACCGCGTGAACATCCAGACGGCGCGCTGGTATTACGACCTGGAGGCGGTTCTCGCATCCGCGGGACTCATTCCGCCGCCCGATCCCGCGCTTCGGGAGATCCGGAATCCCCTCGGTCGTTGGCGACAGGAACACACGTCCGATCCGCCGCTCCAGTCGGGGCACTCGATGCTGGCGGCGGCCCGGGGGCGATTCGATCTCGGCCCGGCGGAAGAGGCACCGTACCTCTATCGTTCCTTCGCCGATCGGATGGAAGAAGGGGATCGCAGCGATCGCGTCGCGCGGGAGATCTTCGAGATCGAGGCACGCATGATCCGGGAGCGCGATGTGGCGGCGGCCGGCCTTCGCCTCGCCGGCACGCTGCTCGGATAATCCAATCCGCGCGCCGGAGCACGCGTCCGGCCGAGCGCCCTACCGAAGCGTCCCCTCGAGAATCGTCACCGCGACGCCGCCGACACGCGCGCGCTCGACCTGCGCGGCCGATCCGGTTACCTCGATGTCGAGTCGGCCGGCCTTCCCCATGACGTCCCCCTGTTCCACCCGCGCGCGCACGACGCCGCCCGACGAAGGAAGGGAGAGAACGCCGTTTCGCGCGAGATAGCCCGCGAAGACACCCGTCGCCGATCCGGTGACCGGGTCCTCCTTGATGCCAAATCCGGGCGCGAAGTAGCGGCCGTGCGCGACGCTCCCGGACTCGATGGCGTCGCGCGTGAAGACGTAGACGCTTCGGACGCCTTGCGCCTCGATCGCCGGCGTGAGCAGGTCCCACCGGGGGAGAAGAGCCCAGAGATCGGCACGCTTCTTCACCGGCACGAGGATCCGGTAGCCCGCGCGCGCGACGGGGAGCGTCGCGTCGAGGACGCCCCACGTTCCCCCGAGGAGTGCCACGAGTTCCTTGAGCGGAATCGGCGAATCCTCGAACGCGAACTGGGGCGTCTCCATCCAGACGCGAACGCCGTCGTCCGACGGCTCCAACTCGATCTCGAGGCGCCCGCCCGGGCATTCCAGCCGGTACCGGCCGGGCACGGCGAGCCGTTTCTTCTCGGCCAACCAATGGAACGTGGCGACGGTCGCGTGTCCGCAGAAGGGGATCTCGGCGGTGGGCGTGAAGTACCGAAGGCTGACGTCCACGCCCGAGGGCGGCGTCAGGATGAACGCAGTCTCCGACGCGGCCACAGCCGCCGCCGCGCGAAGCATGGCGGCCTCGTCCAGTCCCGCGGCGTCGGGAGAGATGCCGGCGCGGTTTCCAGTTCCGGGCGTCTTCGTGAAGGCGTCTACGATCGCGATCGGCAGGCTCACGCTTCTCCTCCTTGGGTTCTCGAAATCGCGCGCGTCACGCCGCTTCCCGCGCGCACGCCGCGCCGGCGCGCCGCACGACCGCCACCAGCGCGTCCACGTCGGCCGCCGCGGTCGCGTAGTGGAGCACGCACGCACGAAGCGCAAAGCGCCCGCGGATCACGGTGCTCGAGACGAACGCCTCACCTTCCGTTTGAATTCGCTCCATCACCCGCTTGTTGAGCGCGTCCAGCCGGTCCTCGTTCCCTTGCGCCTCCTTCGGGACGTAACGGAAGCACACGATCGATAGCGGAACGGGCGCAAGCCGCTCGAGGTCGGGCGCCTCATCGACGTGCTTCGCGAGTCGTCCCGCCATCGCAAGGTTGCCCCGGATCATCGCCTCGATTCCTTGCCGGCCGGCCGTGCGGAGCGTCATCCACAGCTTCAGCGCTCGAAAGCCGCGCGTCTGCTGGGGTCCGTACTCGGAGAACCACGGCAACCCGCCGAAACCCTTCCCCTCTTCCGTTCGGAGATAGGGCGGCACCAGGGAGAAGGCGTCGCGCAGGAGCGCGCCGTCCCGAATCAGCGCACAGCCGCACTCGATCGGAACGGAGAGCCACTTGTGCGCGTCGAGCGCGAGCGAACGGGCGCGATTCAAGCCCGCCGTCGCGCCGGCCAGTTCCGGCAACGCGGCCGCGACCGCGCCGTAGGCGCCGTCCACATGAAGCCAGAGCCCCTCCGCGTCGCACACGTCCGCGATTCGGTCGAGCGGATCGATCGCTCCCGTGTTGACCGTTCCGGCGCTCGCCGCGACGCAGAAGGGCCGAAGGCCCGCCGCGCGGTCGACCCGAACCATCTCGCGAAGAACGTCCGGTCGCATCCGCAACTCGTCGTCGACCGGCACCGTTCGAAGCGCGGCGCTCCCGAGTCCCAGGAGCTCGGCCGCTTTGCGGAGGCACGAATGTCCCTCCTCGGTGAGATAGATCGCGGCCCGCGGATGCGCGCCGGAAAGTCCCTCCTCGCGCACGTTCCACCCGTCCTCGCGCGCCGCCCAATGCCGCGCGGCGGCCAACCCGATGAGATTGGCCATCGAGGCGCCGCTCGCGAGGAGGCCCATGCTTCCTTCCGCCGGGAAGCCCGTCAGGTCCATGAGCCACCGAACGGCGCAGCGCTCCAGGTAGACCGCGCCGTGATCGCCTCCGGCCACGCTCGGGTTGAGCGCGGCGGCCAGGAATTCGGCGATCACGCCCGCGTGCGATGGAGGGGAATTGACCCAGCCGAAGAAGCGGGGGTGCCCGTTGCCCATCGGATGCGGGAGGACGTGGTCGCGCGCCAAGGCGAGGGATTCGGCGACCGGCACGCCATGGGAAGGGAACGCCTCTTCCAGGAGGGTGCGGCGTTCCTCGGCCGTCATCGGCCGGAAGACCGGTCCCGAGGCCGCGCGCGCCAAGTGCTCCGCCGCCAGGTCGACCGCGATCCGCCCGAGCCGGCGAAACTCTTCGGGGTCGAGTCCGTGCGATGGGGTCGCCATGTCGCCCAGAGGATAGCACCGGGCGCGCGGACCGTGCATAATTGCCCGCTCGGCACGAACGGGAGAGAGGGGGGCGAGCTGGATCTGTCGGCGGGGGAGATCGCAGCGCTTTGCGCCGCGTCGCTCCTCGCGGGAGCGGTGGACGCGATTGGCGGGGGCGGGGGCCTCATCACCGTTCCGGCGCTCCTGGCCGCGGGGTTGCCGCCGCACATGGCCCTGGCCACCAACAAGGGCCAATCGGTCTTCGGTTCCTTCTCGGCGCTGATCCGCTATGCGCACGCGGGGCTCGTGGATCGGGCCGCGGCTCGAGTGGCATTCCCGCTGGCGCTCGGCGCGTCGGCGCTCGGCGCGATGTTCGCGATGTCGCTCCGCGCGAGCATCCTCGGCCCGACGATCCTCGCCCTTCTGGTTGCCGCCGCGCTGGCCGTGACGTTTGCCCGACCGAGGGAGGCTTCGCCGGAGTCCATCGGCTCCTCGCGCCGCATCGTCGTCGTGATGGCCGTGGGAGCGGTTTTGATTGGGGTGTACGACGGATTCTTCGGACCCGGGGCCGGCACCCTCTGGATCGCGCTCTACGTCGGACTCGCGGGGCTGCCTCTGGCCCGCGCCACCGCCGACGCGAAGGTCGTGAACTTCGCGAGCAACTTCGCGGCCATGGCGGTCTTCGCCCACGGAGGTTTGGTACTCTGGAAGGCGGCGTTGCCGATGGCGGTGTCGCAGCTATTCGGGGGATTCCTCGGCGCGCACCTCGCGGTTCGTCGGGGGGATCGGTTCATTCGGGCCGTCGTCCTGCTCGTGGCCGGAGCGCTCGTTCTCAAAGTGGCTCATGATCTCTACTTCAAATAGCGCCACACACACCGCAAGGAGGAACGTGCCGATGCTTCGTTCGGGTTTGCGTCAGGACTGGAGCGCCATCGCACTGATGATCGTCGCCATCGTCGCGGTCTCGTGCACCAGCAAGAAGGCGGAAGCCCCCTCGGGAGACGCGGGCGCCGGTGCCGGCTCCACGGCGGCGATGACCCCGGTGCAGCGGGGCGAGGTCCTGGCGTACACGAGCGGTTGCCATGATTGCCACACGCCCGGGGCCCTCTATGGCGCGCCTAATTTCGAGAGCTTGCTCTCGGGAAGCGAACTCGGCTGGCAAGGGCCGTGGGGCGTGACCTACGCCAGAAACCTCACGCCCGACGCCGCGACGGGCCTCGGCACGTGGACCGACGACGAGATCATCCGCGCGCTCCGCTCCGGCGTCCGGAAGGACGGGTCGCCGATCCTTCCCCCGATGCCGTGGCAGAACTTCGCCCGAATGTCGACGGAGGACATGAGCGCGCTGATCGCCTATATGCGGAGCCTTCCGGCCGTGAGCCACGCCGCTCCCGAGCGGGTCGCGCCCGGCGGAAAACCCAAGGGCCCGGTTCTCGCCTTCCCGCCGCCCCCGGCCTGGGACGCGCCGAAGGCGCCTGCTTCCTGATGGATTCCGACACAAACGGAGACTGACATGACAACGATGGTTCGAAGTCACATTACGATTCCGGAAGGCTATCGCTCGCCCGAGGCGGCTTTGTTCGTGGCGCAGCTGGACGATCAGCTCGCACTCCTTCTCAAGGACACGATCGGTCTCACCCCCGCGGATCTCGAGTGGCAGCCGGCTCCGGGGATGAACACGATCGGGATGCTCCTCGCGCACATCGCGATCGTCGAGGTCTGGTGGCTCAAGATCGGGATCGGCCGCGAGGAGAAGCCCGTCATGGAGGACGTGCTCGGCATCAATGTCGACGACGACGGAATGCCGATCAAAGCCGGGGCGGCGCCGCCCACCGCCCTCGCGGGAAAGACCATCGCCTTCTATCACGATCTCCTCGATCGCGCTCGCGCCTATACGAAGCGGCTCGCCGCGGCGCATCCCCAGGAGGAGCTGGATCGCGAATTGATTCGGACGCGGAACGACGGATCGCAGCGCGCCATGAACGTCCGCTGGGTCTACTACCACGTGCTGGAACATTTCGCGGGACACTACGGCCAGATCCTGCTCCTGAAGCACATGCGGGAAGACGCCGCGAAGCGGGCGTGACCGCACTGAAGAACGAGCTTCAGGGGAAGGTCGCGGGATCGGTCCGCGCCGGTGCCGAAGTGTCGCCGGCCGAGACCACGAACTTCGGCCACCTCTTCCACTCGACGCCCCGGCTCGTCCTCGAGCCGCGCGGGGCGGACGACGTGACGGCCGCGATCGGCTTCGCGCGCGCGAAGGGGCTCACCCTGGCGACGCGCGGCGCGGGGCACAGCCAGAGCCACGTCGGGATCTCGGACGGAGGGATTCTCCTCTCGATGGTCTCGATGGGGCGGGTCCTGCGCGTGGATCCCGACGCGCTCACCGTGGACGTCGAGGCTGGGATCACCTGGGGAGATCTTCTCCGCCACCTCGAGCCGCTCGGGCTCGCGCCGCCGGTTCTGACGAACAACCTGAACGTGACCGTCGGAGGGACCCTCTCGATCGCCGGAATCGGCGTGGCCTCGTTTCGCCACGGCACCCAGGGGGATCAGGTCGTGGAGATCGACGTCGCGACCGGATCAGGCGACCTCGTCACGTGCGGTCCCGAGCGCGAGCCCGACCTCTTCTGGTCGGTGATCGCGGGCCTGGGGCAGGTGGGCATCGTGACGCGCGCCCGGCTGCGTCTTCGGCGCGTGAAGCCCATGACCCGCACGTATTACCTGCTCTACGACGACGTGCGCAGATTCATGGAGGACGCGAGACAGGCGATGGATTCGAACCGGTGGGATCACCTCGAGTCCTGGGCGTCCCCCTCGCCGCAGGGGACGAAGCCGGTGAATGGACGGCGCCAGGTCTTCGCGCGATGGTTCTATCCGTTCCATCCCACAGTGGAGTTCGATCCGCAGAGCCCGCCCGACGACCGCGCGCTCCTCGACGGCCTCCGGCCGTCGGAGCAACTCTACGTCGACGATCTGCCGACGTACGAGTTCTTCGCCCGGCTCACCCCGGTGTTCGATCTCTGGAAGCGAGGCGGCACGTGGGAGCACGTGCACGCGTGGACCGAGAGCGTGATGCCGTGGGAGACGACGCCCGATCTTCTGGACGCGATCCTTCCGGATCTCCCGCCCTCCATCCTGGTGGGCGGGCACATCCTGCTTTGGCCCGCCAAGGGCACCACGTCGCGCTCTCGCCTCTTCATGCGCCCGGCGGGGGAGGATCTCATGGGATTCGGCGTGCTCCCCGCCATTCCACCCCAATTCTGGGCCGACGCCAAGCCGATGGTCGACGTCGTGAGTCGGCTCTCGATCGCGATGGGCGGGAAGCGCTACCTCTCCGGCTTCGTCGAGTTCACGGACGCCGAGTGGCGCGAGCACTTCGGTCCGATGTGGGAGCCCTTCGTGCAGGCGAAGCGGCGGTGGGACCCCGACGGCATCTTGAATCCCGGGTTCGTTCCCCTCGACGCGCGACGGGCCGTCGCTCAACCCACCGCCTGACGGATGCGCGATCGAATTCCATTCGGCGATCCCTCCTGGTGCGCGGCGCTCCAGAGCGAGATCAACGCGTCGTCCGAATACCGGAACGCGGCGGCGAAGTGGGGCGTGGGGTTCAACGGGAACCTGCTCTTCGGATTCGAGGCGGATGCTTCGCTCCCGGCGCCGCTCCACCTCCTGCTCGGACTCGCCGAAGGGCGTTGCACGCGCGCGGAGTTCGTGCCCGGGTCAAAGCATCCCGAGGCGGGCTTCACGCTTCGCGCGCCCTTCGCGCTCTGGCGGGAGATCCTCGAGCGTCGGACCTTGGCCGCGACGGCGATCCTCACCGGGAAAATGAAGGTCGAAGGGGACAAGCTCACGCTACTCAAGCACGCCGGCGCGAGTCGGGCGCTGATCCACTGCGTCGCCTCGGTTCCGACCGAGTTCCCGCCGGCTCGCTGACCCGCCGCCCCTCCGCTACAATCGAAACGTGATCGAGATCGCCGCCGCCGCATTTCCGGAGGATCTTCCGGCCGTTCGTTCCCTCTTTCGCGAGTACGCGGGCTCCCTGGGCTTCGACCTCGGCTTCCAGGATTTCGCGCTCGAACTCGAGGGACTTCCTGGCGCGTACGCGCCGCCGGCGGGCTGTCTCCTCCTCGCCCACGGCGATGATGCTCCCGCCGGGTGCGTCGCGCTTCGACCGCTCGAGCCTCCCCTCGTGTGCGAGATGAAGCGGCTCTACGTCCGACCCGAGGGGCGGGGGACCGGCGCTGGACGCCGGCTCGTGACGGCGATCGTGGAAGCGGCGCGGGAACGAGGGTACGAGCGAATGCGCCTCGACACCGTGCCGGGAATGGAAGCGGCGATCGCGCTCTACCGCTCCCTTGGATTTCAGGCGATCCAGCCCTATCGGATGAATCCGATCCCCGGCGCGATCTACATGGAGCTGGAGCTCTAGGCGCTCCGGCCCTGTTCCCCTACTTCGGGTCCAGGACCGCCGAATTCTTCCGATGCCGTGAGACCGCGCGCAGGACCTCCATGACTTCGCCGTCGGGCACCGGGCCACCGCGCTTGCCGCCGGGTCCGGAAGCCAGGATCAAGTCGTTCATGGATAGGATCCCCTTGAGCACGTTGGACTCGTCCACGACCGGGAGCCGGTGCACTTGGGCATCGGCCATCACGTCCATGGCGGTTTTGAGATCCTCGTCCGGGAGGCAGCTTCGAGGCGATCCGTTCAGGATTTCGGAGACCGCGATCTTGGCCGGCTTCCGATCCTTGGTCGCGGCCGCCATGCAGATATCACGGTCCGTCACGACCCCGACCAGGCGATTCGTGCCTCGTTCCAAGACCGGCACGATGCCGCAGTCCTGTTCCCAGAGCATCATCGCGACCACTCCCAGGTTCTCGTCGGGATGGCAACTTCGAACTTCCCATGTCATCAGATCTCGAACGTCCATAACACACCTCTATTCGTGGCTCTCGGTAGTCGCCGCGCCCTTCGCGGCTTGGGGTTTTGGGAGACGCACGGTCAGGACGCCGTCCTTGAACGTCGCCGAGACGTTGCTCTCATCGACCGGCGCGGCCAGTCGAACGTGCCGGCTGAAGAAGCCCATCGAGCGCTCCACGCGTTC
>Ga0070699_100003450_pt1 | contig 13975 bp, 8 predicted proteins | sample KBSK1503metaG_FD_65473 | JGI IMG/M metagenome (GOLD analysis project Ga0070699, IMG submission 65473) | Corn, switchgrass and miscanthus rhizosphere microbial communities from Kellogg Biological Station, Michigan, USA - KBS K1-50-3 metaG | ecosystem: Host-associated > Plants > Roots >...
CCGCCCTTGTCGCAGATCGGGCAGTCGAGCGGGTGGTTGATGAGAAGGAACCCCAGCACATCCTTCTGGTATTTGCCGACCTGCTCGGTGGTGGTTTTGACCACCATACCGTCGGCGACGTAGACGGCACACGCGGGCTGGAGCTTCGGTAGCTTCTCGACCTCGACCAGGCACATCCGGCAGACGGCGACCGGCGCCATCTTCGGATGCGAGCAGAAAATCGGGATGTCGATGCCGATCTTCTTGGCGGCGTCGAGGATCAGTGTGCCCTTCGGCACGGTGACCGATTGGCCGTTGACCGTCAGCGTGACCTGGTCGGTCTGGACAGCCGCCACTACGCGACCGCCTCCCGGAACGCCTCATCGCTCGGGTTGCGCTGGCAGACGGGCTTTCGTCGTCCGGGCGCAAATGAAAACGGCGCCCGGATACGAGCTCCAGCCCTTGCCGCGCCCCTCGCAGGGCCGGCGGGCACGGCGCGTAAACGCGCCTCCGCTGTCACGCTACCGCCTCCTGAGGTTGTTTCTTGAAGGGGCAGCCTTTCTCGGCGATGTGCTGCTCGAACTCGTCGCGGAAGAACTTGATGACGCTGCGTGGGAACCAGGTCGAGGCATCGCCCAGCGGGCAGAACGACCGGCCGTCGATCCCGTACCCGATGTCGAGCAGCAGGTCGATGTCGGCCGGCTTCGCCTCACCAGCCTCCATGGCGTCGAAGATGTTCGCCATCCAGAAGGTCCCTTCGCGGCAGGGTGTGCATTTGCCGCAGCTCTCGTGGTGGAAGAACTTCACGTAGCGGCGCGCCGCGTCGACCATGCAGGTGGTCTCATCCATGACCACCATCGCGCCCGCGCCGGCGAGCGAGCCGGCCTTCGCAATCGAATCGAAGTCCAGGCCGACATCGAGATGCTCCGGCAGCAGCACCATCATCGAGGCGCCGCCCGGCTGGAATGCCTTCAGCTTGCGGTTCTTCCAGACGCCGCCGCCGTGCTCCTCGATCAGCTCGCGGATCGGGGTGCCGTTCTCCACCTCGTAGTTGCCCGGCCGGTTAACGTGCCCGCTCATGCACCAGACACGGGTGCCTGCCCCCGTCGGCGTGCCGATTGACTTGAACCAGTCGGCGCCGTTGTTGACGATGTGCGGCAGGTTGACGACCGTCTCGACATTGTTGACAACCGTCGGCTTGCCGTAGAGGCCCTTGATCGCCGGAAAGGGCGGCTTGAGACGCGGCTCGCCGCGATAGCCTTCGAGCGAGGTCAGCAGTGCCGTTTCCTCGCCGCAAATGTAGGCGCCGGCCCCGCGGTGAAGAATGACGTCGATGTCGTAGCCCTTGCCGAGGACGTTCTTGCCGATGTAGCCTGCCTGGCGCGCCTCGGCGATCGCGGTTTCCAACGCATCGTGCTGGGGCAGGTACTCGCCCCGGATGTAGATGAAGGCCAGGTTGCACCCGATCGCGTAGCTGCCGATCAGGATGCCCTCCAGAACCTGATGTGGGCTCTTCTCGATCAGGTAGCGATCCTTGAAGGTGCCGGGCTCGCTCTCATCGGCGTTGCAGACGAGGTAGCGCGGGTAGACGCCCTTGGGCAGGAAGCTCCACTTGTTGCCAGTGGGAAAGCCGGCGCCGCCGCGCCCGCGAAGGCCGCTCTTCTTGACCATCTCGACCAACTCGTCGGGCTGCATCTCGAGCGCCTTCCTGAAACCGCCGTAGCCCCCGGTGCGCTCGTAGACCTTGAGCTGTACGAGATTCTCGGTCGCGAAGTCCTTGGTGACCAGGGGCTTGATGGCCATCAGCTCGCGCTCCTTGTACGCTTGGGCGCGGCCGGCTTGCGCTTTGGTGTCTCGCTCGGCGCGACCGCTGGCGCGGGTGCGGCGGCGACGGCGGGCTGGCGGAGCCGCTCGATGATGGCGTCGATCCGCTCCTCGGTGAGGTTTTCCTCGAATTGATGATCGACCTGCATCATCGGCGCCCCACCGCAGGCGCCCAGGCACTCGATCGTGGATTGCCAGGTGATGGCTCCGTCGGCCGTCGTCCCGCCATCGCGGACGCCGAGCGCCTGCCCCAGGTACGCCGTCATCTCATCGGCGCCGCGCAGCATGCAGGGGGCGTTGACGCAGATCATGACCTCGTGCCGCCCTTCGGGCTTGGTGAGGAACATCGAATAGAAGGATGCGGTTGCCTCGATCAGCGAGGCCGGCAGGCCAAGGCGGTCGGCGATCTCGGCCATCGCCTCGCTCGTAACGTAGCCCTGCTCATGCTGGGCGGCCCACAACGCCGGAATGATGGCGGACTGCTTGGATGGATACCGCTGCGCCATGTCCTCGATCTGCGCGATCGTCGACTTCGCGAGTGGCATCAGCGGTCACAATCCCCGAGGATGAAGTCGAGACTGCCCATGATCGCGATCACATCCGCCACCAGCACGCCCTGGACCAGCTTCCGTAGCGATTGCAGGTTGCAGAACGACGGCGGCCGTACCTTCATCCGATACGGCTTGTTGGTACCGTCGGAAACGAGGTAGAAGCCCAACTCGCCACGCGGGCTCTCGACGAAGGAATAGACGTCGCCGACCGGACCTTTGAAGCCTTCGCTTACGAGGCGGAATTGGTGGATGACAGCCTCCATACTCTTGCTGAGCTCGCTTCGCGGTGGCAGCGCGACCTTGCGGTCGCTGGTGATCCAGGGTCCGCCCGGCAGGTTGTCGACCGCCTGCTGCAGGATCCGCAGGCTCTGGCGCATCTCCGCCACCCGCATCCGATAACGGTCGTAGCAGTCCCCGTTCTGGCCTACCGGCACCTCGAAGTCGTACTGCTCGTAGCCGCAGTACGGGAAAGCCTTGCGCACGTCGTAGTTCACCCCAGACGCGCGTAGCACCGGTCCCGTGACGCCGGCCTCGATTGCGTCCGCCGCCGAGATCGCGCCAACCCCCTTCAGGCGCTGGTGCCAGATCGGGTTGTCGGTCAGCATGGACTCGAAGTCGTCGAGCCTGGCGGGCATGACGTCGATAAACCGCTGCAACTGGTCCAGCCAGCCGTCCGGCAGGTCCCACGCCACCCCGCCCACCCGGGTGAAGGACGTCATCATCCGGACCCCGGAGTAGGCCTCGTTGAGGTCTAGGGCCAGGTCGCGATCGCGCCAAGCGTAGAAGAACCCGGAGTACACCCCCAGGTCGAGTCCGGTGGTACCAAGCCAGAGCTCGTGGCTGGAGACCCGGGCCAGCTCCATCATGATCACCCGGATGGCTTGCGCCCGGGGTGGCACGTCGACCTCGATCAGCTTCTCGACCGCACTGACGAACCCCACGTTGTTGATGGGGGGCGCCAGATAATCCATCCGGTCGCTGAAGGTGATGCCCTGGGTGTAGGTCTTGTCCTCGAACGATTTCTCAAACCCGGTGTGGAGATAGCCGATGTCGGCGTCGGCATCGCGCACGATCTCACCATCGAGCTTGAGCCGAACCCGCAGCACGCCGTGTGTGCTCGGGTGGTGCGGCCCCATGTTGAGCTCCATCCATTCGGTTTCCGGCTCGTGCTCCGGGCCGAAGGGCATCTGCTCCGGTCCGGGACCCAACTGCTCCTGCGCGATGCGGGTCTCAGCCACGGATGGCGTCGGGCTCCAGCCCTTCGAGTTTCTGATCGCTGAAGATCACCGGCTCGCCGAAGGAGACGTAATCCTTTCGCAGTGGAAATCCCTCCCAGGTCGGCGGCATCAGGATGCGGCGCAGGTCGGCGTGCCCGTCGAACTTGATACCGAACAGGTCCCAGGTCTCCCGCTCGTGCCAGTTGGCGGCGGGCCAGACCGAGGTAAGGCTCGGGACGTGCGGATCGGGCATGGCCGCGGTTGTCTTGATCCGGATCCGGGTCTTAGCAGCCAGCGAGCGTACCTCCCAGACGACGGTGAAGCGAGGGTCGCGAGCCGGCCAATCGACGGCGGTCGCATAGAGAAGGTAATCGAATCCTTCTTGATCCTTGAGGTAGCGGGCGACCTCGACCACCGCGGAGGGCTCGATCACGACACTGAGGTCGCCGCGAAAGTCGGAGCTCTCCCTGAGCGCCGCCTTGAACCGGTCGCCGATCCGCTGCACGAGCGTATCGGTGGGGCTCACACTCATCTAGCCTGTCTTCCTTGCCGGCACGACGACCCAGCCGTCAGGCGGGACGCTTGACCAGCGGTTCACCGCGGATCTTGCGCTGGAGCTTGATGACGGCGTCCAGTAAGGCCTCCGGACGAGGGGGACAACCCGGTATATAGATGTCGACCGGGATGATCTTGTCGACGCTCTGCACGATGGCGTAGTTGTTGAACATGCCGGCCGACGAGGCACAGGCGCCCATGGCAATCACCCATTTCGGTTCGGGCATCTGGTCATAGACCTGCCGGATGACCGGCACCATCTTGATCGCCACCCGGCCGGAAACGATCAGCAGGTCGGACTGGCGCGGCGACGCCCGGAAGAGCTCTGAGCCGAAGCGGGAGATATCCTGGCGGGGGCCCACGGCGCCCATCATCTCGATGGCGCAGCAGGCGAGCCCAAACAGCGCGGGCCAGATCGCGCTCGAGCGGCCCCAGTTGATCACCTTGTCGAGCGTGCTGGTCAGCACGTTGTCGCCTAGCGCGTTGAGCGGCGTCGGTCCGGCTGCACGACCGGTCAGAAACGGCGTGTCGCGAAGCTTCAGCTCCCCCATTCCAGTGCTCCCTTCCGCCACACGTAGATCAGCGCGACCAACAAGACGGCGACGAAGACCGCCATCTCGGCGACCCCGAACCAACCGAGCCCCTTGACGTTGACCGACCAGGGATAGATGAAGATCGCCTCGATATCAAAGATGATGAACAACATGGCGGTCAAGTAGAAACCGATCGCAAAGCGGCGTCGGGCGCCGGTGCGCGGCACGATGCCCGACTCATAAGGGAGGTCCTTGGCCGCTGAGTCGATGTGGCCCGCGAGCCAGGGCGGGAGGTAGAGGGCAATCAGACCGAAGACAAAGACCGCGATAAGAAAAATGAGCAAGGGAAAATAGTCGCTCAGCACGGTACGAGGCTAGTCTAACAAAGCAGTTTCTGAATACGGACTGCCGATCGAGCCCTGCCGTGCCAATCAGGTCAGCGCCTTATGGCCGCAGGTCTTCCAGCTCCCAGAGCCCGCCCGGGTGATGAGCCGGCGGGAAGCGGCCGTCCGGATTCTCTTCGAGAAACTGACGTGAGTGCTTGCGGAAGCGGTCGACCGTGCACATGTACTGGCCGGGGACGGGAATCGGATCGCCTGGCTTGAACCGGTCGCCGATCCGCAGGCTCTGGCCGGGCTCTAGCCGGGGCGCCGCTGGACCCGGTGACCAGGCGCCGCTCGCGACCCGCGGCCGTGGTGGCACGCCGCCGTTGGCGTCCGGTTTTACCTCAGGCTCAGCGTGTGCCTTCGGGAAAAACGGAACCGGCGCCATCTCCGGACGGCGTGGATCCTGCGTCCAGCCGAGGGCATTGATCTCGTTGATCGACCGTTTGGGGTAGACCGCCTCCTTGACCTCGCTGACGTCGACGATCTCCTCGAACGGTATGTAGAGGTCGGGCTGCCCGGGCTCGACCACCCGCATGTACGGCTCGGTCGAGACGAAGATGGCCTGCGCGGACTGCGGCGGCCCCTCGAAAATCTCGCGCACCGTCCCCAGGTAACCATCGCGCGCCTCCACGGCGTAGCCGACCTTCACGACCCACTGGACTACAGGCACAAGGCGACTCCTACGACCATGGAATGGCGCGTATTCTAAGTCACGTGGGCGACGAGAGGTTCGGGCCCAACACCGCCGAGGTCGAGGCATTCCTCGAGCGGCTCCGCCGGCTGACCCCCGACGAGTGGGATCGGGTAAAGGACGTGGCTCCGGCTTTGGGTGCCATCCCCGACCTCGAGGTCAGTCAATCACCAGGATATTTCAAGGCGCTGGACGCCGCCACCCGCGCCGCCAAGAGTCAGGTCTTCCCCGGATCGGAGTCGGCGTTTTTTGACGCGATGCGGACCGCCCAACTGGTCGCCGATGCCGGCGCCTTCCAACCTTCCAGCCGACCGGAGCCCGCGGGCTCGGCCGTGGTTGATGAGCGGCTGCCTCCCGATGCGGAAGCCGATGCCATCATCCGGATCATGTCGACTGCCTACGAAGAGGAATCCTGGCGACGCGTCATGAACGCCTGCATGGTCGCCGCCGGCGCACTCGTCGTGCGAGGGTCGCTTCCCGCTCGTGACTTCACGACCCTGTATGCGCCCTTCGAGACCCTGCCGCTTGGCAGGCCGGGCTAGCCTCCCGCCCCGGCTGCAAAGTGGGCGGCCACGCGGGCCGGCGTAAGAGCAGCTGAGTAAATAGCCGCCTCATCGAGCGTGCCGTTGAAGAAGACGGGCGTGCCGGCGTTGTCCCTCCCCACCTCGAGTCCGGTCACGTCCAATACTGTGGCGAGCACGCCGGTGGTGGTCTGGGCGGAGCCGACCGCGGCACCGTCGACGTAGACGGCAACGCTGGTCGCCCCGTCATAGGTCACCACGAGGTGGTGCCACGCTCCGTCGGCCAGCGAACTGGCCGCGGTAACGCTTAAGAGTGGGTCCGTCCCATCCTTGACCTGGACCTGGTTGCCAGCCAGGTACACGGCGAACTGCGACAGCGCGCCAGCGGTTCCGTAGTTGAACAGCGGTTGGGCGGCGGTCGTCGTGGTCTTGAACCAGATCTCCAACGAGCGCGCGCTCGATCCAACCGGCGCACCGGCACCGGATGTCTCCTGGATCGCTCCGGTCAAGCCGTCGAGTGTCACGGCGGTGTCGGTGTCATTCACCAGCGCGCCGGTCGCGCCGAGCGTGACACCGGTTGCGGCGTAAGTACCGTTGTGCGTGTTCCCGCTGGCATCGACCGCCGTTGTGCCGCTTGACTCGCCAAGCCGCCAGAAGATCGTGGGCGTGTCGACTGCGATGGTCGCGGCATAGGTAACGAACGTGTACTGGTCGGCCGGCGCGTTGGCCAGTGAGGTTCCGCTGGGCGTCGTGATCAAGATGTCAACTGTCCCCGCGGAGTCCTGAGGAGTGGTCGCCACGATCTGGGTATCGGACACGCTGACGATCGTTCCGGCGACGCCGCCGAACGTCACTGCCGTCGCGTTCGCCATGTTCGTGCCAGTGATCGTCACCGGCGTCTTGCCGGCGACCGTTCCCTTGTCAGGGCTCACGCTGCTGATCACAGCGAGAACGTTGTTGACGACGAGCGGATCACTTCCGCAGGTGCTGGTCGTGGTCTGGTTGTTGATATCACCCGAGTAGGTCGCTTGCCAGGTGTAGCTGCCGGCCGGCGCGGCCGTGAACGGATTGGATTGCGCCACCACGCCGTTGGTCACAGCCGCCGCCGGCGTGGTCGACACCGCCGATCCGGTGCACAGAGACCCGGAGTAGAGCTTGTACGTGACCGTCCCACCGGCATTCGAGGTGGCGCCCGTGAGTGTGGCCTGGTCTTTCACGGTCGTGCCCGTGACGACCGGGCTGGCCGGCGCCACGGCGGTCGCGATGGTCGGCGTCGAGATGTTGACGGTGACGCTGTCACTCCCGCAAACGCTGGTGCTTGGCAGGTGGTTGCCGTCGCCGTTGTAGGTCGCCTGCCATTGATAGGTCGCGGGCGGCATGGCCGTCCAGGCAGCGGACGCCGGCACGCTTCCATTGGTGAATGACGTGGTCGTATTTGTGAACTCCGGTGAGCCGGTGCAACCAACGGTCTTGAAGAGGTTGTAGGTGACCGTGCCACCAGCCGTCGAAGATGCCACCCCTGTGATCGCCGCCTGGTCGGTTACCGCGGTGCCGGTTTTCACCGACGTCGCACTCGCAGCCGACGTCGTGACTGTGGCCACCTTGTTGACCAGTAATGTCTGGCTTGAGTCGATGTTGCTCACCGAGTAGAGGTTGTCACCGAGGAACACCGCACTGAGCCCGTAATTCGGTGGGCTCGCGTTCAAGCCGGCGATGCTGATGGGAGATGTCGTCGCCAGGCCGGTCCCATCGGTTCCCGCTGTGGCAGCGGCAAACGAATGGCTGGCCGCGTCGAGAATCGTGAAGTGGATCGGGCTGACGGTTTCATTGGCGACCGGCGCCCCACTGGACTTGAGGGTTGCGCTCAGTGTCGTCGTACCGCCGTAGGTCGCGGTCGCGCCGGACTGGACGGCGACCACCGTCGGCAGCACGGCGGCGTTGAAGTCTTTGGGGTTCGGGGAGATCGCTGTTCTCGGGCCGTCTGGAATGCAGCTCCTGGATCCCGAGACACTCAGGTGGTTGAGCCCGGCGGTGGCATGCAGGGTATCCAGCGCATAAGGATTGCTGGTCCAGATGCGATTGTTCCATGCGCCGCCAACCTGCGTCGTCACGTTCCGGGTCGGATCGCCGATAGCACCCGTGGTGAACGTGACAGTCGGCGGGGTGTCGGGGTCCATTCGCCGGCTAGAGGTGAGTTTGACCGTCAGCGTGCCGATGCCCAGGGCGCGGACGGCCACCGTATCGGTCGCCGTCGGATTGCTCCCCAGGATCTCCACTTTGCCGCCCGGCGTTGGCGGGTCGCTGAACACAGGCGACTGGCTGCTGAGCAGCTCGGTCACCGTCACGCCGCTGACGTTGCCCCCAGTGTTGGCGGTGCCCCACCACACCCCGGTTGCCATTGGAGTTCCGCTGGTCCCAACAACGTCCGACATCGTGTTGTGGTAGGCGTCACTGTCGCTGATGGAGCTGGTGCCGTCGAATGACACCCCGTTCGTGTTGTCGCGGAAGCTCGAGCAATCGATGGTCGCCGTCCCGCCGGTGCTGCTGATGGCGAAGTTGCCGGTCCCGGTGACTGCGGTGAAGACGTCACGGGAGAACGTGGCATCGGCGTTCACAAGCTTGACGCCGTTGCCCGTGACGTGATCCATGGTGAGGTCTTCGAACTTGCTTTTTGCTGTCGTCGTCTTCACCGTGATGGCGTCACCGGCCACGTTTGAGAAGTGCGCCTGGCTGGTCACGCCGAGGGTTGCGCCGGAAACGGTGAGACCGAGCTTCGAATTTCGCAACGCGCCACCGCTGAACGTACTGGCTCCGCCCGCCACGCTGATACCGCCCCAGTAGTCGCTGGGGCCGATGCTGGGGCACGCGGTCGGCACGAAGACCGTGTGACACGCGTCGTATGGCGCCACACCCTCTTTCAGGCTCGTGTAGGTCGTTCCGACGCTGGTCAGCGCGCCGTTGATCGTGATGCCGTCGTTCAGCATCTTGACCACGCCGTTCGTCGCGTTGAAATTTCCGTTGACCGTCAGCGCGCCGTCGAGCATGTAGCCGAGTGGCTGCACGCCGGCGGGATCGGGGGTTAGCCAGGTGAAATCGGGTTGGAGGATCGTCGTGTTAACCGTGCCGTGGAAGACGAGCGCATTGAGGCCATTGCCGGCGCCCGAGTTGCCCGTGATCGCCGTGTTGAATTCTCCAGTGACATTGTTCAGGTAGATCGCCGGGTAGGTGTTGGGGGCGATTCCGCTGTTGTTGACGTGATTGCCGGTCAGAGTGAGTTGATCCGCGCCAACCAGCCGGATGCCATAGGTGCCGGCAACGGTCACGTAGTTGTCTTTGACGACCGTCGGTTGGCCACCCAGCCCATTGGCAACAATGCCGTCCTTACCGGTCGAGTAAATGTTGTTCCCGAGCAGAGTCAGGCGGATGCACCCCGTCGCGGACGGACAGCCGGCTGGACTGAAAAAGCTCGCGATGATGCCGTTCCCTCGGATGTCGGGCGGGCTGCCTGGCACCGCGGTTGACTGGTCCCCAATGGTGCTTGTCTCAATATCGATCGGCGTGTCAGAAGCGCGAATGCCATCCAAACTCGTATGAACGATCTTGGAATTGGTGACCTTCAGGTTCGGCAGGGCGCTCGTGACCGGACCGCTGTCAATCGAGATTCCGGTGATCGCGTACTCGATCACGCTGTAGTCGATAGAGTTGTTGCCTCGCTGGCCCGCCTTATCAGTGATCGAAATGCCACCCCAGTTGCCCGCCTGCGGTTGGCCGCAATCGGACGTTGACACGAAGACCGACGGACACGAGACGGCGTTGGCCGCCGCACTCGACAAGTTGTCTTTCAGGCTTGTAAAGATGGCGGGATTGGTTGTGGTGCCCGCTGCGATGAGGCTTCCTCCATTGATTGTGATTGGACCGCCGAGCGACTTCACGACGTCGCCGGCATTCACGGTTAGCGTTGTCCCCTCCAGCGTAAGGCCGCCGTCCAGCAGGTAGCCGAGCGCCTTTGTGGTCGCGTTGGTAGCCGGTTTGAGCCAGGTCAGGTTGCTCGTGACCGTCCCGTCGAACGCGATTGAATCGAGCCCATTGCGGCTGCCAACATTCCCTCGCACGTTTGCAGCGAAGTCGGCTGACACGTTCGGCAAGTAGATCGCCGGATAGCGCCCCGCGCCGGCGCCTGGGCCACCCCCGCTGCTGACGACGTTGTTGTTGCGAAGTACGAGGTTGTTGCTGTTCAGCAGCCGAATACCAAAGGTGCCCGCGTTTTGTACCCGGTTGTCGGTGATCCACACGGGCTGTCCAAAGAGCCCCTGCCCGAGGATAGCCTCTGCGCTCTGGGACGTGAACCGGTTGCCGCTGAGTCGCACCGCCGCTGGGGTGGCGGGGGCGTTCGTGAGGGTGACGTTGACGCCGTGGATACCCCCGCTGATGCTGGAGTCGGTTATCGAAACCGGGGTGTTGCTCGCGAAGACGCCGTCCGTCTTGGTCGACGCCACTGTGCTGTGCGAGACGACCAGACCAAAGCTCGACGAGCCGTAGGTCGTGGTCGCGCCGTTCGCGATGCTGATGCCGGTCCCGGCGTAGCGTACCGAGGCATTCACAACCGTTCCCCTGGGGGTACTCCCCGAGAGGAGGATCCCGGCCCAGTCGCCAGGAGCGGGGACGGCGGCCGGGCCACACCCGGATTGCAGCACCGATGGGCAGGCTACGACGCCTGCGCTGTTGTCGGTCAGGCTGGTAAAGATCTTCTGTGCGGTTGACGTCGTGCCGTCGGCTCGGAGGCTGGCGCCCGGCAAGTTGAGCGTGCCCCCGTTGCCAACTTTGACGATGTCGCCTGCATTGACCGCCAGCGTGTGGCCGGCTTGCATGTTCAGGGTGTTGTCGAGGACGTAGCCGAGCAGTTGGGTTGGGTCGGCCGTCTTGCGCGCCGTCTGCCAGGTCAGGTCATCGGTGACGGTGCCGTGGAAGGCGATGGCATCGATCCCGTTAGCCGCACCCTTGTTGCCGGCGATGTTGGCCAGGGGGCCGGTCCCGAATGGGCCCGTGAAGCCATTGAGATAGATCGCGGGGTACCTCGCGGCGGTATTGGTCACCGTGTTGTTGGTCAGCGTGAGATGGTCGGCGCCCACCAGGTTGATGCCGAAAGTCCCAGCGCGATCCACGGCTGCATCCTGGACCTGAACGATATGGCCGCTCAGACTGATAGCGAGGATTCCGTCCTGCCCGCTTCCGCTCACGCTGGTGTGTCCGTTTATGAGGAGCGGCTGTGCCGCACTCGGCGAGACGCCGGTTAGATCGACGTTGATGCCCCGGCCGCCGTCGCCGGTGAATGCGCCACCGGTGATCGAGACCGGAGACTGCGTGGCGACGCCATCGAAAGCCGTGTTGCGAACGTTGGTCCCAACCAGGGTGAGATTTTGCGCCGACCGTGATCCAGTCGGCGTACCCACCGAGATTCCTTTTGCCGCATAACGAATCTCGGAGTTCGTGAGCTGATTCGGCAGACCCGGGTCGAGGATGAGACCCGTCCAGTCGCCGGGAGCCGCGGCCGGACACACGCCGGAGATCTTTGGTACGAAGACCGAACCACAGCTCGGCAGGTGCGACGCCTGCTCCTTGAGACTGCTCAGCACCGCGCCGGTGGCGCTGAGCGTGCCGTTGTGCAACGTGATCGCCCCGCCGAGGACCGGCGCGTAGTCATTGGCGAAGAGCGTGAGGTCGCCGTTGACCGCCAGGTCTCCGTCGACGATGTAGCCGAGCGCGCCGCCGCTGGCGCCGACGGTCTTCCAGTTGAGCGGCTTGGCGTCGGCGGTCGACCCGTGGAAGGCAATCGCGTCCAGGCCGTTGCCAGTTCCGGTGTTGGCGCTGATCGGGCCGCTGAAGTCCGCCTTGCTGATGCCGTCGAGGTAGATCGCGGCGTAGGTGATGGTGTTTGCGATGTTGCCGATGCCGCTGCCGGTGATGCCGTTCCCCTTCAGGGTGAGGTTGTCGGCCGACACGAGGTGCATGCCGTAGGTGCCGGCCCCTTCGACCGTGTCGTTCTCTATGTCGACCACCCGTCCTCCGAGCGCCGTCCCAAGGATCGCCTCATTGGTGCTGCCCTGGAAGTCGGTGCCCAGCAGTTTGAGTCCGCCCCCAGCCGGCGGCCGTGGGGTCCCCGTGTAACTCGCGTTGATCCCGTGGTCACCGGGGCCCGCTCCCACGCATTGCAGGTACGTGACATCCGTTGGGATAGTGTCGATGCGGCAGAACTTGCTGGCGCTGATGTAGACCGGTGTGGCGTTGACGGCGACGCTGTCGGAGAAGGTCGGCCCCAGGCGGCTGTTGGTGACGACCAGCCCGTACGACCCGCCGTCGGGCCCGATCAGCGAGGCCTGTCCTCCGCTGATGTCGATCGCCTTGGTCGGGAACAGGATGCTGGCATTGGCGATATTGCCCGTGCTGCCAACGAGATTGAGGCCGATCCATTCATTTGCCGGCAGTGGCGAGGGACAGCTCTGGACAAAGACCGAGGGACAGGCCTGGATGCCAACCGTGTTGTCGCGCAGACTGGTGAAGGTCTTCAAGCCGGCACTGCTGGCATCAAGGCTGCCGTTGCTGATCAGGAGGGCGCCGCCCTTGACCTTGACCACGTCGCCGTCATTCACGGTCAGCTTCGAGTTGACGAGCTGCAGATCCCCACCCGCGACGATGTAGCCGAGCGTGTGCGGTGGGTTGGGGGGCAACGGAGGAACTGTCGGAGGATTTGGGTCATTGGTGGGCGTCAGCCAGGGAAGGTCAGAGACGACCTGGCCATTCAGAACAATGGCATCGAGGCCGTTCTGCTGGCCCTTGTTGTTGTTGAGTCCGCTAGCCCCAATGTTGAGGTTGGTGACACTGCTCAAGAAGATGGCGGAGTACCTCAAACCACTTCCGACACAGCTGATGACCGGCTTGGCTGAGCCACTCCCATTGCAGGTGAAGATGTTGTTAGTGATCGTCGGGTTGTTGGCGTTCGTCAACTCGAGGCCAAAAGACCCGGCTCGGAAGAACCGGTTCCCACTCAACTCGATCGGTTCCTGCTGACTCTTCGTGAAGAAACCCTGGATCGCGTCGTTGCCAATAGAGCCGGCCGCACAGGGTTGCAGGGGCAAACAGGAGGTCTCGCCAAACGGCACCGAGCTGCCGAAGGTTACCGCCTTGATCTGCACCGCCTTAGCCGGGATGCTTGGCGCGGAGGAATCAAATCCCACCTTGATGCCCTGGGAGCCAATGTTGTTGACGGTTCCGTAAAGACCCGTTGCCAGGCCGCCCGCATCTGCCTGACCGACGAAGGAGATCGGAGTGTCCGTGGCATCGATGCCGTCGAAGTAGGAAGGGCCAATCGCGACGTTCGCGAGGCCGAGTCCATACGGAACTTGCGAACCCGAGCCAAGCGGGTCGTCCGTGGCGACCGCGCCGCTGGTGATCGTTATGGATGTGAGGGCGTGCGCAATGCTCGTGTAGGAGAGGGATCCGTTTCCTCGGTGATTACTGTCGCTGGCGATTATCGAGATCCCATCCCAGGAGGCCACATCGGGTTCGGCATCGAAGCTGACGAAATTCGGGGGGACGGCGCTGGTGTTGATGGTGCGGAGCTCGCCCCCATCAACCGTGATTCCGGAACCGTGCGAAAAGATTTGGACCGGCCCCTGACCGGCATCGATCACGAGTGTCGACCCTGGGAGGACGACAACTCC
>Ga0070699_100003451_pt1 | contig 13974 bp, 10 predicted proteins | sample KBSK1503metaG_FD_65473 | JGI IMG/M metagenome (GOLD analysis project Ga0070699, IMG submission 65473) | Corn, switchgrass and miscanthus rhizosphere microbial communities from Kellogg Biological Station, Michigan, USA - KBS K1-50-3 metaG | ecosystem: Host-associated > Plants > Roots >...
TACGTCCGGCCGAGGGCGGCTCGGGAGGTGCCAGTGAAGTAGCGTGCTTCGAGCAACTGAACGGGCACAGTGGCAGCCCACGTGTCGCCACGCTCTACGCCGACTCGCATCAGTGCCCCCGTCGGCGCTAGATAGAAGAGCTCCTGCGCACTGCGGGCCCAGAGCGGACGGGTGCCCCCGCCGGTGGACACCTGCCATCGGCCCTGCACGACGTTGGGAAACGGCCGCACGTAGGTCTCAAACTGGCCCGAATCGTTCGCTTCATAGGCGATCCAGCGTCCATCGGGTGATACGTCTCCATTGCGCTCCGCGAATGGAGTCTGGATGAGGGCCGTCGCTCGAGGCTCCCCGCGGAGTGAGAGGACCATCACGTCCTCACCGGTGCGCGGCATGGTTTCTGTGAATACGAGCTGTGCCCCGTCAGGGGAGATCGCAGTGGGATTCTGAAGATTGGGACTTTCCGTCAGTCGCTCCACCGCGCCGGTTCCGTCGGCAGCCTGTCGGAATAGATTCCGCGCCGCGGCCCGCTCCGAACCGAAGATGAGCCGTCGACCTTCGGGCGTCCAGATCGGAAACGTATCTTGACTGGGATCATAGGTGACACGCGTGAGTGTGGCGCGGGCCAAATCCCACAGCCAGATGTCACTCTCCTGATCGTAGCTATACAACGCGAGCCGGGTGCCGTCGGGCGCGAGCCGAGGATAGAAGTACGCCCGCGACGGAGCCTTGAGCGGTTCCTCGTGTCCAAGCCGATCGACCCACACGAGCGTGTTGCGGGATGCTGTTGGTATTCTTCCTGGCACATAGACCAGTGTGCCGTCATCGGCCACCACCGCGTCGACGGCACCCGCAAAGGTGGTGGCCACCTGCGACACGATTGGGACAGGCGGACCGACGACCGCCCGAAGGGCCAGATCGAAGGCGACCGCGCGCAGCGTGTCCGCTGCCCCGTACACCAGGTGACCGTCCGGCACGTAGTGCGCGTGAGTGCCGCCCTGAATGAGGGTCGTCTGAGCTCCGGTCCGCAGGTCAAGGAGCGCGATGGACGCAGCGTCCAGCGCGCCGCTGGCAGGCGTGATCGTGAAAAGCACTGCCTGGCCATCCGGCAGGAACTCGGGCCAGGAGTGATCCGCCTCCCCATTGGCGTGGTTCGGTCGTGTCAGCACGGTCGCCTCGCCACCCGCCGCCGAAATGCGCTGCAGCCCGGTCGTCCCGTTTGTGGTCGCAAAGATGATCGTGTCGTCCGGACCCCAGGTCGCGCCCCGCAGGCCACCGTCGTAATGCCCGAGCAGAACGGCCGCCCCGCCGCTGACGGGAACCTTTCTTAGCGCGTCGAGCCCGTCGCCAAACCCAATCCATTGACCGTCTGGCGAGAGGAACGGTCCATGGGGGACTCCGAGACCCATCAAAGGCGTAGCGTCGAGCTGGTCGAGCGCCCGCACGAACAGCGCCGAACCGTTGGCGCCGGTGTAAACGACCCTGGAGCCGTCCGGTGTGATCGCCAGGTCGCGATCCTGGTCATCGATCGCGAGTGCCGCCTCAGGTGGTGGAGTGATCGTGAAACGCGACACACGAGGCTGCGGAAGGGTGGGGCGCGTGGCGAGCCACACCGCTATGCTCGCGACGCTGCTGACGACAAGCGCGATTGCGGTGAACGCCACGAATCGCCGCCATGGCGACGCAGATCGCACGATCGTCGACGATGCCGCTGAGGCTGTCTCGGCTGGCTGCGCCACCAGTGCCTCGTCGATTTCGAGGCGGGCGTCGGCGATGTCATGGAGGCGTCGCTTCGGATCCTTGTGCAAACACCGACGAAGTAAATCTCGAACCTTCTCAGGTGTGGATCCCGGTAGCGTCTTCCACTCCGGCTCGCGACTGAGAATCGCAGCGATGGTGTCTGAGATCGTCTCGCCCGGGAATGCCGTGCGGCCCGTGAACATCTCGTAGAGCACGCAGCCGAACGCCCAGATGTCGGCGCGCTTGTCGACGCTCTGGCCGCGTGCCTGTTCCGGGCTCATGTACGCGGCTGTGCCCAAAATCATCCCGTCGCGCGTGCCGCCCGTCGTGACGGTCGGGGATTGCGACAGATCCTGGTAATAGGGCTGGTAGGGCTGGCCCGTCCTGCGGCAGCCGACCCGAGGCCCTCACTGAGAATCGTCCTCCAGGTTCCTGACGATGACAGTATTCGGCCGAACGTGGTCAGCCGAGCGAAGGCCGAAATGAGTCGGATCTACCGGGACGCGGGAATCGATATCGTCTGGACCAGGGAGGCGCCTGATCCACACCTGACTCTCACCATTCTTTCACGCGAGCTGACCGATCAGCTGACCGTTGTCACGACAGCGCTAGGCGGTGCGGTCGGCACACGCGAGTACCGAGGTCGAAGGGCGTACGTTTTCTATAACCGCGTCGAGCGCGTCGCGCGGACGTATTTGAACACATCGCGCCGACGTGCAACGCACGACACCGACAACGTCATCGTGCTTGCGCATGCGATGGCCCACGAGGTCGGCCACTTGTTGCTTCCCTACGGCCACTCGGCCACCGGTCTCATGCGCGCCGATTGGGACGCAAAGGACATGCGCCTCGCCGTGCATGGGCGCCTGAATTTCACAAGCGAGCAGGTCGAACTGATTCGAACCAGGCTCTTCGCCCTGCTCGCTGACACACAGTCACGTGATTCGAAGTGACTGAAAAAGGGCCGTCAAGGCTTGAACTGATATCCGGGTGGACCGTTCAAATAGTACGCACCCAGGCTCGCGATCTTCTCCATGTCCGGATACAAGACGCCGATGGCGGGCGCGTTCAGGCTCCCTCGCGGCGAATACCAGACCGCCCCGTCCTTCGTGACCTGGATCTTGGGTGTGTCCGCCGTTTTCTGCGGTTTCGGGTACCACGTAAACGTTGCGTCTTTGGGATTGAACTTCCACAACGCCGCATGGCTTCCGCCGGCATCGGCGCTCCAGATGTTGCCCTCCGCATCCTGAGCCACGTCGTACGGCTGCGCGTTCTGTCGTGGAATGGTGTACTCGGTCATCTTGCCGACGGTCTGGTCCAGCTTGACCAGCTTTCCCGGGCGCTTCCCGGCCGACCAGATACCGAACCAGATGTTGTTTTGCGCATCCACATTCAGCCGTCGGACGTGCCCGGGGTACGTCGGTGGCGTAAAGGTGGTCCACTCGTTGTTGTGCGTATCGAACTTCACGATGTTGCCCGAGTCCCACAGTGCCATCCAGATGTTATCGTTGCGGTCCGCGACGACGCCGTACACGATGGCGTTGTGGGTCGGAAGTGGAAATACCGACACCTTCCGCGTCTCCCGGTCATACTTGCTCAGCGCGCCGCCCATGATCCAGCCGACGTAAATGTTGTCCTTGGAATCGAAGGCCAGCGACTGCGTCCACTTAATCGGATTCCTGACGACGTTGTCGGGATCGAGTGGAATGAGCTGCTCGAATTTTTCGGTCTTCGGATTGAAGCCAAGCAGACGCTTCGTGTTCGATGACTGCACGCCCGAGTGTTCCGGCAGCCAGATCATGCCGCTGCGGTCGATGTTCACCTCGTGAATGCCGTTCTTGGGGTCTGGCAGGACGAATGACTTTTGCTCGCCCGTGCGCGGATCCAGCTTCACCAATCGATGTGGATACCCGCGGTCGGTCAGCCAGACGTTGCCGTCCTTGTCGAAGCGCACATCCTGACCGACACGCCTGCCGATAAACGAACCCTTGAGCGTGTTGAATTCCGGCGAATTCGTCGCCTCGCCTGGTTTGTCCGGAGTCAAGTAGTACTCGACGTACATCGCCTTGGCGAGCTTCGCTTCGTCGACTGGCATTTCCTGATCGATCCGGACGGCGCGAGGCTTCGCGTCATTACCGAAGTTCTTCACCAGGTACGCCAGCAGGACCTCGCGATCCTCCCGCGAGAAACGCAGCGCCGAGGCCCTGAAGCTGAGGAGCCCTTCGGCATACGCGCCGGCAGGGCGGTCGAAGAGCGTCTTGCCCTGCATGAAATCGATGCGAGTGTTCCAGGCGGCGACGCCTCCCGGCCTGGAAGGGAGGAAGTTTTCGCCGTGGCAGACCATGCACGTTCGTTCGGCCACCTCGCGCCCCGGTCCCGGCGGATACACCTCGTCGTAGCTCTGCTCCTCCCTGACCAACGTATCCGTGCTCGCCTCGGTCTCGAGCGCGTTGATCAGCGTACGCGCTGAGGCCCCGGCAGACGAGCGGAGCGCGAGGGTCAGTTTCGGATTGTCTCCCGCCTTCAGGACCACCTTCTGAACGTCGGACTCGAAGCCTTTCGTCGCGACGCTGATCTCGTAGTTTCCAGGAAACAACGGCGTCGCTCGAAACTGTCCCGCATTCGTGTACACCATGTACAGAATCCGCTTGTCCACGTTGCGCACGGAGACCTGCGCGGCTTTGAACGGCGCCGTCGACGTGACTGTTCCTGACAGACTGGCCGTTCCAGGGAAGGCGACGGTCTGCGCGGTCGCCGGTGTCGCGGCCACCCATCCGCTCACGCCGAACACCACGTATGCGGCCACAAGACTCCCGACAACGGCCGTCACCAGGAGCAAGGCTCGGATGGCGGTTGCCGGCCGGTAACGAAGCAAACGGGCAATGTTCGAACGGCTCATCATCGTGCCTCCTCGAAACGTGAGTGAGTTGATTTCCGCATTCGACCTTCGAATGTCAAACCTGGTCAGCGTGACGCCGTGGCCGGGACGAGTACTTCCGCCTTGATCTTTCGGCCGTCCGATTCCGTCAGCCACCGCTCGCGCACGAGCTTATCGACCGACTGTGCAACCTTCGCCGCATAGGTCTGCGGCGTTCCGTAAAGGGTGTTAAGGCGCGCCCAATCGAATGCCACAGTGTGCCCCAGTTCGGGGCAAAACGTCTCACCTTTCGAGTTGGTGTGGTACGTTGCGGCAGGGACATCCAGATACGGCGTGCGCATCCCGCCGACGGCGTTGCCAAACGTGTCGAGCACGACGCGAGCCTGCGGCGTGCCGGCATTTTCGAGGGCGATACGCTCCGCCTTGGGGGGCGGCACGCCGTCACGAATCCAGCGCGTCAGGTTCGCAAACGCGGCGTCGAGCGCGACGGTGTTGATGGGTGTCTTCGCCAGCGTCTGTTCCGGTTCGCATTGATTGGCGAACGGCCAGGAGGCCAGGAATGGATACGGACTGCCGATCTTCTTGAGATCCGCGACCGACGGAATGTACGGATAGAAGTTGGCGTCGGCGTGAGCACCCCCCGCGATCTCGTACAGGCGGTATCTGTCGCCTGGCGCATCGCTGTCTTCGCGGCGTTGGGCGGAGGTGGTCAGGATATCGGTTTGCCCGATGATCCGGATCAGGGGCACGTCCAGGTTTCGAACGATCTGTCGCGGATCGTTTGCGGCAGGTGTCGTCCCGCACCGCCGGAGACGCGTCAACGCCGGATGCCGATGCAGCACGTACCCGTCATAGATGGGCCGGCCGTTCGCGAGCTTCACGCGTGAATGGATGGCAGCGATATAGGTCGGCAACACACTGTCGTAGGCCGTCAAATACGCGCGCTGCACGTTGAAGCCGGCCAGTGGACCACCGGCGCGCGCGGCTTTCAGGAGCGCGCCGACCTGGGCGAGGATGTCGTACTGCAGGCCTTCCTCTCCGGGCGAGGTCAGTGGGGGACCTCCAGCGCGACCCACGGCGCACGCCTCATCCGGCGTCGGATTCGCCAGCGACAGCGGCGCGTAGCGCGCAGCATCGTACGCCTTGAGTCCCTCGAGGTTGGCTTGTGCCAGCGTGATCAACACAAACGCGTCGCCGTTCTCCATGAAATAGTCATGAGACACGCCCCACGTGAATGGGAAGTCATAGCGGCGCGCGGCGTTGACAATCTCGACGATCACACTGCCGCTGAACCGTCCGGGGTCGGCCGGACGCCGCAACATGATGCGCGTGGTGTACGGCGCGTTGGCCGTCTTCACGCTCACGCCGCCGCCTGCCGCCCAGTCGTAGACGTTGGCGCGGCCGCTCACGAAGAACTCTTCCTCGACGTATCCATGACCCGGCAGGTCGATCACGGTCTGGAGCTTGTTCGACGCCATGAGCGGATATGACTCCGCCGTCACGGGAACAGGCCCTGTAACCGTGGGAATCGAGACGACGTCTGGATTGTCCTGTGCGATGGCAGACGCGGTGGCACCAATGCCGACGATGATCAGCGCCAGCACAGCGGACCCGAGCGACCTTCGGTGATGTGCCATCCTTCGTCTCCCTAATCTAGAGCAATTCTCAATACGACGTAGGCTCGCTACAACGCCCAACACCCAACTTCCAACTCCCAAGTAGCTTGTTGGGAACGCCTTGGGAGTTGGGAATTGGTAGTTGGGAGTTGACTGACCACCGAGACACCGAGAAAACTGATTCTGGTATTAGTTCGCGCCGCCGCCAGGATTTGGCCTCATCTCCGGATTCATTCGGGTGCCGTCGGCGAGAACCGTTTCACGCAGAAGCACGCTGCGGTCGCGGCGGCCGGGGTTTCCGATAATGGTGATGTGGTCGCCGATCTTGAAGCGCTCCATCGGGAAGCCCGCGCGCTTCATGGTATTGGTGGCACCCATCTCGACGAGCCATTCGACGGTTGAACCGTCCTGACCCGTGACGTTCATCCGGAACCGCGCGTGCGGATTCCGCCACGCGATTTCGGTCAGCACGCCTTCGATGGTGACCGTGCGTGACTGATCGAAGTTGACGGGCACGGAATGGTGCGCGCTGACGGCTTCGGCGGCTGCGACGGCGACGAACGCCAATGCGACCGCGACGGTTTTGAGATTCAAAGCGGCCTCCAGATCAGCGTGGCGCGACGACAGCTGCATCCTCTGGTGTGCACCCGTACTCCATCAGCTCCCAATCGGTCTTGCGGTACTCGATCGTCACGACCAGCGGCTTCCGGTAGTAGGTCGGGTCAACATGCGTCGTCTCGATGGTGAGGACGTCTCCCGAGCGATGCAGCCGCTCCACCGTGTGCATTCGCCTGCTCTGCGGCATGCCAGCCCACTCTTCCATCGTCGACACGTAGCCAGGCGCGACATCAACCGTGTCGATGACCAGCGTGTCACCGTCATACCAGGCGGCGGAATGTCCGAGTGCCGGCATCTTCGGAATAATCGCCGACCGCTTCGGATTTGCCGCGGTGGAGTCGATCACCGGAATACGCCGATCAATGTCCATCCATTCATATTGCAGTCGGACCTGGCCGGCAGCTTGTGTGATGCGGACGAGGACGTTCGGATTCAGCCAGACTCGAGTCCAGCTCGCGCCGATGCACCCGTAGGCCGGGTCGTCCTTCTTGAAATCGTAGGATTCGAACTTTCGTTGACCCGCCTCGGTGAAGTCCCACGGTCCAAAGGCGATGCGCGCGCCGCGGATCCAGTTGCCCGACAGGTCAGGGGCTTGAGCGGACGCGACGATCGAACCGCTGAGGACAGCCCCAATCGTGAGCAGCACGGCGAGTCGATGACGCATGCCGACCTCCAGCGGTCGCGGATGGTAGCACGGCTTGAACGCGTCGAGATCCAGCGTGGGTCCTGCGATATAGTCCGCTGGCGGGGAGGAAGTGTCATGAGCAAGACAGGAGCGATGGGGTTGGCGCTGGCGGTCGGTTTGGCCGCCGGCGTTCCGTTGGGCGGTCGGTTCATGCCGTCCGTAAGAGAAGTCGCGAGTACGCCCACAAGTTCGGCGTTCGCCTCAGTGCCGGATTCGATCGGCGCGGAGGACATCTCCGGCCCCTATGAGGTCGTCGAGGGGTGGCCGAAAGATCTCAGCACGCTGCCCGGACACGAGAAGTGGACATTTGGAGGGGCCCGCGGGATCTTCGCCGAGAGCCCGAATCGCGTCTATCTGCTCAACAGCGGAGAGCTGCCGAACATCCAGCGTCCGCGGACGAAACTGTACGGCGAGGTCGGCCCGAACGTGCAGTTCCCAATCGCCGGACTGCCGTGGCGCAACGCGAATACGGCGGCGCCTCCGGGAGCAGGAGGGTCGGGCCAGGATCCCGAGAAGGGGATGGAGCAGTGGCGAGGCGCGTCGCCTCCGTACAAAGAGCTCGGGGTCGACGCCCGCTGGGAGCACGCGCTCGTCGTCGTCGACGCGCAGGGCAACATCATCGAACAGTGGACGCAGTGGGACAACATGTTCAGGCGCCCGCACTCCGTCTACGTCAGCCCGTACGATCCGCAGAAACACGTGTGGATAGTCGACGACCACACCCACGCGATCTACAAGTTCACGAACGACGGCAAGCAACTCGTCCAGACCATTGGCACGCCGAGAGTCCCGGGAGCGGACGGCACGCACTTCAACCGGCCGACGTTCATGGCGTGGCTGCCGGACGGGAGCTTCTACGTGGCCGACGGATATAACGGCACACGCGTGGCGAAGTTCGACGCGCAAGGCAAGTTCCTGCTGGATTTCGGCAAGGCAGGCGAATCAGGGAAGGAAACGCGACCCGGGTACATGAACAACGTGCACGGCGTTGCCGTTGACCTGCCGACGAAACGCGTGTTCGTCAACGATCGCGACAACCATCGCGTCCAGATCTTCGATGAGAATGGCACCTACCTCTCCGAGTGGAAAATCGCGGTCAGTCCGTCGAGCCTGCATTTCGTGCAGATCGGCGCCGATCGCACGGTGGCGGCCTTCGATCGCAATACCCACAAGATGCTGAAGTACGACCTCGACGGGCACTTGCTGCATGCGTGGGGAACGGTCGCTGATTTCCCGGGCACGTTGTGGGGCGTGCACGGCATGAGCACCGATCAGGAGGGCAACTTCTACGTGGCAGAGGTCGATGCCGGGCGCTTCCAGAAGTTCCGGCCGCGCGCCGGCGCGAACCCGGCATACCTGATTGGAAAGCCCGTCTACTCAGCCTGGCAATAGTGGGTAACTGACTACAACTTCCAATTCCCAATTCCCAACTCCCAAGGCGATCGTGACTAACGAGCTCCTTGGGAATTGGGGATTGGAAGTTGGGCGTTGGTACCTCAGTCTGAAACCTCTTCCTCTTCGAAGAACAGCTGCTCGAGCGCCATTCTTCTGATCTCCCATTCCGAGTACATCGCCTCACCCACCACGAGCCGGCACACCCCGGCGACGTCGAGTGAGACGACCGCGGTGAATTCGACGTCAACGCCATCGCCGTGGACATGAATGCGACGTCCGGCGCGCTCGAATCTCACGAGCGCGAGGGTGGCGTCCGTGGAGTCCATGACTCCCGCTTCGACGCGCGAGACCTCGAATTCGTCGCCGCTTTCGGCCTGGAACTCGAAGGTCCACCCGTCGTCCCGACCCAACAGGCCGAGGCCGTTCCGTCGCCGGACATCCTCTTTCACGCCCGTCTGCAACCGCGCGAACATCGATGCCGCGCTGCATTTCGACTGCGCGACCACCCAGTCAAAGTCGTCCGGTGTTTGGTCCTGTGACATGACATGCATTCTCCCTGGGAGCTGCCAAGCCGCGCCGTCTGACCTCTGTACTCGCGTGGTTCACGCGGAAAGGCGCGTGCCGTCCCCTCACGGCAGGCCACTGTCACTGACCCACAGACCATGGATCACCGGCAGGGTGTGTTCGACTTCGCCCACGCGATCCATTCTTCCGCGACCGCGTCGCGTTCCCGGGCGAACCGCGACATCTCGCTATTCGTAATCGTCGCTTGAACGTCATATTTGAAGTCGGCCGATGGGCCAGCCTTCATCAGAGCGAGACTGCGGACGAGATCGACGGCCGCCTGCGGCGTGGAGTCGCGGAGTCCGATCGGGACGAACGCGAAGTACTTCCGACAGAGATCCGGCCGTTCCTTCATCACCGAGAGGAGCGTAAGCGACGCTTCACTGTCGGGAGCAGCCTGCAGCCGTTCGGCCAGTTCGAGCGCGAGTGAGTCAAAGAGTCGCGCAATGTCCTCATCCCGGAAGTCCGGGTTCTTGACCCCACCACGCGCCTCTGCAAACAGCGGATTGGCCATCGCCCGCACGTTCTCGACGATGAAGCGCCAGGCGCGAGCAGCGGGGCCCGTCACGCCGAGACGGCCACTGTCCAGCAGGTCCTGCCAACCCCTGGCGCCGGCTAGCGCGGTCAGCGTGTCGAGTAGGCCGGCTTCGATCTTTCCCTGCCGCTCGAAGTCCTCGACCAACTTCTGCTGGAGCGCAGGAACAGCGGCGGCGTCGCCTGAGTCACGAATCCGATCGACAGCAGCCATCGAAACGGCCGGGTTGGCAGCAGCCATCAGCCGCAAATTGACCGATTGCAGGTTCAACAAGAGATGAGCGGTGAATTGCGCGCTGATGTAGATGAGGAGCACGACCACCGCGGTACGTGCACCAGCAACCCGCCCCTGGAATTTGGCGATCAGTGAGGCGAGTCCGACACCGACCAACGGGTATTCCAGAAAGCCAAGAAGCATCAGGAGCAGTGACGGAAACTCGGAGCCCGATAGCGCTCGAGAGAGAGTTAACGTCAATGTGGGATACAGGCCCCAGAACAAGAGCAAAGCGCTCAGTGACGGATGGCCTCCACCCCAAATCGAGTCAACTGCAAAGACGACAAGCAGCAATGCCGCGGGAAGGCCAAGAAGGAGCCAGAGCGCCTTCGGTCGTCTGGTGTGGCTGTCCATTCGTACGAGAGGGAGAACGTTAGCGCCGTCCCGTGGTTGGCATGACGCGCGTTCTCAGCCTCTCGTCGGTCCCTCCCGCTGCGTGTCCGGTGGGGCGCGTCATCACGCTGAGGATACACCTCGGTCGGTGATGTTCGTGCTATCCTTCCGCCCCGCAGCGACGCAAGTCCTCGCCGCGAACTTCCTGCCGAACGCCGCGGTTCACGCGGACTTGTCGAATGTTCACTACCGGCTTAGCAAGAGAAAGGGGGCGTTTATGCCGTGGAATCCCCTGCTCGCTAGCCTGTTGCGGCGACTCGTGCTGGTGGCGGTGATTGCTTCCGTCATGACAGCCCCCGCAGCGGCGCAGCTGACCAAGAAACAGAAGGTTCAGGACTTCGAGAATCTCGCCGCGCTTTACGCGAAGCGGTATGCGCCTTACGAGTGGAAAAAGAAGCTGTTCGGATTCGACCTCTTCGACCTTCGACCGTGGCTTACGCAGATCAGGCAGTCCAAAGACGACCTGACATTTTTCGAGATCCTGCTCAGGTACGTCGCGAGTCTTCAGGACACGCACAGTTCCTTCGTCACGCCGTCCAGCTTCCGTGCGGACCTCGGATTCACGGTCGATATCTACGACGGCCGCGTGGTGGTCGATTCGATCAACCGTACCCGCCTGCCCCTGGCGCAGTATCCGTTTGAGATCGGGGACACCCTGGTGTCCGTAGACGGCGGGCGGAGCGAGCAGTGGATCGAGTATTTCTCACAGTTCCGGAAGTGGGGCAGCCCGCAGGCGACGAACCGCGCAGCTGCCGACTTCCTGACGTTCCGGCCGCAGTCACGGATTCCTCTCGTGATCGATCTTCCGGACGAGGCCATCGTCGTGATCGAACGCGCTGGGGGTCAAGAGGAAACGTATGTCATTCCATGGGTGAAGACCGGTGTACCTCTGAGGTGGATCGGACCCGTATCTTCTCCTAAGAGCGGCGGTGCAACCAGAAGCCTCACGGCGTCCGAGTCCGAGTCACTGCCTTCGTATTACGATCCATGGCTGGAGCTGACCAACTTCCGGCTGCCGCAGGACGATCACCTGCTCACGTACGACACGGACTCGGGCGCATCACTTCGACGGTACGTGCTCGGCCTGGGGGCGCGCACCCCAACGTTCAGGGCAGGCATGCCCGCGAACTTCGTTCAACGGCTTGGACGGACGGCCTCCGAGTTCCATTTCTCCGGCATTTACGAGGCCGGCGGCTTCCGGATTGGGTTTCTGCGGCTGCCCACCTTCGCCCCCTCCTCTCAAGCGTCCGCTCAGGCGGAGCTTCAAGCCGAGATTGCGTTTTTCAAGGAGAACACGGACGCGCTCGTCGTCGACGTCATGCGCAACACGGGCGGCGGATGCTACATGTTGACCGCGGCGTCGTACCTCATCCCGTATCCGTTCTTCTTCTTCGGCGAGGAAGTGCGCGTCACGATCGATCGGATCAACTCCGTCGCTGCGGCGCTCGAGGCGGCGCGCCGCGCGGGTCAGACGGCGCTCGTCGAAATCTACACGGCCTGGCTCGAGGAGCTCCAGCGAGCCTACCGCGAGAAGGGCGCCCTCACGACCCCGCTTCCGGCATGCAGCACCCAGATGCATGGCAACCAGCCGGCGACGGGTGCACAAGGCAACGTGTTGGCCTATACCAAGCCGTTGATCGTGCTCGTCGATGACTTCACCATTTCCGCGGGCGACATCTTCGCGGCGATGCTCCAGGACAACCGTCGGGGCGCGCTCGTGGGTACGCGCACGAACGGGGCCGGCGGGTCGACCAGCGTCTGGCCGGCCGGGTTCTACTCGGAGTCGACGACATCCAACACGAATACGCTGGTGACTCGTATCGCTCCGGTCGACGTCGAGGGTTACCCTCGATCTCACTACATCGAGAACATAGGCGCCCACGCCGATATCCATCTCGATTACATGACGCGCGAGAATCTGCTCACCGGCGGACGCCCGTTCGTGGAGGCGTTCACCGACATTGTGGTGGAGCAGATCCTCACCGCATCGGAGTGCCGGTATGCGGGTCCGCCGCAGTGTCCCCCGCCTTCGGTGACGACGGCCTCGAGCTCGTCGAGCGGCGGCGCCCCGTGAAACTCCCAATTTCCAATTCCCAACTCCCAAGGAGCTTGATTCCGGCATGGATCGCCTTGGAAGTTGGGAGTTGGAGGTTGGGAGTTGCCTGTCAGCGAAAGGTCTCCGTCGCTCCCGGTGGGGCCAACGCCGCCGGTCGCGCGAACGTTTTCATCTTCGCGATGTACTCCGGATACATGGTCTCGGGTCCACCCTGCCTCGCCTCGAACGGCGTGCCGAACCGGTCGGTGATCTTCGGATTCAATCCCGGAAGCGGACTCTTTCCAGGCAGGAAGTGCGGCACTTTCCCTTTGGGCAGCGCCAACTCTGTTGCTTCCTCGCAGGGATACGGCCTCATCACGAGCGAGGGATCGTTGACCCACATCATCGAGCTGCGAATGTAGGGCTCCGCCAGGTAGAGAGGGTCGTAGATAATCACCGTCGCCTGAAGGTAGTCACCCATCCGCCTCCAGCGCGTGCGGACCGTCGCCTGATCGCTTCGCATGAGACCCGAACGACGGATGTACGCCTCCTTCAGGTGCGTGGTCGTCACGACCAGCTCGTCGCTGTCCCATTCTCCAGTCGAAAAACCGCTCCAGGTGTGGAGCGCGTTCGCGGATGGATGCGGCCGGCCGTCCATCCAGATGGTCACTTCCTGCTCCTGCATGTTGACGTGACCGTGGTAAGCGACGATCCGCTGCGTCTCCCTGTCCGTGTCCGTCCAGATACGCATGTCGGTCAGGACCGTTTCCAGGGAGTAGTCCCAGGCGTGCGGCCGGCACGCCCATTCCACCACATCGAAATCCTCCGGCGACCAGCTATCGGCTCGCCATCGGGAGCTCTGGGTGATCGGAAGACCGGCGGCGTCGCCCACCATCCCGCTTCCATCTTCGTTGCGCGCCAGTGGACGCCATGAGCCGGTGAGGTCGGCCTGCGCGAACGCGAGATCGGCTGACACCAGTACCAGCACCGCCGCGAGGAGCAAACGTTTGGTGGTATGTCCTTCCCAAACTATTACCGGCCGCTCCGTTGTCGCGGCCGGCAGTTCGCGGCCGAAACCTTGTTGTGCGTAGTGATCAATCAGTTGATACGGTCCACTGGAAGGCATACCTGATCCCGAACTGCAGCACGCGTGGCGAGGGTATCCCAGCGATTTTGCATGGTCAAGCGCGCGCTTGATCACGGAACGGGAACTCGTTCGACGATGTCTTTGATCACGAGATCCGT
>Ga0070699_100003452_pt1 | contig 13973 bp, 9 predicted proteins | sample KBSK1503metaG_FD_65473 | JGI IMG/M metagenome (GOLD analysis project Ga0070699, IMG submission 65473) | Corn, switchgrass and miscanthus rhizosphere microbial communities from Kellogg Biological Station, Michigan, USA - KBS K1-50-3 metaG | ecosystem: Host-associated > Plants > Roots >...
CTGCTGTCGATCACCAAGCTGCTCACGGTGTTCGAGACCTACGACAACGAAGCGGACGCAGTTCGCAGCTTCTCCTCCGCAAAGGTATAGCCGGCACGCTCCTCCGGGAGCGGCCGCGCGGTCATGGCCCGCGTATCACCTTCACCACCTCCCGTGACCGACGCCCCGCCAGCCCGTGTCGTGCGGGATCGCTCGACCATCCATCTCCTGTTGATCTCGCTTCGTCCCGAGCAATGGACGAAGAATCTGCTCGTCTTCGCGGGTGTGGTGTTCGGCGGGCGGTTGATGGACCCCGGATCGGTCGAGATCGCGCTCGGCGCGTTTGCGATCTTCTGCGCGCTGTCTGGCGCGGTCTACCTTTTCAACGACGTCGCCGATCGCGCGGCCGACCAGAACCACCCGCTGAAGCGCGAGCGGCCGATCGCATCGGGCCGGCTCTCGGTGACGACGGCGCTGGTCGCCAGCCTAGTCCTCGGCATCGCGGGCGTGCAGGCGGCGTTCATGATCCGCACCGAGCTGGGGGTCGTCGCCGGCACGTACTTGACGATGTTGTTGATCTATTCGGCGGCGCTGAAGCATGTCGTGATCGTGGACGTGCTCATGATCGCTGCCGGGTTCGTGCTTCGCGCGATCGCAGGCGCGGTTGCCGTGGACGTTCCGATCGGGCACTGGCTGCTGGTCTGCACGACGCTGCTGGCGCTCTTCCTCGCCCTGAGCAAGCGCCGCCACGAGCTGACCCTGCTGGCCGAAGGGGCGACCGACCACAGGCGCATCCTGGAGGAGTACTCGCCGTACCTCCTGGATCAGATGATCGGGGTTGTGACCTCGTCGACCCTGATTGCGTATACGGTGTACGCCACCAGCACCGACACGGCCGCCCGGCTGGGAACGACCAAGCTCGGCCTGACAATACCTTTTGTGCTCTACGGGATCTTCCGATATCTCTATCTGGTGCACCAGAAGCGTGGAGGGGGCAGCCCCGCCGCGATGCTGCTGACGGACAGGCCCCTTCTGGGCTGCGTCGCGTTGTGGGCGGCCACCGTGATCGCGCTCCTGTATTCGCCGCTGGGAAAGTAAATGCCTCTTACCACGATCGAAGCGCCGTCGATACACGAAGCTGCGCCTCGCACGCGCACGGCGCGAGTAGCGGTCGTCCGCACCACCCCCGGGACGGTCCTGACCGATTACGCGCGCGTCATGGATCTCGCCGGCTACCGCGACACGCTCTCGCGCGATCGCGACACGCTCATCAAGCTCAATCTGTCCTGGACAAAATATTTCCCTGCGTGCTCTTCACAGCCGTGGCAAGTGGACGGCGTCGTCGGGAAGATGCTGGCGGACGGCTTCTCTCGCGAACGGTTGATCCCCATCGAGAACAAGACGGTCGTCACATCCCCTCGTGAGGGGTGCCGCAACAACCGCTGGGAACCGGTGCTGAATCGCCATGGCCTGACGTTCACGCCGCTGACCGATGTGGAATGGCGCATCTACCCGTTCACGAGCCCGCTCCTGAAACTGAACGACATCTTTCCTGAAGGCATCCAGATTCCTGCGATGTACCCGGGACGGCAGATCCTCCACCTCCCCACCGTGAAGACGCACGGTCATGCCGTGATGACCGGCTCGGTGAAAAATTCCTTTGGCGGGCTGCTGCGCGAGGTGCGGCACTACGCTCACAAGTACATGCACGAGGTGCTGGTCGATCTCCTGTACATGCAGCGCGAGCTGCACCCGGCCGTCTTCACCGTGATGGACGGGACCGTCGCCGGCGATGGCGCGGGCCCGCGCACGATGATTCCGCGCGTGAAGAACCTGGTTCTCGCGGCGACCGATTCCGTCGCGATTGATGCGATCGCCGCGCAGCTCATGGGGTTCGACCCGATGTCGATCCCGTTCCTCCGGATGGCGCACGAGAGGGGCCTCGGTATCGCCGATCCGCGGCATATCGAGCTCGTCGGCGACGACGTCTCGATGGAAAACTTCGGATTCCAGACAAAGAAATCATTGGTCATCTGGGGGGACCAGATGATCCGCAAGGGCTTTCTCCGCCCGCTCGAGCGCGTCCTGCTGCACTCGCCGCTGATGGTGTGGGCGCCGTTCGCGTCGAACGTGTACCACGACATGGTGTGGTATCCGACGATCGGTCAATCCCGCATCCGCGAGTTCATGCGGACGGGCTGGGGACAGCTATTTCAGAAATACTGAGCATTCACAGATGGATCACAATCAGCAAGGACGCCGCGGCGGACATTTCCACAACCGCGGTCGGCGCGGCCCCGACAGGCGGGGCCCGGAGCGGCGGCAGCCGCCTCCACCGGAGCAGATCAACCGAGGCGATCGGGTCGATGTCGAGCAGATCATGCGAGACATCCGTGCGCGCATCTCGCAGCGCAGCGGAATCGATCTCTCGAACCAGCAGATACAGGAGCTGGCCGCCCGGCGTCTGGAGGCCATCCTCGATCCCCGGGCACTGAAGCCCGGCCTGCTCGATCAGCTGCGGCGCGGTGCGGGTGACCGACAGCCGTCTTCCGAGGCCGCTCCAGCATTGCCGCCTCTGTTTGAGGAGGTGAATCTCTACGACTCGCCCAGCGGGCTGCTACGTTTCGTCCGCAAGGTGCTGAACCCGATCCTGCGGCTGTTCTTCAATCCCACTCCGATTGCGCATGCGCTCGCGGTCCAGGGACGCCTGAACGCCGCCGCCGCCACGCGTGAGACCGAGCGCGAGCGCCGCCAGGCCGAGTGGAACGCGTTGCACTACGAAATCCTGCAGCGGCTTGTCACCGAAGTCGCGCGCGTCAGCCTCGAAGCGCAAAGTCTTTCTCTCCGCGTCGAGTCGCTGAGCGCGCGCGTCGACTTCAACGATCGTCGCGTCCGCACCTTCGAGGGCACGCAGGTCCGCGCACCGCGCCCGCAGGAAACGGCGGCGGCACCGCAGCCGCAACCAGGCGTCGCCGCGGCTGCGCCACCGGAACCGACCGCCGTGCAGCCGCCGATCGAGGGCCAGCAGGGACAGCCAGGACAGCCACAGCCTGGCGACCCGCCTCGCCGCCGGCGCCGCCGCCGCCGCGGCCGCCGTGGCATGGGCGCAGCCACCGGCGTCGGCGTGCCCCCCGGGACCGCGGCCGGAGCACCCTCAACTCCCGGTGTCAACGATATGGACTCCGAAGTCGAGACAGACGAAGGATTCGACGACGAGCCGCCCGCTGAAGAAGCAATGACGAACAGCGATGAAGCACCTTCCTCGGATGCCGTCTCGCGCGATGATTTGCCTCCGCGCATCCCGGAGGAATGACCACACGGCAAGGTCAGCCCCACCAGGAGCGTAGTCGAGGGATGAAGCTCGCCGTCGTGGTGCAGCGGTACGGCGCCGACATCAGCGGCGGTGCCGAGTTGCACGCACGATACGTCGCCGAGCGCCTTGCACGCCATGCAGACGTACGCGTGCTAACCACGTGCGCGCGCGACTACGTGACCTGGCGCAACGAACTTCCGTCCGGCGCGGATACGGTCAACGGTATTGCCGTCGAGCGCTTTCCGGTCACGCAAGAGCGCGACGACGCGGATTTCGGCAGGCGTTCGACGCAGGTCTTCACACGGCACCATTCGTTGCACGATGAGTTGGAATGGCTGGAGAGCGAGGGTCCTGTCAGCCCTGCACTGATTGCGCGTGTCACCGCAAATCCGGATGAGTTCGACTTCGTCGTCGTGTTCAGCGCCCGCTATTACCACGCCTATCACACCGCGCGGGGCGTGCCCTTGCGCACCGTGCTCGTTCCGACGGCAGAGCGCGATCCCGCCCTCGGACTCGGCCTCTTCGGACCGGTGTTTCGCGGCGTGCGCGCGATCATGTACAACTCGTACGAGGAACGGGCCTTGATCCAAGCCGTCTCCTCCAACGAGCAGGTACCGGGCGTGATTGTGGGTGTCGGGTCACAGATTCCTCAGGTCGTCGAACCGGCGCGCGTACGGAAGAAGTTTGGTCTCGATGGACCCTACGTGATCTACGTCGGCCGCATCGACGTCAACAAGGGCTGCACGGAGTTGTTCGACTTCTTCATTCGGTACGTCGACGGACACCCGCACCCGCCGTCACTGGTCCTGATTGGGACACCGGTGCTCGATATTCCCGCTCATCCGCGCATCAGGCACCTTGGCTTCGTGGACGACCAGGACAAGTTCGACGCAATCGCGGGGGCGGCGGCGCTCATCATGCCGTCGTACTATGAAAGTCTTTCGATGGTAGCGCTCGAGGCCTGGGCGCTCGGGACACCGGTCATCGCCAACGCGCGATGCGACGTACTGCTCGGCCAGTGCCTCCGCAGCAACAGCGGCCTCTATTACACGAACGACTCGGAGTTTGCCGGCGTGCTCGATCGGCTTCTGGAGGACCGCGACCTTGCCGAAACGCTCGGGCGAAACGGTCGCGAATTTTTCGAGCGCAATTACAGCTGGCCTGTCGTCGAACGGAAGTATCTCGATATGTTTGCGGAACTCTCGTCCAATCCACCCATGCATCGCATGGAAGGCCTTCCGGGATGGCTGTCGCGGCGGCAGCGCACGATGCGTCCGGCGACCGAGGTCGTGGATCGGCTGCCGTCCGGCCCGGTGGTCGACACACCGGCGTCGCGCGGAGCCATCGCATGAAGCTCGCTTTCATCACGCCGCGCTACGGGGGCGAAATCACGACCGGCGCCGAGCACGCATGCCGTCTGCTCGCGGAACAGCTCAAAGGTCGGCACGAGGTGGAAGTCGTGACGACGGCCGCGCGCGACCCCCGCACCTGGAAGAACGAGTACAGCGAGGGCACCGATCGCGTGCGCGGCGTCCTGGTCCGGCGCTTCTCCGTCAATCAACTCCACGACCCGCACACGTTCAAGGAGTTCACCGACAGGATCCTTGGTGCACCGCGATCGCGGGATGAGGAGATGGACTGGGTACGACGGCTCGGCCCGTCAGCGCCGGGGTTGATTGAACACCTGAAGCGGCAGCACCGCTCGTACGACGCGCTGGTCTTCTTCTCGCTGTTCCACGCGACCACTGTCCAGGGCCTCGCAGTCGCCCCCGAGCGAAGCATCTTGTTTCCGTGTCTGCGCCTCAGCCCCATTCTCCGATTCGCGCTGTGGCGCGATGTCGTCTCCTCGGCGCGGACGGTTGGTTTGTTGTCCGGTTCTGAACGCCGTCTGCTCAGATCGTTTCTTCATGTCGGCAACGGGCAGGAAGAACTGGTGGGAATTGGCGTTGAGCCGGCTCAGCGCCAGGTGTACCCACGACACCAGCAGGATCCGGCCGACGATGCGGTCGATGACGATACGGCAGCCGACTCTGACGTATCTCCCTCACCCGAGGACGAGCGTGCGGATCGAGGGGTCCCGTTCCGGCGCCGGCATCGTCTGTATGGGCCGATCGCGCTCTACGGTGGTCGCGTCGAGCCGGACAACGGCTGTGAAGAGATGCTCGATTACTTCGACAGCTATGCTGCGGCCGACGGCGACACGTCGCTCGTCCTGATGGGCGTCAAGATGATGCGAGTGCCTGACGAACCGTACCTGAGGCAGGCGGGCGTCCTGCCCGATCGGGAGCGGATGGTCGCGTACGAGGCCGCCGATGTCACACTCGTGCCAGGATCCGACGATCCCCTCGCGCAGTCGGTCCTCGAGAGTTTTGCCGTAGGCACACCCGTCCTGGCGAGTGCGCGCAACGATGCGGCCGTCGAGCACTGCCGGCGCGCAAACGGCGGGCTCTACTATGCGAACCGCGATGAGTTCGTCGAGGGGCTGCGCATGCTCATGACCAGGTCAAAGCTGCGCGAGCAGCTCGGCGAGAGCGGGCGTCAGTATGTGCGGCAGCATTATCGGTGGGATGCGGTCCTCGGCCGCTTCGAGCGGCTCGTCATGGCCGTCAGAAACCGGGCGTGACTATTCGCGCGTGGACTGAGTCGGCGACGACGTCTGACGCGACTTCGAGGAGCCGCCCTCGTCAGCGTCGTCACCGCCCGCGCCCTTCCTGCCGCGGCGGATCCCGATGTCATACCGCTTGATCATCTCGTTGAGCGTGGTGGGCTTGATGCCAAGGAGCTCGGCAGCCCGCTTCTGCACGCCGCCGGCCGCCTCTAACGTCGATTCGATCAGCCGCTTCTCCACGTTCGTTATGACGTCCTTGAACGAGATGCCTTCCGGCGGCACGACGAATTTCGGGATTTGAAACGCGGGCGCCGTGCGGACGTGTTCCGGGATCAGCTCTGTTCCGATCCGCGGCCCCGTCGCAAGCACCACCGCGCGTTCCATGACGTTCTCGAGCTCGCGCACGTTCCCGGGCCAGTGGTATTCCATCATCAAATCGAGCGCGTCCGCGGTGAGCTCGAGGTCCGTCTTGTTGTTGTCTTTGCCGTACTTGACGAGGAAGTGCTGGGCGAGAACGGGGATGTCGTCCTTCCGCTGCCGCAGCGGCGGAAGATAGATGTTGATGACGTGCAGCCGGTAGTAGAGGTCCTCCCTGAACCGGTCCGCGTCCATCATCTGCTTCAGGTCGCAGTTGGTGGCGGCGATGATCCGCACGTCCACCTTGATCGTCTCCATCCCCCCCAGGCGCATGAACTCGCGTTCCTGGATCACGCGCAGCAGCTTGGCCTGGGTCTCGAGCGGGATGTTACCAATCTCGTCAAAGAAGATCGTTCCCTTGTCCGCCATGTCGCAGAGACCCTTCTTCGGGTATACCGCGCCGGTGAACGCGCCCTTGACGTGGCCGAACAGCGTGGACTCGAGCAGCTCCGGCGGCAGGTTGCCGGAGTTCACCGTGACGAACGCGCGATCCGGCCGCGATGAGTGCGTGTGGATCGCGCGTGCGACCAGTTCCTTGCCGGTCCCGCTTTCGCCGGTGATCAGGATGGTGGATCGACTCGGCGCCGCCTGGATGATCAGGTCGAACACCTGCTTCATCTTCGGGCTGCGTCCGATAATGCCCGCGAAGTTGTGCGCCTGCGCCTGGAGATTCTGCCGCAACGCGGTGTTCTCCGCGATCAGCTGCCGTCGCTCCATCGCATTGCGCACAACGACGAGAACCTCGTCGTTCTTGAACGGCTTGGTGATGTAGTCGAACGCGCCGCGCTTCATCGCCGCGATCGCGTTCTCGACCGAGGCGAAGGCGGTGATCATCAGCACCGGCAGATCGTCGTCAATCTTTTGCAGCTCGTCGAGGACGGCCATGCCGTCCATGCCCGGCATCATCACGTCGACGATCGCCGCGTCGAACGGGAGCGATTTCGCCAGCTCGAGGCCCTCGGCGCCGCTCGACGCCAGGCGGACGGTGTATCCCTCGCGCGACAGCAGTGTCTCGAGGATCTCCCGCATGATGTCTTCGTCGTCGATGACGAGGATGGATCCGTGGCGGGGCATTCGGTGATTTCCGGATGTCACTGTGCCGCGCGCGCCAGCCGTTCGGCCTGCGCGGGCGGAAACCGCAGCGTGAACCGCGTGCCCTGCCCGATGCTGCTCTCGCAGTCGATTGAGCCTTCATGCTCGCGGACGATGCCGTACGTGATCGAGAGGCCGAGCCCGGTGCCGTGCCCGATGGCCTTCGTGGTGAAAAACGGATCGTAGATCCGCGCGAGGTGCTCACTCGGAATGCCCGAGCCCGTGTCGGAGATCTCGACGACCGCCTGCCCGTTCTCCATCCGCGAGGCGATCGACAACCAGCCGCCCTTGGGCATCGCGTCCTTCGCGTTGAGAAACAGGTTGAGAAAGACCTGTTGAAGCTTCTGCTCGACGCCGAGCACGTTAATCGGGTGTTCGCTCAACTCGCGGCGAACCGTGACGCGGTGCAGATGGAACTGATGCTCGAGCAGCGACAGCACGTCCGAAATAACGGTGTTGACGTCGACTGCGGCCAGGTCGTTGCTCATTGCGGCGCCGGGCCGCGAGAGGTTCAGGAGACCGTTGACGATCTTGGCCGCTCGAAATGTCTGTCGCTCGATCTTCTCGAGCACGCGGGTCCGTGGATCCTGTGGGTCAGCGCCGTCGAGCAGCATCTGCGTGAAGCTGGAGATCCCGGTGAGCGGCGTGTTCACCTCGTGCGCCACTCCGGCGGCCAGCAGGCCAATCGATGCCATCTTCTCCGAAATCTGGAGCTGCTCTTCGAGCTGCACGCGGCGCGTGACGTCTTCGATGATCACAATCGTGCCGACCGTGGTGATGCCGCTTTCATCCGCCGCCCGCAGGGGCACGACGGCCGCGTTCACCGTCACCGGCTCTTCGCCGCCGCCGCGGCGTTCGAGCTGCAGCCGCGAGAGCGTCGCTCCGGCCGGCGTGTCGCGGCGCGCCGCGCGGAGCGCTTCGACGAAATGACCGTCGAACAGATCGTCCAGGCGACGGCCGGTCGCGTCGCCCTTGGAGACCCCGTACAACGCTTCGAGCGCCGGGTTCCAGCGCACGATGCGATCGTCGAGATCCAGGACCAGCAGGCCGTCGTCGAGCGACTCGAGAATGTTTTCGTTGAAGGCGCGCACCCGATCCAGCTCCAGTGCCTTCACGTGCAGCTGGCGGTACAGACGTGCGTTTTCGAGCGCCGTCGCAATCTGTCCGGCGACCGCGCCCAGCAGGCTCATGTCCTCGCTGTTCAGCGGCTCGCCCGTGTCCTTACGGCCCAGAACAAGCACCGCGATCGCACCTTCCTTGGCCACGCACGGGACGAAGTAGTAGAGACCCGAATCGCGCCAGAACTCGACCTCTTCGACGGAAAACCGCGTCGCCGCGATGGGGTCGTCGAGCGCCACGGTGTGGCCCGCCTCGAGACGCCTCCCTATGCCCGAATGTTTCGGCAGCGCCGGCGGATGACTGTCGCCGAATCCCGACGCGCGAACGGACCCGTAATAGGGCGCTGCCTCGTCCGCAAGCATCAGGGCCATCCGGTCGACGAGCAGCGTTTCGACGACGCGGGACACGAGTCGCTCGGACAACCGGTGGAGATCGAGATCGCTATTGAGGTCGCGCGCAAAACCCACAAGCGCGCGCCGGTAGTCGTACCGATCGCGGTAGAACGCGCGATCGAGCGCATTCTGCACGGCGTTCTTCACAGGCGGCGCCAGCAGCAGCGCGACCAGCGTTGCCAGGAATGCGATGATCCAGTTGTGTTCGTTGTCGTCCTTCAGCCAGACGCGCTGGACCCCCTGCAGCATCGCCGCGTAGATCGCGACGATGGCACCGAGCGCCGCGGCATAGACCAGGGCACGCTTCACGATCACTTCGATGTCCATCAGCCGGTACCGCACGATGGCTGAGGCATACGCGAGCGGAATCAGACCAAGCGGAATGGCGGAAAGCTGCATCGGCAGCGATCCGTCCACGCCAACGGCGAAGGGAAGCGCGTAACCGAGCGCGAACGGCCCAGCCCCGAGCGCCGTGCCCCATGCGATCCAGCGAAGCTGCCGACGGCCCGTAATCGATCGCACCTCTTGCAGTGCGCGCGTGAGCGCCGCCAGCCCTGCGATTAAGCATCCCGCAAGATAGAGGAACTCGAGGCGGTCGAGCGTTTCGAGCACGCGCATGAAGCGCGCGGGATCGGCGGAAAGGCGCGTGAGGGCCATGACGTGGGCGATGCCCAGTAGTACCGCTGGGACATAGGCGAGCGGGACCACGGCGCGGCCAACCGGGCCTGCCGTCCACCGCCGCGCCCGCTCAGGAAAGACGAGCGTGAAGTGCAGGAAGAGTGGCGGCAGCACGAGCATCGAGACCGCATCGGCCCAGTAGAACACCCAATCGAGACGATCGAGCCGGCCGCTGAACGAGAAGGTGAAGACGCCGAAAAAGGCCACCGACAGCCAGAAAAAATGCAGTGTCGCGGGATCGCGCGGACGCCGTAACCGGACGGCGCCGCCGACCAGCAGCGTAAAGATACCGACGGCGGCAAGCAGGAAGTAGAGCGCGCGGGGTCCGCTCGGGATGGGCGCGATTCGTAGATCCACGACCTCGCGCGTGCCGAGCCTGAGGATCGTGTAGCGAACAGTCTGGCCGGCATCCGCCGTCTGAAGCATGCGCACCACGTCGGACATCTGCTGGACTGGACGGTCATCAATGGCCAGGAGCAGGTCGCCGCGCTTGATGCCAACCGCGGCAGCGGGTGTCCCGGCGCCTATGTCGGCCGCGACGACTCCGTCCGGTTGCGTTGTCCAGAGCACACCGTCTTCAACGGCATGCCACGTCGCGCGAGCTGAGATGTTCGCGATCCCGAGGCAGAGCAATCCGGAGACGACGAGAAGCGGAAGGACGGGTCCTCCCCAATGCGCCCACGCACGTGGCGCGTCCGAGCCTCGTTTCCCGTCTCTCATCTTTGGCAATGCCCGCCCGGAGACACGCCGGGCGGTGCGTTGCTCGGGAGCAAACGATATACCACGATCGGTGGGGTGGCCCTGGTCGTAACTCACTGAAAATCAGTCGTTTAACGATATTCAAGAATATCAGAACCCGTGTCGATCCAATGCGCGGGAGCCATCATCCAATCGGATGGACCTGGAAACCGCTCAAGAAATGCGCGTTAGAAGCGAACGGTGACGCCGCCGACGATGTGTTTGGGAGGCCCCGCGACCTGAAGTTCGTCGTACACGGACGCGTCGAGGAGGTCTTCGTGGAAGAGATTCCGCACCGCCACGATCATCTCCCATTGGCCGCTGGTGAAGTTGAGGAAGGGCAGCGCCTGACTGACCTGCACGTCGAACCGGGCGCCCAGTTTCGGCCGCAACGTGGTTGCGTCGGACCCCGCGAACCCCGAGTTGATCTTGTAGATAACGAAGATCCGCGTATCCACGCGAGGCAGCTCGCTCTCGACCGACGTTGTGAGATCGCGCAGTTGTTCGAACTGCCGGCGCATCACCGAGGGCATCACGAGGGCGACACGGGCCGAGCCGCCCGACGACCGGAGCCATTCTGCATCCGCCTGCGTGTAATCGACCGATGCTCGCATGCCGTCCGAAACGATGCGACTCAGACTCACGCCCCAGCCGCGCACATCGGCGTCGCCGGTATGGCCAACGTAGTAGTGCCCGATGCTCGAGCCGGCAGTGTTGGGCAACGATACGCCGAAGAGCGTCGCGATCTGATCGCCGACCTGTTGTCGGAACGCGCGAATCCCGACGAGCACGTCGTTGGCCAGCGGCTGCTCGGCGGCGACTTCCAGGTGATCGATCCGTTCGGGCCTGAATCCGAGTCGCCGTGACGCGGGCGAGAACGTGCGTCCTGGCGGCAACCAAATGCCGGTTGAGGGCGGAAGGAATTCTTCGGCGCCTGGTGCAAGCTCACGATGCGAAACGGTGCCGCGCACGCGGAACGAAGCGTCGGGAAGCGGAGTCACCGTGACGCTTGCCTTTGGACTTAAGAGGTTTTCATTCGCAAGATAGTCATACCGGGCGTAGCGGGCACCGTAAGTCACGTTGAGACGGCCAGCAATCGTCCAGTCATCAAATGCGAAGATCTCACCGGCATTGCGGTGTCCATCGGCCATTGCAGCGAGCGCGTCGGCGTTTCCGCCCAGATAGCGCTGCATCGCATACGACATCCCGGCACGGTACTTGTGCGAAGACCCTGCCGATCGCCACGCGTACGAACCAGCGACGATCCAGGAGGACAAATCACCCTGCGTGGTGCCGCCGCGCACATTCCACTGACCCGTGGTGGTCGGCGCGGTGAGCGAGACAAAGGCGACGCTCCCCGGCATTCCGCCCTGCGTCGAGAAGAGCTCCTGCGGCCGATCGAACGACGTTCTCGTGAACAGGTTGATCTGCCCATCGAGCGGCAATTCAGCGATATAGGACGCAAATCGTACCGGCCCGCCGACCGCCCGCGCGAGCGCGGCCAGCGAATCGTCCATGAAGGAGCCGTCACCGCCGGGGGTGGCGATGGCGCCGTCCAGGTCCTTCAGGACGCTCCGCCTCAGATGTCGCAGGCGCCACGCAATTTCTCCGTGATCCACGCTGTCGTCGTCCGCGGATGACGACTCCTCGCCGTCGACGCCGCCGATGCCCGCCTGGAGGATCTGCGGCTGGCCGGATAGACCTTGAACGCGCGTCAGCGCGATCGAAATGTCGCGCGCCGTCGTCGTGACCTGAATGATCTTCGCCCGTGCCGGCACGTAGCCCTGAAGGTGCGCGCGAACAAGGTAGGGACCTGCAGACAGATCGCGGAGAGTGAAGCGCCCGTTTCGGTCGGACACCGCAAAGGCGGTGGTGCCGCCCAGCGCAGACACCACGACGCCGCCGAGCGACTGGCCCTCCTCGTCGACCACGGTTCCGCGCAGCTCCGTCTGTGGAAGCGAGGCGATCTGGACTGGAGGGGACTTGGGAGTGAACGCTGGCGCGAACTGCGCTAAAACGACCGCGGGACACACGATGCCCGCCATGAACACCATCACCGCCGCCGGGCGTCTGGTGAAAAGGCGGGTCATCGGGGTCCCTACATCTTACGCCTTACGAGGCCGCGACGGAGAAATTGACATTCTGCGTTACGGTCTTACCCGACGGCTTGTCAGTGATCTTGATCTCCAGCCGGTAGTCTCCCGGCGGAAAGCTGAGAAGGGGCACCTGAAGGGTGCCCGGGATCGGACCGCTGGTAGCCGTAAAGTCCGGAGGCAGCGACTGTGCATTCAATGCCTGCGGCTGGGTCTTGTTGAAGAACTTCTCTCCATCCGCAGTCTTCTGATTGAAGCTGTTTTCGATCTGCACATCCGGCTTGCCGGCCGAATCACCGGTAATCCCATAAATCCAGTAGATCACCTCGAGGGTATCGGCCTTCTTGTACTTTCCATCGCGGGACAGCACGATCTGCATCGGACCGAACACATACGGATCTTCCTGCGCCGAGGCGCCCGCCGGCAGCGGCTGAATCGCCGTCGCGAGGATGACGCTGCTGGTCGTCAGTTCCGGCTTGTTGTAGTCGGGGATGCTCAGTTCCTTCTTCGCGACCGCGACCGTGGGGTTGAAGTTCTTGTCGGCTTTCTCAACCGTGCCCTTATCCTTCACCGCGACATACACGTCGTAGTCGGTGCCACCCTTCACCTGGAAGGCGCGCGAGACTTTCCCCTCGGGACTGACCGTCGCGAAATAGACGTTTTCCCACGGATGGATGGCGCCAGCCTTGTCCTTGTTGTCCTTGCTCGGCGGTGCGGGTGCGGCGCCCTTGGTGTCGACGCGGACGTACAGCGCGACGGTCGGCGACGTCAATTTCGAACGATCCAGTTGCACGGTGAAGGGAACGTAGGTGGTGCCGTCCTGCGAGCGGATGAAATGGTTCGATTCCCACGTCACCATCGTGGTCGGAGCGGCCTGACCCGCTGAGACCGTGTCGACCGCCTTGAGCAGGACCTCGATGTCGAGCTGTTCAGCCTTACTGCGCTTTACTTCCTGCTTGTTGTCGGCCTTCTGCGCCAGCAGCGGCGACGAACCAGCAGTCACGCTCAGCGCGACGCAGAGAGCAACCATCCCTCTCATCTTCTTCATGCCTCTCTCTCCCGAAAGTGACGGGGACAATACAACAGCCGCGACGCTCAGAGTCGGGCTGCGGTGGCCGTTTCGATCGCGTGTTTCGAGGCCCTGTCAGGGATGAGAGGAGCCCTCGAATCCGTTGATCATAGGCGTCGTCCACAGGCAAGTCAAACCCCTGAACAGCTCACGCGACACGCGAATTATTGACGGAAAGTCGAAGGCCGCGCGCGACTCTGCGGTGCGATTCACCGTGCTATCATCGCTGCCCCTCACGGGATCAGCTGGGCGCCTGGGCGCGCTGCCGGCCTGGGGCCATACCCATGGAACTCGACGATATCCTGGTCATCCTGCTCGCCGGTGGAGTCGGTGAGCGCCTCTATCCGTTGACCAAAGATCGCGCGAAACCGGCCGTCTACTTCGGGGGCCCGTACCGGATCATCGACTTCACGCTCAGCAACTGCATCAACTCGGGGCTGCGGCACATCTACATCGCCACGCAGTACAAGTCGCT
>Ga0070699_100003453_pt1 | contig 13972 bp, 10 predicted proteins | sample KBSK1503metaG_FD_65473 | JGI IMG/M metagenome (GOLD analysis project Ga0070699, IMG submission 65473) | Corn, switchgrass and miscanthus rhizosphere microbial communities from Kellogg Biological Station, Michigan, USA - KBS K1-50-3 metaG | ecosystem: Host-associated > Plants > Roots >...
AAGAAGGAGGGCATGCTCTGGGCCGGCACCGACGACGGGCTGGTTCAGGTGACCGAGGACGCCGGGCAGAGCTGGCGGAAGGTCGACACGATCCCCGGCGTGCCCTCGCTCACTTTCGTGGCGGACATCGAGGCGTCGCATCACGACGCCAACACTGCCTATGCGGTCTTCAACAACCACAAGCAGGGCGACTACAAGCCCTACATCTACAAGAGCAGCGACGGCGGGCGGACCTGGAGCTCGATTACCGGCGACCTGCCGGCGAAGAGCCCGGCGTGGACGATCGTCGAGGACCACGTGAATCCCAACCTGCTGTTCGCGGGCACCGAGCAGGGAGCCTACTTCACCATGGATGGCGGGAAGAAGTGGCTCAAGATGGGCGGGCTGCCGACCATCCAGGTCCGCGACATCGCGATCCAGCAGCGCGAGAACGACCTGATCCTCGCGACGTTCGGGCGCGGATTCTACATCATGCACGACTACTCGCCGCTGCGAAACGCCACGGCGACGCTGGCGCAGCGCGCGGCGCTCTTGCCGGTGAAGGATGCGAAGCTGTACATCCCGGCCCAGCCGATGGGCGGCGGGCCGCGCGGCTCCCAGGGCGACGACCTCTACACCGTGGCCAATCCGCCGGTGGGCGCCACGTTCACCTACTACCTCAAGGACCCGCTCCGCACGCTCCGGCAGCGCCGCCAGCAAGCGGAGCGCGCCGCGGCCCAGAAGAACGCGGAGATCCCCTACCCCACATGGGACACCCTCCGGGCCGAGGAGCGCGAGGAGACACCGGCGGTGGTGCTCACCGTGACCGACGAGCAGGGCAACGTGGTCCGGCGGCTCACCGGCCCGGTGACGGCGGGTTTTCAGCGGGTCACTTGGGATCTCCGCCACCATGCGTCGACGCCGGTGACCGGAGGCGGCGGGGGCGGCTTCGGAGGTGGTGGCGGGGGAGGCGGAGGCGGTGGGAGCGGTGATGATGACGATGACACGCCCGGAGGCGGGGGCGGTGGGGGGCCGTCGGGTCCGATGGCGTTGCCCGGCACCTACCGCGTCAGCATGGCGCTACGGGTCGACGGCAATCTTTCGCCGGTGGGTGAGCCGCAAACCTTCCGAGCCGTGTCGGCCGGGCAGGGCTCGCTGCCCCCGGCGGATCGCGCGGCCATCGCGGCGTTCCACCAGCAGACCGCGCGGTTGCAGCGCGCAATGCTGGGCACCGCGCAATCGCTCACCGAGGCGGAGAACCGGCTCCGGCTGATTCGCCAGGCCATCGACCAGACTCCACGCGCGGCGGCGGCGCTGGCGCAACGAGGCCGCGCGCTCACCGACCGGTTCCGCGAGCTCCGCACCGAGCTGAGCGGAGATCCGGTGATCGGAGCCCGGAACGAGCCGGTGCCCCCATCGGTGCAGGCCCGCCTACAGCGTGTGATCGGCGGCACCTGGAACAACACCTCGGCACCGACCGCCACGGCTCGGCGGGGCTACGACATCGCGTCCGCCGCGTTGACCACATTTCTGCCCAAGTTGCAGACGGCGATGGATGAGCTCAGGAAACTGGAAGACGATGCCGAGGCGGCGGGAGCCCCCTGGACGCCCGGGCGAATTCCAGTTTGGAAGCCCTAGGCAAATACAAAAAGCAGACGCGGAGTGGGCGGAGGAAGCGGATGACGCGGAGCGCTCCGCGTTTTCCGCAGAATCCGCGTCCTCCGCGTCTGCTTTTGCAGTTTTCCCGAACTACTCGCTACTGACTGGTTAAGGCGCTGCCCCCGAAACGATCTCCCCATTGATCACGGTCATGAGGTTCTTCGTCTTCGGGATCTGTGCTTCCGGGATGGTCATGATGTCCGCACTCAGAATCGTGAGATCGGCCAGCTTCCCGATTTCGATAGTGCCGCGCTGTCCTTCCTCGAAGGCGGCGAACGCCGGCCAGAGCGTGAACATCTTGAGCGCATCGGCGCGGCTGACCTTTTCCTCCGGATGCCATCCCTCGCCGGAACGTCCCTCGAGGTCTTTCCTCGCCACCGCGGCGTAGAACTCGATCATCGGCTCGCCGCGCTCCACCGGCGCGTCGGATCCACCCGCCACCGGCACGCCGAGCTTGATCAGGGTCTGCCAGGCGTAGGCGCCGGCGAGGCGGTCCATCCCCAAACGCGCCGGCGCGAAGTAGAGATCGCCGATGGCGTGGGAGGGCTGCATCGAGGCGATGACGCCGAGCGTCTTGAAGCGCGGGATGTCTGCCGTGTTCACGATCTGGGAGTGCTCGTCGCGCCAGCGCGGCTCCTTGATCTTACGCTGGTCCGCGGGCACCTCCTGCATGGCGCGCTCGTAGAAGTCCAGGGTAAGCCGGTTGCCCCGGTCGCCGATGGCGTGGGTTTCCACCTGGATCCCGGCGCGCAGCGCTCCGGCGAGCATGGTCTTGAGCGCCACCGTATCGGTCGTGATGAGACCGACGGTCCGGGCGTCATCGGTATAGGGCGCGAGCAGTGCCGCACCCCGGCTGCCCAGCGCGCCGTCCATCACGACCTTGATGCCGCGCACGGTGAACAGCCCGCCGAACTCGCCGATGCTGGCGCCCTGCTCGATGAGCCGCGTGGCGTCGGGGCTGGGGCCGCTGATGGCTTTGTAGATCCGGATCTTGATCTTGCCGTCCCGGTAGAGCCGCCGCATCCGGTCCACTTCGGCCCAGCTGCCGTGGGCGTCCTGGATCTGGGTCCAGCCGAGCTCGACCTCCCGTTGCACTCCTTTGACGATCTGTTCGTCCAGCTCGGCCTCGGTCTCCGGCGGCACCAGTCGGCGCACCAGCCCCTGGGCCCGGTCGATCAGCATCCCGGTCGGCTCGCCGGCTGCGTCCTTGTTGATCGCCCCGCCGGCGGGCGCCACGGTGGCCCGGGTGATGTTCGCCAGCCGGAGCGACGCACTGTTCGCGATCGAGGCGTGGCCGTCGGCTCGGGTGAGCACCACCGGGTTGTTGGGCGAGATGCGGTCGAGGTCTTGCCGAGTCGGAAAGACCGGTGGCTTCCAGAAGGTCTCGATCCAGCCGCGACCGGTCACCCACTGCCCCGGGCCGGCCTTGTCCACCCGTTCCTTTACTCGGGCGAGAAACTCCTCCAGGCTCTTGGTGCCCTCGAGGTTCAGGGTCATTTCCCGCTCGCCCACCCCGGACAGGTGCATGTGCGCATCGGTGAGCCCGGGCAGCACGGTGGCGCCCTTCAGGTCGACCACCCGGGTGGCGGTGCCGGTGAACCTGGCGACCCCGCCGTTGTTCCCCACGTAGACGATCTTGTTGCCCTTGATCGCGACGGCTTGGGCGGTGGGCTGCCTGTCGTTGGCGGTGTAGACCTTGCCGTTCCGGAACACGAGATCGGCCGGCTCCTGCTGGGCCGCGGCGAACAGCGGTACCAGCGCGGCGAGGCCGACAACCACGGATGCACGTCTCATAGCACTTCCCGTCGGCAGAGTGAGGTACGTTACTCTATGTTTCGAGGGCGGACAATGTTGACTGCGACCGACTTTTACACTGCCCCAAGGGCCGCATGCGCGTAGCACGGAGCCTGGTGCTGCTGCTCGCTCCGGCGCTCGGCTTCTGCAGCAAGGGGAAGGTGGAGGCGCCCGAGCCGACCCGGAATTTCTCGTTCGACGCCGACTCGGTCCCCCAGCTCCCCGCCCTTCCTGCCGGCACAATCGTCGCGCCCATCGCCCTCGACATGGAGTCGGCCGTAAAGGCGCTGGAGAAGGAAGTGCCCAAGCGCTTCGGGGACATCGAGAAGCGCCTTCCCATCGCCGGCTCCAAGCGGCGCTCGTTTGCGTTCGAGGTGACCCGGAGCCCCTTCACGGTGGCCTTCCGAGGGGACACGGTCCTGCTCTCCGCGGTGCTCGACTACAAGGGCCGCGGCTGGTACGATCCGCCCATCGGACCCGATATCAACGGCGAGTGCGGCACCAAGGGACCTCCCCCACGTGCTCAGCTCCAGCTCAGAGTGGTTTCGCAGCTGTCGCCCGACTGGCGGCTCAAGATCCGGACCCAGCGTGTGAAGGTTGCTCCGCTCACCCTGACGGAGCGCGACCAGTGCGAGGTTTCATTCCTGAACCTCGACGTGACCGGGAAGGTGATGACCGGCGCCGAGGCCGCGCTGCGCGGTGTGCTGCCGATCATCGAGCGCCAGCTGGGACGGCTCGACGTTCGGTCTCCGCTGGAAAAGATCTGGGTGGACCTGCAGCAGCCGATCCGCATCACGGACAGCCTCTGGCTGATTCTCCAACCCAGAGGCGTCTACCTCGGCGCGGTCAAGGGCGCCAAGGAGACGGTTGGCGCCGAGGTGGGCATCCGCGCCACGCCGCGGATCATGAGCGGCCCCAAGCCGGTCGTCGCCTCCATTCCGCTCCCGCCGCTCGAGGCCGTCCGCGAAACCGAGGGCTTCTCGATGCTGGTCGAAGGCACTTTCGACTACCGGGTGCTGAACGCGGTGCTCACCCAGAAGCTCAAGAACAAGCGGGTTCGGGCGGCGGGCGGCGAGCTGGTGGTGAAGAAGGTGACCGTGTTCGGCGTAGGGCGCGGGCGGCTGGCGCTGGGGCTCGATTTCACCGGCACCGCGTCGGGCCGGGTCTGGTTTCAGGGAACGCCCCGCTACGATCCGGCAACCGGCATCGTCCGAGTACCCGATCTCGACTTCGACGCGACCAGTGCGGGGCTGCTGGTACAGGGCGTGGCTTGGCTCAAGGGCGACGCCATCCGCGAGTTTCTCCGGGAGCAGGCGACCTTCTCGACCACCGACGTGATGAAGCAGATCCAGGACCTGGCGGTCAAGGAGATGAACACCCAGCTGGCCCGCGGGGTTAGGCTCTCGACCGTCATCGACTCCTCGTCGCCCGCGGGCATGCAGGTCGGGCCGTCCCACATTCTGCTGCGGGCTCGCGCCTCCGGCACCGCCCGGCTGGATCTGGGCCCCGAGATCTTCGCGCCGAAGGCCCCTGCGAACTAGCGAGCCGGCTAGCGCACGGAAACCGTCGCCCCCTTCACCAGGGGAATCACCTCCTGGGCGAATCGTTCCATCTCCTCGAGCTGCGGACTGAACTGCAGCAGCAGCAGATCGAGCCCCGCCGCCTCGAACTCCAGGATCCGCTCCGCAATCTGCTCCGGCGTTCCAACCAGTCCACTCCGGAGCCCGCGATTGGACACCGAGTAGTCCTCGAGGCTCACCCGCTGATCGAGCTTGGTGTTGGCCACCCAGTCGGCATAGTTCGCATAACCCGCGGCGCTCTGCCGGACATCCGTGATCCGGGCCAGCTCGCGTTCCGCGTCCGGTTCGGTGGAGCGGCACACCACGTACCCCGCCGCGCCGAACACCAGCGGCGCGCGCGCAGGCGCCGTCGCTTCGCGGCGCGCGGACATGTCCGCCACTTTGGCCGCGATACGGTCCGGTGGATCGCCGTGCATCACGTAGGCATCGCAAGTGCGGGCGATCAACGTCCGGGCCGCTTCCGACTCGCCCCCGGCATAGATCGGCGGACGCGGCCTTCGCACGGGCTTGGGCTCGAGCAACGCGTCGTCCACCGTGTAGTACTGGCCGTGATAGCTGAAGCGGGGCCGGGTCCACATCCCATCCACTACCTCGAGCCATTCGGTGGTCCGGTCGTAGCGCTTGTCGTGCTCGTCGAAGGCGACACCGTAGCGGCGCGCCTCGTCCGCCCACCAGGACGAGACCACGTTGAGCGCCAGCCGGCCGTTGCTGATGTGGTCGATGTTGGCCGCCTGCTTGGCCAGCAGCGCCGGCGCGTGGAAGGTGGGCCGCACCGCCACCATCAACTCGAGGCGGTAGGTCACCGCGGCCAGCGCCGAGGCGGTGGTCCACGCGTCGAGCGCGGGGGCGTCGGGCCCCTTGATGTCGTTGAGATTGAGCTCGGCGATCAGGGTGAGATCGAAGCCGATCTCCTCGCTCCGCCGCGCCAGGCGGGCGACGTAGTCCCAGCGCGCCGCCATCCCTTCGTCGGCGACGTTGCGGAGCCAGCCGCCGAACACTGGAAGCCAGTATCCGAATCGCATGGTCAGCCTGCCTCCTGTTCGAGCCAGTCGACCAGCTTGACGAAGGGATCGAATCCCACGACCCGAGGTGCGTCGGCGACGAAGTTGGAGAGTGCGTTGACGTCGTAGAAGTAGGGCTTGCCGTCGCGCGAGTCGATGATGTATTCGATCCCGCCCACGTCGATCCGGGCCGCGGCGGCAACCGCCTCCACCGCGCGGATCAGGTCGTTGGGCGGAGTGTAGCCCTCGACCTTGAGTCCGTTCTTCGGCGCATCAACGGCGCACGCGCCCCGCAGCAGCTCGGTGCCGTCCACCGTCTGGCAGACGTCGGCGGGACAGAGATTGAAGTTCTCGCCGGTGGGATAGACCCGGATGGCATAGAGGAACCGCCCGCCCAGCACCTCGACCCGCACGATCCGGTCCGCCTCGGCGGGGACGTATTCCTGGACCAGGGCGGTGTGGTCGATGCCGAGGTCGAACCCTTCGCGGGCCGCCTCCTCCAGGGCCTCGAGGGTGTCGAAGCGGCGCACCCCCGCACCGCTGCCGCCGATGTTGGGCTTGACCACGATGGGGAAACGGAGGCCGCGGGACGCCGCGGGCGCGTCGGCCGCGCGAGCGATGACCCGGCTCCGGGGGTGCGGCAGGCCCAGCTCGCGGAGGATGGAGAGCTGGAGCGCTTTGGAGGTTTCCACCGCGAAGGCCCGGCTGCCGTTGATCACCCGGATGCCGTGGCTCTCCAGGTGCGCCAGGTACGCCTGGGTCAGAAACACGGCGTGTCCCGCCTCGCGGAGGTACGCCGAGGGACTCATCCGGTTGAACACCAGCCCATAAGGCGGCCGGGGAGAGGCGGGGTCGTACCAGTGGGTCGAGGCGGCGATCCGCTTGTGTGGGATGCCGCGCCGCTCCAGCTCGGTGAACAGCGGCCGAAACCAGTCGGGGTGCTCGTAGTAGATCCCGAATGGGGCGCGGGTCGCGATCGTTGTTGGCATGTTCAGGGTATCCGGGATCAGGGTGTCAGAAACGAAAAAGCCGCGACGCTCTCTCGAGGTCGCGGCCGATGGGGCTGCCTGGCTGATCGGGGGGACTTACGCTAATCCCGGCCCGCGCGCACGCACGCTCACCGCCCACGCCTCGGGGCGACACATGAGGTGACGGGTGGTACAGGTGCAGGGCGCGGCGGTCAGCATGGTTTGAAGATAGGGGCTGGGGAGCTGGAGAGCTAGGGAGCTGGGCAAGGTTGTTACCTTGGAGCCGAATCGACGGTCAAGGGTACGTATGCTTTCCCACGAAGCTCGCCGAAGGACGCTCAACGACATCGCCGAGCACTACGACAGGTATCGGCCCGGCTATCCTGACGCGATCACCGAGGACATCGTGTTTCTCGCCGGGCTTCCCGAGCGGGGACAGATCCTGGAAATGGGGTGCGGGACGGGGCACGCGACGGCGCTCTTCGCCTCGCGCGGCTATTCGATCACCGCGCTCGAGCCCGGTGCCGGGATGGCCTCGATCGCCCGCCGCCGGTTTGGGAATCTCTCGAGTGTTCGGGTGATCGAGACGACATTCGAAGCGTGGGATCCCGGACCGGAACGATTCGATCTCGTCCTCGCCGCGTCGGCAATCCATTTTATCGAGCCCGAGTATCGATTCGCGAAACCGGCGCGCCTGCTCCGGCCGGAGGGAGCGTTTGCCGTGATGTGGCACGACCGGGAGCCCGGCACCTCGGAGCTGCACCGGAGGGTGGAGGAAGCGTATGCGCTGCACGCGCCCTCGTACGATTACCCGGATGACATGCAGGGCATCCCCCTGGAGGACTCCCTGGACGAGAGCGGCCTCTACCAGAGCGTCTACATGCGGCGATACCGATGGAAGAGGGAGTATCGCGGGGAGGAATTCCTCGGCTACCTCGATTCGTTCTCCGCTCACCGGCTGTTGCCGCCGGCCGAGCGGTCAGCTTTGTTCGGCGCGATCGGCCAGGCGATCCGGGGGTCCGGCGGCTCCATTGAACAGGGCTTCACGACCCGGCTCTGGGTCGCGCGGAGGCGGTAACTACACCTTGCGGGTCTTCCAGCGGCCCCTTCGGAACAGGACCGCGCTGGCCACCGCCAGGGTGGAGAACGCCACCGCGATGGCGATGGACACACCGGTGGGACCCATCCCGACCACCTTGGACAGGATCCAGGCCAGCGGAATCTCCCAGAGCCAGAAGCAGAAGAGATTGAGCAGCGTCGGAGTCCAGGTATCCCCGGCGCCGTTGAAGGAGCTGGTGAGCACCATGCCGTAGGCGTAGAACAGGAATCCCGCGCTCACGATCCGCAGCTGCTCTACGCCGTACCCATAGACCACCGGGTCGGTGGTGAAGAATCCGATCAGCGTCGGGGCGAAGACCACGAAGAGCAGGCCGATGCTGCCCATGAAATACAGGTTGTAGAGCCCGGCCCTCCATACCGATTCCTCGGCGCGCTCCGGCTTTCCAGCGCCGAGGGATTGACCCACCATCGTGGCAGCGGCGTTGGCCATGCCCCAGGCGGGCAGAATCGCAAAGACGATCACCCGGATGGACACGGTATAACCGGCCAGCGCCTGGCTCCCGAACGTGGAGACCACCCGCACCAGGCCCACCCAGCTGGTGGTCCCGATCAGGATCTGGAAGATCCCGGTGCCGGAGAGCTTGAGCAGTTTCCCCAGCAGCTCGAAATCGAACCGAAGATGCTCCTTCCGGATGACGAAGCGGTTGTCCCGCCCGGAGAGCCGGTAGAACTGGTACACCACGCCCATTCCGCGGCCGATGGTGGTCGCGACCGCGGCGCCGGTGACGCCCAGCTCCGGGAACGGCCCGATCCCGAAGATCAGGAGCGGGTCCAGAATGATGTTGCAGATGTTGGCGACCCAGAGCGAGCGCATCGCGATGGTGGCGTCGCCGGCGCCGCGGAAGATCGCGTTGATGAGGAAGAGCAGCAGGATGACGAAGTTGCCGGAGAACATGATGCGGGCATAGCCCGAGCCCGCCGCGACGACGCTGGGAGACGCGCCCATCAGCCGCAGGAGGTCGGGCGCGAAGATGCCGCCCACCAGCGCAATCGGAACGGCCACGAGGACGCCGAGGATGATGGCCTGGACCGCGGCACGGGCGGCACCGTCGGGATTCTTCTCGCCGATGCGCCGGGCCACGGTGGCGGTGGCGCCGATGCCCAGTCCCATCCCCAGGGCGAAGATGGTGCTGAACATCGCCTCGGTGAGGCCGACGGTCGCGATCGCATCGGCGCCGAGTCGGCCGACCCAGAAGACGTTGACGACGGCGAAGACCGACTCGAGCGCGACTTCGAGGACCATCGGCACGGCGAGGAGCAGCAGGGCGCGGCCGACCGGACCGGCGGTATAGTCGTGCCGGTGGGCGCCGCGCACCGCCTCCTTGACCGCCGCCCAGATGGTGGGGGGCGGTGGCTCAGGTGGTGCGGGGCCCTCGGCGGCTGCGTCGGTCATGGTGTGGGTCGGAGTCGGTAGAGACGCACGTAGTTCACATCGTCCGGATCCAGCCAGACGCCGAGGGCGTAGCCGGGCCCTGCATGGTGGAGCGTAAATCGCGGCGGGAAAGTAACATGGCCCAGCCACTGGCCGTCGGGGTCAAAGAGATCGTAGCGCGCCGGCAGATCTACGGCCGGTTGATTGTAGCGCCGGACCCAGAGCCCGGCATCGTCCCCAACGATGAGGCCATCGTAGGCGGGCTTGGTAGAGTGAAAGGTCATTCCGTCGAGCATGCCCCTGGTCCGGTCCCGCTCCGCCTCCGCCCCCGGTCTGAATCCCTCCAGCATCTGCTGCTTGACCGCCGCGATGTCGGCATCGGTCACCGGGACCGGCGCGTGAGCCCACCGCATCAGACGGGTAAGCCGGCCGGTGGAGTCATGGGATGCGATCTCGTACCGATCGGCGGTTCCCACATGGAGCCGGTCCTTGCCGATGCCGAGCCAAAGCATCCTGCCGAACGGCAGGATGGTGTTCGTGATGGACCTTATTTGTCCGGCGGGATTCCTGCTGACTTCTGAGTGCATCTCCCAGCCGGGGAAGGCCCCCAGCGGCAAAGCCGGGGTCGCCCAGCGAGGATAGCGAAGGATCGGCATGGTATCCCGGCGATTACCACTCTGCTGCGACTGCGAGAATGTCTCGATGAGAACCAGCAGATCTTCGCCCATGACCCCTATCACGGAGGGAAATCCGTCCTGCAGGGATCCGGAGAGCGTCATCCCCCGCTTCAGGGTTCCATCGGCTCCGAACACCGAGACCCGGCGCTGATTAATGTCGAAGACCGCCAGGCTGTCAGACTCGAGCCGGTACAGGCCTCCGATCATGTCGAATTCTCCCGGACCCGCACCCTTGCGCCCGACGGTGCGCTGCCAGGCGCCGGTCGAGTCGAAGAAGCGGAGCTCGCTGTTGCCGCGGTCGGCAACGACGATCACTCCGTCCCGCAGGCGCACCGTTCCCGCGACCCTGCCGAATTCCGTGCGGGCATCGCCGGATCCGCCTATCTCCAGCATGCTGGTGGAATCGACGACCATCGCTACACTGTCCGGCGCCAGGGGCGCGAAATTTTCCACGATCGTGACGCCGGCGCTGTCGCGCACCAGCGAGCGCGCGGCGGGAGCGTTGCCCGAGCCGCATGCTACCAACACGACAAGTAGCGGGAACACCCTCGCGCCGCGGTGCCTCATGGCCTCTCCTGGAACGGGCTACGAAACTAGGCCATCACTCCCCCATCCACCACCAGCACTTGCCCGGTGACGAAGACGGATGCATCCGAGGCGAGAAACAGCGCCGCGGAGCCGATCTCGTCCGGCTGGGCGAGACCGGGGAGAACCTGGCTGCCGGCGAATTCCAGACGCCGCGCCTCATCCTTCCAGAAGTACTCGCTGAACCCGGTCTGGATCAGACCCGGCGCGATGGCGTTGACCCGGATCCGGTGGGCGCCCAGCTCGCGAGCCCACGACCGGGTGAGCATGATCAGCGCCGCCTTGGTCATGCTGTACAGCATCCCGCCCACCTGGGGTTTCAGCCCCGAGATCGATGCGAGGTTGATGATCGAGCCCCCGTTGCCCCGCGCCACCATGGACGGCGCCACCAGGTTCACCAGCCGGAACGCCGACTTCAGATTCACCTCGACCATCTTGTCGAGCTGCTCGTCGGTGGCCTCGAGGGCAGGACCGGTCTGCACGTTGGTGGCGCTGTTGTTCACCAGGATATCCACCGGCCCCAGCACGGACACGGTTTCCCGGACCGCGTGCTCCAGGTCCTCCCTCCGGCCGACATGACAGGCGATGGGATGCATCTTGCCCGGCAAGTGAGCGAGCGCCTCGGCGGTCCGGGTGAGCACGTCGAGCTTCCGGCTCGCGATGGCCACCCCCGCGCCCGCGCCGGCGAGCCGCGCCGCAATGGCCCGCCCGATGCCGCGGCCGCCGCCCGTCACCAGGGCCACCTTACCCGCCAGCACACCCGCCTCGCTCATGCCGCCTCCCTCCCGGGCGTTGATTGCCCGGCTCGCATCTGTGGTGTTGATTCCGGCGATGACCGTCTCGGCATACGCGAATTTCGTCCGGGCCGAATGGGCCCGGCTGCGCGACACGACCCCACTCACGCTCTCCGAAGCGGACCTGGCCGAGCTCAAGGGTCTGAATGAAGAGCTTTCGCTCGATGAAGTGGAAGAGGTCTACCTCCCGCTCTCCCGATTGCTCAATCTGCACGTCGCCGCCACCCGCGAGCTCGAGCTGGTCACCGATCGCTTTCTCGGCAAGACCGTCGCGCGGAACCCCTACATCCTGGGAATCGCGGGCAGCGTCGCCGTCGGCAAGAGTACCACCGCGCGGGTGCTCCGCGCCCTGCTGGCCCGGTGGCCCGACCATCCGCGGGTGGATCTCGTCACCACCGACGGATTCCTCCATCCCAACAAGGTCCTCGAGGAGCGCGGCCTCATGGCCCGCAAGGGGTTCCCGGAAAGCTACGACGTGCGACGGCTGCTGCGCTTCGTCGGGAGCCTCAAGGCCGGCGTGGAAGAGGTGTCGGCGCCGGTGTATTCCCACCTGGTGTACGACATCGTGCCGGACGCGGTGCAGGTGGTTCGGCAGCCCGACATCCTGATCCTGGAAGGGCTGAACGTCCTCGAGGGAGGTCCCAGACAACCGGAGGACGGAGCCAGGACGTTCGTGTCGGACTACTTCGACTTTTCGATTTACGTGGACGCCGCCGAGGCCCACGTGAAGGAATGGTTCCTCCAGCGGTTCCGCAAACTCCGGGAAACGGCATTCCGCGACCCGAAGTCGTATTTTGGAAAGTACGCGCACCTGTCGGACGAAGAGGCGGTCAAGTTCGCCAGCCGGGTCTGGGACGAGATCAACGGTGCGAACCTGCGGGAGAACATTCTGCCGACCCGGGAGCGGGCGCATCTAATTCTCGAGAAGAGCGCCGATCATCGGGTGGAGCGGGTCCGGCTGCGCAGGCTGTAGCTAGGGGCTAGGGGCTAGGGAGCTAGGGAGCTGGGGAGCTGGGGAGCTGGGGAGCTGGGGGTTCGTGAAACTCTAAGCGCACGCAGCCCGTTCTGCCGTCAACCAATTACCGAGGTGAAGTGCCATGATCCGTTTCGCGACACTCGCTGTCGGCCTCGCAGTCTTGGGCTTCAGCCCGATGGCTGCGCAGGTCAAGCCCGAGCCAAAGACCGAGGACATCGGTCCCAAGCTCCTGGGCACCTGGCAAGGCCCCTACCAGTCCGAGCAGGCACCTCCGGGCGGGCTCAAGCTGGTGATTGCCATGGAGGGCGCTGTCTGGAAAGTGACGCTGGCCGTGGTCGCCGACGAGCCGATCGACGCGGCGGAAGTGCGCGAGTTCAAAGTGGAGGGAACCGAGATTACTTGGACTCAGGACATCATGGACATGACGTGCAAGACCCTGGCGCACCTTACGGCCGGCAGCACACTGACGGGGGGGACCGAGTGCTCGCAAGGCGGGACGGTGGCGATTACGGCGACGTTTGTGCTCTTGAAGCAGTAGCCCATAGCCAGGAGCCCATAGCCGAGCAGGCTAGTGGCTATGGGCTATGGGCTACTGCTTCAACTTGTCGAGCCGGCGGACGGCCTCCAAGATCGTACCCACTGCCTTCCCGAAGAAATCCGGCGTCAGGGTTCCCGCGTCATCGGTCGGACGGTGGTAGTCCTTGTGATCCTCCACACCGAAGTAGATGAACGGGATCCCGGCCTTCTGGAACACCCGGTGATCCGATGAGCCGGTCCAGTCCTCCTCTCCGGAGGTACCGGCCTTATCGTGGCCCAGGCGCAGTGTAACGGGGGCCATTCTCGCCACTGAATCCAGCACAGGCCGGAGCATCGGAGTCTGTGCGGTGCCCGCAGCCCAGAGCTCGCCGATTTCGCTGTGGCCCACCATGTCCAGATTGACGTCGAGGACGATCGAGTCCCGCGGCACCAGCCCGGAATCGAGAAACGCTCTGGCGCCGGGCGACCCGATCTCTTCCGCATCCAGCAGCGCCACGACCACCGAATGATCGAGCGGCGCTTTCCGGAACACGTCGGCAAGCGCCAGCACCGCCGCCGTGCCGGAGGCGTTGTCGTCGGCGCCGTTGTAGATCTGCCCCCCGCGCACGCCGACATGGTCGTAGTGCGCCGAGAGCACGATGTATCTCCCCGGGAAGCGGGTGCCGCGAATGACGCCCAGCACATTCGCTCCGGTGCCACCTCGGGGGAGCGCAAAGCGCTGCCGGTATCCACGCAGGAGAGGCAGAATGTTGAGCGCCGCGAGGCGATGCTCCAGATAATCGCGAGCCCGGGCCCCACCGGGTGAACCGGCCTTCCTCCCCTCCATCGAATCGGCGGCCAGCACTCGCACCGTGGCCATCAGCGACGCGGTATCGGCGCCGCGAATTCCCTGCGCGAATGCCCCCGGTGACCCGACCGCACCCCCCAGCGC
>Ga0070699_100003455_pt1 | contig 13964 bp, 16 predicted proteins | sample KBSK1503metaG_FD_65473 | JGI IMG/M metagenome (GOLD analysis project Ga0070699, IMG submission 65473) | Corn, switchgrass and miscanthus rhizosphere microbial communities from Kellogg Biological Station, Michigan, USA - KBS K1-50-3 metaG | ecosystem: Host-associated > Plants > Roots >...
TAGGCACCGTTTCCGGGAAAAGCAAGCTTGCACTTGACACGCCGAGCCAACCGGGGTTGTCGTCTGCGCGTGACGGTGCTCGGCCTCGTCGTCGGACTCGTCCTGGCGGTGGCGGCGGGTGCGCTCGTCTTCAACCTGCTCGCGTATGCGGGCGCCGCCGCCGATCGACGGCGTCGTGCACCGGAGTGCGCCGCCGACGAGGACGAGCGGCCAGGCTGGCCGCAACGCGTGCAGGCGTTCGCGGGCGAGTGCGCCGCGACGGCCGTGCTCACCTGGACCACGCCACTCGCCTTTCGGCGGCGACGCGCGCGGCCGTTCGACGCGCGACGCCAGCACCGGCCCGTCGTCCTGCTGCACGGCTACCTGCAGCATTCGGCGAACTTTCTGTGGCTCGCGCGCCGGCTGCGGCGTGATGGATGGGTCCATCTCCACGAGGTGGCCCACGTTCCTCTGCTCGGCGACATCGAGCGCAGCGGCGCGCGTCTCGCGGGCGTGATCGAGCGCATCCGTCGCGAGACGGGTGCACCGGAGGTGGACGTCGTCGCCCACAGCATGGGAGGGCTCGTCGCACGCGCCGCCGTCTCGGCCGGCGCTGCCGGCATCCACCGCATCATCACGCTCGGCACGCCGCATCAGGGGACGGAGGTGTTTCGTCGGCTCGACCTCGACCCGATGCTCCGTCAGATGCGGCCTGGCTCGCCGTGCCTCCGCCGTCTCGCCGGCGCGGACCCGATGCCGGCAGCCACCGAGCTCATTTCCATCTACTCCCGCGACGACGCCCTCGTCGTGCCGCCGTCCAACGGCTACTGTCCGGGCGCGTTCAACATCGAGGTGCGCGGCCTCGGGCACATGTCGCTGCTCTTCTCGCGTCGCGTCTACGAGCTGGTGCGCGAGAACCTGGCGGCCGACGTCGAGGCGGCGCGACAGATCTCGTGAGTCCGGGCGCGGCGGAGCGAGTGGTTCCCGTCGCGGTCGCTGGCCGGCTCGACACGATCGTGCGCGCCGCGCTGCCCGGCCTGTCACGCCGGGTGGTGCGATCGCTCATCGCCGAAGGCGCGGTGCGCGTCGACGGCCACCGCGCCACCAAGGGAGCCCGCGTCGCCGCGGGAGCGGTGGTCACGCTCCCCGACCTGCCCGCGGCTCTCGCTCCCGAGCCGGACCTCGCCGTCCCCGTCGTCTACCAGGACGCGTATCTCGTCGTGCTCGACAAGCCGGGCGGGATGCCGGCGCACGCCCTCGACCCGCGCCAGCGGGGCACCGCTGCGGCGTCCCTCGTCGCCCGCTATCCCGAAACCGCCCAGGTGGGCGATCCGTTGGCACCCGGCCTCGTGCACCGTCTCGACACCGGCACCTCGGGTCTGCTGCTGGCCGCGCGCACGCCCGAGGTGCATGCGACGCTGCGCGCCGCGCTCCGCGCGCGCGCCGTCGAGAAGCGCTACCTGGCCCTGGTGGCGCGGCACCCGCGATCGGCGACGTGGCGCGCGGACGTCGCGCTGGCACACGACCCGCGCGACCGCCGCCGCATGGTCCCGGCACGCGCGGGGCTACGCGCGTGGCAGGCCGCCACCGCGCTCCGCGTCGTGCGGGCGGCGGGTCCGCACGCGCTCGTGGAGGCCACGATCCGGACCGGCGTCACGCACCAGGTGCGCGCGCACCTGGCCCTCGCGGGCCATCCGGTGCTGGGCGACGAGCTCTACGGCGGCCCGCCGGTCGACCTGCCACCCGGCCGCCATGCGCTGCACGCCGTCGGGCTCGGACTGCCGCATCCGGCCACGGGCAAGCCGTTCCAGGTGTCGACCCCGTTGCCGCCCGATTTCGGCCAGCTACTCGAAGCGCTCGAGCGCGGTCGCGCCCGCTGAGAGCGCGGTCAGGCTGCGGCCTTGCCGCTACCCTTGCCGCCGCGCGGCTCCTTGGCACTGGCGCAGGCGGAGCAGAGGTTGTTCACGTTGTTCGGGTCCTCGACGAGACCGTCGTCGATGTTGTGACAGACCTTCCGGCACGACGCGCAGATGAAATAGATGCCTTCGATGGTCTTGTTGATACGCTCGCGGTTCAGGATACGCCCCTTCAGCTTCTCGACCCGGATGCCGAGCAGCTCCTCGTACTGGCGCTTGATCTTGCGCCGACCGGCTTCGTCCTTCGGCAGGTCCTCCTGCCCGTCGTCGGCGTGCTGCTCCTCGTCGTCGAGGATGCTGAAGGCCTTGTTCTTGCTACCGTTGGTGGTGGTGGTGTTCGCCTTGTCGCCCTTGCGCGCACGTGCCATGCGTCAGGAGCCCTCCGTCAACGCGTCCGCTCGCTGTAGCCGCAATTCTTCTCGCACACCCAGAAAAAGCCGCGTGGCCCGAAACCGGCAAACTGCACTACCCGCGTCTCGGCACTGCACTTGGGGCAGCGGCGGCTCTGACTGACCTCGCCGCCCTTCTCCGCGGTCTTCGCCTTCTTCTCCGCCATGTCCCGCCGGCGCGTCTCTGGGGTGGGGCAGTCCAGGCCGCGGCAGGCTTCGCGCCGGGCTCGTCCCCGTATACGAGCGGCTCGCAGCCGTGTCAAGATTGCGACCTTGAGGCGCCGAAACTTGCGTGCTAGCGTTCCATTTTTCGCGCCATGCGCGTCCATCTCCGCCCGCAGCGCCGCACCGTCGAGATGCGCGGGCCTCGCCGGGTCGGGGCGCTCCTGGCCGAGCTCGGGATCCTGCCGGGTACCGCCATGGTGATCCGTGGCGACCTCCTCCTGACCGAGGCCGACGTGGTCGAGGAGGCGGACGAAGTGGAGATCCGGGCGGTCATCTCGGGAGGCGCCGCATGAAATGCAAACGCTGCGGCGCGCGCGCCGAGGTCCAGCTCCGGGCGCACAACACCGCCTTCTGCCGGCCGTGCTACCTCTTCTTCTTCCGTCGTCAGGTGGAGCGGGCAATCGCCGCGCAGCGCATGCTCGCACCCGGCGAACGCATCGTGGTCGCCGTCTCGGGCGGCAAGGACAGCCTGGCCCTTTGGGACGTGCTCGTCGACCTCGGCTACGACACGACGGGGCTCTACCTCGGTCTCGGCATCGGCGAGTACTCGGACCGCTCGCAGGAGAAGGTGGAGCGCTTCGCCGCCGGCCGCGACCTTCCGCTGCGCGTGGTGAAGCTCGAGGCCGAGGGTCCCGGGCTCGGCGTACCCGGCGTCGCCGCGGCGACGCGGCGGGCGCCGTGCGCCGCCTGCGGCACGATGAAGCGCCACTACTTCGACGCGGCGGCGTTCAGCGGCGGCTTCGACGTCCTCGCCACCGGCCACAACCTCGACGACGAGGCCGCTCGCCTGCTCGGCAACGTACTGCGCTGGCAGAAGGACCATCTTGCACGCCAGCGCCCGGTCCTGCCGCCCACCCATCCGAAGTTCGTCCGCAAGGTGAAGCCGCTCTACCTCACCAGCGAGTACGAGACGGCGGTCTACGCCTTCATGCGGGGCATCGACTACATCGTCGACGAGTGCCCCAACGCGGTGGGCGCCACGCAGCTCGTGTACAAAGCCGCGCTCGACCGGCTCGAGGTCGAGAGCCCCGGCACGAAGCTCGCGTTCGTGAAGGAGTTCCTCCGCTCCGCGCAGCCCGCGTTCGCGGCCGTCGAGCAGCGCGAGCCGCAGGAGTGCGCCACGTGCGGCATGCCGGCGTACGGCGCGCTCTGCTCGTTCTGCAGCCTGGTGCGCGAGGTCGAGGGCCGGCGCGCCCGTGCGGCGTCCGCATTGCCTGCGTGACGCCCGCGGGGCCGGCGGGAGACCGCTCCCTTCTGCGCGACCAGGATGCGGTGGTGTTCATCGACCGCAAGGAGCGCACCTACCTGCGCATCCTGCGCCGGGGCGGCCGGGTTTCGGTGCGTGGCCGGCCGATCGCCTGCGACGAGGTGATCGGCCGCCCGGAAGGATCGCGGGTCGAGACGCCGGGGGGCGAGGCGCTGCTCGTCCTCCGACCGACCTACGCACAGCTCATCCCGAGCCTGCCGAGGCGCGCCGAGCCGATCTATCCGAAGGACGTGGGGCCCATCCTCCTCTGGGGCGACATCGGACCCGGCATGCACGTGGTCGAGGTCGGCACCGGGCCGGGCGCGCTCACGCTCGCGCTGCTGCGCGCCGTCGGCACGACGGGGCGGCTCACGTCGTACGAGGCACGCGAGGACTTCGCGACCCTGGCGCGCGAGAACGTCGCCCGCTACCACGGTCCGGCGCCCAACTGGACGCTCCGCGTCGCGGACGCGTTCGCCGGTCTCGACGAACGTGATGTCGACCGGGTAATCGTCGACCTCGCCGAGCCGTGGCGCCTGCTCGACACGGTGGCCGCGACGCTCCGGCCCGGCGGCGTCATGACCGCTTTCCTGCCGACGGTGTTGCAGGTGAAGCAGCTGGTCGACGCGCTGCGCGCCGGACGCTTCGGGGCGGTCGAAGCGCTCGAGACCCTGGCTCGCTTCTGGCATATCCGCGATCGCAGCATCCGGCCCGTGCACCGCATGGTTGCGCACACCGGCTTTCTGATCTTCGCACGACGGCTCGCGGGGAATTCTGAATTGACTCCGCTAGAACCCTGTAGTACCGATGTGCCCGTGCACGCCGATGATGATGCGTGCACGCGCGCCGGCTCGCGATGACGAAGGCGGAGATCCGCCAGAAGGTTTGGCAGACTATCCAGCGCGAGGGTGCGGCGCGGTTCCCCGGTGTCTACGGGCGCGTCCCCAACTTCGTCGGCGCCGAGCAGGCGGCCCAGCTCCTGCGCGAGATGGCGGTGTGGCGACGTGCGCTCGTGGTGAAGATCAACCCTGACGCACCGCAGCTGCCGGTCCGGCGTCTCGCCCTCGCGGAGGGGAAGATCATCTACATGGCCGTGCCGCGTCTGCGGACCGAGAAGTGCTTCATCGAGATCGACCCGCAGCGGCTCGGCAAGAAGGCGATGTTGGCGAGCAGCATCGCCGGCGCCTGTCGCTACGGGCGCGCGGTATCGCCCCGCGAGATGCGCCCCGTCGATCTCGTGGTATGCGGCTCGGTAGCCGTCGGACGCGACGGTGCGCGGCTCGGCAAGGGCGGCGGCTACTGCGATCTCGAGTATGGCCTCCTGCGCGAGGAAGGGAAGGTGCGGGAATCGACGCCGATCCTCACCACCGTGCACGGCGTGCAGATCGTCCCCGAGCGGGTCACGATGCTGCCGCACGACTTGCCGGTCGACTTCCTGGTCACGCCGGGCGAAGTCATCGCCACGCGGCCGGCGCACCCCCGCCCGCGCGGCATCTACTGGGACCTCCTGCGGCCGCTCAAGATCAACGCCATCCCGCTGCTACGCAAGCGGTTGAAGCGGGGGAGCACGGGCACGCCCTCGCCGCGCCGCCTGTAAGCCGTCGCGCTTGCACGCGAGCGACCTCCTCTGGTTCGTGTTCCTGCTGACGGCGGTCGCGCCCATGGTCCAACGCCGCCTGCTCGAGCTGCACCGCGTGCGCTTTCTCCGCGCCTGGGAACGCCGACGGGGCAGCCGGGTGATCGCCCTCATCCACCGCCAGGAGACGATGAGCCTCCTCGGGTTTCCCCTGATCCGCTACATCGACATCCAGGACAGCGAGGAGCTCTTGCGGGCGCTTCGGCTCACCGCCGAGGACATGCCGATCGACATCATCCTCCACACCCCGGGCGGGCTCGCGCTCGCGGCCGAGCAGATCGCACACGCGATCTGTCGCCGGCGGGCCAAGGTGACCGTCTACGTCCCCCACTACGCGATGAGCGGGGGCACCCTGATCGCGCTCGCCGCCGACGAGATCGTGATGGACCCGAACGCCGTCCTCGGCTCGCTCGACCCGCAGCTCGGGAGTCGTCCGGCGGCGTCGATCGTCCGTGCAGTCGACTGGAAGACCGAGCATCGCCAGGACATCGAGGACGAGACCCTCATCCTGGCGGACATCGCACGCAAGGCGATGCTCCAGCTGCGCGAGTGCGTGGCTTCGGTGCTGGCCGACCGCGTCGGCCCCGAGAAGGCGAGCGCGCTCGCCGACACCTTCACGCACGGCGAGTGGACGCACGATCACCCGCTGAACGTCGAGACCCTCGGGAAGCTCGGCCTCCCCGTCAACACCGACATGCCGCGGGAGATCTACGAGTACATGCGGCTCTTCCCGCAGGCGTCGACCGGGCGGCCGTCGGTGCAGTACGTCCCGCTGCCCTATCGGAGCCCGCTCCCGGTCCCGTCGCCCCAGCCGAAGCGTACGGCCAACTGACGCGGCCCGACCCGGCGGCGAGCCGCCCAGGGGCTCACCCCGCGTTCGGTGACGGAAGAAGCCGCCAGGCGAGCTTGCGGAGCGTTCCCGGCGTCTGCTCGTTGCGTCGCAAGCGGCGCACGATGCGCCGGACGACACGCCGGCGGTCTCGGGAGTCACCGCAGAGACGCAGGGAAGTTCGGGTTGTAGTGGAGATTCTCGTGCTGCCACCGGTCACCGAAGAGGGCAGCGAACTCGTCCAGGACGAGAAAATTCCGTTCCACGTGCGGCACGCGGACGTCGACGTGCCAGTGCGAGAGGAAACGGCGCCAGCGATTGACCGAGAGACCCTCGAGGGTGGTGAGGACCACGTACTTTCGTGCGACGCGCACCATCTCCGCGATCGCCTCGATCGGACGCACGAGGTGCTCGAAGACCTCCGAGCAGAGCACGACGTCGAACGCCTCGTCGCGGTACGGCAGCACCGGCAGCTGCAGAGTCACGGCGTGGTCGAGCTTCCCGCGTAGTAGGCGGGCACGGCGTACCGCTCGGGCACCAGGTACGGGATGTGCTCGAAGCCGGAGGCGAGGTCGAGGAAGCTGCCGAACTCGAGACGGTCGAGCCAGCCGAGGCTCGGGCACCCTCCTCGTGCCGCTCGCTCGCCATGCGAGCATCAGACTAGACCCCGCGGCGAGGTGGTCGCCAGCGCTCCGACCGGGTCACCGATGGCAGCGGTGGCGGCGTGAGATGAGGCTGCAGCGGTCGGAGAGGTCGGCGGCGAAGCATTCGTCGCCGATGATGAGGCGCGTCGAGGCGACGGCGTGCAGGCGGTCGAGCCCTGCCGGGTTCGCGTGCAGGGCGACGGCGACCACGCCGCCCGGCTGGGTGCGACGAGGTCTCGTTCACCATCATGACCTCTACGTGACCGAACGCGGCGACACGCTCGAATCCCGCCGCGATCGCGGAGCCGTCGCGAGGACGAGGCGCGCGCACCGGCGAATCGGTGCCGGCTGCCACCGGCGCGTCGCCAGAACCTGACCTTCGACCCAGCGGTGCGCGCGGACGGCGCCGCGCGACCTGGGGGCATCCCCCAGCCTCCTCGTGTTTCCGCTCCCCCACCTCATCACTCCGTCAGCAACGGGCGTACCCCCAGGGCGCTCGCCCGGGCGGGGGCCGCGGCATCGGAGCAGGGGGACCGCGGACGCTCGACTACGTCGTGGCGCGTCGCCGACGGCGCCGCCTGGAGGTCAGACGCCCGGGCGTCCGCCGCACGAGCCGCAGCGCCTGCCGCACCGCCGCGCGCGGCGTGCGCGCGCGGACGACGCCGGGGACGCTCCCCCACGCGCCGAGCACGACCACCGGACGCTCGAGCACGCGCGCCAGCGCCACCTCGGCGAGCGTCCCGTGGAGGCCGGGCAGCGCGATCACCGCGTCGCCCGCCGACGCCACCAGCAGGTTCCGTGCGTGACCGAGGCCGGTCGGGAGGCGCACCGTGAGATGCGCGTTCCCCTCGGCGTGCTCGTAGCCGGGGAGCAGCCCCACGACGAGGCCGCCGCGGCGCGCGGCGCCGCGCGCTGCGGCCTCCATCACGCCGCCCAGCCCGCCGCAGACGAGGATGGCACCCGCGGCGGCGATCTCCCTGCCGACGGCCTCGGCCAGCCGTGCCGTCCGCACGCTGCAGGCGCCACCGCCGGCGACGCTGATCTGCGGGGACCGTGGGCTCACGGCAACGCGAGGACGCGGCCGAGCTCGGCGAGCGTGCGGAGGACGTAGCGTGGCGTCTGCGCCCCGTCGGGCACGCCGCGTCCCGCCGTGTCGATCCACGCGGCATCCGTCCCGGCGGCGGCCGCGGCACCCACGTCGTCGACGAACGTGTCGCCCACGAAGAGCACCTCCGACGGCGGGAGCCCGAGCCCTCGCAGGCCGGTCCGGACGAGAGCGGGATGCGGCTTGCGAAGACCGAGCGCCTCGGAGACGACCACCGTGTCGAGAAGCGGAAGAACCCGGTGGCGGGCGAGGATGTCGTAGGCCGCCCCGGTGTCGTCGAAGTTGCTGACCACCCCGAGACGATGGGACGTGCGCAGCGCGGCGAGCAGCGTCGCGTGCTCGGGAGGCAGCACCGTGGCCGCCAGGATGGCCGCCATGTGGGCCCGCGACAGGGTGACGGCCGCCTCGGCCTGGCATTCGTCCGCGCAACCCACGCGCTCGAGGGCGCGACGAAATCGCTCGCGCGAGGGCAGCTCGACGAACTGCTCGGCGCGCGCGCGGGCCATCTCCTCGCTGACCGCGAGGAGCGCTCGCCAGAAGGCCTCGGCGGTCACGCCGGGCACCCATTCCTCGAGGAGCGCGCCGAGCCCGGCCGCGGTGGTGCGTACTTGTTCGCCGCCGATGTCCATCGTCGGTAGCCGCCGGGCGTCGAAGTGAACGAGCGTGCCGAAGAGGTCGAGCAGGAGGCCCCGGTACGGCATGCCCGCGCGACTACTGGCGCAGTCCGGCCGCCGACAGGCCGAGGCCGAGGAGGCCGGCGATCAGCGCCGCCCCGTTGAGCGCGACAGCCCGGCCGTGCAGCCGACGGAACTCGGCCGCCGCGGGCGAGTCCTCGCCGGCCGCCTGCATCGCCGCCCTCACCTGCCGCGCCCGCGGTTGGACGACGATGCCAGCCCACAGCGTCGCCGCGAGGCCGACCGCGACGACCCCGACCGCCGCCGTCCACCAGCCCGGACGGCTCGAGGTGCTCCGCAAGACCAGCCCCAGCCCGAACGCGCTCGCCGCTGCCAGCGCGCCGAGCCGGTAGTACCCGGGAAAGATCGCCGCGACCACGTCGCCTGCACCCGTCGGGCCGAGCGTGCGGAACACGGCGGGAGCGACGAGGAACGAGAACGCAGCGATCTCCCCGATCCACAGGCCGACGGCCAACAGGTAGAGGAAGCGGACGAGCCCGATCACTGCAGCGTGCGCGCCCGGACGGTTCCGGGCAACGGCTGGCGTCCCGTAAAGCCCTCCTCCACGCGGTGCCAGAAGGCGACCTCGGGCTCTCCGAACTGCCAGCACAGGTAGACCACCTCGCCGTCCTTCTCGGCCGGGAAGTCGACCAGACCGAGCCTCACGTCCTTCAGGTGCGCGCCGCTCTCGGCGATCTCCCGCACGATCCCGTCGAGTTCCTCGACGAGCACCCGGGCTGCCGGGCGCTCGCGCAGAAGATCTTCGGTCACGATCGTCTCGAGTGCGACACCCCGCGCCGTCGCCAGCGCACGCATCTCCGCCTCGAGCCGGAGGGCGCCCCGCTGCAGGCGCTCGATCCACAGCGCGAGCTGCGGCACGGCAGCATTCGCTTCTTCGACGCGAAAGAGCTTCTCCCGCTGCACGCGGAGCGGATGCTAGCGGCTCGGTTCTTCGCTGTCGAGGGCAGCCAGCGCGATGTGAGACCCTTGTGCGTCCTGGACACGTGCGTTACATACCCAAGGTGGCGCGGAGGGTGCAGACGACCGGGCGCGGCGCGGGCGACTCGCTGCCGCTCGGGGAGCCCGTCGAGCGGTCCCTGGAAGATTTCTTGAACCGGGGACAGCCGAGTGGAGGAGTCGGGAGATGACGGAAGATCCCACGCGCGAAGAAGCGTCCCAGCGGTTCTACGGCTTCGACGAGGACATCAGCGGGGTTGCGGTCCCGGGCGAGCTGTCGATCCTCCCGCTTCGCGGCGTGGTCATCTTCCCGTCGGCAATCGTACCGTTGCTGATCTCTCGCGGCGCCTCCTTGAGGCTCGTGGAGGAAGCACTGGCCGGAGATCGCATGCTGGGGCTGTTCTCGCAGAAGAACCCCGAGGACGAGCACCCGGAGCCCGAGGGACTCTACTCGCGCGGCACGGCAGGACGCATCCTCAAGATGCTCAAGTACCCGGACGGCAGCGTCCGTATCCTCGTCCAGGGCCTCAAGCGCATCGAGGTCACCGGCTACACGCAGCGCGAGCCCTACTTCAAGGCGAAGGTTCGCCAGCTCCAGGACCAGTACGAGCCCTCGAAGGACATCGAGGCGCTGCAGGTCCACATGGTGAACCAGTTCGCCAAGTTCGTCTCGATGATCCCCTACCTGCCGGACGAGCTGCAGGTCGTGGTGATGAACATCAAGGATCCGGGGAAAGCCTCGGACCTGATCGCGTCCAACCTGAACATCTCGCTCGAGGAGAAGCAGGACCTGCTCTCGACGCTGGAGGTCCAGGCGCGCCTCGAGAAGCTGTCGGCCATCCTCAACCGGGAGATCGAACTCCTGGAGCTCGGCCACAAGATCCAGTCGCAGGTGCAGTCGGAGCTCAACAAGAACCAGAAGGAGTTCTACCTGCGCCAGCAGATGAAGGCGATCCAGAAGGAGCTTGGCGAGGGTGATGGGAAAACCGCCGAGATCGAGGAGCTGCGCCGGCGCATCGAGGAAGCCAACATGCCTCCCGAGGCGCGCAAGGCCGCCGATCACGAGCTCGAGCGTCTGCGGCTGATTCCTCCGGAGTCCGCCGAGCACACGGTCGTTCGCACCTACCTCGAGTGGCTGGTGTCCCTGCCCTGGGCGCTCTCGACCGAGGACAACCTCGACCTGCACCACGCCCGGCAGGTGCTCGACGAGGACCACTTCGACCTCGAACGCATCAAGGACCGTATCCTCGAGTATCTGGCGGTTCGGCGGCTTCGCCAGGATCCGAAGGGGCCGATCCTGTGCTTCGTCGGGCCGCCGGGCGTCGGGAAGACCTCGCTCGGCCGCTCGATCGCGCGCGCCATGGGTCGCAAGTTCGTGCGCATCTCGCTCGGCGGCATCCGGGACGAGGCCGAGATCCGCGGCCACCGTCGGACCTACATCGGCGCCCTGCCGGGGCGGATCATCCAGAACCTGCGCAACGCCGGCTCGAACAACCCGCTCTTCATGCTCGACGAGATCGACAAGCTCGGCATGGACTTCCGGGGCGACCCGGCTTCCGCGCTGCTCGAGGTGCTCGATCCCGAGCAGAACAACACCTTCATGGACCACTACCTGGACGTGCCCTTCGACCTCTCGAAGGTGATGTTCGTCACCACCGCGAACGTGCTCGACACGATCCCGCCTCCGCTCCGGGACCGGATGGAGGTCATCGAGCTCGCCGGCTACACGGACGAGGAGAAGCTCGAGATCGCGCGGCGGCATCTGATCCCGAAGCAGCTGCGCGAGAACGGGCTGACACCCGAGAACCTCCGCTTCGAGGACGACGCCCTGGCGCGCATCATCCGCGCCTATACGCGCGAGGCGGGCCTCCGGAACTTCGAGCGCGAGATCGGTCGCGTCTGCCGGAAGATCGCGCGCGCCATCACCGAGGGGCGGACGGAGCCCGTCGTCTGCACGGTGGCCAGGGTCCGCGAGTATCTCGGCCCGGAGCGCTTCTTCTCGGAGGTGGCGGAGCGGACCGAGGAGCCGGGCGTGGCGGTGGGGCTCGCGTGGACGCCGAATGGCGGCGACATCCTCTTCGTCGAGTCGACGCGCATGGCGGGCAAGAAGAGCCTGACCCTCACCGGCAGCCTGGGCGATGTCATGAAGGAGTCGGCCCAGGCGGCGCTCAGCTACATCCGCTCGCGTGCCGACCGGCTCGGCATCGCCCCCGACTTCTTCGAGAACTCCGACCTCCACGTCCACGTGCCGGCCGGTGCCATTCCCAAGGACGGGCCGTCGGCGGGCGTCACGATCGCCACCTCGCTCGCCTCGTTGCTGACCGGGCGCGCGGTCCGTCCGAACGTCGCCATGACCGGCGAGATCACGCTCCGCGGCAAGGTCCTGCCGGTCGGCGGCATCAAGGAGAAGGTCCTCGCCGCCAAGCGCGCGGGCATCGAGAGCGTGATCCTCCCGCGCCGGAACGAGAAGGACCTCGAGGACATCCCCGAGGACGTGCGTCGGTCGTTGCAATTCGCCTTCGTCGAGACGACGGACGAGGTCCTCGACGAGGCGCTCGAACCCCTCCGCGTCGAGCATCCGGTGCGGGCAACCGAGGGCGAGCGCGAGGAGCGCCCCGGAGTCGGCCGCGAGCAGCACATCGCGAGGGCCTGACCCTCCTGCCCGAGCTCCGGAAGGACCCGATCGCCGGTCGCTGGGTGGTCGTCGCCACCGAGCGGGTGCGGCGGCCGGGCGACTTCTCCGTCCCGCGCGCCCCGCGGCAGGACGTCTCCTGTCTATTCTGTGGCGGGCGCGAGGCCGAGACCCCGCCCGAGCTGCTCGCCTATCGGGACTCTCCGGCCGCGCCGCCGAACGCGCCGGGCTGGCGGGTCCGAGTCGTTCCCAACAAGTTCCCGGCGTTGCGCGTCGAAGGGGCGCTCGAGCGCCGCGGGCAGGGTCTCTACGACCTGATGACCGGGGTCGGTGCCGACGAGGTCCTGGTCGAATCCCCCGATCATCACGCCAAGCTCGCGGATCTCGCGCCGGCTGCGGTGGCAGACGTGGTGCGAGCCTTCCGGGACCGCCTGGTCGAGTTCAAGCGCGACCCACGCCTGCGGGCGGCGCTCCTCTTCAAGCGGCATGCCGCCGACGCCGCCGGGCGCCTCGGCCACCCCCACGCGCAGCTCCTCGCGACGCCGATCGTCCCGCGCGAGGTGTTCGAGGAGCTCGACCACGCACGCGCCTACTACGACTACCGCGAGCGGTGCCTCTTCTGCGATATCCTCCGCCAGGAGCTGGAGGAGCGCACGCGCCTCGTCGTCGAGAGCGAGCACGTGCTGGCGCTGGCGCCCTTCGCCGCGCGCTACCCGTTCGAGACCTGGCTCTTCCCGCGCCGGCACGCCGCCGGGTTCGAGCATGCCGGAGAGGCGGAGCAGCGCGATCTCGCCGGCGTCCTGCGCGCGGTGCTCCGTCGCCTGGACCGAGCGATCGGCAACCCGTCGTTCACGCTCGTCGTTCACAGCGCGCCGTTCCGGGAGGGGGAGAGCCCCTCGTACCACTGGCACGTCGAGATCACGCCGGTCCTGCCTCAGGCCGGTCCCGCCTGGAGCGGCGGCCTGCCCTTGAACGCCGTGCCCCCCGAGGACGCGGCGCGGTTCCTTCGCGATACGCCCGAGTGATGCGCGTCGTGATGCTCGCGCCGGAGGCGCACCCGTATGCGAAGACGGGCGGGCTCGGCGACGTGCTCGCGGCGCTGCCAAGGGCGCTCTCCGTAGCCGGCGTCGACGTGACGCTCTGCCTGCCCGGCTACCGCAGCGCGCTCCGCCGGCTCGGCTCGATCGAGCCCACCCTCCGCCTCCATGCTCCCGTCGCGAGCCGCATGGAACCGGCCGAGATCGTGCCGGTGCCGGGTGCCAGCGTGCCGACGGTGGTCGTCCGGGCGGACCGCTACTTCGACCGCGACGCGCTGTACGGCCCGCCGGGAGGCGAGTACCCGGACAACGCGGAGCGGTTCGCGTTCTTCTGCCGCGCGACCCTGGAGTGGCTCCGGCGGCTGGATCCGCCGCCCGAGGTCCTGCACGTGCACGACTGGCAGACCGCCCTGGCGCCTGCCTTCCTGCGCGGCACGGCTTCGCTCTACCCCGAGCTCTCCGCGATGCGCACCCTGGTCACGGTGCACAACCTCGCCTATCAGGGGCGCTTCCCGCGCGACGTCTGGCCGCTCCTGAACCTCGACACGCGCTACTTCGCGCCGGACTGGCTCGAGTTCTACGGTCAGGTCGACTACCTGAAGGCGGGACTCGTCTTCGGCGACGGGCTCACCACCGTGAGCCCCCGCTATGCCGCCGAGGTCCAGACACCCGACTTCGGCGAGGGGCTCGACGGC
>Ga0070699_100003456_pt1 | contig 13963 bp, 13 predicted proteins | sample KBSK1503metaG_FD_65473 | JGI IMG/M metagenome (GOLD analysis project Ga0070699, IMG submission 65473) | Corn, switchgrass and miscanthus rhizosphere microbial communities from Kellogg Biological Station, Michigan, USA - KBS K1-50-3 metaG | ecosystem: Host-associated > Plants > Roots >...
CCCCGCGCGCATAACTGCCTATAGCAACGATCCGGAAAAGACGGCGCGGGGCTGGCTGGAGGCGGGCGCGCGTTGGTTGCATGTAGTGAATTTGGACGGCGCGTTCGGCGAAAGTGACGATGTGAATCGTGAGGCTTTGAAGTCAATTTTGAATGTAGCGAAGTCGTTCAGCGCGCAAGTGCAATTTGGCGGTGGGATGCGCTCACTAGATGCGATTGAAGCAGCGCTGTCTTTGGGTGTAAACCGTGTGGTGTTGGGTACGATTGCGATTGAAAATCCCGATGTGGTTGCAGAGGCGTTGAAGCGATTCGGCGCGGAGCGAATCGCGGTTGGGATTGATGCACGCGATGGACTCGTCCGTGTACGCGGTTGGAAGGAGAATAGCGGAGTCTCTGCAATTGACCTTGCACTTCAAATGAAGATATTAGGATTGCGTACTGTCATTTTTACCGATGTGAGCCGGGATGGTTTGGGAAGTGGGTTGAATATAGCATCCACGCGTGAATTGGCAGAGCAAACTGGACTCGGTGTTATCGCTTCGGGTGGTGTGCATATGATTGAGGATGTTGTAGCCACGAGGGATGCTGGGCTTGCAGGTTGTATTATTGGGCGTGCTTTGTATGAGGGGACAGTTGATTTGAATAAGGCGTTACAGGTTTGAAGGTTGAAAAGTTGGAAGGTTTGTGTTCTTAACTTGCGAACTTTCCAACTGTTTGGAGGACTATGTTAGCAAAACGAATTATCCCCTGCCTGGATATCAAAGATGGACGCGTGGTAAAGGGTGTCAATTTTGTGAACTTACGCGATGCTGGTGACCCAGTTGAACAGGCGCGACTTTACGATGAACAAGGCGCGGATGAACTGGTCTTCCTCGATATTTCCGCCACACATGAAGGGCGGAAAACTACATTGGAATTGGTCAGCCGCGTGGCAGAGACCGTGTTCATGCCATTGACGGTGGGAGGTGGGATTAGAGAAGTGGACGATGTGCGGAATCTTTTGCTGGCTGGCGCGGACAAGGTCAGCATCAATTCGGCAGCGGTGAAGCGACCAGAGTTGTTATCGGAGGGTGCAGCACGGTTTGGGGCGCAGTGCATTGTTCTGGCGATCGATGCGCGCAGGAAGGATTCGAGTTGGGAAGTATATGTGAGCGGCGGACGCACACCGACGGGCATCGACGCGGTTGAATGGGCGGTGCGCGGCGTGGAATTGGGAGCTGGTGAAATTTTATTGACGAGCATGGATGCTGATGGCACGCTCGCAGGCTATGATCTTGAACTGACGAGTATTATCTCGAACATAGTCTCTGTGCCAGTTATTGCTTCGGGTGGGGCAGGGACTCCACTCCACTTTGCAGAAGTCCTTACCAAAGGCAATGCCGACGCCGCGCTCGCTGCGTCATTGTTTCATGATGGGAAGTTGAAGATTCCTGAGTTGAAGATGGAGTTGCAGAAGTTTGGAGTACTGGTGAGAATATAACCGTTGGAAAGTTTGAAGGTTGAAACGTTGGAGAAAATAGATGGAGAAATTCCAAGGTGAAATAAGGTTTGATGAAAAGGGGCTGATTCCTGCGATCATGCAGGATTCAGAGACAAACGAAGTGTTGATGCTGGCGTACATGAATACCGAGTCTCTGCGGTTAACACTGGAAAGTGGGGAGACCTGGTTCTGGTCACGCAGTCGCGGGGAGCTATGGCACAAGGGTGCGACTTCCGGAAATATCCAGCGCGTGGTCGAAATCCGTGTGGATTGTGATGAGGATACGTTGTTGATCCGAGTCCAACCGGAGGGTCCGGCGTGCCATACGGGGGAACGGACGTGTTTTTATAGAAACATCTAACCCGTCATTGCGAGGGTCATGACCCGAAGCAATCTCCGTGTCCAATAAGAGATTGCTTCGTCGTCGCTTCGCTCCTCCTCGCAATGACGGGAATATGAGGAAAAATGAGCATTCAATGGTTGTTTGATGTAATCGAAGACCGGAAGAAGAATCCTTCTGAGAAATCGTATACCGCGAGTCTCTTTGCTGAAGGATTGCCGAAAATTGCGCAAAAGGTTGGCGAGGAGGGGACGGAGGTTGTCGTCGCGGCGCTGGCGCAGGAGGATCAGCAGCTCATCGAGGAGGTGGCAGATTTGACATTCCACACTCTCGTGTTGCTATCGGCGCGTGGGCTCTCGCCTGCGGACGTGGTGGCAGAGCTGGAGAAGCGGCATCGGAAGTAGAAACAGGTTACGGGTGGGAGTGAAGCGGGCGGTTTGGTTGTATAATCCTGCCCATGCAGATGAACACCCAGTGAGGAAAATCCGATGTTCAATGATGTGCGTCCCTATATAACCAAAGATGAACCGTTCGGTCCGATTGATTCGGGGGATATCGATTCAAATGACTTGAAGGCGCTGTTGATGTTGTTTGAGAAGCACAATTGGATCTACAAAAATTTGCATAGTCGCCCGTCCATCATCATTGGGCGCAGGGGTTCGGGGAAAACGCATTATCTGCGCAGCGTGTTCTTTGATAGTCAATATGATTATTATGTCGAGATTCGTACGCCGCGTGTGTTGGGGCAGGTGGCGACCGCCATCCAAAAGATGACGTCTGAAGTTTTGTTTTCTGAGATGGTCTCGGAACTGTGGGATACGATCTTGTGGCTGGCAGTCCTTTTGGAGATTCGCAAACATTCGGTGTTGCAGCCCGACGACCTTAATGTGGTCAATGGCTATCTGGATAAGATGCGCGTGCGCGATATGGATACCGTGGACGATGTATTGCGCAACGTGGCGGTGATGCTCGAAGAGATCGTGAGCAAAAACGAGACCAGCACGTCTGATTTTTTGTGGGGCGCGGATAAGATCAATCTGGAGGATGCCAAGTCGGCGGTGTTACGCAGCTTGAAAATGGCCGGGAAAAAATTTGCCATCCTGATGGATTCGCTCGACGATTTTCAACTGGATGTCAACTCGGTGGGACGTGCGCTTCAGGGATTGCTCAAGATTGTGGGCTCTATGAATAAGCCGCGCGACATTGTGGATATCCGCTTCTGCCTTCCCTCGGAGCTGTATCAGCAATTCATCAAGCTTTCCTCCAACCCCAACAAGGACTTCCGCCGGGCCCTCAAATTACAGTGGACGGCCGGCGAACTTGTCATACTGGGTGCCCAACGTTTGATGTTCTATCTGGCGTTGCATCACCCAACTGTTCTGAAACGCATGTCGCCGCTGGACCTGACCAAGCGCTCGGACGCGTTGACACTTTTCAGGGCGGTGCTGCCTGAACGGATCAAGAATCAGGCTGGGTATCAGGAGGAGACGATCTCCTACATCCTGAGGCATACCCAGTTGCTGCCACGGCATTTTGTCATTTTGTTGAACTCGATCTTCAAGAGTCCGGGCGGCAATTCACGCCATTTCCCAGTGAGCGAGGAACGCATCGTCAGCGGCATCCGGCAGATGGAAGATTTCATGGTGCGCGAGATCTTCGTGGCGTTTGATCTGGTTTATCCCACCGCCGAAGAGACTTGCCGTCGCTGCCTTCCTGAACTGGGACATAAATTCACAATGAGCGACTTGCATCGGGTCTTCACACGTCATGGCAAGGCTGTTTTTGGCAATGATAATCTTTTTGATTTTCAACGCATGCTGCTGGAGATCGGCGCGCTTGGGCGAGTGATCCCCGGCAGTGAACGGGACCTATACATCAAGGGGAATTTCGAATACACAGTCTCCCATCCGTTATCCATCAGCCAGGACGACGAATTATGCGTCCACCCGCTATTCTCGGGTATCTTCAACAGCTCCAAAAAGGAACGGCCAGTCTATCCGTATGGCAGTGTTCTGGAGGATGAGGACTATCGGGACGGGAATGAGTGAAAATATAAGCGTGGACGGCATTGTTACTGCGGTCAGCCTCAACCCAGAGCATACATTCAGTAAACCGAATTACACGAAGATTCGCCTGCTCGCCGGTTTAGGCGTGGAAGGAGATACGCATCTGGGCGTGACGGTCCAGCATCGCTCGCGTGTCAAACGTGACCCGACTCAACCTAACCTACGGCAGGTGCATTTAATTCATTCTGAGTTGCACGATGAACTGAACGCTCAGGGGTTTAACATCTCTGCCGGGCAGATGGGGGAGAACGTCACTACCCGCGGCGTGGATCTGCTCGGTCTGCCCACCGGTACGCGCCTGCATTTGGGGAAAGAGGCGGTTGTCGAAATCACAGGTCTGCGCAACCCGTGCTATCAGTTGGATGATTTTCAGCAGGGCCTGCTCAAAGCCTGCCTTGACCATAATGAAAAGGGCAACCTCATCCGCAAAGCAGGGGTAATGGGAATTGTGCTAGTCGGTGGTGAGGTGTTCCCAAATGACGCGATTCGAATTGAATACCCATCTGAGCCATATCAAAGGCTTCAGCCTGTATAAGTGATTTGTTTTAGACCTGACAGGTTGTGACTCATGTCCATATCAGCAAATTGATGAGGCATATCACAATGAAACCTGTCAGGTCTTTCGCCCAAATCCGTTTGGGAGGTGATCGCGGCTTGTAGCTGATTTCGTTGTATACTGCCTGAATTATAGAAACACAACGTTCTCCTTTTAGCATAAACAAAGTCGAGTTATTAGTAGCAATTGGTACTGCTATTGTTACTTGGTTTGGTCTTCGCGCACTTCTCAGGAGTTTTGTTCCTGTTGGCTATGATTTCATTCTTCGTTTGCCTTTAAGTGATTTTGTAGTAAATGGACGTGAAGAAATATTTAGAACTTGGATTCTGCCGATTTCGGTAATCTTAGCTATATCATCCATATTCTTTGTTCGAGGTGTTACAAATTCAAACATCCGATATTTCTCCCGTCTGAGTCACTTTGCTTTAGCTTGGCCTCTCATACTTTTTCCTTCGATCACTTATCTTTATTTCTTTGGTCTGTTGTGTGTTCCTATTGGTCTTATACTTTCTTTTCTTCCAATGGTTGAATCTGTTAAATCACGAAACTGGTTGGCAAGTTTATTTGCAGTTGTTTGGAATATAGCTTGTGTGATAATTGCTGGTTATTATTTTAGACATATAGATTATATATTTGGTAATTAGATAGTATTTCCCTCTTGACATCTCATCACCTCCGTCATAGAATACCAACCAACATAATAAAAACGCTGACGAGGACGAGTACACTTCAAAGCGATTTCCAGAGAGCCAAGCAGAACACGGTGAAAGCAAGGCAAAAGCGCAGAAGTCGAATGGACCTCCGAGTTGAATGGGCGAACACGCGCAAGCGAAATAAGTAACCCAATTCGGCAGCTCCCGTTATAGAGCAAGGGTATAACCGCTGAAAGGCGACGTACCTGAAAGAGTGACGCTGGCTTCCTTTCCCTGTTGCATCACACAGGGAAATTTTTGTTAAAGCGATAGGCGTTAACTTGGGTGGCACCACGAGACTCCCCTCTCGTCCCATTGGACGGAGGGGCTTTTAATTTAATCGTGAAAGAAATAATCGCGAAGAGCGCTAAGAACGCCAAGAAGAACAAAAGATTTTTCTTTGCGAACTTCGCGGGCTTAGCGGTTCAAAAAGGAGTGCTCATGTTATTAGAAGCAACAGCCAACACCCAAACCATTATCCGTGAGATTTCTGCGGACCTCGAGACGCCCATCAGCGTGTATATGAAACTGCGCGGCGAGGGCGCGTCGTTCCTGCTCGAGTCTGTCGAAGGCGGGGAGCGGATTGCGCGCTATTCATTTATCGGTATCAAGCCCAAGGCGCAATATATTATCCGAGCGAACGAAATTGAAATCGTTGAATCCGATTCAACGCGTGTTGTGATGCTCGATGAGAACGTTGACCCAACATATTTCCTGCAACAGGAAATGAGTCGCTTCAACTTCAAATCGCAACCTGGTGTGCCACGCTTCATCGGTGGGTTGGTGGGCTATCTCGGGTACGAGTCAGTTCGGTTTTTTGAACCAACTCTAAAGTCGAAGATGACGCGCAGCGCCAATGTCCCCGATGGCATCTTTCTCCTCGCCGATACCATCATCGCCTTTGATCATGCGCGGCGCAGTCTGTCCTTGATTGAGAACGTGCTCGATGGCGATGTCGAATCCGCAAATCGCAAACTCGATGAGATCGAGGCGCGCATCCATCAGCCTTTGCCGCCCGTCGAGAAACGTGATGTGCAACCATCCAGGACGCGCTCGAACATGACGCAGGGAAATTATGAGGACATGGTGCGTGACGCCAAAGAGCACATTGTGGCGGGCGACATTTTTCAGGTGGTGCTTTCGCAGCGCTTCAGCCGTGAAACGAATGTCGAGCCGTTCGATGTCTATCGCGCCGTGCGCCGCCTCAACCCGTCGCCATACATGTTCTTTTTTGATTTTGGGATGGTGGATGATGAGCCACTCTTTATTGTTGGATCGTCGCCTGAGATGTTTGTGCGTTTGGAGGGACGAACCGCATCTATCCGACCGATTGCTGGGACGCGCCCACGAGGCGCCGATGCCGCCGCTGACGCCGCGCTCGCCGAAGAACTACTCGCCGACCCCAAGGAACGCGCCGAGCATGTGATGTTGGTGGATTTGAGCCGTAACGATTTTGGTCGCGTGTGTGAATATGGCACGGTGAAAGTTTCAGATTTCTTCACGATTGAAAAGTATTCGCATGTGATGCACATCGTCTCGCACGTGGAAGGCAAACTGCGCCCGGAATTCACTGCATTTGATTTGGTGCGTGCCGCCTTCCCACACGGAACTGTCAGCGGTGCGCCGAAAGTCCGTGCGCTGGAGATCATCTCCGAACTCGAATCTGATGCCCGCGGCGCGTACGCAGGTGCTGTTGGCTACTTCGGCTTTGACGGCAACATGGACACCTGTCTCGCCCTTCGCACGATGATCGCACGCGGTAACACGTTCAGTGTGCAAGCAGGCGCAGGTATCGTCGCGGATTCAAACCCGACAACAGAGTTTCAAGAGACGGTAAATAAAGCCTCGGCGATGTTGAAAGCAATTGAAATGGCAGAAACGAATCAATAACACTCGGTGGTCGAGTAGGGTCGAGCGATAGCGAGATCCGTATCGAGACTACTAGTAAGCAGAATAAATCTTGTTACAAGAAATATCCTTGAAACTTTTGGTCTCGATACGGCGGACGAACACCGCCTACTCGACCAACGGAGTTTGAAAGAAATAATAAAGAAAGGAATCACAAATGACCAACTCAAAGCCCCGCCTCCTCACCGGTGACCGCCCAACAGGACGACTGCATCTCGGTCACTACGTCGGCTCACTGGAAAATCGTGTGCGCCTGCAACATCAATACGAATCCTTCTTCATCATTGCGGACTTGCACACCCTCACGACCAAACCCGAGCCCGAATACATCAAAGAGATTCCAACCTACATCAAAGAAACAATATTGGATTATCTCGCCGTCGGCATTGACCCTGATGTCAGTACTATCTTTGTCCAATCGGCGATACCTGAAACCTATCAGTTGAATCTGCTCTTTGAAATGTTGGTCACGGTGCCGAGACTCGAACGGATGCCTACCCTCAAAGACATGGCGCGCGACGCCAACATTGACTCGATGCCTTTCGGTCTACTTGGTTATCCAGTTTTGCAAGCCGTGGACATTTTGCTCCCCCGTGCGCAAGTTGTCCCTGTGGGACGCGACAACCAATCGCATGTTGAACTTGCCCGTGAAATGGCGCGGCGCTTCAACAACCTCTATGGCGAAGTTTTCCCTGAACCAGACTCTATTATAGGAGATGTGCCTCTTCTCGTTGGCACTGACGGACAAAGCAAGATGAGCAAATCCGTTGGCAATGCGATTTATCTCTCTGATGACGTTGAGACTGTCAAACAAAAAGTGATGAACATGTACACCGACCCGAAACGCCTTCGCGCTACAGATCCTGGGACAGTGGAAGGCAATCCAGTGTTCATCTATCACGACGCGTTCAATCCCTCCAAAGCCGAAGTGGATGACCTCAAGGAACGCTATCGCGTCGGCAAAGTCGGTGATGTGGAAGTCAAACAGAAACTCGCGGTCGCCATCAACAACTTCCTTGAACCGATCCGTGAGAAACGTGCGTATTTCCTGTCACATCCTATGATTCCCAACGACGTCCTTGCCAGCGGAATCCGCCGCATGCAAGCCGAAGCCAAAGCGACCATGGAACTCGTCCGCGAGAAGACAGGTTTGTCCTATTCGCTTGATTTGTTCGTCGACCAGGTGGATATCTTCGGTGAATACGATGGATAGTGAAAACCTAACCACGGAGTCACTGAGTCACGGAGATTCTTTAAAAGGTTTTCCACCTGCCCCGAACGCAGGTGCGGGGTCAGTGTCTCCGTGTCTCAGTTGTTAAGAAAGGTTCATAACCATGCTTGTACTTATTGATAACTACGACTCTTTCACCTATAACCTCGTCCAATACTTCGGCGAACTCGGCGCGGAGATCAAAGTCTTCCGCAATGACCAGGTGACGATGAATCAACTCATCGCCCTCAACCCGTCTCACCTTGTCATCTCTCCTGGACCAGGCGAACCCATCAAAGATGATGGTATTTCGTCCGATGCCATCAAATATTTCGATGGCAAGATTCCTGTGCTCGGTGTCTGCCTCGGGCATCAAGCGTTGGGTGCCGTCTTCGGCGGCAAAGTGGACCGTGCTCAACGGCTCATGCATGGTAAGACCTCCAAAGTGACCCACACCGGGCAAGGCATTTTCAAAGGTGTTCCCTCTCCGTTTGAGGCCATGCGCTATCACTCGCTGGTGGTCTATGACCCTATCCCTGCCGAACTCGAAGTCACTGCCATTACGCCCGAAGAAGAAATCATGGGACTCAAACATCGCGAGCACCAGACCTACGGTGTGCAATTCCATCCGGAGTCCATTCTCACCGAACACGGCAAACAAATTCTCAAAAACTTTTTAGATTTGAATCCCGCTCCAGTTAAAGGAGAACAATCCATGCTCAAACCCTTTATTGCCAAGACCATCAATCGCACCGACCTCACCGACACCGAAGCCGAAGAAGCGATGAACATCATCATGACAGGTCAAGCCACACAGGCGCAAATTGGCGCGTATCTCGTTGCGCTCCGCATGAAAGGTGAGACCATTCCCGAGATCACGGGCTCCGTCCGTGCCATGCGCGCGAATGCCGTGAAGGTCAAACTCAACACCACCGAACCCGTGTATGACATCGTCGGCACAGGCGGCGACGGCGCTCACACCTTCAACATCTCTACTGCCGCGGCATTCGTCCTCGCGGGCACAGGGCGCAAAGTTGCCAAGCACGGCAACCGCGCCGCCTCATCCCATTGTGGTTCTGCGGATGTCCTCTCGGCTCTCGGTGTCAGCCTTGAACTCACGCCCGAACAGATTGCCCAAGCCATCGAGCAAATTGGCATTGGCTTTATGTTCGCCGCCAAATTTCATCCTGCCATGAAACATGCTATCGGTCCACGCAAGGAAATCGGTCAGCGCACCATCTTCAACATCCTCGGTCCGCTTACCAACCCTGCGGGCGCCAACATCCAACTCACGGGCGTTTTTTCTCCCGCCCTCACCGAGCCCATGGCGCAAGTCCTCAACGAACTCGGTTCCAGAGCTGCGCTCGTCATTCACGGCGCGAACGGTCTCGACGAACTCAACACCACGGGCATCAATCGTGTGAGTCATCTGAAGAACAACACCGTCGAAACTTACGACCTTAATCCCGCCGACCTTGGTCTCGCGCAATCTACTGTGCAAGATTTACGCGGCGGCACTCCCGATGAAGCAGCCGTCATGATGCGCGACCTCCTCAGCAACAAACTCAACGGCGCGCGTCGCGATGCAATTCTGCTCAACACTGCAGGCGCCCTCGCCGCCGAAACAGGTGATTTCAAATCCGCCCTCGAAGAAGCCAGGGAAGCCCTTGACGGTGGCAAAGCTCTCGCCAGACTCAATGCGCTGGTGGAATATTCAAAGAGTTTCCCAACCCTTCAATGAACATTCTCGAAAAAATCATCGAACACAAGAAGATAGAGATTGCGGCACTCGACGCTCAAGCCTTACGCCACGCCGCAGACTCTGCTCCTGCGCCTCGTGATTTTCTTTCCGCAATCAAGCGCCGCCACTTCGGGACTCACCCGAGCCTGATCGCTGAACTCAAGCGCGCCTCTCCCTCCAAAGGGATTCTCGCCCCGCACCTTGACCTCTTCCAGGTGGCAGATATCTACACTCAAAACGGCGCGTCTGCCATATCCGTGTTGACCGATGAAAAATTCTTTATGGGAGGTCTTGAAACGTTACGTGAATTGCGTTTCACTCATAAATCTGAATTGCCCTTGCTCAGAAAAGACTTCATCATAGACGAAGTCCAACTCTACGAAGCCAGAGCCAACGGTGCCGACGCCATCCTCCTTATCGCCGCCGCACTGACGGAGGATGCCCTCTTCTCTGATTTACATGCCTGCGCACTGAGCTTGGGTTTGACCGCATTGGTTGAAGTCCACAACGCAGCAGAGACTGAACGAGCATTGAAATTGAAAGATGTGAAATTGATCGGAATCAACAACCGCAACCTTGCCACATTCGACGTATCCCTTGAAACAACAGAACGCATCCGCCCAATGATTCCTTCCGAAATTGCCGTTGTTGCTGAGTCTGGTATTTTCACTTCAAAGAATGTTGAACGATTGGCGAATGCAAATGTAAATGCAATCCTTGTCGGTGAAGCATTAGTCACATCGGAAGATATATCCGCCAAAGTGCGAGAACTGTCTGGAATGACCGAACCTAATCCCCAAGGGATGAAACGATTGTAATAATGGCATCTCCTAAATGCTAAATCCCGAAGGGATGACAAGGTTATGTCACTCCTTCGGAGTTTCAAAATCTTTATCGACGAGTTCTAGAGTCAGGTCACCCCTTCGGGGTTGAAGAAAGATTATGACGAAAATCAAAATCTGCGGAATCAAAACTCTCAATGATGCCCTTGATGCCATCGAAGCAGGCACAGATTATTTGGGTTTCAATTTTTATCCCAAGAGCATACGGTTTATTGAGAAGGATGATTGTGCAGACATAACATCCATTTTGAAGAAGGAACACCCGCACATCAAACTGGTTGGTGTGTTTGTAAATTCTTCAGCGGAAGATGTGAAGAATATTCTTGGAATCTGTTCGTTGGATTTGGCTCAATTGCATGGCGATGAAACGCCTGAAATGTTTAGTGCGCTTGATGCCAAAGCTTTCAAAGCGTTTCGTGGAAATCCAGAAAATATTGATGGTTTTGAAAGGGAAGATGCACCTGCACTTTTGGTGGATGCATCTGTGAAGGGTGTGTATGGTGGAAGTGGAGTCACAGCCGATTGGTTAGGCGCGGCGGAGTTGGCGAAGAAATATCCGTTGTTGCTGGCAGGTGGGTTGACTCCAGAAAACGTTGCGGAGGCTGTGCGGCAGGTCAAGCCGTGGGGTGTGGATGTGGCTTCGGGTGTGGAATCAGCTCCGGGTGAGAAAGATGTGGCGAAGATGAAGGAGTTTGTACAGGCAATCCGTTGAGAAAATAGTTGGTCGTTTTCTGTCGAGTTAATTAAACACGTCCGCCTCTTTTCCATCCGATGTCAATGTTTAGGAGATGCAATGACCAGAAAACTTATTGGTTCAGGTTCTACTTTCGAAGAACAAATCGGCTATTCGCGTGCTGTAGTTGTTGACGGATGGGTGTTCGTTTCTGGCACAACAGGCTACAACTATTCGACCATGTCCATTTCAGATAACATGTTAGAACAAACAGAACAGTGTCTGAAAAACATAGAAGACGCGTTGCAGAAAGCCGGAGCATGCCTAAAAGATGTTGTGCGCGTGACGTATGTCGTGCCCAACAGGGATGACTTTGAACAATGCTGGCCGGTGTTACGCAAACACTTTGGAGAGACTCGCCCAGCCGCCATGATGATATCCGCTGGTCTGTTGGACCCGCATATGAAGATCGAAATCGAAGTTACTGCTCGAAAGCAAATATAGATTCGCTTTCTATTATCGAGGAATTATGACAACAACTTTATTACCACATAAGTTCGGTCCTTACGGTGGACAATTTGTTCCTGAAACTTTGATGCCCGCGTTGATCGAGTTGGAAGAGGCGTTCGTATCGGCGAGAGCGGATGTTGAATTTCAAAACGAGTTCAACAAATTGATGGCGTCGTTTGTGGGGCGACCGACACCGTTGACGTACGCGAAACGACTCTCGGAAAAATTGGGCGGCGCGCAAATCTATTTGAAGCGTGAAGATCTGGCGCACACGGGCGCGCACAAGATCAACAACGCGTTGGGGCAGGCGTTGCTCGTCAAGCGGATGGGGAAGGGGCGGATCGTGGCGGAGACGGGCGCGGGGCAACATGGAGTCGCGTCGGCAACTGTCGCGGCGTTGTTGGGACTCGAATGCGTGGTGTACATGGGCGTGGTGGATATTGCGCGGCAGGAGCCGAATGTGTTCCGCATGAAGTTGCTCGGTGCGGAGGTGCGACCTGTGACGTCGGGCACGCAGACGTTGAAGGATGCCATCAACGAAGCGATCCGCGATTGGGTGACGAATGTGCGCGATACGCATTATTTGCTTGGCTCAGCGCTGGGACCGCATCCCTATCCGACGATAGTGCGTGAATTCCAGTCGGTGATTGGGACCGAGGCGCGTGAACAAATGATCATGGAAGTGGGGCGTTTGCCTGATACCGTTATTGCTTGCGTCGGCGGTGGATCGAATGCGATTGGCGTCTTTAGCGGATTTGTCGAAGACGATGGCGTGGAGTTGATCGGCGTCGAAGCGGGTGGAAGTGGAATTGAAACGGGTAAACACGCGGCGAGATTTGGTGACCCGTCTAGGGGACGAGTCGGTGTGATTCATGGAACGAGAACTTATGTCTTGCAGGATGAAGATGGTCAGATTGCGGAGACTCATTCGGTCTCGGCGGGATTGGATTACGCCGCAGTCGGTCCTGAACATGCATTGATGAGAGATACCGAACGTGCCTTTTATACTTCTGCCACGGATGAAGAAGCATTGAGCGCGTTCCAGACGTTGTGCCATACCGAAGGAATCATCCCCGCGTTGGAGTCATCTCATGCGGTGGCGGAAGTTATCAAGAGGGCACCGACGATGAGGAAGGATCAGGTGATTTTGGTGAATTTGTCGGGAAGAGGGGATAAGGATTTGAATACAGTGATAAAAGAGCTAGGATAATGTGAAGATCGTGTATAAAAACTTTGCGCCTATCCGAAAAAATAATGAAAAATGGCGACTAACATCAAAACGCTTTAGCAATACCCATTAATGCCCCGACGGGTCCTGCAATACGACTTGACCATAATATTGTGCTATCAGCAGGAAATATTGAATCTGTGCGCCCTAACCAATTCTCGAAATTTTTTTGCTGTACAGCATTCCATTCGCTATACTCCTTTGCACTAAGCGTCCAGGCGTAATATGCGTAACTTGTCCCAAGGATAGAAACGCAGATGCCCAAGCCGAGTATATAAATGTAGTCAAATATAGGAGGATCGCTCAAGCCTCCCCAGGCATCCGGTAGATAAGTTTTAGTAATTATTAGAAGAACAAATAAGATGAAGTAGGTATAGCCCGCAATTGCCATTAATTTATTTCGAGTGTATTTTGTTGAAATCATATTTGTGAGTATAGACGACATTTTATGCAAATTCAACAGGAATTATTATGAACCGAATCGAAAATGCCTTCAAAAACAAACCGATCTTCATGCCCTACTTCCCGTTGGGCTACCCTGACTTGGACACATCCATTGACGTGATTGAAGCGCTTGCTAAAAACGGCGCGGACTTGATCGAAGTGGGCTTGTCCTTCTCCGACCCGCTGGCAGATGGACCTGTAATCCAAAAAGCGACACAGGTCGCGCTGGAGAAGGGGATCACGATCAAAAAGTCGCTCGCGGCTGTTGCGGAAT
>Ga0070699_100003458_pt1 | contig 13962 bp, 18 predicted proteins | sample KBSK1503metaG_FD_65473 | JGI IMG/M metagenome (GOLD analysis project Ga0070699, IMG submission 65473) | Corn, switchgrass and miscanthus rhizosphere microbial communities from Kellogg Biological Station, Michigan, USA - KBS K1-50-3 metaG | ecosystem: Host-associated > Plants > Roots >...
ATTATGATAGAGGGCGTCGCTGTTCCCAATGCATTCGAGCGCCAGCCGGGCCATGGATGGAACCAGCTCGGTCAGGTGCGCCGGCGAGGATTCGAACCTGCGATTCATCTCTGAGGCAAGGAAAGAGCCCACTGCCTCCGCTGTCAGTTCGGGAACCGTAATCATAGATTGCTCCCGTTTGGCAGTTCACCTAGGTCTAAAAACACCAATGGACTGGTGCGCCCGCTCGGAGACGTAACGAAGCCTGAGAATCCCAGGTTTTACTGCACGTACAGCCTTACTCGCGAGGGGCCGCAGATGCCTGTGACGTATGTCACAGGTTGAAAAAAATTTGTCCGAATCTGGAAGGGGGTAACCCGGCGACTTGATCTACTTACAAACGGGCTGACCATTCACGACCGCCATGGCCTTCCCTGGCGGGCACCCCTTTGGTTGCGGTGGAGCAACCTTGGGCCCCGGCGGTGGTGCCGGGTGTGCAGCGGCGGCGGCGGCCGGCGCAATGGGCTTCGCGGGCGGTGGCGTCACCGGACTTGCGGCGGGTATGTGCGGTGACGGCGTTGCCGGCTTGGCAACGCCTGCCGGAGGCGGCGAGGGCGAGGCGATAATCGGTTTGGTCGGCGTCGGCAGCGCTGACGGCGTCGGCGGTTTCCCAGCGGGCACTTGCGGTGCCGGTGTTGCGGGCTTGTTTCCGGGCAAATGCGTGCCTGGCGTGATCGCCGCTGAAGGCGTTGTCGGTGCAAAGGGTTTTGCAGCCGGCGTTCGTGATGGCGGCGTTGCGGGCTTGGCGCTGCCTCCAGGCGCCGGTGATGGCGACGTTGACGAAGCCGGCGCAATCGCGGCCGAGGGCGTCGTGGGCGTTGCAGCCGGCGCCTGCGAGGGGGACGTTGCGGGCTTGGCACTAACTGCGGGTGCGGGAGACGGACTCGCTGGCGTTCTCGCGACTGACGGCGATGATGGTGTCGCTGGTTTTGCTGCGGGCCCTTGCGATGGCGCCGTTGCGGGCTTGGCATTCCCAGGCGCCAGTGACGGCGTGCCCGGTGCGATCGCGGCCGAAGGCGTTGTCGGTTTTGTCGGTGTGCCGGTCGCCGACGGCAGAGGCGGCTGCCCTTTCATCCCAGGCAACGGCTGGCCCCGTTGAGGCGGCGGTTGTGTTGCCGCCGACGCGGGCGCGTTCGGCTGCGCTCCTGCCTGCGGGGTCTGGGGCTGTAGCGTGGCGGCCTTCTGCGCGACCGAAGGCGGCAGCGACGGCGCTGCTTGTGACGGCGCCGCCTGCGGCGACATTGCGGCAGGCTGAGCCGCAGGCGCCATGGCTGCCGCAGACGGCATCGTCTGCGCCTGGCCGCTCGGATTCGTAATCGTCACGGTATTCGTGACGTTGTTGACGACGACCGTGTTGTGAACGTTGTTGTAGATCAGGTTATTCGGCGGCGGCGCTACGTAAGCAGGCGGACGGACCCAGACGGGAACCGGCCTGTAGACCGGCATCGGCAGCACGAAAAGTCCCACCGGTGGCGGTGGCGGTGCCTGCAAGCGGCGGACCCGACCGAGCAAATGGATTTGCCCGTGCGAGGTCGAGGACCACGATGCCGGCTTTGAGTTTGAGCGCAGCAAGTGGTCGCGTGTAATCGGAAATTCTCAGCGCCTCGGCGGTGACATCGGAATCTCTAGCAATTTTTGCATCGATCGGAACGATATAATTCTCGCCTTCGAGCTGCAGCCCGTAACCGCTGACGTAGATGAACGCGACCGTGTCCGGCCCCGAATTTGTGGCTTTCTCCAAAAAGTCGCGGAAAGCGCGGCGCAGCGAGTCTTGGTCAAGATCGCGAGCACCAGCAACATCAAAGCCAGCTGCCTGGAGAGTTTGCCGAGGAAGACCGGCCTGTAGTCCAACAGCAACAGCAAATCCAGCCCAAAGAAAAACAGTAGGCCGTAGAACATTGAGCCCGCCGAGGCCGTTGTCGCTTGTCACAACGGTGTCAATGAGGCAGAGCCGCATCGAACGAACCATGCGTGTCGTTCACTTTTCTTTAATTCGGGGGACTTGAACGACCGTTGGTCGAGCGAAGCTGGTTCTGTGTCGGGTGACAGTCGATAACGATCTCAAGCGCTCGCGGAGGAGGAAAAGATTAGGACCTGACAAAAACCTTGCATTCGCCGGGCAAGACCAATCATCGCGTACTGCCGAGTGTCCACTGCCAAGCAAGGGCGTTCTGGCCTTGGCCTTGAGGCACAGCGCGAGGCGCTTGCGCGTTTTGCGGCTGCAGAAGGCTTCGAGGTCGTCCGTGAGTTCGTGGAAATCGAGACAGGCAAAGGCGCTGATGCCCTCGACCGGCGCCCACAGCTCGCCGCTGCACTCGCAGAAGCGCGCCGCCGTCGCTGCGCTGTCGGCGTGGCGAAACTCGACCGCCTGAGCCGCGACGTTCACTTCATCTCGGGCCTCATGGCACACCGCGTGCCGTTTCTGGTCGCAGAGCTTGGGTCGGACGTGGATCCATTCATTCTACATCTGTTCGCGGCGCTGGCAGAGAAAGAGCGCGCGATGATTGCCGCGCGAACGCGAGATGCCCTTTCACGTGCGAAGGCACGCGGCGTGAAGCTCGGAGGACCTAAGCTTGCCCAAGCGCGCAAAGCCGCCGTCAAGACCATCAAGACGAACGCGGATCGTCACGCGGCCAACGTGCTCCCGATTATCCGGGAGATTCAGCGCGCGGGCGCTAGGTCACTGCGCGCCATCGCAGAAGCCCTGAATGCCCGTGGCGTGCTCACAGCGCGCGGTGGACGCTGGCAAGGTATGACAGTAAGTAATGTGCTAGCGCGGGCGTAACCGTGGCGTGCGCTTCGCCGCGCGTCGGGCTTACGCTTGAATCCATGTCGAACACGATACCTCGCGGGGGGCGGCGGCCGTGCACGAGCTCGATCCACTGGCCAGACAAGTCGGCAAGAGCAGAGAGGTTCGCAGGTGCCCGCGAGCCACTGAGTTTCGAAGCGGCCCATCTGGCTCGGCGATGCTGCGTTACCGTGAGCCGCTGTCCCGCCGACAATCCAGCGTATCGCCGGATCGTGGCGCAGGCGCTCGGCGTCGTTCACGTCCTCATATCCAGCAAGGCGGCCGAACACCGACTGCCGCAGCAAACCGACCAGCGCATGGCGGCCGTTCCTGCCGGTTCGCGCATCAGCGAGTGTCTGGCTCGCCATCTCGGTCAAGCCGAGTGCATCGTCGAGTTCGCGGTATGCCAACAATCCCGCGTCGGACGTGACCACGGACCCACAAAACTGGAGCATCAGGCGGCGGTTGAAATCGAGCCGAACAACATCCGATTCCGATTCACCCGTCGGATGTGCCATGAGTTCCCTCGATCCGATGATATAAGGCACTGACACCTATATCTGAATCGGCGCGAGAGCTGCTCAACACAGTGCGTCATCGGGGGAATGCGGGTTAAATCAGCATTCTTTTGCGAGAGGGTCAGTCTGAGCGATTGCCAACCACGCGGCAGATGGCAGGATTTATTGCTTTTTGAGATGCATGGCGCGGGCAAGATTCGATTTCGAGGACCATTTAACTGTGCTGGCTATTCGATTGAGATTGAAAGGACCAACGCGGCAATGATAGAACACTGGCGCTGGCAGTAATGAGACTTAGCATCGCAGGCCAGACACTAAGAGGAAAAGATGGTCGACCGAGTATTTGCCGGTGCGCTGAGCTTGCTAAGCGTCCTCGTGGCCGTATTTACATTCGCATTTATCCAACTTCAGGCGCAAACAGGCAGACCCGAAGCCGCGCCCTATGAGGTGATTGTATGGCTGAGTGGTGTGTTGACAATGTTAACTGGCATATGTTCGATTTGGTCCCACATTGCGCTTTTCACTAAGCAATACTGGCCACTTCATGTCTTGTTTACAGTGGTGCTATTTTTGACAACAGCTTTGCCTGTGATCTTTGCGTTAGCCAATCGCTAGGGAGATGTTGGCTATGCAGGCGGAAGACCTAAGTTGGATGCTATCAGGCGACCAACGGGTAGACCTAGAAAACATTCTGTCTAACGATAGAGGAATTGCTGATATCTATGCCTGCAGAGTCTCCGATTACAGAGCATGGGATAAAGCGGCAGCGGACTTGGTGATCAAAGACAAAGCGGGTAAGCCCATACAGGGATTTGATCCGCCACACCGTCTAGCATGGCTTACGGACACGGTTGCAAGAGCCGATGCCGAATTGCGCACTTATATGACGCTTCAGGCTACGCGTAACAAGTACGGAGACTTCATGTCACATGAGCGAATCTGCAACCTAATTGCGCGCAATATAATGGCAGGCGAACCTGTCAAATTGCCGCCTAACAAGGGACGGTGTCATGTATAACACACGCCGGACTGTATTGGGCTTGATGATTGCCGTTCCTGCAGTTGCCGCAGTAACGTCGAACGCAAGAGGCCAACAAGCGGGTTACCAAGTCATCACCGAGAAAAATCTCGCAAATGCGGCTGATCAGCTTGTGGCCGAGGTGACAAAGACTGGGGCAACATCGGGTCACAGTATTGGTGAGACCGAAGTAAAGGCGCTTCGGGCAAATACGCTTGAAGTCTTAAAATCCTCGCTGACTAAGCGTAATGTCTTGATCACCAAAGAGTAGCCGAGAAACTCAGCTATGGCCTGCCGTGCGCAGGCGACCCTCTATGTCGAGCGCAATCCCGAAACCGTTAAATCCATCACCTCATTCCCCTACATCGTCAAGTCAGTCTGATCTGGAAGTAGTATAAGAAACTTTCACAAACCTCCTTGACCGTCACCTTGTCCGCGTCGGGCCGTGGAAACCGGCCTTGAAACCGCGACGTTCCGGCGCCTTTATCGAGCCGGATGTAGCGCACGCCAGATTGTCGCCTCTCCGCACCCGTAATCGCGGGCAAGCTCTGCCATCGTTTCACCCGCAGCGTAGCGCTCGGCGATTTTCCTACACTGACCGGCATCGAGCACGGGTTTGCGCCCGAATTGGGTGCCCCTGGCCTTGGCTCGCTTGATGCCTTCGTCGCAGCGTTGACGAATCAGCTTGCGCTCGAATTCGGCAAGCCCGCCCATCACCGTCAGGATCAACTCGCCATGAGGGGTCGTGGTGTCGAGCCATGGATCATCCAATGCTTTGATATGGGCACCGGCCGCCTTAATGTTGTCGAGCAGGCTTAGCAAGTCCCGTATTGACCGAGCCAATCTGTCGAGTCTGACGGTGACCAGCGTGTCGCCTGGGCGCAGCGCCTTGACCGCCTTGTCCAGCGCATGGCGCCCGTTCGTGCTCTTACCGCTCGCCTTCTCGGCGAAGACCCGTTCGCACCTGGCAGCCTTGAGCCGCTCGACCTGGGCGTCAAAGTCCTGGTCGGTGCTTGATACCCGCGCGTATCCAATGCTGGCCATGGCCAGTTCTCGCCCATTTTTGAAAGCCAGACTTCCGGAATAAAGATCATCCCAGGGAATCGGGTCAGCTGCTCCCGGCGGCAGATCGTCTTGTAATCCGACTTGCTAGTCTTGGACGATACCGGCGTGGGTAGAGCAATCGGCGAGACGGTCCGATCGGCCCCAGCTTGCGGCTGCTATTGCCGCTGCCAAGAAGGCCAGGGCAACTCTGATCATTGCGAAGCTCGATCGTCTGGCCCGAAACGTCCATTTCATCTCCGGCCTCATGGAAAGCGGCGTCGATTTCGTCGCTGCGGACAATCCGCACGCCAACAAGCTGATGGTGCATATGCTGGCCGCCTTTGCCGAGCATGAGCGCGAGCAGATCAGCCAGAGGACCAAAGATGCACTTGCGGCTGCGAAAGCACGCGGGATCAGGCTTGGTCGCAATGCCGCTGAGCGATTAGCTCCGGCCTACCGGGCGGCGGCAGTTGAGCTAGCCCGCGAGCTTGCACCGCTGTTGGCGGAATTGAAATGCGCTGGCATGTCGGCGCGGCAAATGGCGGCGCAATTGACCACTCGCGGCATTCCCACTCCGACCGGCGCACGATGGCACGCCCACGCGAAACCCGGCGTCGTCTCGCGCGAGGTCTGCCAGCACATCTGCCCACCAATGCTCTCTGGTGGGCTCTTGTGAGATTGACCACGACCGGGCTGCAACGACCTCGCGAGCCCGCTGCATCGCGTCCATCAGGATCGCAATTTATGGGCGACTAGGATCAAGTCGTGTAAAGTTTGGCACCGGCTTAGTCACGACTGCGCTTTGAGTACGGCGATGCAAATTCGAACACGAGGCCGCCCCCCATTCTGAACAGGCGGCTAATCTATTGGCAACGGATATCCGTCACTTGACACGGCTGATCAAGGGCGGGCTGCCCGAACAGCTCGTTTAGCGCATCAGCCGCTTCCTGCTCATTGTCGCGCGTGCTCATGTACGCCACCCAAAGCCTTCACCGTCAATCCACGCCTTTATTTGTGTATAGCACGCCTCGCACAACATCTTGTCTTGCATTTGAGGTTCAACATAGTGCTTCCACTCTGCGTCGGGCACATTGAACATCTCCGGCCAAAGCGTGCCGCATTTGACGCAAAGGTTGGGGTACTCGATAAAGGGGATGCGTCCCTTGTCGTTGAGGAGTTTTTCCCATCTTTTTGCCTGCTCGTCCGTAAGGTCTGAGCCGGGTGATATTCTCAGCTTTCGGTACACGCACCCGCAGCTCAGCAGTTGGCCGCCGCAGAAGGGACACACCTCAATATCGCATCCAAGGATATGCAGCCGACCTTCCTTTACACCGCAATCGCCGCAGGTCGCGCGGCGGATCATCTTGCCCTTGCTTGCGCCCATGACCTCACGCCGCCGTCTTCTCTTCAAGGGTGTGCTACCGGGTGAACCATCGTACACTGTGGACTTGCCCTCCCTTTGGCGAGGCGTGATCGTTTCGTCGCCATTACCGCTGCCTCCCGCTTTGAGTGATGACGGCACCTCATTCAGCCGCAGGAACGCGAACACTTTGAGCCCGTAACCATTATTGTCGGCAACGCCGAACAGTTCGGGATAGGAATACAGGACAATCATCAGGTTCTCCGCTTCTCACGCCCTTTCGCGCCGCTGACGCCGTGGTCCTTATAGACTTTGACAATCTCCCAGCCGACTGGTTCGCGGTAGTTTGCTCAATGGTGGATACGTGAAGATAGACATACTCTCGCCTTACCCGCAGCATCGAAGTGCCCCGCCCGCTGGAGCGGGTGATCTCGGAGCGCGGGCAAAATCGAAGACTTCTGCGAGACACCACCGCGACGATCTCCCACGCAATACCGGCAGATATATGGACCGAAGAAGATTGCGAAGGCACGATGAGTTCGGATTGCTCTCGGGCTTCACCCCGGATGCCAGCGCGCCTGCGTCGTCACTCATCTCTGAAAATGCCAGCAAGCAAGGCCGCATGGTCTGACAGCGCGGCCTCGCCTCCGGCCAAGCACCACCCTCCAGCCTCAATGACGTACCGGGCATCGGCAAAGTCACAAGCGCTGTTGCACAGAATGTGATCAATCTCGCTGCGCCGACCCTTGTGGCCAAAATAGCTCGTGTCGCCAACCGGAATCGCCCTGCGCCAGCCAGCCGCGAGGATGCGCTGAAATCGCGGTGACGCTGGATTAGCGTTAAAATCGCCAAGAACGACGGTAGGGGCATCGTGAAGGCCCGCCATAGTGCTTTCCAACCAGTCCCATGCAGCTACTAGGGAAGGCCGATCCTTCGCGGTGTAGGCCGGAATCCTCAGCCCGATGAGACGCAGCCTCGCTGCGGGGATGGTCACTGATAGGATGTTGGGGGGGAACTCGCGGTCAAAGGTCGGTAGGGCGATCGCGAGTGGCTCAAGAGGCAGCCGGGAGGCAATGAGCACCCGGTTTGCGATGTACCCGTTGGTCTCGGACGCGATTGAGTGCGGCCATCCGGCATCCGAAAGGTTTGCCCGGAATGCATCGTGGTGCTCCTGTGGATAGTACTCAGTGAGCACCACCACAGCAGCTTTCAGCGCCGCAATGGCACTCACCGCTTCGGGGCGGAAGCGCGTCTTGCCGACCCGATGGTTCACATTCCATGTGGCGATTAGCAGCGGGCCAGTGCCATTCATCGCCGTTTCTTTTTGCCCCATTCTTCTTCCTGTCCTTTCCGAAAATCTCATCCGGCCGAGTCGCATCGGCGGGTAGAATCATCGCATGATCGCTGACGATGTTTGCGCTCCTGCATTCGCTCGTAATGTTCGGCGTCGACTTGTTCAAGCCGCAGCGCCGGCTTGAAGTCGAGAACCTGTTTCTTCGTCATCAACTCAGCATCGCCTTGAGGCGTGCGCCGCCGCGTCTTCGACTACGCGGCAGCGACCGGGCCCTGCTGGTCTGGATGACCCGGCGCTGGCCGAGCTTGCTCACCGCCACCCGGGTCGTTCAACCGGAGACCATCCTTCGCTGGCACCGCGCGGGCTTCACGACGTTCTGGCGCTGGAAATCGCGAAAGCGAGCAGGGCGGCCAAAGATCGATCGGGGCCTGCGTGACCTTATCCGAAGGATGAACAGGGAAAATCCAAACTGGGGAGCATCCCGGATTCATGGCGAACTCCTGATGCTTGGCTTTGAGGTCGCGCACTCGACGGTCTCGAAATACATGGTGCAGGGTGGGTCGCCGTCGCAGGGCTGGAAGACATTCTTCCGGAACCATGCGCAGGCGATCGCGGCCATTGATCTGTTTGTGGTTCCGACCCTGACCTTTGAGCGATTGTTCGCGTTTCTGGTGCTGGGCCACGGCCGGCGGCAACTGCTGTGGTTCGAAGTGACGCGACACCCGACGGCCGAGTGGCTGGCGCAACAGATCACCGAGGCCTTTCCCTGGGCATCAGCTCCCGCCTACTTGGTGCGGGACAACGACCGTGCCTACGGACATGTCTTCAGGTCGCGGGTGAGGACGATGGGCATCCGCGACCGACCGATCTCGCCTCGATCGCCGTGGCAAAATCCGTATGTAGAGCGTCTGATTGGCACGGTGCGTCGCGAGTGCCTGGACCGGGTGCTGATCTTTGGCGAGGCGCACCTGCGACAAATTCTTTCTTCTTATGCTGCCTACCACAATGAGGTCCGCACGCACTTGGCGCTGGGCAAAGACGCGCCCCTAGGTCGGGCAGTCCAGCGGACCGGTGTCATTGTCGCCATCCCAATCTTGTCTGGGCTGCACCACCATTACGTCCGGATATGATTTTCGGAAGGCACACCTCCTGTGCCGACAACATCGCGCGGGCGCGCGAACTGCTCGCCGTGCCAAAGCCGCAAGCCGATGCTGATGTTAGGGCGCCGACCCCCTGTCCATGCTGCGGCGGCCGCATGATCATCATCGAGACCTTCGCGCCCGGCTGCCAGCCGCACTACCTACCATCGACGACAACCGTCGCCATCAGGATCGATACCTCATGACCGCGCGACCGATGGGCCGAAGCCGCTTGACTGGAAGAAGGGCGCTCCGCCAATTCGATTGGTGAAGAACGCCATAAGCCAAATCATAACTATCGACCTCTTCGATGAGATTACGAGGTATGCACCGGCAACGTCACAACGATCATTTGAATTCGTGAGAGTAGAGCCGGACCTGCGCAATAATGTTGTGTTTCTCGTTCCTCAACGAGACTGGATTGCGAGGTGACTTATATAATAGATCCCATACATGAAGTTGCTGCTCTCCGGCGGAAAAGGCGACCCCTTCCGCTGGTGATTCCTCTGGCGAAGCAGGGAGAGCAGGTCTGTTTGTAGGACTAGACGTTGGTTTCAAGCGAGGGGCGCTTCAATGGGCGCACGTGCGGCATGAGAGGCTGTCGTATTTTCTTAAAACCGGTGGGTAATCGCCGTACGGGGAGGTAGTTTTTGTGGCCGATCGACTTGAAGGCGCAGTGGCCACGCAGCGACGCTGTCTTGATGAGGTGGACAAGCGATTGGGCGTGTCACGGCAGATATTCTCTGGCATTTGGTGGACAGTGGCTTTTTGGAACGCGTGCGCAGTGTTCAATATATGGTCGCGCACTCAACAATGGGGCTTCGCATTACCGTTTGCTCCCGATTTTGAGAAGACCGCCACTCCCTACGCTATAGCCGCTATTGGGGGTCTCGTTGGTGGGCCAATCCTCTGGTTCACTCTCCTCGCTTTACGTTTTCACGCGCTTCAGTGGGGACGCTGTTCTGCTCACTGGCACGGCAGAATTCCTACGGTTTGGCCACAAGTCGAGGCCGCCCGAAACGGCCAGCTTATCCCTCTCATTCAGGGCATCGGACTCGCGGTCACGATCGGTTTTCCTCTCGCCGGTCAAGTTCATTTTGCCGACAAATTCCTCGTCGGAACCTCACGTGACGTTACTGGAGCAATCTATGCGGGCAACTGGCACGATCACCTCATGAAGTGGATTTCGCCTGTCTCAGCCTGTCGCGACTTTATTTATGACAATCGAGATAGCTTTGCTTACTGTGAATTCTATGAGCCATGGGCGGTATGCATCTTTGCAGTTGTGAGTTTTTTTATTTCCACGATGGCGCTTCACGCGGTCTTCTTTGGAGCCAAAATTAAGAAGAGAAAACGGTAATGTAACCAGAACGGCGCAGCCGTCGTGATCACCGGGGCTGTGTTGCAAGCTGGCCAATTCCGGCAGGTTGCGTCGCTCAAAGGGCTGACCGTTCCGGGCTCACGTATCAGCCCACTCGCCGTTCTCCCATTTCAGGGTAATACTCATCGAACGGGTGTCAAGAATGCCGCAGCGTCCCATTATCAAGACCGTAAGTTCCGACTGGACTTGGATGTCCATGACGTATCGCTTGGGCGCAATGGACCCTCAACTGTCCGGTAGATCGCCAATGCCAAGTCGGGATGTTTTGGGGGCTCCCATGAAACGGATCGCATATCTCGCCGGCCGCCCGGTGCTGATGCCGTCCGTGCGAGAATTCAATCGCGGCAAATTGCTGCTGACACAGCTCTCACGTAATTCGTGGTCCGAAATCCCTGGGGCAGGTCATCAGATCATCAGGGGTTGGACGCCCCTGGGCTCCACCAATTGTTTTAACGTTATTTTTGCGATTTAGAGAGAGCAGAAAAGAATTCGCCGCAAAAGTTATAAGGAGTTATAAAGCGCCTGATTGTCCCCGCGCTCATTCGCGGCTTTGCTCCGCCCTGCTCATGGGCCCTTTGATTGACCGACCCACTATCGGATGCAACAAATCACGTGCCAGCGAGACACCGGACCCCGGGCGACATCATCTCGGAATGCCCGGGTGACTTCGTCGGATCTGCAGCCGGACGCCGAAAATCGAGAGAGTCAATCATAAATGGGAGAGCGCCTATGATTTCACGACGGCACGTTTTGGTCGGTCTAGGAAGCGGAATAAGTTCTCAAGCAATCCCTGCGAGAGCAGCGCTAGTTTGTCATGACTTCCCCGGTTTCCGCCGTTGCTCAGTTGGCATTACTGTCAGCGTTGAGACGGCACATCAGCAGTGCGCTGAGTGGTGCTGGGCCGCTTGTATCGAAGCTGCTTTTGCACTGCACGGACACCGGGTCAACCAATACCGTATCGTCGGAAAGGTCTTTAACATTGACATCTGCCGGGCAGCCATTGGGCCGCAAATAGTTTATGCCATCAATGGTGAGTGGATTGATGATGAAAATGATAATTTCTACGCGAACTGCGAGGTCCTATGGGACACGCAATTCCAATTTGGCCGTCAAGACGCCGTGCTCCAGGCCGCGCGGGAGCTGGAAGCTGGTAACCCGCTGATCCTAGGCGCTATGGGACACGCAACCTTGCTCACGGCAATGACTTATTCAGGCAATGGGTTCTCATTTCAACTGGATGAACTGATTATTCGCGATCCTTGGCCGGGGAACCCCAATCGCCGAGCTCTGACGCTGGCGGAGGCAATGAGTACGCAATTCCTGGCCAAAGTCACAGTAAGCTAGAAGATGATCTAGTGGACGTAGGTTACCCTGCCTTCTCAGAACACCCAGGCCATATTTTTCCCATGACCCTTTCTCCAGTATATGAGGGGAGCAAGTGCCGTTTGAAGATACCGGAGGCTCTATCCGGAGCTACGCCGCCTCCTCGTCCTGCGCCCAAGTCGGATCTTCAATCACCTCGTTGGCGATGCTACATGTCCACAGTGGAGCAGGCAGGTAGACCTTGGTTCACTCCCTGGCCACCGCGACAACCGTAATTGTACCTGGTGTCCGTCACGCTACATCGCTCCGCTGGTGTGTTAACCGGTACGAATGTGACTGTCACATAGCCGTCATACCAGGCCCTGCCTTGTCCTAAGCTCTGTATTGGCGTCCAGGTGTATATTGCAATCTCCGGTGAGGTCGCTGTTAGTGAAAAAACTGACGCTCGGTCACCCGCAGCCGGGACTACGGACAAGGTGCGAATATTGACGCGACAGACGCGGAGCCCTGGGGGAGGTTTGATGCTAGAATGGGTCTCCTCGCTGGTTGGATTCTGGAGAGCGTCGGAGACTACAACTGCTGTTCTGGCGAACCTCATGGCATTTGGCGGAATGCCCACTTGCGAGGCTGCTACGGAAAGTACCGTTGAACACACGTTGTCTCTCAGGCAGTCCGCCACAGTGTCGGCGACCCCCTTTGGTTCTCTTACTACATCGATGTGATACACGCCGACTTCCGCGCCTTGGATTGGCTGCTGCGGGGCAGGCGTACATTCATACTTGGCTGAGGGTGCGCCTCCGCCAGCGCACTGGTCAGCGGCGACGGACTTATAGGTGCACCAACGGCCGGAAGCGCTACAGTTGTTCGCTCTAAAGTTCGGCGGATCCCCGCCGGTTCGGTTGTCCCAGCACACAGCGGTTCGCGCGACTGCGCCAGGAAAACAGCGATTGTTTGCTGGCGTTGATCCCACCGAGCAACCGACGTCCATACCGCCACAATCACCATTACCTCTCGGCTGCCACTGGGCATTTGCGGGTTGGAGCACACAGACGAGAGCTATGGAAGCAGAAATGATGGCAAGTCGCATCTTGCTCTCCGCTCCGTGGACGTTCCTTTGCGGGGGTAGTATTCTGCTTCAACTCAGCCTTGTCCACCTTATATTTAGACTGGCACGACCGAGGTGCCGTAGTGCCCGCTTCCGGCAGCCATGCTGACCTATCTCGAAAAAAGCTAATGCGAATCACCTGTGGTCACTGCGCTAAGGTATTGAAGGCGATGGGACGGGGCTCGGCCTTGCCCTCTCGCGCAAGTTCGCGCGCATGATGGGCGGCGACGTGACCGTGGCAAGCGAAGCGGGCAAGGGATCGGTCTTTACGGTGCGCCTGCCGTCGTCATCACCCCTGCAGTTCATGAACGCACGGACGTAAACCTCATGCTTCCATTGGCGAGCCCCTTCTCACGCTGCCGCGAGCCGAGGCACCTGATAGCTTCCACCCTTGGCCAGTAGGGCCCAAGCGATGCGCGCCATTTTATTGGCCAGCGCAACCGCGACGACCTTGAACGGACCTCGCCATCACGGAGGCCATGGTGCATTGCCCAGCGGCGGAAACGCTCATGGCGTATCTGGCTCAGTGCGCGCCCGAGCGCATCCCGATGACTTTGGTGGATGGCGCACTTGAGGACGAAGCTGGGCGGTTGCAGGCGCTCTCTGCACTTGCCGAAGTTTCGCTTGTGAAGCACGACCCCTTTGAAGATAGCACTCCAGCGGTGACAGTGCATCGCCTTGTGCAGGCGGTGGCACGAGCGCGGTCGAAGGCCAATGCCTCGGCGCAGGATGCCATCGGGAGACTGATTGATCGGGGCAGGCCGATGCACGGCTGCGACAGCTCCAGCGCGGTAGGATGACTCGTGAACGCGAGAAGTAGCGGGTCATGTGAGGCCCACCTTGCGCTTCTGAAGCCGGCTTGCCGCAGGTCTTCATGGCTGGACCGGACGACGAGTAGGTAGAGGTGCCCACCTTCTTACGGGGGGCCCGTTACGCATAACGGGGAGGGGGCC
>Ga0070699_100003459_pt1 | contig 13962 bp, 10 predicted proteins | sample KBSK1503metaG_FD_65473 | JGI IMG/M metagenome (GOLD analysis project Ga0070699, IMG submission 65473) | Corn, switchgrass and miscanthus rhizosphere microbial communities from Kellogg Biological Station, Michigan, USA - KBS K1-50-3 metaG | ecosystem: Host-associated > Plants > Roots >...
GTCGTCAACTGGGTCAACGAGCTGACCGACCGTGAGAGCCGCGATTCGACGACCCGGAACGTCCGGGTCAGGCGATCTGTTCGGGCCGTCGAGCCGCTGCCCGACGACGCCGTGATCGTGACCGTCTGGACGCCGGCCTTCAGCGGGGGGAGAGGAACGTCGACCGACGCGAACGCCGTCGTCTTGATCGTGGGGCTGGTGAACCCGAGAGACGGAGAGGTGACCTTGATCGTGACTGGTGCGCCGGGCGTCAGCGCGGACCCGAACGTCCGCACGCTGACCGCCGGCCTGTCCGCAACGAGGTACTCGGGGGCGATCGAGGCGTCGACGAAGAAGGGCAGTCCAACCGGAACCAGGATGGTGCTGCTGCCTGCCTGGAGGCTCCTGGAGACCGCCGAAGCGCTGACCCGCCAGGAGGTCAGGTCGTCCGACAGATCGAAGGACACCGATCCGCGTCCATCCGAGCCCGTGGTGACGGCCTCGAACAGGAGCGAGTCGCGGAAGTCGTCTCGGTCGTCGCCACCACCGCCCGTTGTGTCGCCCCCCTCGGCGCTGGGGGCCGGCGGGTGGTGTGAGCTGTAGCTGCCGACCATTCCGCTCGGGAGCGTCGCATAGAGCTCGGCCAGGGGGTCGGTCCCCTCGGCCGCGCCGATCGAGAACAGCTTCTCGTCGACGGCTTGAAGAACGACCGTCGCGGAGACCGGCTTCCCATTCGAATCGAGCGTCCGGATGCCGATCGTCGCCCGGCCGCCGGGCGCGTATCGGGCGGCTCCGCGGGAGAGCCGCACGTCCAGCCGGCGGTCCGCCAGGCGGAACGATGCGTCGTAGACAGCCGCGGTGAAGCCGCGACCGGTGAATCGGACCGCGCTGATGTCCACATTCGGCACGGCCCAGGACGCGAATGGCGTGATGAAGCGCGGGGAGGCCTGGATCGTCGCGGAGCGGATCCCCTCATGCGCCATGTAGAAGAGGTAGCGACCGCCGCCAGCAATGCCCGTACCGGACATCGTGACGTCGACCTTGTCGCCGATCCCATAGGATCGGTTCTCGGTCGCCGTGGGATCCGTCAGCCAGAGCGAGGCGGAATTCCCTTTCTCGGTGGGGGCCACTTCGGCGCTCGCCGCCAGGCTCAGCCGGGCGATGTGGCCGTCGGAATCGCCGACAGACAGCGTGACCTGGTAGCTGTGCTCGACGACAGCGTTCGGCAGGGCAACCTTGAACGAGCCATTGGCGGCGGTCCTGGCCTGGATCGTTCCTGCATCGCGCGCGACGATGTCGGTCTCGATGATCGGCACGACCTTCTTGTTGATGAAGTCGTACTCCGTGCCGGCCTCGCGGCGAACGGGGATCAATTCGACAAAGCGCACCGTCACGTTCGCGCCGCTCACCGCGGGACCGTTCGGATCGAGATCCCAGATGTTGTGGCCCGCGGAGACCTCGGCCTCGAGGCGGTCGCGGGCGAGCACGTGAACGGAGCCATTGACCACGACGCGACGGCCGCTGAGCGTCGCGACGCCATTGACCGTGCGTGTGCTCGGGAAGACGATGTACTCGCGACTCGCGCCCGCAATCTCGCCTTCCTCCGCTCGGGCGGGGCTGACGTCGACGGTCCGGTACGACGGACCCTGCTGGTCTTCCTCCTGCTTGGCCGTCAGAGTGGCGACGGCGGTGCCGTCGGGATTCGTCGTGATCCCGGCCTCCGTGTCACCGCCGATGCGAAGGGGCAGGCCGGGCACGGGGGTCCCCTCGAAGAACGTGGCATCGACGGTGATCTTGATTCGGTCACCGGCGACATAGATGCGGTGACCTGTCGTCACATCGAGCTGGTAAGCCGGCTTGGCGATCGGGCCGACGGAGATGCCCACAGACCTGACGACCCTGCCGCCGACGACCATCTCGACCGAGTACGGTCCCTCGGGCAGCGCGGCCAGGGGGATCGAGGCGAGGAACGCGCCCGTTGCCTTCGGCGTCGCGGCGATCGTCGCGATGGCCGGCCGCTCATTGCCGCCGTCTTCCACGATCGCCGTGAGCCGGACCGAGACCGAGGCCGGGATGCGGCCATCGTCGCGGCCCCTGGCGAGGCCCCAGACGTTCAGCGTGTCGGTCGAGCGATATCGGTTCCGATCGGTGTGGAGGATGGTCCAGAAGGTCGAATCGGCCTCGCCCCAGATCAAGGAACCGTCGATCCATTCGAGCTTGTCATGGGCCGTCGACGCCGGGAGGAAGACGGCCCGGCCATCTGCGGTTCGGACGGTTACGACCGGATCGCACGGGCGGTCGCAGCGCTGGCCGGCTTGCGGCAGGAGCGACGAAGGCGTCTTGCCGATGATCAGGCCCTGGGCGTCCGTCCGTCCGAGCTTCGTGCCGTTCGCCTCAACGGCGGCATTCGCGACCGCCCGTCGGGTTGCGAGATCGTTCGCCCAGACGAGCGTCCGGGTGGTCGAGACGGCGAGGTAGGCCGCGAGATCGGTGACCTGGAGCACGGCCTGGCTGGGCCGAGCCGCGTCGAGCTGGACGAGATACCAGCCGGCGGGCAGCCGTTCGGGCAGCTCGATCCAGCGCGCCTCGTTCAGCGAGTTGAGTGGCGCAACGAACGTGATGGCGTGGGTCAGGCCGCTCGTGTCGACGAGCCCGCGAGTCGACCAGCGGGCCCATTCCGGCCGGGTCCGGATCGTCCGGAAGGCATCGATCCCGGCTGACACGTCCGCCAGCTTGAAGACCTCGACCTTCATCGTGGTCGGCGCCCGCGTCTCGTCGCCGAGGATCCAGAACCCGAGGACCTGTCGCTCGGCGGTCGCCGACTCGATGACGTCATCCGTGAACCCCAGGACGGGCTCATCGGTGGCTCCTGTCGTCGCGCCGGTCTCGAACGCGAACCGCGTGTCGACCTGTGACGTTTCGCCCGTGTCCGGGACGAGCACGCCCTTGGTCATCGTGACGGTGTACAGCGTCTTCGCCGTCAGCGGGCGATCAGGAACGAAGGCGACGGTCCGGCCGTGGGCCTCGAACCGACCGGGCGTTGGCGGGTCGATGGTGACGTGCGAGGCAACCTCGCCGACGCCGTCCTGGTCGAACGTGACTTCGATCCCGGTGTCGAGCGGGACGTCCGTTTGCTCGTTCGCCGGCAGCGTTTGCACGACGCGGAGGGGCTGGTGTGCCTGGAACGCCCACGTGTCGACGAGCTCGCCGCTCGAGCCGGAGAGGGCGAACCGGTAGACCACGCCGGGCAGGAGGGCCCCCTTCGGGACGAGGGTGACGGCATGGTCAGCGTCATCCGCGATCGTCCTCAGGTCGAGGGCGGGCGTCACGGTCAGCCGCTTGGCGAGGAGCGTTGCGGATGTTCCGTCGATGCTCGTGAGGCGGAACCGGGCATCCCCTGGCACGACCGACCCGACGGCCCCGTCGACCGATAGAGACGCGATCGGATGATCGGCCATGGCCGCCATCGCCTCGGACTCCGGCTCTGCGGACGGCCCCGGAAGCGCGCTCGCGGAGGCGTTTGCAGCTGCCCCGCTCGAAGGCGATGCTCCCGGTCCGCTGACCGGGACACCCGGCGTCCCCCAGGCCAGGGTCCCGGCCGTGACCGCGATCGCGACCATCGCGACGAGCCCGGCGAACAGGCGAGGGCGAGGCTGATCGGTGATCCGACGCCAGGCGGTTCGCCACGGCGGCCCCGATGGATGCTGGCGAGCGTCTCGGTGCTCGGTGAAATCGCTCTCGGATGGGGTCGTCGGCCCGTGGGCCTGATCGTCGTCGGTCATCGCTCCGCCCCATCCGCGATGGGTCGAGCAGGCGGTCGCGGGCCCTTGGGCGGGTCGACATCTTGCCGGTCTGCTCGCGGTTCAGACGCCGACCCCCCTTCGCTGTGACGTCAGCCGTTCGAGGTGTCGGCGACTTGACTCGTCGTCCTGCGTCGGCGGCACGGTGCCGCGACCCACCCCTAGACTGCGACGCGACCGACGAAGGAGGACCGCCCGAGCGTGCCGACCATCCAGGCGAACGGCATCGACATCGCCTACGAGGTCCACGGTGCCGGGCCGCCGCTCGTCATGCTCCACGGCGCCACGTCCATCGGGCGCGAGGATTTCGCGGCCCAGATCCCGCTCTTCTCGAAGGCCTTCCTGTGCTACCTGCCGGATGCCCGCGGCCACGGCGGGACGCGGTGGGATGCTGCGAACGGGTTCCGCTACGACTGGCTCGTCGACGACCTGGCCGGGTTCGTCGACGGGCTGGGCCTCGACACCTTCCACCTTGTCGGCTTCTCGATGGGGGCGATGACCGCGCTCCAGTTCGCCGTACGCCAGCCGCATCGCCTGCGGACGCTCGTTGTGGTCGGGATCACGACCGAGCGCGAGCCGCGGGCATCGGTCGGACGCCGGCTCATGGATCCGGAGCGGGCCGACCGCGATGACCCCGCCTGGGCGGCCCGCCTCGGGCGGCGCCACGATGCCGGCCAGGGCGAAGGCGCCTGGCGGCGGCTCCTGCCGGCCATCGCGGCGGACATCGCCGTCCAGCCGTTGTTGTCGCCGCGGGATCTCCATCGGATCGACGCACCGGCCCTGGTCGCCTGCGGCGACCGCGATCCATTCGTCCCGGTCGAGCACGCGTCCGGGATCCGTCGCCAGCTGCCCGACGGTCGCCTGTTCGTGGCCCCGGACTGCGGCCACGAAGTCATGTCGCGGAAGCCGAGCCTGTTCAACGAGGCGCTCGCCGGCTTCTATCGGTCGACCGAGGACACCGCGCGACGGCGCGCGGACTCCAACCCCCTTGCCGGCGAGCCACCGGCGGACGACGGCTCGGACCAGGACTGGTTGGCTGACTCCGCCGGTGACGAAGCACGCTCGATGACGAAGGAGGCACGATGACCACGCTCCTCGCCCTGTACCGCCGCCCGGACGGCGGGCCAGACGCGCTCGCGACGTTCCTTCGCCGCTACCACGCTGAGCACCTCCCGCTCGTCGCCGGCACCCCGGGGCTCCGGGCGACCCGCGTCCAGGAGGTGAGCGAGGCGCTCGGGGCCGAGACGGATCTCGTGATGATCACCTCGATGGAGTTCGATGACCGAGCGTCCCTCGACGCCGGCCTCGCCTCGGACGCGATGCGTCAGGCGGGCCGCAACCTGCGGGAGATCGCGCCGGGTCTGGCGACGCTGCTGGTCCTCGAGGACGACGTTTCGAGATGACCCGCAGCGGCCGCCGCGCCGTCCGGGCGTTGCGGGCCGCTGGTACTGTGAGCGCCACTCGGAGGACCGCGTTGACCCAGACCGCCCCGACCGCGACGAACGAACGTGCCGACCGCGACCTCGTCAGCGTCCAGTTCCCGGCCGCGAGTCCCGAGGGTCCGGTCGATGGCGTCGCCCGCGTCACGATCGAGCGGCCCGACGTCCTCAACGCCCTCAGCTTCGACCTGCTGGACGAGCTGGCGGATGCGCTCGCAACCCTCGACGCCGACCGGTCATGCCGGGCGATCGTGGTCACCGGGTCGGGCGATCGTGCGTTCGCGGCGGGCGCGGACATCCGCGAGCTGGCCCGCCAGACCCCGGTCACGCTCCTCGTCGAGAACCGTTTCGCGGTCTGGGAGCGAATCGCCGCCGTTCGAACTCCCGTTGTCGCGGCCGTCCGTGGCTTCGCCCTGGGCGGTGGCTGCGAGCTGGCCATGACCTGTGACCTGATCGTCGCCGGCGAGGACGCCCGGTTCGGCCAGCCGGAGATCAATCTCGGGGTGATCCCGGGAGCCGGCGGGACCCAGCGGCTGACCCGGGCGATCGGCCGGGCCCGGGCCATGGACCTCGTCCTGACCGGGCGGACGGTCACCGCTCGCGAGGCGGAGTCGATGGGCCTGGTGAGCCGGGTCGTCGCGTCCGAGGACACGCTGACGGCCGCCATCGACCTCGCCCGAACGATTGCCGCCCAACCGCCTGTCGCCGTCCTCGCCGCCAAGGAGGCCGTCAGACTGGCGGAGGAGCTCCCGCTGTCGGCGGGGCTGCGCCACGAGCGGCGAGCATTCTTCGCGCTGTTCGCGACCGAGGACCAGACGGAAGGGATGGCGGCGTTCGTCGAGAAGCGCCGACCGGGATGGAAGGGACGCTGACCGATGGAACGTGACACCAGGGAGGGGAGCGACTTCGGCCGGGACCGAGGCCGGGACCTCGGCGATGAGACGCCGGGAAGCCTCCGCGACAGCGCGCCGGACATCCTCGGCCCGATCGACGCATCGGCGCCCGTGTCGGGCCACGTCCCGGCGACGGAGCGCGCCGCTTCTCCGGCGGAGTCACCCGAGCACGACTGGGCGGCCGCGTCGTCGATCGTCTTCCCGTTGCTGCGACCGCCCGGCGCCCAGGGCCTGATCGTGGCCGAGATCGACGCCGCGGCGCTGGCGGCCGACGCCGCGCGCGGCCACTCCCAGCCGCTCGTGGACGAGGGACCGAGCGGCCTTGCCGTCGTCTACGCGCTCCACGCCGGTGGCTTCGACGTGATCGTGAACGGCGACCACCTCCTGTCGTGGGGCGTGACGCCCGAGCGCATCCAGGAAGCCGCCATGCGCAACCTCGGGACCTGGTCGGCGGGCGCCGCCTGGACCGATGAGGTCTCTGGCGAACGGCGCCTGATCTCGAGCGACACCGGCGACGGCTGGGATGCCGCGCGGATCCTCCTCCCGGAGGTGGTCGACAGGCTCGCGGCCGAGCTCGGGTCGACGGGCCGCGTCCTGATCGGTCTACCGGAGCGCCACTTGCTGGTCGCGGGTGCCCTGCGTCCCGACGACGAGGAGTTCGCAGGGCTGTTCGCCGAGTTCGTCGTCGAGAGCTCCGGTGGGGCCGACGAGCCGGTCGACCGCCGGGTGTTCGAGCTCGTCGACGGGCGCCTCGTCGAGGCACGCGGGCTCGCGACTCCGGCCTGAGCGCGAACCCCTCGGTGCCGGACCTCCGGGTCGAGACGGCGGGCGCCGTCGCGACGATCACCCTCGACCGGCCCGACGCCCTCAATGCTCTCACCGTCCCGTTGAAGGAGGAGCTGCGGGCGGCGTTCGAGCGGCTGGCCGCGGACGACGCCGTGCGGGCGATCGTGCTCACCGGGGCGGGCCGGGCGTTCTGCGCGGGCCAGGACCTGCGCGAGCGCCTCGAGCCCGATGCGTTGCCGCTCCAGGACGAGATCCGCATCCACTACAACCCGCTGATCCGTGCGATGCGGACGAACCCGAAGCCGATCGTCGGTGCCATCAACGGGGTTGCGGCGGGAGCCGGCGCGTCGCTCGCCTTCGCCTGCGACATCCGGATCGCGGCCGAGGGCGCGTCCTTCCTGCTCGCGTTCGGGCGGGTCGGGCTGATCCCGGACTCGGGCGCCACCTGGCTGCTGCCCCGGCTGATCGGCGCATCGAAGGCGGCCGAGCTGGCGCTGACGAGCGACCCGCTCTCGGCGGCCGACGCCGAGCGGTTCGGGTTGGTCGCCCGGGTCATGCCCGCGGAACAGCTCATCGACGAGGCCCGGGCACTCGCCGGCCGGCTCGCCGACGGCGCGCCGCTCGCGCTCGCCCTGACGAAGCGGGCGCTCGAGATCGGGTGGGAAAACGACTTGGAGGGGCAGCTCGCGGCCGAGGCCGAGATGCAGGGCCAGGCCGGCGCGACCGCCGACCACGCCGAGGGGATCGGGGCATTCCTGGACCGGCGGCAGCCGCGGTTCCGCGGGAGGTAGCCGGGCGGGCGAGCTGATCGCTCCGCGGCGCCGGTTCGACCGGCGCTCGGTCGGGGATGCGCCGGGCTTGAGGAGCGGCCTACCCTTGGGACCGTGCTCCAGCGCTTCAACCTCGACGGCCAGATGCGGCGCCCGACTGGCGCCGCCATCCTCCGGTCCCTGCCCACGATTGCGATCGTCCTCGCCCTGTCGACGGCCGCCGTGGCCCTGCTCGAGTCACCGGGGATCGGACTGGCCGACGCCTCGCCGGTCTACTTCGTGGCAGTCGTCATCGCGGGCTCTCTGATCGGTACGTGGCCGGCGATCGCCACGGCTCTCGGATCGTTCCTGATCTACGACCTGCTCTTCACCCAACCGACGTTCACGATCTTCGTGAGCAATCCGCAGGAGTGGCTGGATCTCGTCCTGTTCCTGGTCCTCGCGGTGATCGTCGGCCGGCTGTCGGCGCTCGGCCGAGAGAGAGCCGAGGAGGCATCACTCCGGGCTGCCGAGTCGACCGCCCTGTTCGCGATCAGCCGGATCCTCGCGACCGAGCCGGACATCGAGGCCGCCGCCCCGCTCGTCGCCGACCGACTCGTAGCCGATGCGCCACTGGCCCGAGTGTGGATCGTCCGCGAACGAGCCAGCCAGTATCGGATCGTGGCCGACACCGGCGGTCCGCAGCCGTTGCCCGCTTCATCGTTCGTCACGTCCCTCGTGCGGGCGCCGGGCGACACGCCGGCCCACTGGGTCGTGGCGCATGAGCCCGGGATCCGGTTGGCACGGGGTAGCGGCGTGCCCGTCCTGCGGGTTCGGATGGAGGCCGACGGAACCGCGGTCGGTGCGCTGAAGGCGACGCTCGCCCATGGTGCGCGCGAGGCCGATCGGGTGACGACGCGGCTGCTCTCGCTGGCCGCCGACCAGCTCTCGCTGGCCATCCGCCGTGACGACCTGCGACGCGAGGCCACCGAGGCGGAGATCGCCCGACGAGCTGACGCGCTCAAGAGCGCCCTCCTCGACGCGGTGTCGCACGACCTGCGGACGCCGCTCGCCAGCATCCGGGCGGCCGCCGGCTCGCTCGTCGACCCCGACGTCGCCGTCGACGAAACGTCGGCGCGGAGCACCGCCGCGGCGATCGACGTCGAGGCCGACCGGCTCGACCGGCTCGTCCGCGAAGTCCTCGACCTGAGCCGGATCGAGGCGGGCTCGCTGCGCGTCGACGTGGAGCCGCTCGTGCTTGCCGACGCCGTGGCGGCGGTGGTCGACCGGCTCCGGCCGGTCCTCGGCAAGCGGCCGATCAACCTGGCGATCCCCCACGAGCTGCCGCCCGTCCGGGCCGACGCCGTCCTCCTCGACGGGCTGGTCGCGAACCTGGTCGAGAACGTCGGCCGTCATGCGCCGGCGCCCGCGCCACTGACCATTGCCGCCTCAACGGCGGGCGGTCAGGTGAGGCTCACCGTCGACGACGGCGGACCCGGCCTCGCGCCGGCGGCGCGGGAGCGGCTCTTCACGAAGTTCCAGCCGCTGCCGTCCACCAGCCAGGGGTCGCGACCCGGCCTCGGCCTGGGGCTGGCGATCGTCCGCGGCATGGTCGAGGCGATGGGCGGATCGGTCTCCGCCTCGCCCAGCCCACTCGGCGGGCTGCGGATCACGGTGGAGCTGCCGGCGGCCGCCGCTGCCCCGGGCGAGCCACGGGCGCCGATGGGCGGGCCGGCCACGACGCAGACGACCGACGCGACGCCGGCGCCCGCCGGCCGATGACCGGGCCCGCGCGGACGCCGGCGGGGCGCGCCGCCTCGGCGACTGGCGCGACCGGCGCCCATCTCCTTCTCGTCGAGGACGACGAGGCGATGCGCCATTCCGTCGCCACGAACCTCGCCGCGCACGGCTACCGGGTCGCCGAGGCACCCGATGCGGCCGAGGCCATCCGCCGCTGGGATGCCGAACGGCCCGACGTGATCCTGCTGGACCTCGGGCTCCCGGACGCCGAGGGCACGACCATCATCCGACGCGTCCGCCGGGAGGCGACGACGCCGATCCTCGTCCTGTCCGCCCGCGGCGCCGAGCCGGACAAGGTCGCGGCCCTCGAGGCCGGCGCCGACGACTACGTCACGAAGCCGTTCGGCCTCGCCGAGCTCCGCGCCCGTGTCGCCGCGCTCCTCCGGCGGACGGCCGGACCCGCAGCGGACCCGACCGGCACGATCCGGCACGGTTCCCTCCGGATCGACGTCACGCGCCGGATCGCGACGGTCGACGACCAGCCGCTCGACCTGACGCCGCGCGAGTACGAGCTCCTGCGGACGATGCTCGCGCAGCCCGGGAGGCTCCTGACGAAGGCGAGGCTCCTTCGTGCCGTCTGGGGAACGGCGTACGCCGACGAGGGTCATTACCTCCACGTCTACGTCTCGCGCCTTCGCCGCAAGCTCGCCGCGGCCGATCGGGATGGCACGATCGCCGACCTGATCGTCGCCGAGCCGGGCGTCGGCTACCGCGTCGCCGAGGCGCCAGACCCGGACTCCTGAGGGCTTCGGGGCCCCGAGCGGCCGCCGGCCGCTTTGAGTGGTTGTTGAGCGCTCCGACCCCTTCGGACCCCCTGTTACTCTTGGGCGGCTGCCTACGTTGGAGACGTGGACAGCTCCACGGTCATCGCCTTCCCGCGGCCCGACGCCGGCGTCGCCACCCCCGACGACGTCGGCGCGGCTGCCCTTGCCGAGATCGACGCCGCGATCGCCCTGGTCGCCGGTCATGCCGCCCGCCGTGTCCGTCTGACGGCCGTGCCGTTCGTCGAGACCGTCGCAGCCGTCGGCCTGGCCCACGCCCGAGCAGCCGGGCTGGCCTTCGAATTCGAGCGGCCGGAGCGCGCCGGCGTCATCACGGTGACCATCGGCCCGCTCGAGCCGCGCCTCCGTCGGTGACGCCCGAGGACGGTCCCGCCGGTCATCGACCGGCGGCGTCGTCAACGGACGGCAGCCGCCTCCTCGTCGGTCGCCACGCGGCGGATCGCCGCGTCCGTGCCACGCCCAAGCGATCGCGCTACTTCCGCCACGCCGGACCGGGCATCGTCACAGCTCGGCCAGCCGCCGTGGAGCCGACGCGGCCGGTGGAGCGGCTGGGCTGGCTCGTCCGACGGACGCTGTTCGGGCGGATCCTGGCGACCGAAGAGGAGGTCGACGAGCGGCTGTCGAAAGTCAAGGCGCTCGCGACGTTCTCGAGCGACAACCTCAGCTCGATCGCCTACGCCACCGAGCTGATCATGTTCAGCCTCCTCTCGGCCGGCGCCGCGACCTTCTGGCTGGTGATGCCGATCTCCGGTTTGATCGTCACGATCTTCCTGATCATCGTGATCTCCTACCGTCAGACGATCCGGGCCTATCCGGGCGGCGGCGGCAGCTACATCGTGGCGAAGGAGAACCTGGGGACCGCCCCGGGCCTGGTGGCCGCGGCCGCGCTTCTCACCGACTACGTCCTGACCGTCTCCGTCAGCGTCGCCGCGGGGATCGCGGCGATCCTGTCGGCGTTCCCCGGCGCGTTCGACGCGCTGCGCGTGCCGCTGAGCGTCGCGGCGATCGTCCTGGTGATGACGATCAACCTGCGGGGCATCCGCGAGAGCGGCACGATCTTCGCGATCCCGACCTACCTGTTCCTCGTCACGACGCTCGGGGTCATCGGGATCGGCGTGGCCCGGGTCCTCCTGGGCGACCCACCGCACGTCGGCGGCGTCGTCCCGGCGGTCGTCCCGGTCGAGACCCTCGGTGCGCTGCTGCTCATGCGGGCGTTCGCCGACGGCTGCAGCGCGATCACCGGCGTCGAGGCGGTCTCGAACGGCGTGCCGGCGTTCAAGCCGCCGGAATGGCGGAACGCCCGGACCACGCTGACGGTGATGGGCATCCTCGTCGCGACGATGTTCCTCGGCCTGTCGTACCTGGCCGGCGTCACCGGGGCGATGCCGGCCGCCAACGGGGAGACGGTGATCTCGCAGGTCGGCCGGTCGATCTACGGCACCGGCCCGATCTACTACCTCTTCCAGCTGGCGACGACCGGCGTCCTGATCCTCGCCGCGAACACGAGCTTCGCCGACTTCCCGCGCCTCTCGTCGATCCTCGCCCGTGACGGCTTCATGCCGAGCCGGTTCGCGTTCCGCGGCGAGCGCCTCGCCTTCAGTGCCGGGATCGTCGTCCTCGCCCTCGTCGCGATCGTCGTCCTCGTCGCGTTCGGCGGCCGCGTCGAGCTGCTGATCCCGCTGTACGCGATCGGCGTGTTCACGTCGATCACGCTGTCGCAGGCGGGCATGGTCCGGCACTGGCTCCGGACTCGCGACGTCGGCTGGCGGCGGAGCGCCCTGATCAACGGCTTCGGCGCCGTCGCGACGGGGATCGTGACGGTCATCTTCGCCGTCGCGAAGTTCGCCCTCGGCGCGTGGCTGATCGTCCTGATCATCCCGGTCCTCGTCGGCGCGATGCTGCTCGTCCGGCGGCAGTACGCCCGGCGTCGGGTCGAGTCCGACGTCCGGCCAGGCGCGGTCATCGGGCCGCCACGACGCCACCAGCGGGTGATCGTCCCGGTCTCCGACCTGACGCGCGACGTCGTCAACGCCGTGAAGTTCGCTCGGACGATGTCGGACGACGTGTCGGTCGTCCACGTCACCGACGACGTCGACGAGGGCGAAGGCCTTCGCGACCGGTTCCGCAACCAGCTGCCTGGGGTCCCGTTCGTGATCGTCGAGTCACCGTTCCGCCAGCTCGTGCGACCGTTCATCCGCTACCTGGAGGACGCGGCGGCTGGAGCCGGAGACGACGTTGTCGTCGTGCTCCTGCCCGAGTACATGGCGCGCCATTGGTGGGAGCGGTTCCTGTTCAACGAGAACGCCCGCCGGATCCAGGCCGCGCTCCTGGGCCGGCCGAACATCCTCGTCGCGGCGGTGCCGTACCGGCGCGACGTCTAGCGGTCAACGCGCCGTCAGGCCGACCTCCTCGATCGCGGCCGCGGCCCGCGCGACGCCGTCCCGGGCCCGGATCTCCGCCCCGACCCCGGCCAGCCGCGTCCGCAGCTCGACGTTGGCCAGCAGCTCGTCGATGGCCCGACGCAACTCGTCGTCGGCGAACGCATACGTCGCCACCCGCCGCCCGAACCCGGTCTCGTCGACGCGCTGGGCGTTGTCGTACTGGTCCCAGAAGAGCGGCAGCACGACCATCGGCTTGCCGAAGTGGAAAGCCTCGGTCGTCGTGTTGTTGCCGCCATGGGTGATGACGAGATCCACGAGCGGGATGATCGTCGTCTGCGGCAGGAACTCGGCGCCCCACATGTTCGGGGCGAGCTCGTACTCGTCGTGCTGGGGCCCTTTCGAGACGATGTAGCGGTGGGGCGTGTCGGCGAGGACGGCGACCAGCCGACGCATCAGGTCCACGTCGGCGCTGCCGAGCGACCCGAGCGACAGGTAGATCAAGCTGGACCCGGGCGGGCGATCGGCGACGACGGCGGGCAGCTCGAACGCCGCGTCCGTTGCCCGGACCGACGAGTCGAGGCGCCGCCACCGGTCGCGGTCGAGCGGCCGCCGGTCGGTGTAGTCGACGACCTCCGGGTAGACATACAGGTTCAGGTCGGGCGACGTGTGCATGAACTCGAGATCCGGGAGCGGCCGGGTGCCGTTCTCGCGACACCACGCGTCGAAGTCCTCCCACGTCGTCCGATGCGTTCGGTCGTACTCCTCGCGGAAGGCCTCCCACTCGGCTCGATCGTCCGACGACAGGCCGGAGTAGGGCGGCGGGATGTCCCGTCCGCGGACCTCCAGCGGATTGCACGACACGATTCGGACGAAGGGCTTGCCCGCCGTCTGGAGGGCCGGGAATGCCACGACGTTGTCCTCGACGATCACGTCCGGCGCCTGTCGGGCGACGATCTCGCCGAGATGTGGCTCGCAGTAGCGAGCGCCGTCGATGAGAGCCCCCCAGGTCGGCTGCATGAAGGTCGCCAGCTGCTCGACCGTGGGCTTGCGGAATTCGGGCGCGGTGTCGCGGATGAAGTCTTTCCAGAACTGGCCGGCGTCCCCGGCCGGCGCATCCGGCGGTGGTGGCGGTGCGAGGTCGACCAGGTCCTCGACGAAGCCCAGCGGCTCGAGGCGTTCCGCCCACGATGCCTCGGCCGCGAACACGACGCGGTGACCGCGCCGCCGGAGGACGTCGCCGATCCCGACGCAATTGTTCGTGGGGCCGTACGCCGATTCGGGCATGAACAGGACGGTCAGCGGCTGCGGCACCGCCACATCGTACGCAACGACGACGCCGGATCAGGCGGTTCC
>Ga0070699_100003461_pt1 | contig 13958 bp, 15 predicted proteins | sample KBSK1503metaG_FD_65473 | JGI IMG/M metagenome (GOLD analysis project Ga0070699, IMG submission 65473) | Corn, switchgrass and miscanthus rhizosphere microbial communities from Kellogg Biological Station, Michigan, USA - KBS K1-50-3 metaG | ecosystem: Host-associated > Plants > Roots >...
GACACGACGCTGTGTACGTCTCGAAGGTCGTACCGACTTCCATGATCTTTGTTCCGTGCGCAGGCGGTCTCAGCCATAACGAGGCTGAATCGATTACTCAGGCCGATGCGACGGCAGGCGCACAGGTTTTGCTGGATGCCGTGCTGGCGCTCGATGATCGCGCGGCGATCTGACTTATGGGGCCTAGATGCCTTATGGGATGTAGTCGGCGCCACCGCAATATTAACTGCTCACGCGAACGCCTCCATAACTCTCCTAACTAAGTCCTATAAATCCCAACGGATCGACGGGCCGCGCCCCTTACCCTTATTAAACCAGTTCTACTTTACCCCTGGTGACACGAATGTTTTTGCGGAGCCTACAATGATATAGTGGTCGGTATTGTGTGGGGAAACAGCTTCGAACCCTTCTCGACGAGGTTCAGCTTTCGGCAAATCTCATCACTCGAGAAGCGTCCAGCATGGCGCTCTTCAGATCTTTCGACGGCTCCTTCCGCCTCCGTTATAATGAAGAGCGCAGCTGCGTGCTAGTTAAGGGGTGCGCACACGAAACGGAAATTTAAGTACGGTAAGGAGTCCGGTACGGAATCCCCGCATCACGCGCAACCGGCGTTAGAAATCTTTCCTGCTCAAGATGCGGTTGCAATATTCGAAAGCGGTTCAGAGCAACCGTTCGTGCAGATTCAGACAACGACGCTAACTGGCTCATTTCGGTAAGAAGCTTTCCGCTCCCCGCAGTACGCCAAATATCGTGCAAAATTTCACGCCAAATATTGTGCAAATTGACACCAAAGCGTCGGGCGTACGTCGAGGCCGCGGAGAACGGCAAATTTCGGATCCGATTCACTAGAACCTTCGCTGAGCTACGAGCCCGAGCGGCCTAAAAACTTAGTAGTAAACGACGAAGCGCGGCTTGGCCTTGCCTTGGGTTAGTCGCGCTTTCTGTTTTCCAGACCGTCAGCTGTCACGCGAATGCGCTTTAGTGTTTTGCTTCTCGGTCGATAAGACAGAGTTGGTTTCCAAAAAATGCGTCCACTAGTCATCATCATCACCCCGGCCAGGATCTACCTTGATATTTTGGGCGCCTACCGCGGTCGCAATTGTGTTGTTCGGCCCAATGTCGAGCTTAATGGCCGGAATCCCAGCCAAAGAGAACTCTCCTATGCCAACCGGTACCTTAACCAGGAAGGCTGGCTCGAATATGCCAACGGGATGTGGAAGCCCGACCCGGAACTAACGCGCTTCATGGACGAGTCGTTAGGTCGATAAAGCTGCCGCTTAATCCGTCAATACGTACTTTGACGTATAGCCATGCAGCGTTTCGACAGACATTATCTTCGGCCAGCTCCTTTATGGCAAAACCGAAGAAAACTTTCAAAGAGTTGGTCGAAGGTAACCCTCTCACGAGTCTCGCCGTAGTTGCAGCTGCTGCAGTCACTGCGACATTCTCGGTCACATCGTATTTCAACGGTTCAGAACAAAAGATTCGTGAGTTGGAATCTCAACATCAACTCTCGACCCAAAAGGAGTCTCTCGGTGGCCAAATAGCTTATCTGCAGGGACGCCTGTCTTCCATCGAGCGAAAGGTGGGCACCGAAGGCCCAAGCTATTTAGATGTATCTGGGCTCGTTACCACGCCCGACCGCGCCGGATCACTCGGAGGGGAATATAAGTATTATACAGATCTCAAGCTCTATATCGCAGTCCCGCGAAACGAGAGCTGGATATACGAGGTAACGACTGAGCTTAAGATCGGCGAGAAATTTCTGGGAGTCTCCATATCTGACGCGATAGCCCAGGCCGGTATTGGAAAGGCCCTTACGGCATTACCGGTCCATCTGTGGAGGGGACCAGGTCAATTCGAGGTAAATACCAACAACGAAGACCTGCCGAAGCTCACCCTCTTCCCATTCGTGGCAGTTCAGTCGCTTGATAACAATCAGTATGCACAGATAATTGGCGCAGCGCTCGCAGAGGATCAAGAAAAAGGTGGCGAAGAACTAAAGACCCTGACAGAATTATCTACAAAGCTCGATGCGCAGGCGAATGGCGTTAAATCTGGTGAGGTATTGCCCAGTGAGGAGCCTAAACAAGATACTACTAAGACCATTAGCGACACACGTTTAGCTATAACTAATCAACTTTCTGGTATCTTTCGCTCGGATTTGGCTGGATTCATGCTTTTTTCACAGCTATCGGCCTTGTACAGTTTCCAGAGTATATTCGAAGGGACATCGCTGCGTTTAGTGACAGCAGAAAAGAAAGGGAATGTTTTGTATGCGCACTTCCTTCTGACGTTTATTGACGCCAAGAGCAAAGCACCCGTTTTTTGGGATAGAGAATGTTTTTTTGTTTCTGGCGCTTCCCTCTCGTTTTTATTGCTTACGTCCGCCCCGTCAAATGATCGCCGTCCTGCGGAGAGCGCTTGGATCACCAATTGGCTCAGTTCGGTTAGAATCCCAATCGAGTAAGTCGGCAACAACAGTTGGCTTCGGATAGGTTCTCCGGTATGATGCCTATCGTTTATTGGTCAGATCGGAAATATACCGGACCGACATCAGGCAACAACTTCCTAAAATCCAATATGAGCGCGTTTGTCGCTCCGTCCGCTCATGACCTTCAGGAGAGCGCTCCCTCATGCCTGGCGCAAAGCTAGACGCACCGCCAGTTGTCCTGACCTAAAGACCATCGGATAAACACAGCGCTAGCGGCGCCCATCCTACCGCGCTCCAGGGCTCACAACATTGGCCGCGACGAAGGATCGAGCCTGCCTGGGCCGAGTAACTTAGCACTTGGCTAGCGCTCTCTTCAGCCCGTTTTATTTCTGGAACAAAGATTTTGACTAAGATCATCGCCCCGGGATCATCCTGAGCTATAACCAACCCAGAAAGATAATCGAGGCGACCCATCAGTTCCCCTATCAGCCGGTTTCTCGGAATGCGAAAGCTAGGCCTAGGCTGACTTTAGAAATGTTAGCAACTTCCGAAAATACGCAATCTGATCATCGTACATTGCCATGTGACTTCCGTTCTCCGAGATCCAAGCGCGTGCATCGGGCATTGAATCGGCCATCTTTTGAAGATCTTCCGGGGACATCTCATCGTATTTAGCCCCCATTACTAATGTCCTTGTGCGAATGCAGGGCAGATCGCTCCAGCGTTCCCAATTCTTCATCGTACCAGTAATGACAAACTCGTTCGGTCCTTGTAGATGGTTGTACACTTTCGCATTTAGATTTCGAAAAGCCTCTTGTCAATGGCTCCGGCCATGGATTAAGCCGGCATAAATATCTGGAGTAGACCTTTTCCTGCATGAGCTTCTCATATTCTGGCGCTTCGTAAGCTCTCGTCTTTTCATACTTGTCGAGAATCCTGGTCACGTCATCGGGGAGTGCAGCACGCAGTTTGGCAGCATACTTCTCGAAGGCCCTGGATTCCCGCTGTCATATTGGAAATGATCAACCCTTTTAAGTATTGCGGATAAGTGAGCGCGTACTAATCGCCAGCATTCCGCCCCATGAGTGGCCCAACAGATAAAACTGCTCCAACCCCAGTCCTTTCCTTACCGCTTCCACCTCGTCGCGGAAACGTTCAATGGTCCAGAGCTTTGGATCACTCGGCTTATCAGAGTTGGTTGAGTCGAGTTGATCGTAGTAATAAAATTCAATGCCATTCTGGGGAAGAAAATCCTCGAAGCATTCGAAATAAGAGTGATCCGCGCCTGGTCCGCCGTGCAACAGCAGAACCTTAACAGAGGCATCCCCGACCTTTTTGGTCCAGACTTGATGCCCGCCCCCGATGTCGATCATTCGCGAACCGCCGGTCCGCACCCGAGAATCTCTCGGCAGGATTAGCTCATCTCTGTTGGTACTCGGAGTTGCCTGCGTGGGTCGAGAAACCGAAGCTGCTAGTGCTCCTCCAGCAAGAGTTATAAAGGATCTGCGTCTCATTGTATGCGGTCTTTCTTGATCTCTGCGCAAATCGGCGAAGATGACAACCGTTTGCGCTCTACCGCGCGACCCGGCATTAGCTTCGCAGGTTTCTTTTTTGACATCGTTCGGAGCAATGAGCGCGAGAATTGGAAGACCGGCTGATATTTGTTCCAACTGCCGCAATCGTCGTCCCGATTGGCAATTCTATCAGAGGCGGCCTTTGTCGCTTTTGGATCAAGAGGACTATTCTGTAAGTAAAGTTGCGACACGGCGGCTGAAGGGAAAAAGCGATCTCCTTCTTTCCGTCCACCACATCCCTGATTTTTGCGACCGCTTCAGACAGGAGATCGGAGGCTTCGCCACCGGTCCAATTAGAACCTCGTTTTCTCGCTAATCGTCGATTCGGGGCGCCTAACTTACGATATTTCCGTTTCGTCGGCCTGTTGCCCAAATAGATGGCGAATAATGGCGTTGGCGCCGTCGACCTAGAAGCGCATCGTCGCGCTGCTATATTCCTTGGTCAGGCCTATGAACGCTGGCCGCCCGTTCGGCGGAGCTGCCGGACGATGGCTGATGGTGCGAGATAGGGCATTAGTTCGTCATACAGCTACTAGTTCGCGCCGGGCGCGCCGTGCCGGTTGTTACTCCCCTCATCCTCAATCCTAACTTGTAACCCTCCCGTCGACATAACCGGCGCGATCCCATGGCGCGAGAACACCGGCCAAGGCACTGCTGGCGCTCTGGTAAAGATCAAATCGATCGGCTTGTTTCATTGGCTTGAAGTTGCTCGCAACCGCGGCGTCCTCATTTAGATGATTAAGACTATCTAGACCTACGACCGCGGTGTGAACTCCATCCAGACTTAGCGTATAGCGGAGAAGTTCTGTGGCAGGTAGTTTGGCCTGGCGACCGTATCGGATGGCTTTCATTCCAATCACCCCGATTCTCCGACTGCGCGCAAGCGGCAGCAGTTCGTCTTCATACCGACCGTTGTCCGGTCGCGTAGCCAAAAAGATTGTGAGAACGGTATCAGGATCAAACCGTTTGACGCACTCAATCATCAATCCGGCACTGGCATGCCCCGTGATTCCAAAAGCGCGGATAGTCTTCTGATCTTTCGCCTCGCGAGCGGCGCGTACTGCGCCGGATTCAATCGCGCTCAAATTCGCCAACTCGTGCTGCCGCAAATCGTGCAATTGATACAAATCGATGTAATCGGTGCCCAGAACGTGCAGACTCTGCTCAAGGTCGCGCTTGAAGCCTTCATAATCTCGCGCATCGCTCTTGCTGGCCAGAAATACGCGGTTCCGGTTACGTTCGAGCACGGGAGCGATCATTCCTTCGCTCGGGCCGTAGCCGCGCGCGGTATCCCAATAGTTGATGCCTTTAGCGAGAGCCGACTCGAGCAATGCGTGGGCGGTACGAAGGCTCTGTTCCATGAATGCTGCACCTAAGCCGAGGCCAAGTATGGAAACATCGGCTCCGGTCCGGCCGAGCCGTCTGCGGTCAACGAGTCGAGAGTCCGTCTTGGCTAAATTTGGGGCGGCGCGTACGCTTGAAAGCAGCCCTCCAATGCCCGCGCCCAACAACGTGCGGCAAATGAATTCCCGGCGAGAAGTACCGGCATCCATATCGCAACAATCGCTTTGGACTGACCCTGCGTCAATGGACGGGGCTCAAGTGCAATCTCAATCGCGGTCGTTGCGAGACATAACTCGACGCTGCCTGTTGGGTGAACACGCCGAGAAAATTCCGCCAAATAAGTCCGAAAGTATCGGCGGGGACAGCGCAGTCGCGGCCTATTCGCCCGTCTCGCCGTCGATAGAAATTTCGGGCCTTTCTGGAATATCGGCGCGGACGTTCAGCTTCTCGCCGCCGAACGTGAGAGTCCATCGCTCTGGGGGTTGTCCTAATCCGAGGACCAGCCGATCGATCACAAACGTATGGTCGTCTTGCCAAATCCCTTTGACCGCGTTGACCCGAGGGGCACCTTCAAGTCGCTCACCAAAACCATGATGGGTTGGCTCTCCCTTTCGATATAGTCCATCAAGTCCGATCGGGCCGGCAAATCTGGAACCAGCTTTGGTTGTATCTCTGGCGTATGCCTCCATGTCGTAGTGAGGTTGTGGATCGGTTAAAATCAGCGACAGCGACTTCACATTTATTGGGTTAGGGGGAAACCGGTACATCTTCCCTGAGATGATAGCGGCCATCTCCGGGTTCGCACCGACTTCAGTCGGCTTCTCGGTTGAGACATCGCGCATTTTGTTTGCGAGCAAATTCGCGCTCGCTGGGTCGGTCGGGAGCGCTGTGTCCGATTTAACCGAGCTGGAAATAAAGTCAGCCAATTCGCCCAATCGGAAAGAACCCCGCCCCGTCGTCACCACCACAATGTCCAAATCGGGAAAGATCATAATCACCTGGCGATGGTGGCCGACCGCCATGTAGACATGCTCGTCTGGAAGAGCCCAGAAAAGGTTGGAATACCGAAGTCCCAGCTCCAATGGCGTCATATTCAGCGTGGCGTGGCTCACCCTATCGATCCAAGCGGGCGGAAGCAGTTGCTTACCTTCCCAGGAGCCATCGCGCAGGTAGAGATAGCCAACCTTCGCCATGTCGCGAGGCTGCAAGTACAATCCGTAACCCCCGTTCGAAATGCCTTGAGGATCGCGCCGCCAGGACACATCGTTGATTCCTAGAGGGCCAAAAAGCTTGGCTTTGGCGTATTCCAGGGTGCTCATTCCCGTGAGTTTTGTGATGATCGCGGAAAGGAGGTGGGTATTGCCGCTGTTATAGTTGAAGGCGTCCCCGGGAGCGCTCGACATAGGTCTATCGAGAATGAACTTGACCCAGTCGGGGCTGCGCTCCCATTCGAACAATGAATCGGGCCTGCCATTCAGCGGTTCCGTCCACTCGAGGCCCGAGGTCATGTCCAACAGATTCTGAACTGTGATCGCTTCCTTTTTATCATCGACGTTCGCAATGCTGCGACGGTCAAAAAAATCGAGTACTCGATGGTTCGGACTATCCAGCAAGCCATCCTTGAATGCGATCAGCGACTCCAAATGGATGCCGTCGGATTTTGATTGGGGCGTTGTCCGGGCTTGGCCCACGGTCAATGCCAATGATCTGTCCAATCATTATGGTCCTGATGGTCCCGATCAAAATGGGCCTTGACCGAGGTCAAACCGGCATTATCGCCGATTCCTAACGACACCTGCACCGGATTTGTGATTCCGCTGGCGTGTTTTCTCTCAGGTCCTCTTAACTCTCGGGAATCGGGCCTTTAAGCGGTCTCAACTGGTACTACCATCCAGGTGTACGCAGGACCGGCCTCCACCTAACTCCAGAGAAACCGTAGACCGGGGCGCGACAATATCGCTACGAACTTCACCGCCTAAGAAGCGTACAAAAAAGGTTTGTAGTAGATGCAAGATATTCCAGAAATTCTAGATTCTTCTCAAATGAGCCAGAATTTCTCAGTACGAATTGCTTCCTTCAGATGAATGCAGCAACCCAATCAAAATGCGACTGAACGACCTGTGCAATAAACCTGTTAAAGCCAGCCGCAGGGTCTGAATGGGGGAATTCGCTAGGGGTTTACAAAAACCATAATTCGGACGAAAAGGAGCACACCTTTAGCCGGGTTGACCCATTGCTAGGACCTAAAGCAATCGTTCACTCAACCGATTCTTATGGTTGATCTACACCTCTGATGTCAGCGCGGCTCATGTTCTCTATTGCGGTCCTTTTCTCGCTTTTGCGAACCACTGACCTACGCGCAAACGATATTCCTGAGATCGTGCGCAAAGCAAAACCTGCCGTTGTTGAGATAGTCACCACCGACGCACACGGGGATGCAGTTACCGGAACCGGCTTTTTCATTACCCCGGAAGGGTTATTGCTGACTAACTATCATGTAATCAAAAATGCGCGCACTGTAGGAGCACGAACGCCGACCGGCGCCTACTACCCATTCACTGGAGACTGGATCAGGTTGCCCAATGTGGACATCGCGATGCTAAAATTCAACGCGACTGACGTTCCCTACCTCCTGCTAGATCACCATGCCCAAGTGGAGGAGGGTCAACGGGTTCTGGTAATTGGTAGCCCGGAAGGGCTTCAGGGCACGGTATCGGATGGTTTAGTGGCAGCGATCCGCGAGAACGGCCAATACATTCAGATCACCGCGCCCATTTCGCACGGCTCCAGCGGTTCTCCCGTGTTAAATGAGCAAGGGCAAGTCATCGGTGTCGCTACCTCAATGTTAGTTGATGGTCAGAACCTCAACTTCGCTATTTCGTCGGGCGCTATAGACTTCGCAATGAACGAGTGGACGTCTAATAGTGCGTCCGCTCAGGCGACTCCTGAAAGCCGCAGGAACGGAACGCAGTTAAGCGAGCATACCCAGACGGTAATCGAACAATTCGTTGTTGACTATATAAAGGCCGGCGAGAGCGCTAATGTCAGCCAACGTAATCAATATTTTGCGCCGGTCGTGTCCAGGTTCTACGAACATACCAACTATTCACGCAGCCAAATACGGAGCTCCGACCAACAGTACTACCGGAAGTGGCCGGTTAGGTCTTACCTGCCGATCGATGGCACCTTCGCCGCTCGAGAAGATGGTAATCTCATTTATGTTACCCAGGTGTTTTCCTGGACAGTGATGAACCCGCATCAAACGTTGAGCGGTAAATCGAAACTTTGCTGCACGATACGCTTTTTGACGGGCGACGGAATGGAGATTGTTGGGATCACCGAGCAGCGAATTAACTAAGACTCAAGAGCAGTCAGTTAGCCGATGCGCTCTTGATACCGGATTGGTTACGATTTGATCAACCTCGGTGACCTGAAATCTTGCCTGAGCAGACATCGGACTCGGGTTTCCGATAGGCTCAATAAAAATTACTGCTGCTAAGTTCTTTTCAGTCTGTTTTTCAGGTAGAGTTGCGTTATTCCGCGAAGCTCTTTAATTGCGCCGGATCGAGCCTTCTTGTCTGCCATGTTGGAAAGCGTCTTCATTGCTTTCATGTTGTGAAAGACGATGAAGGCCATGTCCCGAGCAGGGTTGGCGGTCAGGCCAGGACGGTAAAGCATTAAAGTTTTAGTGATACGTTTGAGCGCCGCACCGCGAAATTCCTCACGCTTTACCGGCCAGCCTTTATTAGCGTCCATCAGCCTTATTATCGCTTCCCCGTCTTTATGGAGTTCAGGCATGATGTGCTCATTTCCGTTGGTGGGATTCTTGACCGAGAGGTTTGGCTGTCGCGCGGTTTCCGCGGGCGGAGCGTTTTTGGCTCTTTTGGCCGTGTTTCCTTTTCTCTGGATGATCCAAAACCAGTTTTCGCCCGCCTTGACGGTAATGAGCCTGCTCGTTGCCGGCGCTGGCCAGGGTACGATCAGTATCCCCTCGGTGTCGGCGGCGTATGCTTCGGTTCCGAGAGACAAGCTTGCCGTCGCGAACACGGCGATCAATATCGTCCAAAGATTGGGCGGACCGCTCGCGACAACGGTCGTGGCTTTTGTTATCTCGCTTTCGGCAAGTGACTTTCAGGCCCCCGGGCCTCGCCCGTTCATGATCGCCTTTGTGCTACTGATCGGGCTTCACTTGCTCGCGCTTGGGTCGGCAAGCCGCCCTCCGGTGCAAATACATCTAAATACATCAGAAGACGTCGCGGGTAGATTAAGGAGAATTTGACGCTCGTGTACCCGTTCCGGTAGAACGTGACGACTGCCTCATCAAGGGCTATCATGTAATCAGAAAATCCTCCGGTCAGACTTTGCGGCTGGTAGCCGGTCGCGCAACCAGCTCCCGCCCGCGCCTCCAGTCCTCAACCCGAGCGACTGTCCATTACATCTGCCGCTCATCACCGAGACAAGGCACCCGTCGCGCGGTAGGGGCCGAAGAGATCGGATTAGAAGCGAGGCGCGGTTTGGCCTCTTGTTGGCTTAAGTCGCGCTATTGTTTTGCCGATAAGTGTACTAGCACACCAATGGGCTTCCATTTCCACAGACGAATCGGTTCGAGGACGGCGAGGTCTATGTCAGCGGCCAATCGTAGGAAACGGTTCAAACGAATCATCTACGCGATTCGTTCAAATCGATTGGTCGCGGACCATCTCGGGAATCGCGCGGTGGTTCGCGGAAGCATTTCAACAGCCATGGTTCTCAGCCTTGTCCTTTTCGGGATGATTGGCTTTTCGTGGATGGTCGGGCCTCAGCTCGGCTCGCATGACTGGCTATGGATTGGTAAAGGTCACTTTTCCGACAGTCACATCTCCACCGAACTCGGTCGCGCTCTGCCGTGAGAACATCTCCGACAGTTCTTCAGTTGATCATCTGCTATTGTGGTCGGAAAGAATTCGTGTTTCTGCCGGTCGCCGGGTTGACCCAAACTTGCGGGCTTTCAGAGGACTAAGCAACACGGCTGCCGGCCGGATTCGAAACGTCGCGAGCCCGGAGGAAGAGAACACATTTAGTGAAGAAAGGAATTGCTTCGCATCGAAGTATACCGATTGTTCGATCCAGCGTCGCGCTGAACTGAACATTTTGTCGAGTAACTTTCGTAAAGGGTTTGAAGTGCATACCAGGGTACTTTGTCTTTGTGCGTTGGCATTCTTAACGGTCTCGGCCGAGTCCCGACCGTTCCAATTCCCGTCAGACACGTTCGCGTTTTCGAACTACACGTATTTTGATTACCGAACGACGCCAGAGGGCGGATTGGAAATCAATCGGCGACCAAGAAACAAAATTCCTGAATACTCCCGCCATTGCTTTACGATGGTTCGCGCAGTCCTGGAGTTTTACCAGTTTGCCGAATTCCGTCCGGATTTAGCGAAGGTTTCTGAGGCGGAGTACCAGAACATCATTCGCAAACTTAGCCGTATCCCACCATGGAGCTCCGGACCAACCAAAAAGATTGAAATCCCGGGATACGCTGATCTCCATACCTTCTCGTCCGACTACCGGCTGCCACTCCAAAATAATATCGGCCAATGGTGGCCTCCGTATTTGCGGATCGGCAACTGGCGAACCGTTTTCCCGGCGCTTCGCTCCAACCAAAAAGATCTGGCGAACTGGCTCAGAAGAGAACTCGATGCCGGTCGCGTTCGTCCGGTGTTTATTACTCGAGGATTTAGGACTCTAAACCATTGCTTGGTAGCTTACTCCTACACCACCGAGCCAAATGGCGACCTTATTTTCGCGGTGTACGATGCGAACCAACGGGATAAGTTGGTGCATCTTCGATACCAGGCGTCAGACGAATCTTTTCAGTTCGACAAGACTTGGTACTATCCGGGCGGACTAGTGACCGCGATGAAGCTGTATGTATCGCCCATCATGTAAATACGAAGGGACCACTGGTTGCCAATATCCGCACTGGACATGGCTATCGATTCACCCGGACCGGCGAATCAACACCGGTTGTTACGGCAGCTTGACGCACCATCGGCGTTCCGTAAACGTGCGAGAACTGAACGAGATCTATGCCTCTGGAACCGTTTTCTATCCCCTTCTCGCATGAGGCGGTCGATGACCTTCGCGATCGGTTAGTGCGGACGCGCTGGCCGGACGAGATACCTGGCTCCGGTTGGGAATATGGGTTTGATCTCCGGTTTCTTCAGGGGATCTGTGACCACTGGCGGGAGCGATTTGATTGGAAAGCGCAGGTGGAGAAACTCTCGACCTTGCATCACTGCCGATATGTCTCGGATGGCATAGGAATTCATTTCATTCATGAGCGCGGGAAAGGCCCCGCCCCGATCCCCATCATCCTAACCCATGGATGGCCCGGATCTTTTTTGGAAATGATGCGAATCATTCCTTTGCTGACCGATCCGGCGAGCCACGGCGCGGATCATGCCGATTCCTTTGACGTCGTTGTCCCTTCCTTACCTGGATACGGTTTTTCGGATCGGCCAACATGTCGCGGGATGAACCTGTTTCGCACCGCCGAGTTGTGGACAGGGATCATGGAGGAATTGGGATACGCCCGCTTCGCAGCCCAGGGAGGAGATCTCGGTGCCGGCGTAAGCACAATCCTGGGGCTACGTCACGGTCATCGGATGATCGGCATTCATTTGAACTATATTCCCGGATCATTCCGGCCCCACCTGGAACCAGGAACAAAACTGAACGGCGCGGAAGAAGAGTTTCTTAAAGGTGTCGCCCGTTGGTCCGACGAGAGCGGTGCGTACGCACACGTTCAGAGAACCCGTCCTCAGACCGCCGCTTATGGTCTGAACGATTCTCCGGCTGGATTAGCTGCGTGGATATTGGAAAAGTTTCGCGAATGGTCCGATTGCGACGGCGATCTCTATAACAGGTTCTCACGGGATGAACTCTTGGCCAACGTCACGCTCTACTGGATGACCGAGACCATCCATTCCTCTTTCCGTCTCTATTTCGAAGGAAGAAAAGCGCCGCTTCAATTCGGACCAGGCGACTTCATCCAGGCGCCTTGCGCGATCGCCCATTTTCCAAAAGAACTACCTTTTCCTCCTCGTGCGTGGATCGAGCGCGGCTACAACATCCAACACTGGACCGATATGCCACAAGGAGGCCACTTCGCCGCCGCCGAGGAACCCAAGCTCTTAGCCGAAGACATTCGGGCCTTTTTTCGGCAGTTTCGGTAGATGTTCCAACCACGAATGGACGCAAATGGACACGAATAGTTAAATAACGATGGCGACTGCGCTCTCCGACTGCTCCAACCGGTCGCTTCGGGCCAGTCTTTCGGTTCCGCCTGAGCGTAGTAGGTATCGGGATCCGACGTCGTCCACGAGCTGCAATGCCGAGCGCCCGAATATGAGACTATGTCGGACAGGCAAGTCGCCGCTACCATTACTCCGCGGGCGAAGATTATAACATTGTGGCTGGAGCAGACCTCTCTACGCTTGAAGAAGCATGAGTGCCGGAGATCAGGAACCTCCAAGAAAGCGACCCGGCATAACATGGCCAATCGCAATCGCAGCGCTGATCGGATTAGCATTCGGATTGCTCAATCTCTGGCGGGACCTTTTTGCTGCTGATCCTATGGATCCCGAAAGTTACCTGATCTTCTCGTTCGTTTTAGATGGGGTCATCGTGATAGCCTGCGGCACTGCAATTTTCCTTCTGCTCAAAGCGAGAAGCCGCGGAAAATCCTGAGTTTTCGCCGGGTTACGTGATCTTCTCCTACATTTTTGGATGGGGTCGCCATTTTAGCCTGCGGCACCACGTTTATTCTTTTTATCATTAGACTGGCGAGCCAAGCCAAGGTTTGACCCAAAGTCTTCTCCATGGCTCTGCTGATCGTCACCCTGGTTCCGACCATAAAGGGAGTTTCGGCAGCCTGTTGGTTAAATAGCGTGCTCGCCAGTTTCTTCGGTTCGGATGCGAATAGCTTCGTCAATGGTTGAAACGAACACCTTTCCGTCGCCGATTTCGCCCGTCTTTCCGGCCTTCACAATTGCAGCTACTGCACTCTCGACCACGGAGTCACCTACGACCACGATGACCATCACCTTGGGAACGAATTCGACGGTATATTCACTACCTCGATAGATTTCGGTATGTCCTTTTTGCCGGCCGAAACCCTTTACTTCCACTGTAGTCAGGCCCGCCACGCCAACTTCGACGAGCGCGTCCTTTACGTCTTCCAGCCGAAAAGGCTTAATAATGGCTTCAATTTTTTTCATGGTATTCGCCTAGTCAATGTAAGCTTCTTCCCCGTGTTCCGAGACATCGAGGCCGGCTGTTTCGACCTCGGTAGTCGGTCGCAAGCCAATCGCTTTCTTCAGTGCGAATCCGATGACTGCGGTAGCTACCACCGACAAAACCAGCGTAACGATCACTGCGAATACTTGCGACTTAAATAAGGATGCCAGCAATTCGTCTTTCAAATTACTGTTCACTTCCTTGGTTGCCAGGAGACCGGTCAACAACGCTCCGAGCGTGCCCCCAACCGCGTGGACACCGAATGTGTCCAGAGCATCATCGTAGTTTAGAGCGGGTTTCAGGATCGAGACCGCCAGGTAAGGGAT
>Ga0070699_100003463_pt1 | contig 13954 bp, 11 predicted proteins | sample KBSK1503metaG_FD_65473 | JGI IMG/M metagenome (GOLD analysis project Ga0070699, IMG submission 65473) | Corn, switchgrass and miscanthus rhizosphere microbial communities from Kellogg Biological Station, Michigan, USA - KBS K1-50-3 metaG | ecosystem: Host-associated > Plants > Roots >...
CCCGGCAACGATCCGTTCGTGATCACGGTCGGCGCACTCGACCAGAACGGGACGTCCGACCCGAGTGACGACACGGTTCCGTCGTGGTCGGCCTACGGCAAGACGATGGACGGCTTCGGGAAGCCGGATCTCTCGGCCCCCGGTCGTTACATGCTCGCGCCTGCCCCGATGGACGGGACGATCGCGAAAACGGTTCCGGATCGCGTGCTCGCTCCCGGCTACATGTGGATGTCCGGCACGTCGTTCTCGACTCCGGTGGTCTCCGCGGCTGCGGCGCAGATCCTGGCGCGACATCCCGGGTTCACTCCCGATCAGGTCAAGGGCGCGTTGATGCTCGCGGCCAACTACCTGCCGAACGCCAGCGCCAACTCCGCCGGCGTGGGCGAGATCGACGCGGGCGTCGCGTCAACCCTCGACGATCCGCCGAACCCGAACGTCGGCCTGTACCAGTTCGTGACGAGCAACCCGGTCACGGGCCTGCGCACGTTCGACACTGCGAGCTGGGCCTCGTACCTAGCGTCAGGCGCCTCCTGGGCGCAGGCGAGCTGGGCGGAGGCGAGCTGGGCCGAGGCGAGCTGGAACTCCGCCAGCTGGGCCGAAGCAAGCTGGGCCGAGGCGAGCTGGAATGCCAACCTGGACAGCATGATGGCGTCCATGGCAACACTCGCCGAGTAAGTCTTCTCGAGCAGCTGTGTCCCAAGCGAACGCCGGCGCAAGCCGGCGTTCTCGCTTTGGCGAGCTACTCGAGCGTGATCGTGCGGCGCACGGTGCCGGCGCGAGGATGCCGGGCTTCGATCCCGATCTCGGTTCCCGCAGGGGCTTCAACAACCCACTCGAGCTTGACGAGGTCACGAGTGGATTCGTCGTTGGCCCACCAGGTGGTCGAGCGCTTGTCGGCCCGGCCCTTCAGCTGACCTGCGTCCGTCTTGACGTCACCGCCGACGAGCCGGGCGCCCTCCGGCAACTCGAGCTCGACCTCGAGATCACGAACGGCCTTCCGTTCCAGAGCTTTCTCGGGCACGTTCGTCGGCAGCCAACCGGAGTTCTGCAGCACGAGGCGGACCAGGAACGAGCTCTCCCCCAGCTTCTCGACGTCGAGCGACCGCGCCTCGATCAGAGGTGAGACAAGGAGATGGAAGAGCGCCCACTCCGAGTGCGGCGCGACCTCGTCCTCCAGCCGGTCGAAGGGAACGTTGAACCAGTAGTTGATGATGTCCCAGCCGCCCAGCTCGACCTTGCCGAGCTCGGGATGGTCGAACTCGTACCAGTCGACGTACGCGTCCGGGTAGTTCTTTTTCGCCCACCCGATCAGCTTCAGGTCATCCTCGATCGGATGCTCTCTGATCCAGTCCGTGAAGTGGTAGCCGGATAGCCCTGCCTGACGCTGAGGGCTCCAGAACTCCGTCGTCCACGAGAAGACGCCCAAGTGGTCGTACATCCAGTCGTGCGCGCCGCCCTTGATCGTTTGCTTCGGGTCGTACTTGAAGTCGTGGAACACGGAAATGGCCGGATAGCCCGTCAGCTCCGTCCCGCGCTCCCCAATCAGGTTGTATGCCCTCAGGTCCGGTGTCGGAAAGTCGTCGTCCGGATGGCCGGCGTACGGCCGCAGGTGAACGCCGCTGAACGTGTGGTACGCGATGTGCCCCGTGATGTTCGGACGCTCGGTGACCGCCTGCACCATGGCGCGCACCTCCGGCTCGGACGTGGGGTAAGGACCGGCGCCACGCTGCTCGTGCTCTGGTGCCCAGTCCGCGGGAAAGTTGCGGTTCAGATCCAACCCCTCGAGAGGCGGCGGAATCTTGATCGTGACGCCGTCGTAGTTCTCGATGCGACCCTCCGCCAGCAGCCGGTAAAACGGCCCGTCCTCTGGCGAGTCGACGGGGTCGCGGCGCACGAGCAGCTTGCGCTCGTCGGGATGAGGATGCCAGGCGCCATTCGGGTCCTCGACACGCATGTCGAGCACACGCCCGTCACCGTCGAGGTCCTCGACGTGGAGACCATCCTCCAGGTCTTCCCGTGGGTACGGCCGAACGCTCGAGCGGATGAAGCGCCGCTCCTCGAGGCCCCGCTCGGCACCGTCCGGATTCAGCCGCGGGATCACGTAGAAGACACGCGTGTCGAGCGCGCGCGTGACGAGGTCGTTCTGGCCGTGCCCGGTCAGCAGCCGGTGGATCAAGTGGAGCGCTGCCGTGCAGCCGGTCCACTCCATCGAATGGATGTTGGCCTCGATCAGGAACGCCGGCTTCTCGAGGTGAGCACCGGTCTCGGTGTTGGTGACGGTGACGAGCCAGATTTCGCGACCCTCGTAGGACTTGCCGATTGACTCGAGCGCACAGAGGTTCGGCGCCTCCTCCGCCCACGTACGCAGCGTGTCGGTCAGCTCGTCGTAGGCGTAGAAATGGTCGTACGCGACGGAGCGCACGTACTAGTGGATCAACTCGGCGACCAGGGGGGCCGTGTCATAGGGCTCGAAGCCGAGCCGCCCTGCGATCTCCTCGCTGGAGGGCCTCGTCCCCTCCGCGAAGAGGTCGCGCAACAGCTCTCCCGTCCTCGCGCTCCGCCACCAGTCGTCCCCGACCTCGTCGACGAGGTAGGCGCGCAACTGGGCGTGGCGGATCCAAGCGCGCAGATAGTCCGCTGAATAGAAACCGGGGTCCATGTCGGCAAGGTGACCGTCGCTCGGATAGCGAATGCCCGTCGCTGCGGTCAGCCGCTGCGAGTAGTCAGTGCTCTCCAGTCCGGCCTGCTCGAAGCTCGACCAGAAGTCGAGCTCGAACTGGAGCTTGGCCGTATAGCGGCGGAAGAGAAGCGCTTCCAGAAAGATCGTGGCTTCCGCGTTCGTAGTGGCGTCTTCGTCTGACAGCCCGAAGTGTTCGGCGTGCCAAGCGGGCTCGCGCGTGATCGCCTCGCAGATGTACGAGTAGATCTCGGTCAGCGCGTGATCGCGAGAGAGCCTGCGGAAGGTGTACGGCAGGTTCGGATCGACGCCCGCGTAGTGGAGGGCATGGCCTGCCTCGTGCAGGAAAGCCTGATAGTCGTGCAGCCCGCCTTGCGCACGGGTGATCAGGTGAACAACGTGGGGCGGGTCGGATGCGATCACGCAGGCCCGCGGCGACTTCTGCGGCCTGTCGTCGAGGTCGAGGCGGATGTTGCGGTCAGCTGCGAGATCGAAACCGAGCGCCGAGAGCGTCGCCAGGCAGACCTCGGTCGCCCGCTCCTTCGTGTACGTGGCGTCGAGCGGCGAGAGCCGCCGGACGTAACCCATGTGCGCAGACGAAGGCTGCTCCTCACGGTCCGGACCGAGCAGGCGCTCGAACCAGCGCTCCCGCAGCGCGATGAAGCGCCCTTCGATCTCGTCGCTCGCTGCCCCAAGCACGGATTCCAGCTCGCGTAGCGAGATCTGCTTCTCCTCCTCACTCCGCGTCACCGCGTCGGGCTCTTCCGTCAGGTCTGCCTCGAGCCCTTCATAGGCGCGGAGCAACTCGAGTCGGTGCTCGTTGAAGTCGGCCGACCTGCGACGATAGATCTCGCCGAGCTCGTTGCGCTCCGCGTAGTCGGAGATGATCGCGAGAGTCGCCAGTGCGGAGCGAAGGGGAAGCTCCTCGCCCTTGAAGTCGACGCGCGCGGCGAGAATCTCGTTCTCGAGCTCGTCATCCTTCTCCGCGAGCTCGGCGGCGATGAGTCCGCTCTCGCAGGTCTTGCGGAGCCGATAGAGCCACTCGCGCTGGTCGTCGTCGGCGCGCGCCTCCTCGTCCCGCAGGGCCCCCAGCTGATCACGGCTGAAGAGGTCGGCAAAGCGCGCAACAATCGCTGCCTGCTCCGATACCTCTTTCTCCCCCACGCGGACGGCTCGCCCCTCCTCCGACCGCTCGTAGAGATACCGCTGGAGCTGTTCCTCGAACTCCGCGGGACTGCGCACGGCAGTGGTTGACATCTCGAAGACTCTATCCAGCCTCGGAACCGCCCCGCAGCACGAGTCTGGCGAGCGTGCCGCTCAGCTGCTCGAGCGTGAACGGCTTCGCGATGATCGCGTCGGCATCGACTCCTTTGAGACCCGGCGACCCGACCGAGCCGGTGAGCAGTACGACGGGGACACCCGGGTTGCGCTCCCGGACCTCCGCGATGAAGTCGAGCCCGCTCTCGCCGCCGATGTGGACGTCGAGCAGGACGAGGTCGACGTCGGCCGCCGCGAGGGTCTTCCGAGCCTGCTCGATCGCCCCGGCTTCGTGCACCGCCCAGCCGTCGAGCTCCAGATTCACGCGGCAGAGAAAACGGATCGCCGCGTCGTCGTCGACGACGAGCACCGTGTGGCTGGGCAAGTCCACCGCGGCCCGCCAGTGTACGCGTATCCAGATCCTGGGACGCTCCGTTTACTACTTAAAAATGAGAAACGAACCCTGCGATTCCCAGGATAAACTCGAGCGGGCGATCGGCAGCGCCTCGCCGCGCTTCCCGCGGCCCTCACCCCAGTTCAGGCGCCGCTCCTGGCTCGTTTTCCAGCGCGCCCTCGACCCGCTCGCAAAACCTAAGCCACTGCGCGGCCGGCAGCAGCACTGAGCCGCCGCAGCGTCTCCTCCTTCCCCAGCAACTCCAGGCTCTCGAACAACCCGGGCGAGACCTTCGAGCCGGTGACGGCGATGCGGATCGGCTCGAACGCCTTGCGCGGCGACAGGTCCAGCCGCTCGGCCAGGCTACGCAGGGCGGCCTCGATCTCCGGAGCGGCGAACGGCTCGACGCGCTCGAGCTGGTCACGCGCTGCAGTGACGACCGGTGCGGCGCCGTTCAGCAGCGCCGGATCCGGTTCGACCTCGCGGAAGAGGAAGCCCGCGAACTCGGGGAACTGTCCGAAGCGCTCGATCTTCTCCTGCACGATCGGCGCGGCGCGTCGGACGAGCTCCTCATCCCAGTCGTAGCCCTCCTCCCGGAGGAACTTGGCGAGCTCGCTCGCGTACTCGTCCGGCGAGAGCGCACGGAGGTGCATCCCGTTCAGCCAGTCGAGCTTCTCGTAGTCGAACGTCGCCGGGCTCGAAACGACGCGGTCGAGGCTGAACCGCTCGATCAGCTCGTCACGAGACATGATCGTAGTCTTGTCGTCGAAGCTCCAGCCGAGGAGCGCGAGGAAGTTCATCAACGCCGGTGCGTAGTAGCCCGCGTGCCGAAACTCGTCGACGGTCACGGAGCCATGCCGCTTCGACAGGCTCTTGCCGTCGGCGCCGAGCACGTGCGAGACGTGCGCGTAGACGGGCGGCTCGGCTCCGACCGCGCGGATGATGTTGATCTGCTTCGGCGTGTTTGAGATGTGATCCTCGCCTCGGATGACGTGCGTGATGCGGTCCCACACGTCCTCCATCGGCGAGGCGAAGTTGTAGGTCGGCCGACCGTCGGAGCGAACGAGCACGACGTCCTCGAGCTGCTCGTTCGGGAACTCGATACGACCGCGTACCGCGTCGTCCCAGGCCGTAACGCCCTCGTTGGGCATGCGGAAGCGAATCGCGCCCTCGTCCTCGTAGGCCTTGTCCTCGTCCACCAGGCGGCGCGCGATGTCGGCGCAGTCCTGCAGCCGTTCGAGCTGGAAGGTCACGTCGCCGTCCCAGTCGAGCCCGAGCCAGCGGAGTGAATCCTGAATCTGCTGCGTCGCCTCCTCGACCTCGCGGTTGGTGTCCGTGTTCTCGATCCGCAGCCGAAACTCCCCGCCCTCGTGCCGGGCGAAGAGCCAGTTGAAGAGCGCGGTCCGGACGTTCCCGATGTGGAGGAAGCCGGTCGGGCTCGGAGCCATGCGGACGCGAACGGACACACCGTTAGGTTACTGGCGTGCTGTTCGGTGCCCATTGTTCCGGGGGTGTGAAGAAGGCGCTCGACAACGGAGCAGCGATGGGCGCGGAGACCGTTCAGCTCTTCGTCCAGAGCCCGCGCACCTGGCGGTTCCCCGAGCACGACCCGGCCGATCTCGAGGCGTTCAGGTCGAAACGCGAGGAGGCGGGCGTTCCGGTCCTCGTCCACGCGCTCTATCTCGTCAACCTCGCCGCCCCTGACGATGCGATCTATTCGAAGAGCGTTGACACCATGCGTGCGACCGTCGATGCCGCCTGCGCGATCGAGGCCGACGGGGTGGTCTTCCACATCGGGTCTCATCTGGGTGCCGGCTTCGACACAGGCCTCGACCGCGTCGTGCCGGCGGTCGAGCAGGTGCTCGACCGCTGCAACGATCGAACCTGGTTACTGATGGAGAACTCGGCCGGCGCGGGAGGAACGATAGGGCGCTCACTCGACGAGCTCGCTGCGATCTTCGCTGCGCTCGGACGGCACGAGCGCCTCGGCGTCTGTCTCGACTCCTGCCATCTCTTCGTCTCAGGCGTGGACGTCACCGATGCGTCGACTTGGAACGCGTTGCTCGAGGACCTCGACAGGCGCATCGGGCTCGACCGCCTGCGCGCGCTGCACGCGAACGACGCCAAGGCGCCGCTCGGATCGAATCGCGACCGGCACGACAACATCGGCGACGGGCTGATCGGCGAAGGGCTCGGGGTCTTCCTTGCGCATCCGAAGCTGCAAGGGCTTCCCGTGGTCCTGGAAGTGCCCGGAGCCGACGGGAAGGGCCCGAACGCCAAAGAGATCCGCAAGCTTCGTGAGCTCCACGCCCGCGCAACCTCGTAACTACCGTTGGACGATCCTCGGCGCGGGTGTCCTCGCGCAGGCGGCGTTCTCCGCGATCCTGCTCGGCCTTCCTGCGATCGCTCCCGCGATCCAGGATCGCTACGCACTCAGCCTGACTCAGGTCGGCGTCGTGCTCGCCGCGCTCAACATCGGCTCGCTCGCGACCCTGCTGCTCTGGGGGATCGTCGCCGACCGCATCGGCGAGCGCTCCGTCATCGCGATCGGCCAACTGGGGACGGCGGCGGCACTCGTGTGGGCGGCATACTCGTCCTCCCTCGCCCACCTGGTTGCCGCGCTGTCCGTCGCGGGCGCGCTCGGGGCCGGGGTCAATGCGGCAAGCGGCCGCGCCGTGATGGCGTGGTTCGGCGAAGAGGAGCGCGGACTCGCGCTCGGCATTCGGCAGATGGCCACTCCCCTCGATGGAGCGGTGGCCGCGGTCGCGCTCCCGGCCCTTTACCGGCACATCAGCCTGCACGCGGCGTTTGACGGGCTGGCGGCTACCGCATCGCGGCCGCTATCGTCGGCGCGGCCCTCGTACGCGCCGAGCCGGCGGAAGATCACTCAATGCTGGCGCGTCCGCTACGCGATCCACGCGTCTGGCGCATCTGCATCGCGAGCACGTTCTATGTTGCGACGCAGATCAGCCTGCTCGGATTCTTCGTGCTCTTCCTCCATGGGCACCGGGGCGTGTCGACCGGAGTCGCCGCGGGGGCGCTCGCCGTAACGCAGGTCTGCGGCGGCATCGCACGGATCGCGGTCGGCCGTCTGTCGGACCGCGTGCGGATGCGGATCGTCCCGCTCCGCTGGATCGCCCTCGGTCTCGCGCTCACGGTCGGAGTCACCGCCGTCCTGATGGACGCGACGGTGTGGATCCTCGTCGCAGCTCTTGTCGTCGTCGGCACCTTCGGGCTCTCGTGGAACGGACTGTCGTTCGCGGCGGCAGCGGAGGCTGCAGGACGGGCCCGCAGCGGCGCCGCGATCGGATTGCAGCAGACCTTCCTGGCCGGGAGCGCGATCGTCGCGCCGATCGTGTTCGCCACGGTCGTCCACGAGGCCTCCTGGCGACTCGCCCTTCGTGCTGGCGGCGCTCAGCCCGCTGGTGGGCTACGCCCTGCTCAGTCCGCTAGCTGAGCGAAGACCTTGAACGTCGGCGAACCGACCGGGAGCTCGTGGAATTCCGGGTTCACACAGCCCAGGTCGCCCGAGCGGCCAGCCCCGTAGCACTCCTCGACCTCGACACGGCACATCGGTAGCGGCGCTCGCATCGTGCGCATCGCACCGAACCCCTCGCTGCGCGCCTCGGCTTCTCTCAACATCTCCAGATCGATCTCGACGCCGTACACGCGCTGCATGCAGCCGATGTACGTGTGTCCGAACTCCTCGTACGCGTACACGAACGGGCACGCGCGCTCCACGCAGGCAGACGGGTAGACCACCTTGTCGCAGTGCACCTCGCACCGGCGGCATTCCAGCTCGTCCTGAGGCCGGAGTGGAAGCTCCGTGGCGGTCAGTGCCTCGAGGCGCTCGGCCGGTGGTTGCATGACGGAATTGTCGTCCCCGCAAGCGGGCTCCGCAAGACTTGACATGCAGGCCGTAGATCAGCTAAGGCCGCTAGGCTAGGCCTTGGTGGCGCGACGACTCCTCTGGGCCTCGCTTGCGCTCGCTCCGATCACGATGCTCGTCGACGGCCTCGTCCACCCGGACAAGACGGTCCTGTTCGTGCTCGCTGCACTCTCGCTCATCCCTCTGGCCTGGCTGATCGGGGAAGCGACCGAACACGCAGGAGAACACACGGGCGCGCGCATCGGCGGGCTGCTGAACGCGAGCTTCGGCAACGCCCCCGAGGTGATCATCGCCGTGATCGCGGTCTCGGACAATCTGCCCGACGTCGTGCGCGGCTCGATGGCCGGCAGCATCGTCTCGAACATCCTGCTCGTGCTCGGCGCCGCGCTTGTCCTTGGCTCGGACAACGCGGAGCTCGACCGCAGATCCTTGCTCGGCCAGCTCTGCCTCGTCCTCGTTGCGGTCGTGCTGCTGCTGATCCCGTCGGTCCCCGGCTGGCACGGAGACCCGAATCGTCACTCCCTCGCGTTGCTCAGCATCGGGCCCGCCGTCGCGCTACTCGGCCTCTACCTGGTCGTCACGATCGCCGACCTGAAGCGTCGCCCTGCACACAAGGTCACGGACTCGAGCGGCTGGAGTCTGCGCACGTCGCTTGTCGTCCTCGGAGTGACGACGGCGGCGACGGCAGTGATCAGCGAGATCCTCGTCCACTCGCTCCAGGCCTTCGCGAAGGCGGCGAACCTCTCCCAGTTCTTCATCGCGATAGTGATCGTGGCGATCGTCGGCAACGCCGCGGAGCACGGCGGCGCGGTCGTGATCGCCCGACGCGGGAAGATGAAGCTCGCGACGGAGATCGCGATCTCGTCGAGCGCACAGGTCGGCCTGCTGGTCATCCCTGTCGTCACGCTGGCGTCCTTCGCCTTCGCGCACCCGCTCGCGCTTGCGTTCAGGCCGATCGAACTGATCGCCATGGGGGCGGCGGCGCTCTTCGTCGGCTTCGTGATCCGCGACGGCCGCGCCCGGCGCTGGGAGGGAGCGCTGCTGATCGCCGTCTACGGGGCCTTCGTGGTCTGGTTCCTGTCCGCCGGAGACAGATAGGAGACCGTAAGTGCGGTTAACCGCACCAACCAGCGGCCTGTGAGCCGCCTTGTGAGCCCTCCCGCTACGGTTGACACTGGCCGCAACGACATGGAGGACAGATGAGCAACTCACTCGCAGCTCAGTCCGCGGAGACGGTCGACGCCCCCTCCACGGGATTCGTCCTCTCCGCCTCTGACCTGACCCGCCGGTACGGCGAAGGAGATACCGCGGTCGACGCCCTGCGCGGAGTCTCGCTCGATGTCCCGAAGGGCCAGCTGACCGCGGTCATGGGCCCCTCCGGGTCTGGGAAGTCGACCCTGATGCACATACTCGCCGGCCTCGACAAGCCCACCTCCGGGAAGGTGACGATCGCCGGGACGGAGATCTCCAAGCTCAGCGACTCGGATCTGACGAGGCTGCGCCGCCGGAACATCGGCTTCATCTTCCAGTTCTTCAACCTGCTTCCGATGCTGACTGCCGAAGAGAACATCCTGCTGCCGCTTTCCATCGCAGGTGTGAAGCCGGAGCGCGAATGGGTCGATCAGCTGGTCGATCGCATGGGTCTCGCGAACCGCCGCACGCACCGCCCGTCTGAGCTCTCGGGCGGTCAGCAACAGCGTGTGGCCATCGGCCGCGCGCTCGTCAGCAGGCCGACGATCGTCTTCGCCGACGAGCCCACAGGCAACCTCGACTCGAAGACGAGCGGAGAGATTCTCGAGGTTCTCAACCGCTCGGTGCAGGAGCTCGAGCAGACGATCGTGATGGTGACGCACGAGGCGCGCGCCGCCGCGATCGCCGATCGCGTCCTGTTCATCGCCGACGGGCTCATCGTTCGCGAGTCGAAGGATCTGTCGGCGCACGAGATCGTCGAAGAGATGGAACAGCTCGACAACGCGTGACCCGTTTCGCTCTCAAAGCACTCCTCGGCCGCAAGCTGCGCACGGTCCTCTCGGCGTTCGCAATCGTCCTCGGGGTCGCCACCGTGAGCGGCACATACGTCCTCACCGACTCCATCGACAAGGCCTTCGGGTCGATCTTCACGGAGAGCCGCAACGGATCCGATGCCGTCATCAGCGGCAAGGCTGCCTTCGACCTCGCACAGGGAACCGGGGTAACTGCCCCGGCCTTCAACGAATCGCTCCTCCAGAAGGTCCGCGCCCTTCCGGACGTCCGCGTCGCCGACGGCAGCGTCAACGGCGAGGCTCAGCTGATCGGCAAGGACGGCAAAGCGATCGTCTACGGCGGCGCCCCGAATCTGGGGTTCAGCATCGCCCGGGGCAATTCGCCTTTCAATCCGTTGTCGCTCGTCGAAGGCTCATGGCCGAAGCACAACGAGGTCGTGATCGACAAGTCGACTGCCGGCAAAGAGCACTTCCGGATCGGTCAGATCGTCGGTGTGCAGGCCGTCGGCTCAGTTCAGCGGCTGCGGCTATCGGGAATCGTGAAATTCGGCTCGGTGTCCACCATCGGCGGCGCAACGCTGTCCGGCTTCGATCTGCCCACCGCACAAAGACTTTTCGGCAAGCCCGGCAAGCTCGACGAGATCGCGGTCGCCTCCGCGCCAAACGTTGGAACCAATCAGCTGTTGCAGCAGATCCGGACCGTCCTCCCTGCCGACACGCAGGTGCGGACCGGCCAGGGGCAGGCACACGAGGACAGCAAGGACACGAATTCGTTCATCTCCTTCCTTCAGAAGTTCCTGCTTGGTTTTGGCGGCGTCGCTCTCTTCGTTGGCAGCTTCGTGATCGCGAACTCGCTCTCGATCACGATTGCCCAACGGACGCGTGAGCTCGCGACCCTCAGGACTCTTGGCGCCTCCCGTCGTCAGCTGCTCCGGTCGATCATCATCGAGGCCCTTGCGATCGGAATCCTCGCGGCCGTGATCGGGCTCTTCGCCGGGCTCGCACTCGCCAAGGGTCTGTTCGCCCTCTTCGACACCGTTGGCTTCACGCTCCCGAACAACGGGCTGACTTTCGAGACCAGGACGGTTGTCGTCTCGCTCGCGGTCGGGATCATCGTCACGCTCCTCGCAAGCCTGCGGCCAGCGCTGCGCGCGACGCGGGTGCCGCCGATCGCGGCCGTCCGAGAAGGCGCCACACTGCCGGAATCGCGCTACGCCCGCTTCCGACTCCCGGCATCCGCATTGCTGACGGCGCTCGGGTTCGGCGGACTGCTCTGGGGCCTGTTTGCGCCCGGCCTCGGAACGGCCGGCATCCTCCTGTTCATGCTCGGCGGGGCGCTGCTCGTGTTCATCGGCATCTCGCTCCTCTCCGTCAGGCTCGTAACACCGCTCGCGGGAGCGCTGGGCTGGCCGGCGACGAAGATCGGCGGCACTGCTGGAACACTTGCCCGCGAGAACGCGCAGCGCAACCCCCAGCGCACGGCGTCGACTGCTTCTGCGCTCATGATCGGACTTGCCCTGGTGACGCTCGTGACGATGCTCGCGGCTGGCATCATCTCCAGCTTCAGGGGCTCCGTGAACGAGATCTGGAAGAACGCGGACTACGCGATCACGGCACAGAATAACTTTTCGCCGATCCCGGTCGCGGCGGCGGACGCCGTCGCGAAAACCCCCGGGGTCTTGGCGGTCGGCAACGTTCGCGCAGGTGAGGCGCTCGCGTTCGGGAAGAGAATCAACACGACGGCGGTGAATCCGCCGGCCAGCCAGATGTTCAACCTCGACTGGCAGCAAGGGTCGGGAGCGATCCTCAGCAATCTTGGTGATGACGGCGCCTTCGTCGACAAGGGGTACGCCAAGAGCCATCACCTGGAGCTCGGGTCGCCCGTGCCGTTGACGTTCCCAGACGGCTCACGAGAGCTGTTCAACGTCGAGGGAATCTTCGCACCGCCAACGGGAGGCTCGCCGTTCGGTTCTGTGACGATCTCCGCCGCGGCGTTCGACAGGCACGTCGACGCTCCTCAGAATCTCTACTCGTTCGTGCTGATGAAGGGCGGTCAAAGTCCAGCGAACGCTGCCGCCCTCGACCGGACGTTGAAGAACTTCCCGAACGCGAAGGTTGCGACGCGACAGAAGTTCATCGACAACCAGATCTCGGGACTCAGCTCCGTGCTGAACATCCTCTACGTGCTGCTCGCTCTTTCGGTCATCGTCAGCCTCTTTGGGATCGTGAACACGCTCGTGCTGACGGTCTTCGAGCGCACCAGGGAGATCGGCATGTTGCGCGCGATCGGGATGACGCGCCGTCAGGTGCGGCGGATGATCCGGCACGAAAGCGTCATCACTGCGCTGATCGGCGCGACGATCGGGATCGCGCTCGGCATCGTCTTGGCGGCCTTGCTCATCGCGCGGGTCGACTTCATCGTCCTCTCGGTCCCGGTCGGCCAACTCATCATCTTCGGGATCGCGGCGATCTTCGTCGGCATCATCGCGGCGATCTTCCCGGCGCGCCGCGCCGCCAGGCTCAACGTTCTAGAGGCACTTCAGTACGAGTAGCGCCGAGCGCAGCGGGAATCGCTCCGATCGCCGCATCGATGTCGTCGTCCGAGATGTCGAGGTGCGTGACCGCGCGCACGACCGTCGGGTGCACGGTCGTCGACACGAGCACGCCGCGGTCCTTCATGCGCTCGATCGCACCGCCGCGGTCGGGACCGACGTCGATCTGGACGAAGTTCGTCTCCACCTGGTCGAGGTCGACGCTGACGCCCGCTTCCGCGAGACCTTCGGCAAGGCGGCGAGCACGGGCGTGGTCGTCGGCGATGCGGTCGACATGGTGGTCGAGCGCGTAGAGCGCAGCCGCCGCGACGATTCCCGCCTGGCGCATCGCGCCCCCGAAGTAGTGCTTGCCGCGGCGCGCCTGCGCCATCAGTTCCGCGGAGCCCGCGATCAGCGCGCCGAGCGGACAGCCGAGCCCCTTCGAGAAGCAGAGGGTGACGGTGTCGAAGCCGCGCCCGATCCTCGCCGAATCGACGCCGGTCGCGACAGCGGCGTTGACGAGCCGCGCGCCGTCGAGGTGCGCCGCGAGGTCGTGCTCGCGGCAGGTTGCGACGATCGCGTCGACCTCGTCGAGCGGCCAGGCGCGGCCTCCGGCGCTGTTGTGCGTGTTCTCGATCGCGACCACGCGGGTCGGCGCGACGTGCACGCTTGTCCGGTCGCGGATCTCTGAGACGACCTGGTCCGGGGAGAACCGACCCTTCGTCCCCTCCAGACCGATGGTGAGGAGGCCGGAATGCGCCGCCGGCCCGCCCAGCTCCGACAGCATGATGTGGGCGTGCCGCTCGACAAGGAGGGCGTCGCCGGGGCGGCTGAGAATGTTCAGCGCGATCTGGTTGGCCATAGTCGCGGTCGGGAGGAAGACCGCCTCCTCCTGCCCGAGGAACTCGGCGCCTCGGCGCTCGAGCTCGTTGACGGTCGGGTCCTCACGCTTCTGCTCGTCGCCGACCGCGGCGTTCGCGATCGCCTCTCGCATCGGCGGCGTCGGTTGGGTCAACGTGTCGGAGCGGAGATCGATCACCGGCCTATTTTGCAGTTTTCAACTTCTCACCCGAGCGGGCGATCATCAGCGACCCGTCCGCAGCCGATGAAAGAGCCGGAAGGTGTGTAGATGAATCCCCCTGACAAGCGCTACGTCGGCGGCGGCCTCCGGACCGCCTCGGGATCGGCCGCCCCGCTTCGTCTCGACCACGGCTACTTCGAGCA
>Ga0070699_100003464_pt1 | contig 13952 bp, 12 predicted proteins | sample KBSK1503metaG_FD_65473 | JGI IMG/M metagenome (GOLD analysis project Ga0070699, IMG submission 65473) | Corn, switchgrass and miscanthus rhizosphere microbial communities from Kellogg Biological Station, Michigan, USA - KBS K1-50-3 metaG | ecosystem: Host-associated > Plants > Roots >...
ATGGCGGCAATCCGGTCGCCTGCGCCGCCGCGCTCGCGACCATCGACCTCCTCCAGGGCGGCCTGGTCGAGAACGCCCGGGTCCGGGGCGAGCAGGCTCAGGCCGGACTGGCGCCGCTCCGCGCCCAGTTCCCCGCTCTGGTCCGGGATCTCCGCGGCCGTGGGCTGATGATCGGGATCGAGTTCGACACCGCCGAGCACGCCGAGGAGGTCCAATGGGCCGCCTTCCAGCGCGGGCTGCTGGTCCTCGAATGCGGCAAGTCGTCGGTCCGGCTGTCGCCGGCCCTCACGGTCAGTGAGGCCGAGATGGCGACCGCGCTCCGGATCTTCGGCGAGGCCGTGGCGGAGGTCGCCGGCGAGTCCGCCGACCGGCCGATCCTCCACGCCGCCGAGGCGGCTCATGCGATGACCGGCGTGGAGGCTGCAGGCTAGACCGTCGCGCTCGTGCGACGGCGCGGCGCGGTCGTCGAGGGGTGGCGTCCCCGATACTGGCCGGGTGACCACGTCGAAGGTGGCGTCCATGGCCGATGCCGTCCGGGATCTTGTCCGGGACGGTGACACCGTCGCGATCGAGGGGTTCACCCACCTGATCTCGTTCGCCGCCGGCCACGAGATCATCCGCCAGGGCAAACGGGACCTGACCTTGGCTCGGATGACGCCGGACCTTATCTACGACCAGATGGTCGCGGCCGGCGTTGCCCGGAAGCTGATCTTCTCGTGGCTCGGCAATCCCGGGGTCGGCGGCCTCGGGGCGATCCGTCGCCGCGTGGAGAGCGACCCTCCGCAGCTCGAGCTGGAGGAGTACAGCCACTTCGGGATGGTCGCCCGCTATACGGCCGGCGCCGCCAAACTGCCGTTTTTCCCGATCCGGTCCTACTTCGAGACCGACCTGCCGAAGGCGAACCCGCTGATCCGACCGATCGAGTCGCCCTACGGCGACGGCGTCGTCTATGCCGTTCCGCCGTTGCAACCCGACGTCACGATCGTCCACGCCCAACGAGCGACGGCCGGCGGTGACACGCAGGTCTGGGGCCTCCTGGGCTGTCAGAAGGAGGCGGCTTTCGCCGCGGAACGGGTCATCGTCGTGGTCGAGGAGGTCGTCGACGAGGCGGTCGTCCGGGCCGACCCGAACCGGACGATCCTGCCCGGGCTGATCGTCGACGCCGTCGTCGTCGAGCCATGGGGCGCGCACCCGTCGTACGTCCAGGGCGTGTACGACCGGGACAACCGCTTCTACCTCGACTGGGACCCGATCTCGCGCGACGAGGACGCGATGCAGGCCTGGCTGGGCGAGTGGGTCCACGGCGTGACCGGCCGTGCGGAGTACGTCGAGAAGCTGGGCGCCGAACGGCTCGCCGCGCTCCGGCCGTCCGCGGCGGCACCGTCGGGTTCTGTCGACTACGGGGAATACCGATGAACTCGAGGCCCGTCGCCTTCAGCAAGTCCGAGATGATGATCGTCGCGGCGGCACGGGAGCTGGCCGGCCAGCGCGTTTGCTTCGTGGGCGTCGGCCTGCCGAACATCGCCGTCAACCTCGCCCAGCGGACGGTGGCGCCCGACCTCGAGCTCGTCTACGAGGCGGGCGTCTTCGGCGCTCGACCCGCCCGGCTGCCGCTGAGCATCGGCGATCCGACGATCGTCTCCGGCGCCACCGCAGCCACGAGCATGTTCGAGCTGTTCGCCTTCTATCTCCAGGGCGGCCTGATCGACGTCGGCTTCCTGGGCGCTGCCCAGATCGACCGGTTCGGGAACATCAACACGACCGTGATCGGCGACTACGCCCACCCGACGACGCGGCTGCCCGGCAGTGGCGGTGCCTGCGAGATCGCGATCAACGCGCGGCAGGTCTTCGTGATCATGCGCCAGAGCGTGCGGAGCTTCGTCGAGACGATCGACTTCCGGACGAGCCCCGGCAACCTGGGCGGCGCCGAGCAGAGCGAGCGCATCCGTCGCGAGCAGGGCTGGCTCGGCCGGGGACCGAGCGTGGTCGTCACCGACCTCGGGATCTACCACTTCGACGAGACGGGGGAAATGCGGCTCGACTCGCTCCACCCCGGAGCGACGCTCGACGCCGTCCGCGAGACGATCGGCTGGGGGATCCGGGTCGCCCCCGACCTCGCCGCGACGCCGCCGCCGAGTGCCGAGGAGCTCAGGTTGATCCGGGAGGAGCTCGATCCAGGCGGCGCCTACACCACTTGACTGCGTTCGTCGCGCATGGGCGTCGCTGGCAAGGCGCCGCCGAGGACCGTAAGCGAGCGCACTTCAAGGTGCGTGAGCGCGGACTGCAGGCGGCAACGCCGTCCAGCGGCGTCCAGGTGCGACAGCCTTATCCGCCGGTGATTGCCACCAGTCGGTCGTAGCCGACGCCTGGGACGGCACCGCGGCTCGACCCGTCAGACGTGCTCAGGGCCACGATCCGGCCCGTCACGAGCAGCGCGAACACGCTCGTCCCGTCGCGAGTGAGAGCGAGCCCTCCGACTGCCTGTCCGTCGAGCGCCCGCCAGGCGACGCTGAGGTCCTTCGCGGCGATCCCGACCACGCCGCGGGCCCCACCCGCGACGATCGTGGCTCCGTCCGGCGCCACGGCCGCGCGCCGCCCGACCGGTCCGGAATCGGCGTGCCCGAACTTCGCCAGGACGATCGCCGGACCGGCGGCGGTCGACGCCGAGAGGCGAGCCGTCCGACGGACGGTCAGGTCGGCCGGGCTGATCTCGACTACGAGGCCGAGCGTCGCGTTGACCGCGTAGACGGTCCGAGCATCGCTTGTCTCGGCCAACCCCCAATCGAGCGCTGCGGCGGGGTCATCCGCTCCATTCGCCGGCAGGTCGAGGCAGACGGCCCAGCGGTCGACGCTGTTGAGAACATGGACGAACGGGTGCTCGGCGCCCCGGTAGAGCGTCATGACCAGGCCGTCGGCCCGACGCAGCTGGGTGATCGGGACCCCGGCCATTGGCTCGTCAATCAAGCGCTTGTCGGTGATCGGCGTCGCGTCGAGCGCGCTCGCCGCGATGTCCATCGAGCGGACCTGGTAGCGGCCGCCGTTCCCCGGGTCGAGGTGCTCGACGAGGTAGAGGACCGAGCCGGTCGGCGAGAGCGCATCGAACTCGAACGCCCCCTTCAGTTGAAGCGTCCTGAGGAGCCTGGGACTGCCGTCGCCATCGATCCGGAGAAGCGCGAACCGCGTCGCGATCGTCGCGCCGTAGCCCGGGCCGCGGTCCTCAACCAGGACGGCCGTCGAGCCATTCAGCGATCGACCGACCGGCAGGGCGTCCCCGCCGATCGTCGGCAGACGCCACTGGCCGTCGAGGCGGACCTCGGGGCCGGTGTCATCGCCGAACTGACGGTTGCGCACGATCGTGCCGGTCCCGTCGGGAACGGTCGTCAGGATGTGGACCCAGTCGGTGTCGGGGACGCCGAGCGGCATCCGAAGCGCCGGGTCCGATCGATCGGTTTCGATCACTTCCAGGCCCGACTCGCCGGCCCGGCCGACCGCGAGAAGCGCCCTCGGCGGGGGAGCCACACTCGACTCGGCCGAGGTCCCCGACCGGGGCGCGCTCGTGACGGCCGGTGATGTCGCCGCGTTCTGTGAGCTTGCCCCGCAAGCGACCGCGAGGAGGCTCGCGACGGTCAGGAAGAGGACATGGGGGCGGAGTGGTCGGATGAGTCGCATCGGTCTGCCTTCCAAGATCGCCGAGCGGGGCCTGTTGCTGTCGGCGACCTCTCTACACCTCGTCGCTCGAACCGGTTCCCTGTCATCGGAGGGTCTCCGCGAGACGGATCGACTCGTCGCGACCGAGATCGCTCTCGAGCCGGTACGTGATCGGACCGACCGACCAGGCCAGCGTGTCGCCGACGAGCCGCCGGGTCTCGAACACCGGCTGTCCGGACGGGTCGACATAGATGAACTCGTGTGGGCCGCCGCTGATCCAGTACCCGGCTGCACCGCCGACGTCGACGGCCTCCATCGTCGTCCCTGCGTTCAGGAGCTTCTGGAAGTAGTCGGGCTCGATGCTGCCGGGCAGCTCGCTGACGATGAGTCCGATGCCCGGTTCGGTCGTCGACGGCAGCCCCGGCCTGGCGGCCCAGACGAGCGTCACCCGGCCGACGCCATCGATCCAGACGGTGTCGGCCGGCCCGATCGCAGGGTCGGTCGGGACCGTGACCGGGAACGGCGCCTCGGCCGTCGCCTCGGCGAGCGTCACCTGGCGTCCGAGGCCCAGCGTCGAGCCGGGCGGGCCGGCGGTCGGGATCGGCGTTGGGCTCGCGCCGGGAGATGGCGACGCGCTCGATGGTGCCGACTCGCTGGCGATGGGTGTCGGCGTGGGGCCAGGGCCGATGATGATCCGGAGGCCAGGGAGGCCGAAGCCGATCGCGCCCGCAACGGCGGCGACGACGAGGATCGCCGCGATGGCCAGGACGAGGCTCCGTCGCAGCGGGCGCGCGGGCGTCGGCCAGCCGAGCCCCAGCCGACCGGCGAGGCCAGGGGAAGGCGGGCCCAGGCGGGCGGCCTCGATCCGGAGCCGTGCCCCCAGGGCCGGATCGACCGCGGAGACGGACGGCACGTCGAGGCCCCGGCCCAGCTCGCGGAGGACGTCCTCGAAGGCCGCGTCGGGCAGCTGCGCCAGCCGTCGAACGTCAGCCACGGCTCGGCGCTCCGTTCGTTGCCGACAATCGATCCCGAAGCCGACCGAGCGCGCGCGACAGGCGCGACTTCACCGTCCCCCGCGGCACCCCGAGAATCTGGGCGGTCTCGGCCTCGTTGAGCTCGAGGAAGTAGCGCGCGGCGATGACCTCGCGGTCAGGGTCGGCAAGGTCGTTGATCGCCCGAAGCAGCCAGGCGCGCTCCTCGCGGTCGAGGACCGCCGACTCGGGCGATGGGGCCGCATCACCCGGCCGGCGATCCTCGGCTGCCCGGAGGGCGAGGCCTGCCCGCCGGCCGGCCGAGCGCCGTCGGTTCCGTGCCTCGTTGGCAACGATCCGCAGAAGCCACGGCCGGAATGGGGATCCGCGACGGAAACGTCCGAGCGCGCGATACGCCTTGACGAACCCCTCCTGGACGGCGTCCTCGGCGTCACCGTCGGGCGCGATCACGTACGCCGTTCGCACGGCGGCGTCCTGATACCGCCGGACGAGCGACTCGTAGGCCATGACCTCGCCTCTTTGCGCGCGGATGATCAGATCGTTGTCGTCTTCGACCAGTGGACGGCCCTCCACTGCCACTGAACCGATTACACCGCGGCCTGCGGCGACGTTCCACGGCGACGAACGCAGTCGGGGTGGCGTCAGTCGGTCGCGCTGCTAGGATCGCGGCCGTGACCGGCCGCGTGTTCCGCCGCTCGCTCGACCCGGACCTGCCGGTCGCGGTCGAGGCGCACGACTCGACGATCCGTGACGCCGCCGGCCGCGAGTACCTCGATGCCGCCGGTGGCGCGATCGTCGTCGGCGTCGGTCACGGGCGCTCGTCCATCGCCCGCGTCATCGGGGAGCAGCTCGAACGGCTCGCCTACGCCCACGGATCCGCGTTCACGAACGAGCCCCTGGAGGCGTACGCCGCGGAGATCGGGCCTCGGCTCCCCGTCGACGACCCGGCGATCTACCCAGTCAGTGGTGGGTCGGAGGCGATGGAGACGGCCCTGAAGCTGGTCCGGGCGTATCACCTCGCTCGCGGCCAGGGCGATCGGTGGATCGTCATCTCGCGCTGGGGGAGCTACCACGGCAACACCCTCGGGGCGCTCGACCTGTCCGGACGGCGACCGCTCCGCCGGCCGTACGAGGGCTGGCTTGGTCGGTTCCGTCACGTGTCGGCCGCCTACCCGTACCGCGCTCGCGACCCGGAGGCGCAGGCGCTCGGATCGGGCGTCGAGCTCGCCGCCGAGCTGGAGCGGGCGATCGAGGCGGCGGAACCCGACAGCGTCGCCGCCTTCGTGGCCGAGCCGATCGTCGGCGCGACCCTGGCTGCGGCGGTTCCTCCGGACGATTACTGGCCGCGGATCGCGGAGGTCTGCCGGCGGTATGGCGTCCCGCTCGTCATTGATGAGGTCATGACGGGCTTCGGCCGGACCGGAACGTGGTTCGGTCTCGACCACTGGGGCGTCCGTTGCGACATCCTCGTCGCGGCGAAGGGCGCGACGTCCGGCTACTGGCCGTTCGGGTTCGTCGCCGCGTCAGGCGCGATCCACGACACGGTCACGAGCGCAGGCGGGTTCGTCCACGGCTTCACCTACTCCCACGCGCCTGCCGGCGCCGCGGCCGCGGGCGAGGTGCTCCGGATCCTGGACGAGGAGGGGCTCGTCGACGCGAGCCGGGCCAAGGGCGAACGGCTCATCGACCTGCTCCACGAGCGGCTCGCGCCGCACCCGAACCTCGGCGAGATCCGCGGCCGCGGCCTGATGGTCGGGATCGAGCTCGTCGCCGACCGGGAGACCCGCCGGCCGTTCCCGCGGGGGGCCCGGCTCACCGAGCGGCTCGTCCGCGCCGCGCGCGACGCGGGCGTGTTGATCTACTCCGGGACGGGCAACGCCAACGGCGTCGACGGCGACACGATCCTCCTCGGCCCGCCGTTCATCGTCACCGACCCCGAGCTCCAACGGATCGCCGACGCGGTCGGGACGGCCGTCGAGACCGAGACTTTGGCGACGCCGGCTGAACCGGCCGGCCGTCCCTGAGGCGGCTCAGACCCGGCCGGTTCCCCGGATGAGCAGCAGAAGCCCGATCGCGACCAGGATCAACGGCCAGGCGATCCCGGCCAGGTCGGGCTGGACGATCTCCGAGCCGGCGATCACGACCAGGATCGACCCGTACAGCGCCTGCCAGCCGACGCCGCCACCGCGCCAGGCGCGCACGGCCGCGACGAACAGGAAGGCCAGCCCGAAGAAGAGCATCCCCCAGCCCGGCCCGAGCGGCTGGCCGAGCGCCTCGATCGTGCCGGGCAGCGCCAGTGCCGTCAGGAAGGCACCCGCGTAGAGCGCGATCGTCCCGCGGCGGAGCAGCCACACGACGAGCGAGGCGAGACCCGCCGCGAGGACCGCGACGTCCCCGAGCCGGCGGTAGTCCGGCAGGGCCCGCTCGACCAGCAGGAGCGCCCCGAAGACGATGAGGAAGACGCCGATCCACGGCAGACCGGGTCGCCGTCCCTCGTCCGGCCCCCAGCTCCAGCCGTAGACTCGGACCGGGCCCTCCGCCCGCGCCTCGCGATCCGTCATCGAGCCCTCCTTCGCGGCGCGGTCGGCTGACCGCCGTCGCCTCCCTCGAGCCTGCGGCCTCCGCTTCGCTGCGGCCGACGACCGTCTTCGTGAGGCGCGGCTCGTCAGCCGATCAACGTGGCCGAGTCTACGACCCGGCGGGCTCGGCGGCGGTCCGACCGGGCCGGTGTCCGTCGCCGTCGATCGGCAGGTCGGCCTCGTCCTCGACGTGGCTGAACCCGAGCCGGTCCGCGAACCGTCCGAGCGGCCCGGGGGCCCACCAGTTCCAGCGACCCATGAGCCGCATCGTGGCCGGGACGAGGAGGACCCGGACGATCGTGGCGTCGATGAGGACCGCGATCGCCATGCCGACCCCGATGCTCTTGATCGTGATCGACTGGGCGAGGGCGAACGCCGAGAAGACGGTCACCATGATCAGCGCCGCCCCCGTGATCACCCCGGCGGTCCGGGCCAGACCGTCGGCGACCGAGGCCGTGTTGTCGCCGGTCCGGCGGTAGCCCTCCTGGATCCGCGACAGGAGGAGGACCTCGTAGTCCATCGACAGCCCGAACAGCACGCTGAACATGATGATCGGGTTGCCGGCGATCGTGAAACCGGGCGACGTGAAGCCCAGCACGTTCGACAGGTTGCCGTCCTGGAAGATCCAGACGAGCGCCCCGAAGCTGGCGCTGATCGACAGCAGCGTCATGACGACCGCCTTGAGCGGGATCACGACCGAGCCGAACAGCAGGAACAGGATCACCGCGCTCGCGATCAAGGTGACGCCGACGGCGTAGGGCACCGTCGCACCCTGGCTCGTCATGAAGTCGTGGCCTTCGGCGGCGAGCCCGCCGACCTGCGTCGTGATGCCGTCGACGTGGACCGCCCGGACCGCGGGCACGATGGCTCCGCCGGCCGGGCTCACCGGGTCGACCGGGCTGATCGCATCGAGCCGAACGGTCGAGCCCCGGACGTATGCCGCCCGCAGCTGGTCGCGGGCCGCGCTCAAGGCCGGCGGCAGCTGATCGGCCGGAGCGGCGTAGAGGGCGGCGATCTCGGCCGCCGACATCGGAGCACCGGTCTGCGGGCTCTTCAGGTTGCTGAACGGTCCCTCGATCCGGTCGATCCCGCTGACAGCCCCGACGGCATCGGCGTAGGCGGTCAGCTTGGCGATGTTCGCCGGGGTGGCCGGGTCGCCGTCCACCGTCGCGAGGATCGCGATCGGTGACGTCTCGCCCTTGGCGAAGTCGTTCGCCAACGAGACGTAGGCGTCGCGGCTCTCGAGCCCGGCCGGCAGCGTCGACGCGTTCGGGATGCCCTGGCTCAGGCGGAGGAACGGCGTGCCGGCAAGGAGCAGGAAGAGCACGGCCGGGATCAGGAAGGCGAACGGTCGGGCCATGACGGCGTGGGCGACGCGGGCCCAGCGTGAGGCGCGAGCGGCGCTCGAGGCCTCGCCGACGGGCCGGCCGAGCCGCCGCCGGATGGCGTCGAAGAGGCCACCGACGCTTAGAGCATTCACCCGCGGGCCGAGCATCCCGAGGACGGCCGGCAGGAAGGTCAGGGCGTAGAAGACCGACGCGGCGACGACGAGCGAGCCGCCGATCCCGAACGATCGCAGGGCGGTCGGCCGGAACAGGAGGAGCCCGGACAGGCCGATCGCCACGGCCAACCCCGAGAATGTCACGGCCTTGCCGCTGGTGGCGACGGTGATCTCGACGGCTTCGGCGACCGATCGGCCGCGTCGCAGCTCCTCTCGGAACCGGCTGACCATGAACAACGAGTAGTCGATCGCGAGCGCAAGACCGAGCATCGTCGCGACGTTCTGGACGTAGATCGAGAGCTCCGTGACCTGGGCGGCGAGATAGACGCCGCCGAGGGTCGTCGGGATCGTCAGCGCGGCGACGAGCAGCGGTAGCCCGGCGGCGACGATCGAGGCGAACACGGCGAGCAGGATCAGCAGGGCGAACGGGCCCGAGATCGTCTCGGCCTGGACGAGCTCCTTCTCGGATTGCTTCGCCTGGTCCTCGGTGAACGGGCCGACGCCGGCGAGCTTCAGCGTCGCGCCGACCGGCGGGTCGATGAGGCCCCGGATTTCCGGCATCCGGTCGGCCGACGCCTCGTCGCTGATCGTCAGGCGGACGACAACGTAGGCGGAATGGCCGTCGGTGCTGACGAACCGGTCGTCCCGGGTCTGGGCGTAGCCGATCAGCCCGTCGACGAGCGGGTCGGCGGCCAGCCTCCGGAGGGACGTCGCGATCGAGGCCTGGAACGCGTCGGACCGAGCATCAGTGGTCGCGCCGCCGAAGTAGACGGCGATGATCGAGCCACGACCTGTGCCGAAATCCGACGCGAGGCGCTGGGCGACCGCCGCCGAGTCGGAGTCGGGATCGGTCCAGCCACCCGAGCTCAGGGCGCTGGTCGCCCGGGCCGCCAGGGTCGCGGCGAGGATCGCGAGGACGACCGTGATCAGGGCGATCGGCCGCCGGAAGCGGTAGACGAAAGCACCCCAGCGGGAGAAGAGCATCGGGCGGTCCTTTCGCGACGGACAGGGCGGGGCGACGGGCTCGTGGCGGTGTTGGGCCGCGGTCTGGGCGGCGTGACAGCGTTGCGGCGAAGATAGAGAATGAGCATTCGTTTTGTCAAGACTTGTCGCGACCGTGCGGCCCAGTTAGTCTAGGCGAGCAATCGTTCTCCAGGAGCACCATGCCGAGAGTCACCCAGCAGCACGAACAGGAAGTCCGCGATCGGATCGTCCGAGCCGCGCTGCAGGTGTTCGGCGAGCGCGGCTTCCATCGCGCGACGATGCAGGACGTCGTCCGCGAGTCGGGGCTGTCGGTCGGGGCGATCTACACCTACTTCAAGAGCAAGTCGGACCTGATCCTCGCCGGCTGCGATTTGATCACGGACCAGGAGCTGGCCGAGCTCGGCACCCGGCTGGCAAGCGTCACCGGGTATCGCGACCGCATCGCCGCGGCGATCGGCTACTGGTTCGACAACCTCGCCGTCGAGCAATCCGATCGCGGCTCCGGCTTCCTGCTGCTCCAGGCCTGGGCGGAGGTCGAGACGGATCCCGCGATCCGCGAGATGCTCGTCCGGCGGCGCCGCGAGACGGTGACGTCGATCGTGCTGCTGCTCCAGGAGGGCGTGATGCGCGGCGAGCTTCCGGCATGGCTCGACGTCCCGTCGATGGCCCACGCGATCTCGGCGTTGCTGGACGGGATGCTCATCGAGGCGGCCGAGGAGGGCGCCGCCTTCCGCCGCGTCGACCATGAACGGCGGATCCTCGCGCTGATCGAGACGCTCCTGGCCGCGAACGCGGCCGCCGCGCCGGAGCCCATCGCCCCCGCGCCCGCCCGACCGTACGAGTCGGCACGCGCCCGCCGCGCGGCGTCGTGACCGACGCGCCGGCGAGCGGTCGCGTCCAGACGGTCCTCGGTCCCGTCGATCCGTCGAGCCTCGGGTGGGTGCTGCCCCACGAGCACACCGCGATTGCGCTCTGGCACGTCCCGAACCGCTGGGACTACTGGGAGCTCCGTCGCGACGAGCCCGTGATCGTCGAGGAGCTGGCGGCCTTCCGCGACGCCGGCGGCGGCGGCCTCGTGGACCTCACGCTCGACGGCGTCGGGCGCGACCCGAACTGGCTCGCCGGCCTGTCCCGAACGACGGGCCTGCACATCGTCATGGGCTGCGGCTGGTATCGCGGCGCGTACTACCCCGCGACCGCCGAGATCGACCGACGGTCCGTCGGCGCGCTGGCCGACGAGATCGTCCGCGATGCGACCGACGGGGTGGGGGAGACCGGGATCCGGGCCGGGATCATCGGCGAGATCGGGACCGACAAGCCATGGCTCTCCGCCGGGGAGGAACGCGTCCATCGAGCGGCCGCGCAGGCCGCGCGGCGGACCGGCCTCGCGATCACGACCCACGCCGTCCAGTCGGCCGTCGGCCTCGACCAGCTCGACGTCTTCGAAGCCGAAGGCGCCGACCTGACCCGGGTCGTGATCGGGCACGCCGACTCGAACCCGTCGCTCGACTATCACCTGACGATCGTGGGGCGCGGGGCAACGGTCGAGTTCGACTTCCTCGGCATGACGTTCACGCCACTCGAGCGCCACGGCGAAGGCCGGATCATCGACATCCTGCGTGAGCTACTCAGTCGGGGGCACGTCGATCGGATCCAGCTGTCGCAGGACGTCTGCCACGACAGCCAGCTGCGTCGCTACGGCGGCAACGGCTACACGTACCTCGCCGAGTCGTTCCTCCCGCGCCTGCGGGAGGCCGGCGTCTCCGAGGCCGAGATCCGGACGATCACGGTGGACAACCCTCGCCGGCTGCTGACGATCGCGTAGCTGGCAGGCGTCGGCGTGCCCGCGCCGACCGCTGCGAGGTTAGTTCGTGAGCGTCGCCTCGACCGTCATCTCGACGTTGCCCTTGAGGGCTCGCGAGATCGGGCAGCCGTCCTTGGCATCGTTCGCCGCAGCGGCGAAGCTCTCCTGGGTCGCGCCCGGAACGACGCCGCGGACGACGATCGCCGACGAGATCACGGTCCAGCCAGCCTCGCGCTTGTCGGCGGTGATGTTCACCTCCACCTCGAGCCGCTCGACCGGCGTCCCGGCCTTGGCCAGGTTGTTCGAGCACGCCATCGAGAAGCACGAGGCGTGAGCCGCAGCCAGGAGCTCCTCCGGGGAGGTGACGCCGGCAGGCTCCTCGGTGCGGGACGCCCAGGTCGTGGGCTGGTCGCGGAAGATCCCGGTCGTTGCCGCCGTCACCGTTCCGCGACCGGAGAGGAGGTCACCGCTCCAGGTGGCGGTGGCTCGTCGAGTGGTGGCCATGGGCAGTCCTCCGTCCGGTTCGCCGGCCCGGGCCCGCAGCTCGTGAACGACGGGCGGGATGTCGTTGTGCCTCACGCGATGTCGTGGTGCATCTACGCGCCACCCGCCGGAGCGATCCCACCGGCTGACCGGGACGATGGTCCCACACGTCGCGTCGCCGGTCGTGTGAGGTCGCGAGGGGTCCGTTCCGAACCGGTGGAGACCTCTTCTCGCGGCCGGCGAACCGCCGTCGATGACCATGGTGCCCCGATGCGCCGGGACGCGTGAGCCATACCGCGACCTCCCGGGCGCCGGGATGGTTCGGGCATGTTCCCGGCTTCCTTCGCGCTCGGTCGAGGCCGCCTCGCGAGGCTGTCGCTGCCCGTCCTGCTCGCGGCGATGATCCTGCTTCCCGCTCCCGTCCGGGCGACAGAGCCGTTGCCCGACGCGGCGACGATCAGCGCCGCCGAGTCGGCGATGGTCGCGGCCCTCAACGCGGATCGGGCGGCGGCCGGGCTGGTCGCTGTCCGGCCTGACCCGCGGCTCATGGCGATCGCCCGGGCTCGCTCCGCGGACATGGTGGCGAAGCACTACTTCAGCCACACCCAGCCCGACGGCCGGAACGTCTTCGACATCCTGACCGAGCAGCGGATCACCTGGTACAACGCCGGCGAGATCATCGCCTGGAACAACTACCCGATGGACTCGACCACGTCGGCGGCGAACGGCCAGTGGATGGGCTCGCCTGGGCACAAGGCGATCATCCTCTCGGGCGACCTCAACTACGTCGGCGTGGGGCTGGCGATCGACCCCGACACCGGCAAGAAGGTCTGGACCGCGGACTTCATCAAGGGTCCGGATCGGACGGGCGCCCGGGCCAGGGTCGGGACGTGGACCGTCAGCGCCGGCCCGACGGCGTCGACCCGGCGGGTCCGCATCCCGTGGGCGGGCTCGGATGTCCGACTCCAGGTCCTCACCGCAGGGCTCCGCTCATTCACCGTCCAGCGTCGCGTCGATGGCGGGTCGTGGGCGACGGTCTGGGCGTCCACGACGATCAGGGCCGGGACGTTCACGATGTCGCTCGGCCACCGCTACGAAGTCCGCGTGTCGGCGATCGACAATCGCGGCAACCGCGGCGCCTGGGTGACGACGGTCGTCGACCTCCGCTAGCCGATTCCCGCGCGGACGAGCCGTCCGAGCTCGCGGTGGCGGGCCTCGCGTGGCCAGGCGAGCCGGCGGACGCCGCCGAACCGCCGATGAGCGTCGATCGCGGCCGTGAACGCCGCGGCGAACCCCGGCTCCTCCAGCGGATCGAAGCCCCCCTCCCACCACAGCCCGGCGATCCGGAGCGTGTCGGTCTTGCGCTCGATCCGCGGCTCGATCCGCCCCACCAGGCGGTCCCCGTAGAGGATCGGCAGCACGTAGTAGCCCCACCGCCGCCTCGCGGCCGGTACGTACACCTCCCAGATGTAGTCGAAGCCGTACAGGCTGCGCAGCAGGTCGCGGTCCCAGACGAGCGGATCGAGGGCCGCGAGGAAGGCGACACCGGCTCGAATCCCAGCGGGCGGCTCGCCGGCCGCAACCTCGCGCTCCGCGGCCTCGAGCCGATCCTCCTCGGTCGCCGGCACGAAGCGAGTCCCGCGTACGGCTTCGACAGTCACCGGCAGCAGGTCGCCCCGGTCGACCAGCTCGGCGAGGAGTTCCTTGCGACCGACCGCGCCGGAGGGCAGGCCCCCCTCCGAGCCCTGCGTCACTCGAGGTGACGTCCCGATCCACAGCTCCGCCGAGCCGCTCGTGCCGAGCAGCCCGTGGGCCCGGTAGCGCGACAGCAGCTTGTGGCGGAACGCCTCGCGAACCGGCGCTTCGCGCGCCAGCGTCTCGGCCGGGAAGAGCCGTTCGGCGAGGTCATAGACGCGGCGGTTTCCGTCGCGTCGGGCGAGGCCCAGGATCCCGGCCTCCGC
>Ga0070699_100003465_pt1 | contig 13950 bp, 8 predicted proteins | sample KBSK1503metaG_FD_65473 | JGI IMG/M metagenome (GOLD analysis project Ga0070699, IMG submission 65473) | Corn, switchgrass and miscanthus rhizosphere microbial communities from Kellogg Biological Station, Michigan, USA - KBS K1-50-3 metaG | ecosystem: Host-associated > Plants > Roots >...
AGCGCCGAGCGCTGCGCCGACCGCAGTCCGGCTTTGCCCCACAGCGCCGCGGCTTTCTCGATCTGCCCCGCCTCGGTGCAGTGACGCGCCAACAGCTCGGGCTGATTCTCCGAGATCTCCGCGAACTGACTTTCGAGGGTTTCGGCAATTCTGGCATGAAGCGCACGTCTCGGCTCGCGCAGCAGCGTGCTGTAAGCCGCATCCCGTACCAGTGCATGCTTGAAAAAGTAGGTCGCGTACGGCGCGCTACCCTGCCGGAGCAGCAAACCAGCCCCAATGAGACGGTCAAGCGTCGTTTGCAGCTCCGCCTCCGGCTTGCACACGACCGCAGCCAGCAGAGGATGGGTGAACTCGCGTCCGATCGCCGCCCCGATCTGCGCCAACGCCTTGGCGGGGCCGAGCCGGTCAAGCCGCGCCATCAATGATGCGTGCAAGCTTGCGGGGACCGCCAGTGCCGGCGAAGGAACGAAGGCGGCGGCCCGCCGTGCTTCGCCCTCGCTCTCTGCCTCCAGCACCGCCTTTGTCATCTCTTCGACGAACAGGGGGATGCCGTCCGTGCGCTCGATGATATCCTGCCGTATGTTCGCCGGCAGCGGATTGTTGCCGACGATGTGATCGATCATAGCGCCGACTTCGCGCGACGCCAGCCGATTGAGGCTGAGGGGAGTCACGTGCGGCTGTCCTATCCAGCCCGGCTCGAATTCCGGCCGGAAGGTTACGATCAGCAACACGCTTAGTCTCCGGATCCAGTCCACCGCCCGACCCAGCGCTTCCAGGCTGGTGGGGTCGGACCAATGCGCATCCTCGAAGACCATCAGCGCCGGAGAGAAGCGGGCCAGGGCTTCTATTTGCGAGACGAGTGCTCCCAGCGTTCTTTGCCGGCGCTGCTGCGGGGTGAGTTCGACCGCGGGATAGCGTCCATCGTTCGGCAGCGACAACATCTCGGCAAAGAGCGCGGCATCCTGCGCAGATGTCGAGGTCTGCTTGAGCACACGATCGAGCTTGTCGAGTTTCGCTTGCGAGCTGTCGTCACGCGCCAGTCCGGCAGCACGTTCCATTTGGCCGATGATCGGATAAAGCGCACTGTCGGTGTGTTGCGGCGAGCAGAAATAGCGCAAGCGTATGTGCGGCTCGCCAGCAAGAAGTCTCACAAACGCAGTCGTGAGTCGTGATTTCCCGATACCGGCCTCGCCGGACAGCAGCACTACCTGGCCTTCACCATCCGTTGCCTTCAACCAGCGCCGCCGCAGCAATTCGAATTCTTCTTCGCGCCCGACGAGGGCGGTCAAGCCGGTCGGGTGCAGCGCCTCGAAGCGGCTTGCCACGGAACTCGCCTGCAGCACCGCCCACGCCCGCACGGGCCCGGCAATACCCTTGAGGCTCCTCGTCCCAAGGTCATCGAGCTGGAAGAAACTGCCGAGAAGCTTTCGCGTGCTTTCGGCGATGACGACCATATTCGGTTCGGCGATGCTTTGCAGGCGCGCCGCAAGGTTTGGCGTCTCGCCTACCATGACGCGCTCCTCCGACTCGTCCGATGCTATGAGGTAACCCACCACGACCAGTCCGGTTGCAACACCAACCCGGATTTGCTGGAGAGCGTGCGTGTTGAGCCGAGCCACTGCGGTAACCAGCTCAAGCCCAGCCCGTACCGCTCGCTCGGCGTCGTCCTCATGGGCCTGCGGATAGCCAAAGTACACGAGGACGCCATCCCCGATATATCGGGCGACGAACCCGCCGAAGTGGCGCACGGTCTTGGCGACGCATTTCTGATAAGTCGAAATGATCTCTCGCAAGTCCTCCGGGTCAATGCCGGTGGAAAGCGCGGTCGAACCGACCAGGTCCACGAACATCACCGTGACTTGGCGGCGCTCGGCTTGGTCCCGTGGGCTCGGTTCGGACCCAGGCGCAAGCTGGGGCGTGGTGGAGGCGCCTCCGGCAAGCTCGGCAATCGCCCGGAGCAATCTCCGACGATCGCCAAGGTGCACGACGCCAATCTCCTCCTTGAGATCGTGGTCCGTGAGGTCCCGAAGGATCTCAAAATCGATCCGGTGCTCGGTAAAGCGGTCCGCATACTCGGACAATCCGAGCGAAGCAAGCCACTCTCTGACCGAAGGCATGGTGCTACGCATCCCGTCGCACGAGGTAGTCTACGCAAGCGCGCAGCCATTCCAGATCGGGACTTGCTGGCACGCCAGCGAATGCCGAGTTGTCGAACTCGTGCGCTGCAGCTTCTGCGAATGCGGCTGCCGCCTGCTGCGCCCACTGGATGCTGCCGCTGCTCGCGATGATCTCGTGAAGCCGCAGCACTTCGCGCGGTAGCCGGCGCTCGCGCGGCCGCGCCAAGAAGCCGGACATCCACGCCCGGTCTGCGTCATGGGCGCGGTCGAGCGCGCGCGTCAGCAGCAAGGTCCGTTTGCCTTCCCAGAGGTCACCGTTGATCTCCTTGCCGTACCGCGCAACGTTCCCCTTCAGGTTCAGAAGGTCGTCGGTGATCTGGAAGGCGAGCCCGAGCAGGTAGCCGAACCGATTGAATCGGCTGAGATCCCGATCCTCGCCATTGGCGACGAGGGCGCCAATTCGCATCGGGTGAATGAAGCTGTACCAGGCAGTCTTCTTGAGCACGAGCCGCAGGTAGTCGTCCGCCCCAACAGTGAGATCGTTGTCTCGTACCCAGCCGAGCTCCATGGCCTGCCCTTCCAGGGTCTCGACGACCATGTGATCGACTTCATCGAAGATGCGCATGGCCGCTGCCGGTCCGAGTCGCTCGCCGGTCCTGCGAAAAAGCCGCATGGCAAGCGCGTTCATGGAATCGCCGGTGTTCAGGGCAATCGGGATCCCCGCGCGGCGATGCATTGTCGCGACCCCGCGTCGGAAGTCACTGCCGTCTTCGATATCGTCGTGCACCAGAAAGGCATTGTGCAGCATTTCCAGGCCGGCGGCGGCGGGAAACGCATCCTCCATGCGGCCGCCCAGCGCCCTCGCGGTCGCGATGCACAGGGCAGGGCGAAGACCCTTGCCTGACCGGCCGATGAACTCCTTCACGAGCCCATACAGGTGCCGCTGCGGCTCCCACGTCGGTACGCCTTCTGCCAGCGTCTCGGTGAGCATGCCGCGATACCAGACCAGGCGGTCCAGGAACCCCGCCGGGCCCACGATATCGCCGGCGGCTGGCACGTCGTCGACGGCCTTTATCAGCACATCCTGCAAAGTGGGCACATCAACCAAGCGGCGCCCCGCCGCCGTCGGGTCGACTGTGTCGAGCAGGCCGACGTCCCCTGCGGCGGCACTGCGCGGGTCAAGCGTGTCAGCGATGGCGTAGCCGAACGGCGCGACCTGTTCAAGCAGGGGGCGCGCCTGCTCGAGGAGCGGCGACGCCCCACGTATGGCGTGGGCAGCCACTTGCACGAGCGAATGGTCCCACGGCAGGCCGGCCTGGTATCGCGCTGCATCGTACAGCCGCCATGGCGCGAGGACTTCGGGTTCGTGCAGCGGCCATAGCTCACAGCGGCTTCCATCGAAGTTCACGACGTCCAGCAGCCCGTTCACCGCGCGCCGCGCTGCCTCATTGGCTCCCTCCATGGTCGCCAGGTCGGTATACGTGCGTACGTAGTCCGACGCCAGAAACAGGTTCGGAATGGCCGTGGTCGCCTGGGGACGCAATGCCCAGCTGTCGACGAGGTTCACCAGCAGCGGCTCGGTATTTCGCAGCCACCCCGGGCGCGCGGGATCGCTCTCAATGGACGGATCGAGGAACCACGACTGCAAATCCTCGTCGCGCAGCACTTCGTCACTGGCGTCATTGAGCGAGCGCTTGAGCTGGCTCCATGTCTCTAGCACCACCTCTTCACGCGAGCACTGCATGGCCGGGCGTCCATTCGACCCTGGGGCCGTCCAGTCGGAAATATCGACCGAGAGAATGCCGTGCACGTCGCTGTCTCCGAACACCTCGGGCGGCACGTTACGCCAGAACTGGAGCTGCGAAATGCTCGTGAGCGCCCATTCGGTGTCGATGTGAGCGACATGGCCGTGCGCCGACGGCACCGCGCGGTGCAGATAGAACTGCACGCCGCTCATCCACTCCAGGTTCACGGCCAGCGCGCGCAGGTTGGCGAGCGCCGGGTCGGCTGCCGCCAGTCCGCTGTTCACCATGGGGGCTATGTCCTCGAGCGGCAGCGCCGCCACGAAGTGGTCGCCACGCACCACGGTGCGCTTCGCCTGTTGGCGAGCGACCACGCCGGTAATCCGTCCGTTCTCGCACAGGATTTCCTCGACCTCCGCGTTCTTGATGTACTCCACGCCGCTCGATTCGAGATACTTGAGCCATGGATCGATCCACACGAGGTTCGTTGGCCCGTCGAGCAAGCGGTCGGTCGATCCCGCAATCGGATTGAGGATCGTGAGCACCAGCTGCACAAAGATGTCGCCGATGGTTCGCGTGCTGGCCTTGCGTGCCTTGGCGGCCACCAGCGAGCGTGTTATTCCTGTCGCGAGGAACTTCTGGTACCCCACCGACCGCTCCTCCGCGCCGACGAAGTCCCACCAGCTCGTCCGCTCGTACTCCCCGAGCCGGCGCTCTTTGCACGAGGTGAGGATCTGCCAGAGGCGCGCGCCGAAGAATGCCAGATCGTCGGGGGTGAGGTCGGCGCTCGGTGCGAACAGCAGCAGGGTGTCCCGCAACATGGTGCCGGCATCGCGGGGCGAGGCCGGAAAGCCGGCCGGTACCACGAATGGGGGTTCGTTGTACTGGGTGAATTCCAGCCGCGTCGCCGGCACGAGGTGGTCCGCCACTTTGGCCCCATCAAACGACGGTATGCGGCGCATGGTGTCGATGACGTGCTTGTAGAAGCCCGGGAAGAACCGAAACCCGTGCTCGCCGGGCACCCGGTGCCCGATCGGACCTCCGGCCCCCTCGGGAAGCTGGACCCCGCTGGTGTCCTCTCCCTTTTGAAGGACGGGAATGCTGCGGGCCTTGCCTCCCGCAATATCGCCGCTCTCGAGCACCACGACCTCGAAGCCGCGCTCGATCAGCTCGTGCGCGGCGCTCATCCCCGCCACGCCGCCGCCGAGGATGATGACACGAGACGGCATGCCTTACGCCGCCCAAGACCTAATGAAGCGTAACGATCGCGTTGGCCTCCTTGATCCGCAGCGCCATTTTCTCGCGCACACGGAAGAGGTACGCCGGTGCATTGGTCACTTGCAGGAACTGGAGCGACACGTCCGTGGCGACGACGAGCTCGATCGGCGCACCGCCGAGCGCCACCACCACACCGCTGTTCCGCGGAAGCACCGAGCAACGAAGCAGCGGTCCGCCGCCCAGGAACGGGATGATTTGGTCTTGCGGCAGCACGTTTCCGGCGGCTTGGGGTGTTTCCACATGCGCAAAATAATTGTGGCCAAGCACCACCGCGAACGGCCCGAAGTGGCCGCGTCTCTCCAGGAGGCCAATAGCCCTTGCTACGGCGGCCGCTATCCTTCGTCCGTAGCTTGGCAGCGGGGGCGGAAGCGGCCCGATTATGGGCGGAGGCAGAGGAATGCCTGGTCCCAGGAGCCCCGGTGTCACCTCTCCGCCAAGGATTTCCCAAATCCGCGGAAGCCCAAAGACCGCCTGGAAGGGGGGAGTAACGATCGGGGGTGGGGGAAAAAAGTTTGGAACCAGCCCCCTGAACACCACTGCGTCCTCGAGACGCGCAAGGACGTTTGCGGCGCGCCGAAACAGGTCCAGCACGCTCCTCATCTCCGAGTCGGCCATCTGCGCGCCGCGCACGTACACCTTGACCTGCAGGGTCGCGAGCCGCATTGTGCGCTGATCGTCGATGGCTATTCGCCGCCGCTGCTGACGGAAGTCGGCGGGCGGCAATGGTGGGTACGCCAGGTCTCCCCGTCGCACGAAGTCCGCGTCCGCTGGAAGAGGCCCGTAAAGCGGCAGGAACGTCGCTCCTACGCGAGCGCGGCTTGTTTCCTCTTGAATGACCTGGTTCACGCGAGCCCACTGCTCGTCTGTCCAGGGTACTTGCGGCTCGTTTGCTGTCATATCAGCCCCCATATGTGTTACAACGTGAAGGCTCACTTGCGATCAGCTGCGCGAGAATGTGATGATGTCCGCATTGATTTGATCGCGAGCGAGATCAAGTTTCATTCTCAAACACATCCCATAAGCCCGATGGAGTCTCGGGATCCCTCCAGTCGCTGGCTAAGTTCTTGATCAGGGTCGCCATGTTTTCCTCTGTTAGGGCATCGAGCTTCGAGATGTCAGGCTCGCGCACAGTAACTTTACGTCCATCCGTTCCAACCTTTTCGACGCGTACCTTCCCGGATTCGATTGTAATCATAGTCGGGGGCCCATTTTTAACTGCAATCCACACGACACCTGCCTTGGCGCCGGTCGGAGCTTCAACGCGGTAAGAAAGGACTTCCTTGGATTCTAAGTCGTCTAATAGCGAGATGACTTTCTCCAAGCGCTCGTCGTCTGGGCTCAGAGTCTTTTGCGCTTCGCGCACCTCAGCTCGTTGTTCCTGTTCTTTTTTATAGGCTACCTCTTCGGCTTTCGTGATTACTTCTTCGACTCTCTGGGCCCGCTCTTCCGCTTCTTTTTGCGCCTTCGCGGCTCGCCTGTTGGCTTCTTTTTCTGATGCATCAGCGGCGTCATCTTCATTCATGTCAGTGCTCCGTTGTTCAGAAGCGCGATAGGGGGCGCGAGTGTGTCCGGCTCTGTTGCTATTCTTAGACGAGCGCTTACCCGGCATGTTTGCGGCCTCCTACACTCACGACGTAGACGTCGGACTCGATCCGCATCGCCTTGGTATCCACCCTGCCCAAGCCGAGACACTGGGCGCGATTGAGCCACGCGAGTTTCTTATCAGCAGTGGTATAGGTTGGCGAAGTAACAAACGGAGGAAACGCATCGAAATCGTTACGCATGGCGCGAGCGTAACCGTCGGGACCCAGGTCGAACATGCCGCCATAGGAGCAGTAGAGCCGCGCCCCCGTCAGCGTCTGCAAAAACTCCGTTACTACGTTGACAATGCCGATGCCGTCCTGGCGGATGCGCATGAAATCGCCGCCACCGGGCAACACGATGCCCTCGTGATCCGGCCCGACGAAGCGCCCCCCTGTGAAATACCAGTTGATGCGGAGACCATCGGGCACACTGCCGATCACCTCTTTGCGAATGCCGATAGAGCTGGTCCAGAGAAATGTGCTATTCCAGTCCCAGCGCGGCTTGCCCGCCAGTTCGGCAGCCGGTGTCCCTGATGAGCCCGCGCTCGCGCCCGGCGGTGCTACGCCCGGTCCGCCCACCTGATAGCGGGGATAGTCGGTCGACTCTGTGAGGCGGGGCGAAATCGGCTGTCCGGCGAAGTGGAGGACCGGTAGGAAGTCCACTAGCCCGTTTGGCTGCCCAGGCAAGAGCGCCCGAAACAGGCGCGCGGGCGCGTTATGCGGGCCCGGCACGGGGAGAGCGATCGTCTGACGGACGGGGCCACCGTTCGATCGGTATTCCACCGCGACGGTATGACCCGGCCGGACGGGGGACACTGCGACTGTAATTGGGGTTGGGAGTCCGGCAGAAACGACTTGTGGCGGCTCTAGCGTATCCGCTTTTCCCCACCAAAGAACCGAGCCGTCGCGCGCTTCCCGCCTAGAGCCTGCAGGTACTACTTCTTCAGGTGAGCCAATGTGTCGGTCTGTCAGGCGAGAGATTGTCGTCGGCTCGATCAAAGACATGGTCACTCCCACCTTAATCATACCACAGTTCGTCATCCCAGTCAGAAACTATTCGCGAGGTCCGTCGGAGGGTCTTCCTGCGGTCTCGTGACGCAGGCGCTTTGGGAGGCATGGCAGGATCTGACAGCCAGCAAGCCACTGCGATCAGGCGAACCTTGCACTAGTAGGAATCCGAAAGTGCGGGCGGCTAAAAATCATTCAAAGCAAATGTTCGATCCGGATTGGTAGATTGCGCACGCGGCGGCCGGTCGCGTGATAGATCGCATTGGCGATGGCTGGTGCGACGCCCACCATGGAGACTTCCCCCAGCCCTTTGACGCCGGCGTTGTTGAACTTGAAGTCCGGCCTGTCGATGAACTCCACCTCGATGCAGCCGATATCAGCGTTTACTGGCACTAGGTATTCGGCAAGGTCGGTATTGAGGAAACCGCCGTACCGCGGATCGACTTCGCTCGCTTCGCGCAATGCCGCCCCGATGCCCCACACCACACCGCCTCTGACTTGGCTGGCCGCAGTACGCGGGCTGATGACCCGCCCACAGTCCACGACGCTGACCACGCGCGGTATTCGCACTTGATGTGTGGTCGGCTCGACGCGCACCTCCACGAAATGCGCGCTGTAGCTGAAGGTAACGAATTCCGGGTAGACCGGACCCGCAAACGATAGCTGGCCCGCAGCTATCCGGCGATAGACCTCATCAGATTGCCCGGGAGCTTTCGTCTTGATTTCCACTTCCAAGGAAGTGCGCCCAGCTGCCTTCAAGATTTCGGCCGGGGTTCGACCGGTAGCGCCGCCCGGGCTTAGCTTTGCCATAGCCTTGAGCATTGCTTCGGCGGCCTCGTTAGCATTTGGAATGGCCGAGGCAGTGCCCCAAGATCCGGCGGTCATATGCTGGGGCGACCCGCGTGTGTCACCGATTACGGCCACGACATTGGCGACGGGAACCCCAAGCTGGCGGCCCACGGCGGCGGCGAGCGCAGTGCGAATGCCTTGCCCCATCTCGTGGGTGCCGATGCTGATGAATACTCCGCCTTCGACAGTAACCCTGAGCCGCGTCACGGTGGGTGCGATGAAGCAGGGGTAGGCGCCTATGGCGACACCCCAGCCAATGCATGATCCATCGGGGGCACGCATGGACTGGGGCGCCATGATTCGCTTGTTCCACCCAAAGCGTTCGGCGCCGCGCCGTAGACACTCGCCGACGTGACGCGACGAGAGCGGCAGCTTCGAGATGGCATCGGTTGCGGTGTCGTTGGCCAATCGCAAAGCGACGGGATCGCGACCGAGGCTATAGGCCAGTTCATCGACACAGCATTCCAGCGCGAAGCAGGCAGCGTGCTCAAATGGTGCGCGCATATAGCCGGGTGTCTGCACGTCATTGCGTACGAACCGTTCGCGCCCGCGGAAGTTTTTGATTCCGTACAAACGTGAAGAGGCAGCTGCATACTGAGCCGGAAACAGATCATGCCGCGACGTCTGCGCGTCTACCTCGTGGATCGCGGCCACCATATGGCCGGAGCGGTCGGCGCCGAGCCGTACCCGATGTCGAATGGCTGGGCGGAAACTGGAATCATGGAAGATCTGGGCGCGAGGAACCACCAGCTTGACGGGTCGACCGAGGCGCTGCGCGGCCACGGCCGTCAACACTGTCTGCATCTGCATCGAGTACTTCTGGCCGAAGCCCCCGCCGACAAAAGGAGATATGACCTCCACGCATTCCGGCGTCAGGCCCAGGGCGGCGGCCAAGCCATGGCGAACACCCTCTGCGTTCTGAGTGCTTTCGTGCAGGATGAGCTTGCTGTGCTTCCACTCTGCGAGCGTCGCCAGCAGCTCGATCGGGTTGTGGTGCTGGGGGGCGGTGACGAAGCGCGCGTCGATTTTTACCGGGGCCTCTTGGAACGCCTTGTCGGCGTTGCCGGCAATGATCTCGGAACGAAGCTTCTTCGCCGACGCATCCGATTGATCGACGGTTTCAGCCCCGGGCGCATCGAGCATCACACTGGCAGGTTCCGGCGCATACCTGGCTCGGATCAGCTCGGCAGCCTCGATTGCCATTTCGAGCCTGTCAGCCACGACCAACGCGATCGGCTGGCCGCGATAGGCGATGGCGGGCGATAGCATCGGTTGGAGGCTTTGAAAGGCATGGCCTCCGGCCATCACAAAGCCGGCAGACTTTACATGGCCGAGATTTTCGTGCGTCAGGATCAGCCGAACGCCGGGAACCGCGCTGGCGCCCCGGGTGTCGAGACTGGTAATGCGTCCTTTCACTATTGTTGCGACGGCGAGCGCTGCTTGGAGCATGTCGGGTCGCCTCTGGTCGGCGCCGAACAGAATCGCACCGCGGACCTTGTCATGGGCGTCGACGCGTGGGGCATCGGGGAACGGCGCATCGCTCATCGGCCAAGAGCCCTTTGCTTCGCAATCATCAGGGCGTCGGCAACCGTTCGGGCGCCCAGTTCGATCCTGAAGCGGTTCTCGTCGCTGGCCTTGGCGCCTCGCAATGCGGCGTCGCCCGCGGCGCGAGCTGTCTGCGCGGTCAGCGGCCGGCCAACCAATGTCTGTTCGGCCGCGCGGGCGCGCCATGGACGGGTTGCAAGACCGCCAACGGCGATGCGCACGTCGCGCACCGTGTCTCCATCCATCTGCAAGGCCACCGCCGCCGAGGCGAGGGCGAAGGCGAAGGACTCCCGGTCCCTTATCTTGTGGTAAGTCGAAGCACGGCCCAGCGGCGTCGTCGGGACACGCATGCGTAGGATCAATTCGTCGAACTCCAGCGTGGTTTCAACGTCAGGCCTGACGCCCGGCTCCCGGTGCAGATCTTCAAGCGCGATCGTCCTTTGACCTTTCGGCCCGAGGACATCTACCTTGGCATCGAAGGCGGACAGGGCAACCGCCCAGTCGCCGGGATAAACGGCGATGCACGTGTCGCTGCCGCCGAGCAGGGCGTGACCACGGTTTATCCCTTCTCTCGCGGCGCAGCCGCTTCCAGGCTTGCGCTTGTTGCAGGCGAACGGCTCACCGCCGCGAAAATAGGCGCATCGGGTGCGCTGGAGCAGATTGCCGCCGAGGCTCGCCATATTGCGAAGTTGCTGCGACGCCCCCCTCCACAGAGACTCCGAGAGCGCGGGATAATCGCGCACCAGGCGACCGTCAGCAGCGACGTCGCTCATCCGCGACAGGGCGCCGAACACCAGCTCGCTCGAACCGGAGGTGTCGAAATCGCTCAGCTCCGTCAGCGAATTGACATCGACGATGCTGGAGGGTGTCTCGACATTCAACTTCATCAGATCGTAAAGCGTCGTGCCGCCCGCCAGAAAACGCGCCCCGGGACCGGCGGCCGCAATCGCCCGAACTGCGTCTGCGGCAGTCGCCGGCTTGATGTAGGTGAAAGGGCGCATCGCTGAACTCAGGCCCTCCGCATCTTCGGCGCAGCGTCCCGAATGGCCGCAACGATGCCGACGTAGGCCCCGCAGCGGCAGATGTTGCCGCTCATGTATTCGCGGATCTGTTCCGGCGAGGTGGCGTGTCCCTCGCTGACACAGGCCACCGCAGCCATGATCTGGCCCGGCGTGCAGTATCCGCACTGCAGCGCATCGTAGTCAATGAAGGCCTGCTGCATGGGATGCAAGTCGCCCCCGGGCGGCGAGAGGCCTTCGATCGTTATCACCTGACGTCCGTTAACCTGGACCGCGGGCGTTAGGCACGACAGCACACTGCGGCCGTCAAGGTGCACTGTGCAGGCGCCGCACTGACCATGGTCGCAGCCCTTCTTCGCACCCGTGAGGGCGAGTAGCTCGCGGAGAAGGTCCAGCAGTGAGGAGCGCGGATCGACCGAGAGCATGTGCGACGTGCCGTTTACGGTCAGTCGCACCGAAACGGTGTGCGCTGGGTCGCCACCGCCGGTTCCTAGCTGAGCGTGGTTCCCGCCGGTAACCTCGAAGATTCGTGTCGCGGCTTGGCGCGCTCGCCATGTGTCTGCCTCCTCAGCGAGGATCGCGAGTGCGCGCGCCACAAGGTCGTCGGAATCGGCCACGCCCGCGCTTGATACGAACGGCACGGGTTGCTGAACGGGTCGCAGGGCGTCGAATGTTTGGGCGGCAGCGTCGATAACGCTCCGCAATGGCGAAAGCGACATCGGCCTGCGGTCAGGTGGTCGTTGGTCTTGAGGCGGCCGGTTCAATTGACGCCCCTCAGGACAGCGTACTGACAGCCAGTGGCGACGAACCAAGCTTCGATGCGGCTTCTAAATAGCGATCCCGCCAGTTGAGCTTGTGACTCTTCCGACCCGCCGCGCCAAATTGGCTGTAGATTCGCGGAATGGCGGCATCTCAAAACTGCGATCACGCACTTCCCCACTAACTGAGTTTGTGACTCGTCCGACTCCGCGCACTCAGTTCAGGTGGGTCGCCGAAAACGACACATAATAATGATGCGCCTCAGCTCCAATTTGGCGGACCCGACAGAGCGCACTGCTGAGAACGAGAACAGCATTATAGCATAATCGGTGCTGCCTGCGATGGGTTCGGATAGGGCCATTCCGCTGCCTTTTTTTATCGCCGAGCCGCCACATCATGCATGCTCCGACTCGGCTCCATCATCATCTCTTGATCAAACGTTTAGCGAGATTCGACAGGTCAAGGTTCCCGTTGGTTTGCACGGCCACATTGACTTGTGACCCTAATTGGTCCCCCGGGGGACGGGCTACGCCCGAAATGTCCCCTCTGCGAAAGCCATCCCTCCGCTTTATCGGGACGGCCATCGCCAGTCCCTTTTGAATGATCTGGGGTCGATATGGTTAATAGTGCGTTAATTGAGTAGGATTCCGAGAAGCGAGAACTTGTTTCGTTAAGTTCCGTAATCGAACAGGCTCGGCTTTAGTGCCAAACGGCATCGGCGGGTCGCCAAACGTTCGATCGGAGACGGAGGGCCCCGATGCTGAAACTTCCCGGCCATACCCGCTACGCCTATTCGCCGATCGTCGAGCGCAAAGACTACAGTTGGCCGGGAGGCAAGCGGCTCGCCTTCTATGTCGCGCTCAACATCGAGCATTTCGCGTTCGGCGCCGGGCTGGGGATGGATCCGGTGCGCAGCGGCCAGCAGACCACGCGCAATTTCGCCTGGCGCGACTACGGCAACCGGATCGGCAATTGGCGCCTGTTCGAAATCCTGGACGAGCTCAAACTGCCCGCCACGATTCTTTTGAACAGCAGCGTCTGCTATCACTATCCGCAGATCGTCGAAAAGATCAAAGCGCGCGGCGACGACGTGCTCGGCCACGGCCGCACCAACGCCGAGCTGCTGCGGCCGATGTGGGAGCACGACGAGGCGCGCGCGATCCAGGAATGCACCGAAGTCATCGAAAAACACGTCGGCGTGAGGCCCACTGGTTGGATGGGACCCGGGGCGCTCGAATCCAACGTCACGCCCGACCTCTTGAAAGAGGCCGGCTATACGCATCTGCTCGATTGGCCGCTCGATGATCAGCCGGTATGGATGCAGACGCGCGCGGGACCGCTGCTTTCGGTTCCCTATCCCATGGAATTGAACGATGCCGGCGCGCAGGCGCATCGCGATCACACCGGCCGCCAGTTTGCCGAGATGATCGTCGACCAGTTCGAGGAACTGCTGGAGCAATCCGAGCGCCATCCGCTCGTCTATGCACTGTCCTTGCATGGCTTCATCGTCGGCCAGCCGTTCCGGCTTCGGCCGGTGCGGCAAGCCATCAAGCATTGCGTCGAGCACAAGCACAAGGATCGGGTCTGGTACACGCGCGCCGGCGACATCGCGAAGTACTGCTTCTCGCTGCCGAAAGGTCTCATTCCAAGCAGTGACTGACTTTAAGTGAGGTCCGGCAGCAAAACTCCGTTCATTCCCGCGCATAGCGCGTCCTCAGGGGCGTTGACGCCCGTCTTCGACGGGCTATGGACGCAGGTAAACGCGCTTATGCTGGGAATCCAGGGGACGCGCTGCGTGGCCCAGGGTCCCCGCTTCGCGGGGACGAACGGAATGGTGGTCGCACCGAACAAACTGAGACAACCTCGGACAGTTGAAGCATCAGCGTATCTCGGCCACAACAAGGTCGATTGCATCGCTTCGGGAGCCGACGCGGCATGTCACCAGCGCTCCAGCAGCCTCGTTTACGGATCGGCATCGATACCGGCGGCACCTTCACCGATATCGTTTCGGTCGATAGCGGCTCGGGCGCCATGCGCGTCACCAAGGTTG
>Ga0070699_100003469_pt1 | contig 13941 bp, 7 predicted proteins | sample KBSK1503metaG_FD_65473 | JGI IMG/M metagenome (GOLD analysis project Ga0070699, IMG submission 65473) | Corn, switchgrass and miscanthus rhizosphere microbial communities from Kellogg Biological Station, Michigan, USA - KBS K1-50-3 metaG | ecosystem: Host-associated > Plants > Roots >...
CGGCTTCCGCTACGCGCAGTTCAGGCGCGACCGGAGTTCCAAAATCTTTTGCGCGTGCGATGCCGACGGTAAGGTCGCTGAACCAGCCACGCCCGCTCCAGGAATACCCGGCGTAGATGGACATTGAGTTGTCAGGAAACGCTCCCGTCGAGATGGTTCTCGACATCGTCAACGTCAGGCTCTGGCTTCGCGACAGGGAGTACCCCATGCCCACGTTGCCATTCCGCAGATCCGACGGCGGAAAGTCGGACGTCACGCCTGGCTCGTTGCTCGAGGCCAGTCGCTTGAGCGCCGTATATCCGACGCCGCCATAGATGGACATCCTCCTCGAGGCCGTATAGGACAGGGTCGCTGATGTTCCGTCCCCCATGAGCTGATTGCCATAAGTCTTGGTCGCGGCCAACGTCTGGCTGATCGGTACGAAGAGGGACGCCTGTGCTATGTCTGGAGTCGCCCTGGGCCGAACCGACCGTGCGAGGTCGAGGGGAGTCGCGAAACCGCGTAACGCTGCCTGACCATAATTACCGTCGGATTGTGCGTGCTGCATTCCCAGTTGGTCTGAGTTTGCAACAAAGGCATTGACCCCACCCGAAACTCCCCACCGGCGGTGAAATCTGCGCCCCGCGCCAAAGTCGACTGAGCCTCCCATGGCACTTATCGACGTGTATTTCGCCCGCTGCGTGCGGTTTCCCACGATGCCGAGCGAGTACGACGATCGGGCATCGCCTTTGCGCCATCCGAGCGCCATCGAGGCGGTCGTGATCAGATCCTCGCTGAGCACATCCTGAGGGAGATACCCACCGAGCGTGATCGGAGGAAGGGTAACAGATGTGAAGCCGCTCTCCACGCTGACAGCCGAGACAACCAGGCCGTTCCGGGGTTCTTGGGCGCTGGCGATTCCGCTCGCACAGGCCAGCGAGATTACCGCCACAGACAGCGCCTTCACGACCTTGTTGGAAGAATTTGTCACGGAGCCCCCCTCGTCAGCAAGAATTCGACCAGCAACGGCCACCCACCACTCACCTCGTTGCGAGAATAAGTTCCGCCTTTGCCAGACAAATAGGTCCAGATTCCGAGGATTATTAGGCGCATGTCCCCCCGAATGGCGCACTTCAATGACACGGAACGCCTGTTGCTACGCTGCCTAACGACCGTCCGTCGCAATCACTCCGATCCGCTAGAATCCCAGGATATGACACCCGTTCAGATGTCAATCGGCAATCGACTATTGTGGGTCGCCTTTACGCTGCTGCTCTTCGTGGGGGTGATCGTCTTCATCGGTCCATCTGTGTTAGTTCAGCGGATCCACGCCCAGAGCCAGGCCACCACCGCAACAGTTCGAGCGTATCAGTTTGGGCAGATCGGAGACACGACCCCGGCCAGGGCAGCCATCTGGGTCGATCAGGCGACGCTGGTGCGCCTCAAGGCAAAGGCCGCCGCTAACGACCCTGATTGGGTTGTGCTCAAAGCCGGCGCAGACCAGCTGACCAGGCTGACCGTCTTGCCGTACGATCGGAACGCCGGAAGCAGCAATACCACCATCGGCTATGCCTACCAGGGAGAAGGCTGGTGGGGCGCGGTCTTTTCGCTCGCATTCGCCTACGAAGTGACTGGCAATGCGGCGTATGCCAACAAGGTCCGGGAGATCGTGTCGGTCATCAATCTCGAAACGAAAAAAGGAAACCTTCAGCCTGTGAGTGTGGATGCGGGTTTTCCGACTCGATTTCTACCGTTGTCTCTGGGGCTTGCCTACGCGTGGTGCGGAGATCGTTTCACCGCTGCGGAGAAGGCTGACACGTTCGCCACAATCAACCAGTGGTTCGACGCCTACAAGACGAGTCCGGGCATCATCGACAAAGATGGCCCGGTATTCAGCAACTACTTCGGCGGCCATCTGGCGGGCTTCGGCATCGCAGGACTGGCCACGGCGGGCGAGAATCCCCGCGGCCGCGAGATCGCCGATTACATGCGCGCCCGCTTTGAGCAAGTCAATATGGCCTTTGCCTCCGGCGTTTTCGCTGGTGGCTATCCCCTCGAAGGATATACCTACGGTACGAACCATTTCGTGCGGATCCTGCAGTACGCCGCGGCGGTGCGGACGGCGACCGGAGAAGACCTGCTCGGCCCGAATACCGCCAATAAGATCGTTCGTAGTCTCATTTACAACTTGAAACCCAATCGATGGCAGTTCCCGGACGAAGCGGACAACCCTGGCGATTACACGGGCATCATGGACCAGACGTTGACGACGATGCTGACGTCGATGGCGTCCGGCAACGAGGCCGGGTACGTGCAATTTTTCTTGCAGCATCTCGCTCCGGGGCCGGCCAACATTCCGGCTGGGGCTGCCATCAAGCTGCTCTGGGGGGGATCGGTTGCGCCGATTGACTATCGCTCAGCGCTGCCGCTTTTCTACAACTCGCCCGGAGACGAGCACCTGTACATCCGCTCCTCCTGGGGCGACGATGCCGTGTGGGCGTCATTCAAAGCCAGCGCGCAGCACCTCGGGTCTTCCGGCGACACTCATGGGCACGACATGCGTGGTGCGGGACACATATCCATCCAGCGCGGGAACGACTACCTGTTGGTCAACTCGGGACAGTGGAAAGGGCAGAACGGCTGGGGCGGGAATCCCAGCGCGTATGACCTGCGCAGCTGGCGGACCAATACGTTGTTCTATCAGAACCCCTGGGGGCCGAATTATCAGGGCGCCCAGGGGTTCTGGGGCACCAAAAACATCATCGCCTACGAGGAAACGCCCGACTACGTCTACAAGAAGTCCGATCTGACCAGCGCGTACAACCTTCAGGGTGCTGTGGCGTTGAAAAGCTTTGTCCGATCGTTTGTGTCCGTTGGGAACGGGAATTTTCTTCTGAGCGATCGCATCGAGGCGGGCAACGCGACGGATGAAAAAAAATTGTACTTCCATTTCAATCGCAACGGCATTCCGAAGGTGAACGGCAACGTCGTGACATCGACGGTCGGCGAATCGCGATTGTTTGTGAAGACGATGCTTCCGGCGAATCCAGTCATCCTGGTTGTACCAGATCCGGTATCGGACGCCGATCCGACGGCGATCACCTATCGCACCGAGGTGTCCGACAGCGTCGCGTCTCAGGATTTGATCGCCCTGCACCAGATTAGTGCGACGGCCAGCACGGTGACCGAGATTCCTGACGCCGGGCCGATTACAGTCCCCGCGCGAAACATGTTCGGCGCCGCCATCATGAGCGGCACACCGAAATTCGTCCTGTTCGCCGCCACAGCGTCGCCACAAACGAGCGTGACGTATTCCACTGCGAGGGCGGGGCTTCACCTGCTGCTTGACATGGCGCCCAACAAGACGCTGGTGGTCGATCTGGACGGCACGATGCTGAAGTCTGTCAAGGTGTCGAGCCAGGGTGTGGCGTCGTTCAGCGCGCCGAGCGGCGGAGTATTTCGCGTAGAGGAGCCCTCGAGCAGGGTGACCCGCCAAGCCGAACCTGCGCGTCCCCCGAGCGCACGATAACCGCTTTAGATCGCCAGTCCTTCGACGACCGGCTCTCGATTGCCCGCCAGGAAAATATTGCCCCAGAGCTGAAGATTCAAGAGCCTCCAGATTCGATCGGTGGCATCCTCCAGACCGCGCTGGTGCCGCTCGAGAAGCTTCTCAACCTCGCGCATATCGAGATACGAAGCGAGGACACCATCACCCTCGCGTAGCAGCGAAAACAGCGCGTCTGCGCGGGAATCGGCGAGCCATTGGCGGATCGGCGTTGGAAATCCCCTCTTTTTGCGGTGGACGATGTCTGCCGGCAACAGATCCTCAACTGCCTTCTTCAGGATGTACTTGGTGACACCGTTTCGAATCTTCAGGTGCGCGGGGACGCCGGCGGCGAACTCGACCAGCTGCTGATCGAGAAACGGCACGCGGCTCTCGATCGAGCATGCCGAGCTCATTTGATCCTGTTTCATCAGGAGCTCGACCAAGTACGTCTTCTGGTCCGCGTACAACATGCGATCGAGCAACGACGATCGTGGTTCGGCATCCCAGTAGCGTCTGAAATTTTGATAAGGGGCAACTGGAGTCCGGCCATCACGCCACAGCAGGCGCCGTGTTTCCTCCATGGAGAAAGCGCAATAGAAGTTGTCCAGCTGCAGGGATTCCACGGTGTCTTCACGACCCACGAACGTGTGCCGGAGCTTCCGCCGAACCCCGCCGGAAAGAAGCGGCGAGTCGGCAAGACGGGCTCGGATCCAGGCACGCGACTTGGCGGGGATGACGCCGTACAACGACATCCATCGACGATTGAAAAGGTAGTGGCCGTAGCGCTCGTAGCCGCCAAACAGCTCATCACTGCCGTCGCCGGTGAGCACGACTTTCACATGGCGGGATGCCAGTTGGGCGACGAAATAGTGCGCGATGCTGGACGGCCAGGGAATCGGCTCGTCTTCGTGCCAGATGAGTCGCGGCAGGGCGTTGAACAGATCGTCCCTGCCGATGACAACTTCGTGGTGCTCGGTGCCGAGCGCCGACGACACTCGCCGCGCGAAGTCGAGCTCGCTGAACTCCGCTTCGTGGTACCCGACGGCAAACGTCTGGATGGGGCCGGACACCGTCCGCGCCATCAGCGCTGCGATGGCACTCGAATCGACGCCACCGCTCAAGAACATGCCAAGGGGCACATCGCTCATCAGATGCGAGTCGACGGCGTCCTCGAGCCGGCGGCGACAATCGCGGATCCAGGATTCATCTGACCGAGGCTCGGTCTCTGTCGGCTGTGGCACGTCCCAGTACTGCGAGATGTGGAGACGCGGCGATGGCGTCTCGAGGCGCAGGGTTAAATGATGACCCGGCATCAGCTTCCGAATGCCCGTAAACAGCGTCTCCTCGCCGCTCGTGTACCCGAATCCCAGATACTCCGGCAGCAGTTGTTCGTTGAGCGACGCGGAGATAGCCGGATGTCGCAATAATGACTTGATTTCCGAGCCGAACGCGAACAAGCGGCCATCCCAGAAGTAATAGAACGGCTTGATGCCCAAGGGATCCCGCGCGCAGAACAGCGTTCGAGATTCACGATCCCAGAGCGCAAATGCGAACATGCCACGGAACCGCGATACGCAGTCGGGGCCGTACTGTTCGTAGGCGTGCAGGATGGTCTCGGTATCGCAGTGACTTTTATATCGATGACCGGCCCGCTCGAGGCCGGGTCGTAGAGCGGCATGATTGAAAATTTCGCCGTTGTACGTGATCCACAGATCGCCGCTTTCGTTGCTCATCGGCTGCGAACCGTGCGCGACGTCGATGATGCTGAGCCGGCGATGGCCGAGGAAGGCGCGCGAATCGCAATAGACCCCGCCATCGTCAGGACCGCGGTGCTGCACGGACGCGGTCATGTCCTCCAGGATCCTTCTGGCATCCGGGGGAGCGGCGAGTGTCACGAAGCCGGCGATTCCGCACATAAATTCAAATCACTCTCACTCGCGTGGGCGACGTGTCGAGGTATGGCTCGAATGTCCCAGGCGCGGGGGCGACGACTTCGTGATGGCCCCAACTAGACATCGACTCCGTACTCCGCGTCAACAGCGGGCCATTGAATCTTTTTCACCTTTTCCGATGTCCCGGTTTTGGGTTTGGGTCAGATTTCGGCCAGGACTCATCGAGGCGCTTCTTCCAAGGCCGTGAATGCGTTCGCAAGCATCACCAGGCACCGGGTCTCGGCAACCGCGCCGTCTAGCTGGACTGGTCGAGCATGAGTGGACACCTCCAGCAAAATTGCGACCAGCAAGACTCGTTCTGATACCTACAGCGAATCCACTGAAGTTCCGAATTTGTAAGACAATTGAGCCAACTTCTGACGACTCTTAAGCTCGCGGTTACTGGCCCGCCGGAATCAACTCACAGAAGGGCGTCAGTGAAGAAATGTGTATATTGGTCGCTCGCACAGGAGGCGGAAAACTGGTTGCCGGCGGGTCCGCGGAGCGCACGATAATCTGCTGCTGCTCGCCGATTTGTGGCTACTTGCCGAAGCGATCATTCGAATTGGAAATGCCAGCGCCGACGGCGCCGATGTCGTTCCCGGCGCCATACGTCGTCGTCTCGCCCATGTCGACGACGACTGCGCTCGGCATGTAGTACGTTCTGAAGTCCTCGAGAATCTGTGACACCGTCTTGGTGCGCTTCCACACGGCCTCAAAGGAAAACGGCGCGAAGTTCGGCGGGCCCGTGATGCCAGGATTTCCGGTCATGTCGTGCATCGGATTCCGACTGTCGGAATAGTGCGCGCCCGCCATGTCGAACCACGCGTTGTAGTCAGCTGTGACCGTCGCAGTCCCGACCTGCACCGACGGCGTCACGTGATGCATCACCAGGTTTGAGCTGAACGTCGCAGAGCCCGACGTCAGCGTAATGGGCTCTCCGACCTTGTTCACCATGTCGAAGGTGTTGTTGCGAATCAACGTCCCTTTCACGCCGTAGATCTGAAACACGGCGCCGCGGGTCACCGACGCGCCCCAGAACACGTTGTGATGGATGTTGGGCGGCCCGGCAGTCTGCGTCCAGACAAACCCCTCGGTTCCGCCACCCGTGACCAGGTTGTACCGGAACTCGCCCGCGAGGCCGCGAACATTCCAGGAGCTTCCCTCGATGACGTTGTGTTCAATCACCAGACCCGGAATATTGCCCAGCTCGAAATTCGACGCCTGGCTCCACCCTCCGTAGTACAGGTGATGGCTGTAGTTGTGCGAGATCGTCCCCGTGAACGCCTGGCTCACGTAGAATCCGACACGCGCGCCGATCGCAACATTCCCCTCCGCGGCCGTAGCTCCGCCGATCGTCCAGTTCGGCGAACGGATGTCAACCCACCCCGCGGCGAAATTATTCGTCTGCAGCACTTTCGCACCGCTGCTCGACCCGGCAAGGACGAGAGCCGGCCACGAGGCATGGGCCAGTCCGCCGGTATATGCGTCCGGATACTGTCCGAGCGGCTGTCGAGAGTTCGACGAGAAGAGGTTGTTCGTAATCGTAACGGCGCTGTCGCCGTTGGTCGTGAACGCGAGGATGTCGTTCGCATAGAACCGGCAGTTGTCGACGGTAACATCGCCGCCCGTCGTGATGTCGATGCCGTTGGCGGCCGTTTTGATGCGATCTCCCAGGTCCAGGAAATCAACATAGGTCGCGGAGAAACTCGACGGGGCGCCGACGATGCTGTGTCCGTTGCCGATCACCTTGATACGCTTCTCGGGGCTCCCGGACAGGACGTAATCCCGACCTTTCAGGTCGAGATCCGCGGTCAAGGTGATCGTTTGCGAGTAGGTCGGCGGTGGCAGCACTGTGATCCGGCGCGGCCTGGAGTCGTAGAACGTCGCACCCGCGAAGCCCCGTATCCATACAGCATGGGCACCTTCCGCAATCCCGCTCACGCGTGTCTTGAAGACGCTGAACTCCGCATCGACGCAACCGATAGTCCCGACCTTCGCGTCGTCGACGTAGAATTCCACGCGATCGAGGCAGTAGCCGGTGCCGGGGACCCCCGGGCCGCCGCCGGAGAGATCGAATCCGAGCCCAACCAGCCTCAACTCGGCGGGCGCGAGAAACGTCTCACCCGGTGCAGGCGTGATCATCGCGGTATAGCGATTGCCGATGGTGGCTCCGCCCTCGCTCGTCGTCGGGGCCACATCGAACGGGCCGTCCGTGTCCGCGTCAAACGAGAGCACGCCTTGCGAGGACGACACCCGCGTCCACCGCACTGTGCCGTTCTCCGTAATCTGATACTGCGTCAGGGGCACTAATTCTGTGATGACATGGCGGCCGGCGCCTGAGACTGATGGCGGAGCCGGCGCGGAGGTCTGGGCGCCGGGCACTGCGTCGGGCGATCCGGTTGACGAAGACGATGGCGCGCGCATGGGAGAACGCGCGTCTGAATGGCTCTCTCCAATGTCGGGCGCCGAGCGCAATCGAGTGACGGTTTCGGGCGCCGGGCTGGTCTTACGCGGCGCGCGGTCCCGGAATGCGGATAGCTCCCCGCCGACGGTCAGCAGGACCACCCCGATCAGCCACCACCTGACGCTGCGCATATATTCGCAGGTATGAGTACTTCGCGACAGGTTCGACACCACTATCGCAACATAGCGTACTTAAGTGACTGGCCGGTCCTTTATCCGGCGAATCAGGTTACTTCTCCAAGTAGATGACCACGCCACTGGCGAAGAAGCGCAACGGAGGACAGATCTTGAGTAAGCCGTGATCAACGCGCTTGATCAGAGGCTGTCCGCAGAACGGCACGCTTCCTCGTAACCGGGAGATCAGGTGAAACGGGTACGCTTCGAACGCGGAAAAGCTCGAGCGCATGTTCATGACATCGCGCCATGTAACTGGCTTCTCGTGGTCCGTGGCGTGGCCCTCTTTCGGCCGGATCCGTTCGATCAGTCTTGAATTGCCCATGTGTTCGAAGAACAGGCCCCGTCCGCCGGGTTTGAGCAACCGGCGGACTTCGAGTAGACCGGCGCGCAAGCCGACATGATGCAGGATGCCGAAGCCGTGCACGATGTCGAACGATGCGTCAGGAAAGTCGGTTGGATCGCAGCGCATTTCCAGCGCGCGCACACGGTCTCCGACACCGTTGAACCTCGCGCGCGCGTTCGTCAGCTGGACGCCGACAGGGGAAATGTCGATCGCTGTGACCGTCGCTCCCAACTTGGCGAGATACGTGGTCTCCTCTCCCGCTCCGCATCCAAAATCCAGAACGCTGCAGCCTGCGAGCGTACCCAGGCGTTTCGCGCCCCATTGCCGCCAATCCCATTCATCGACCGGAGCCGCATACTTCTGATAGAAGCTCTGATTCAACGCGAGCTGATCCGCGAATCTCGAGTAGGCTTCATCGGCGAACGAAGCCTCGTCCATCAGCCTCCGCGCCTCGTCTGCGCCCGCCACGCGCATGCTGTTCATAGTCAGTCCGTCGCTAAAATACCTTCCGTCGCACTCACCGTCCCGCCTGCACGTGACTGCGTCCCATCAGTCGGCTTACGCGACATCACCACCAGGCCGTTCCGCACGCCGATCGCCGGTCGCCACGCCAGCATTGCTTCGGCGCGCGTGCAATCGAACTGCAGCTCCTTGATCGAGCGCACCCGGTAGCGCGAGAGAGGGACGCCGCGTTTCAAGAGCCGGCCGACGACCTCCAGCGCTGCACCGGCGATGTACAGCAGCCACCTCGGCGCGTGCACAACACGCTGCGGATTCTTCATCACACTCTGGCACGTCGCGATGTATTCGTCCTGCGTGATCGGCGTTGCGTCTACCAGATGAAAGATCGAGCCACACACATCGGGCCGCGTGGCCGCGGCCAGCAGACCGTCGACGACATCCTCGACGAACACCAGCGGGCAACGGAGCGTGCCGGCCCCGATCACCATCCACCGGCCGCCAAGCGCGATCGTTCCGTACGGCGGAATCGACTCGGCGCCAGGTCCAAAGATCTGACCCGGGCGCAGCACGACCGCCTGAAGGCGGTGGTCGCGAACGGCATCGAGCACGATGTGCTCCGCCTGCAGTTTCGCCTGTGTATACGAACCGCGCTGCTCCGGACTGGGCTCCAGCGGCGCGTCTTCTCTGACCACCGTTCCCGGTTCGTGACTTGCGTAATCGAGCACGGTCATCGAGCTGACGTGCACAAGCCGTTGAACGCCGTGACGGAGGCACGACTTCACGACATTGGTCGTTCCCCACACGGTGCCCGCTTCGAAATCCGGCCACCCGCGACCGCGCATCGTACCGCCGACGTGGTACACGAGATCGACGCCCGAAACCGCTCGATCGACCGCGTCCGGGTCCCCGAGGTCTCCATACACCACATGCACGTCGGGTAGATCATCGAGATGGGAGGACGGACGACGGGCGAGCACGCGGACCGGTTCCCCGAGGAGACGAAGGCGATTGAGCAGCGCGCCGCCGAGAAATCCCGAGGCGCCCGTGACGAGAATCCTCGCGGGCGGCACCCGCTCGTGCGCGCGCAGCGCCAGCGCCTTATCGGCGTCGGCCGCGCGGCAGACGTTTTCGATCCACCCGACCATCCGCCGCCCTTCATCCATGCTCACGGGCGGTGCCGCCTGGCGGCGGAGCGCATCGTGAAATTCGACGACGCCAGCGTGGATCCCCGGTGACGGGCGCAGCTTCCCCGTGGCGAAACTGACCATGTTGCGCGGCGTCTTGTAAAGCGTCCCAAGCGCCGTGGTGACCGCATCGATGCTGGCCCCGATCGCCTTGGGTCCGGGGAGCGATTTGTGAACGGTACACGTCTGGAGGAAGCAGTCGATGTGCAGATAGCCCCTCGTCCCATGGACGATCAGCTCGTTCCGAAGAGGATGCGTCGCCCACGACAGAAACATCTGGCCCACGCCCTTCTCGCATTCCACGGTGGCACGCCATTCGTCGAAGTACACGTTCGGGTTCTTGCCGGTCGTGCGGTACCGGACGTCGACGTCCCGAATAGCGCCGAGGAATGATTCGAGCAGGTAGAGGCCGTGGATGCCGATGTCTTCGAACGGGTAACCGCCAAGACGGAAAGGGGCAGGGACCGGCCCGCCGGCGTACAGCGGGTAGTCAGAGCTGCGACAGAAGTCCACGGCGAGCACGTCACCGCACGCGCCCGCGGCCGCGAGCTTGAGCCCTTGCACAACGACGGGGTCGGCCTTGGCTGAATGGTTGACCGACAGCACACGACCAGCCCGTTGCGCCGCCTCGATCATCTGATCGCACTCGTGCCGCGTCGGCGCCATCGGCTTCTCGACGAAGACATCGCAGCCCATCGCCAGTGCTTCGAGCGTGAGCTGGCAATGGGAGGCGGCGGGGGTGAGCACGTGAACCACGTCCGGCTTCGCGGCGGCCATGTCCGCGAGGCTCCCGAACACGCCAGAAATGCCGAACTGCGCCGCGAGTTGCCCGGCACGCTCAGCCGAGCTGTCAGCGAGCCCGACGATCGAAACGTGAGGAAGCGTTTGAAGCGCTCGAATGTGATACGCGCTGACGTAGCCCGCCCCGACGATGCCTACCCTGATCTGTCGCACAGAATTCATTGCCGCCGAACCGCCTTTTCGGTGAGTTTGTCTTCCACAATCCGCACGACATCATCTATTCGCGCGTCCCAGCCCATATTCGCGACCGAGTGCATCCGCCGGGCCTTGTCGCGGACAGCGTCGCCGGCCAGCGCCTCGTCAATCTCACGCAGGAAGTCCGGCGGCGTTCTCGCGATTCGCACGTACTCCGCAAAGCGGTCGATTTCCGGCGCCGACACTGCCACGATCGGCTTTCCCGTGGCGAGGTACTCGCGCAGCTTGAGCGGGTTCGAGTTCACGACCTGTCGTGTCAGGCGATACGGGATGATCGCCACATCGAATGCCTTCGCCCAACGCGGAAGGCTCTCGTACGGTTGCGGCCCCGCGAACACGACGTTCGGGAGATCCCGCAGCGGCCCCGGATCCACCGCGAGGCGTCCAACCATCAGGAAGGTCCACTGCGGCCGCTGCCCGGCCAGGTAGGCGATCAGGTCCAGATCGATCCACGCCTCGATGAGGCCGTAGAAGCCGATGATCGGGTGTGCGAGATCCTTGGCGGCGTCGGCTATCGGCAACGACGGGTCCGCCGCGGTCTGGAACAGGCCGACATCCACGCCGTGCGGCGCGTGCACGGCGGACGGATTCAGCTTCCGTTTCGCTTCCAGCAGCAACGCCGACGCAACAAAGACCTGGTCGGCCGATCGCAGCAGACCCGCATCCATGCGCGCGACCGCCTCCGCATCCACGTCCGGAAGCGCGGCATAGTCGTCGATGCAGTAATAGACGATCAACGCCTCGTCGAGCGTACCGGCGAGGATGCCTGGATGGGGCACCGCAAACCAGGAGATCGTGCGATCGAAACCGAGTCGCGTGAGTGCGCGCTTGACGAGGAATCTGCCTGCGGCGCGGTTCAAGCCTTCCATCACCGGCAGGCGGCGGAACGGGATCTGCGGCATGGTGATGTGCCACATCCGCTCGCCAACCTGGCGCGGCCTCGCCGCGGCCTGAAACAGCTTGCGCCGCAGCTTGCGAAAATCCCGGCCGGTCGCTTTCGGCGCGCGAAGACCAGGCGAATCCACGTACAGGACGCGCGTCCGCTGCGCGAGCCGTGCCGCCACGTGGTGGCTGCTCGTCCGGTTCTCGGCAAACCAGTCGTTACCGAAGTAGACGATCCCGAACTCCTTCAGCGCCGCCGTGTCGGGGTTCGTGCTGGCGCGGCGGTCCGTGGGGATCAGATCGGACTCGTTCAACGGTTCCGCAACCGCGGCCATCATGCTCCCTTTCGGAGCAGCACTGTCTTGGCGGTGTTGAGGATGATGAAGACGTCGAGCGACAGCGACAGGTTCTTGATGTAGTAGAGGTCGTACTGCAGCTTCTGCAGCGCGTCCTCGACGCTCGCACCGTAGGAGTAACTTATCTGCGCCCAGCCGGTGAGCCCGGGCCGCACGATGTGCCGCTGCCCGTAAAACGGAATCTGTCGCGAGAGATCCGTCACGAACTCCGGCCGTTCGGGGCGCGGCCCGACGAAGCTCATGTCACCCCTCAGCACGTTCCAGAGCTGCGGGAGCTCGTCGAGACGGCTGCGGCGCAGCCACAGGCCGACTCTCGTGACCCGCGTGTCCCCGTCCTTCGACGCCCACACGGGTCCGGTGTCGGCTTCGGCGTTCTCCCGCATCGAGCGGAACTTGTGGAGCGTGAAAATGCGGCCGTGCAGCCCCACGCGGCTCTGGTGATAGAGGATCGCGCCCGGCGACGTCAGTCTGGTCGCGAGCGCGACCAGCGCCATTGCAGGAGCCGCCACGATCAGGCCGAGGCCCGCGGCAACGATGTCGAGGGTGCGCTTGCCGGCCGCCAGCACGCGACTCTTGCGGAAACCCGGAGAAAAAATCAGCCAGCTTGGCCGCAGGTTCTCGACGGCGATCTTGCCCGTATATTCCTCGTACACCGAGGCAAGGTGATCGAAGGACACTCCGTCGAGCTTCATCTCGAGCAGTTTGTCCATCGGCAGCTTCCCGCGCGCGTCAGCCAGGCTCACCACGACGCGATCAACCGATCGCGCGCGGACGATAGCGGGGATGTCCTCGAGCGTGCCGATGACGCCGGGATTGAGGACCGGCGTGCCCATCCGCGCCGGGTCCGGATCGATGAAGCCGACGATCTCGACGCCGAGCTCGTAACGCCGCTCGAACATCTCGCGCGCCAGCGTCACCGCCGGGTCATTCGTGCCGACGAGGAGAAGCCTCTCGCGCGGTCCGACATGGCCGCTCATCCATTCGAACCCGATTCTCCAGCCGATGACGAACGCGATGACCAGGAACGCGGCGATCACGAAGACGCCGCGCCCGATGATTAGCGTCGGAAACCAGAAATAGAGCGCCGCCAGGATGAATGAGGCCGACGAAAGGGCCTGCAGAATGCGCGTGAACAGCTCGCGTCGATCCGCGAGATAGCGCAGATCGTACAGATCCGCGTAGTACAGACACGTCTGAGCGACGAACGCGATCAACAGCCCCTTCGCCGCGCCGTTCTCGATCACCAGCACGTCGCGTGCGCCGAGGTCCCCAAGGCGGACGTATGCGGCCACGACGATCGCGAGGGCAATCAGCAACGTGTCGCACGCCACCAGGACGAGCGAGCGCGTCGTCATGCTGCGTGCGAAAGTACGGCTCATGACTTCGCGGCTGTCTCCGGGCGGGCACCGTAGTAGTAGTTCTGGTAATAGGTGTACCCGCCGGCGTTGGTCGACGTCGTCGACCGGTTCAGAACCGCGCCCAGGATCCGGTCCTGTCCGAGCGAGTCGATGGCGCGCTTCACCAGGTAATGCGGTGTCGATCCCGCCTTGACCACAAGCAGCGCTCCGTCCGTCATCGATGAGAGAAGATGCGCGTCCGGCAGCAGGGCGACGGGAGG
>Ga0070699_100003470_pt1 | contig 13941 bp, 14 predicted proteins | sample KBSK1503metaG_FD_65473 | JGI IMG/M metagenome (GOLD analysis project Ga0070699, IMG submission 65473) | Corn, switchgrass and miscanthus rhizosphere microbial communities from Kellogg Biological Station, Michigan, USA - KBS K1-50-3 metaG | ecosystem: Host-associated > Plants > Roots >...
TACCGGGTCATCGAGAAGCTGGGCGGTGGCGGCATGGGTGTGGTTTACAAGGCCGAGGACACCATGCTCGGCCGCTCTGTCGCCCTCAAGTTCCTTCCCGAGGATGTCGCCCAAGACCCGCAGTCGCTCGAGCGTTTTCGCCGCGAAGCCCGCGCCGCCTCTTCTCTGAACCATCCCAACATCTGCACCATTCACGAGATTGCGCAGCATGAAGGCCGGTGGTTCATCGTCATGGAGTTTCTCGATGGCGTGACGCTGAAGCACCGCATCGCAGGCCGGCCATTGGAGACCGAGACGCTGCTGCCCTTGGCCATCGAGATTGCCGATGCTCTCGACGCCGCTCACTCCGAAGGCATCGTCCATCGGGACATAAAGCCAGCCAACATCTTCATCACCAAGCGCGGCCATGCCAAGATTCTCGACTTCGGTCTGGCGAAGGTGACGCCTGCCACCAGCAAGATCGCGGAGCCAGCGGGAGTCACGGTGGAAGCCACAGCAGGAGTGAGCGCCGAACACTTGACCAGCCCGGGTACCGCCGTCGGAACGGTGGCCTACATGTCGCCGGAGCAGGTGCGCGGCAAGGACCTCGACGCGCGCACGGACCTGTTTTCCTTCGGGGTAGTGTTGTACGAAATGGCCACCGGAATGCTACCGTTTCGCGGTGACACCTCGGGCCTGATCTTCAACGCGATTCTGGAACGGGCGCCAGTATCTCCCGTGCGCCTCAATCCCGATCTGCCGCCGCGGCTGGAAGACGTCCTGAACCGGGCGCTGGAGAAAGACCGCGAGCTGCGCTATCAGCACGCCTCCGAGATGCGTTCCGAGCTGCTCCGCTTGAAGCGAGATACGGAATCAGGAAGGGCCGCCGCCTTTACCACGCCCGGCGATGTAGCTACGGACCGTGTGAGGGCGAGTCTCCGGCCCGTCCAGGCCGAGCCCGGCTCGTCTGGTTCGGAGAGCGTCGCGAGCCCTGGAGTCACTACCGACCACGTGAAGGGGCCGGCTTCCAGCCACAGGCCAGCCTTCAAGAAAGCCGCCTGGCTAGTCGGCGTTCTCGCCGTCGCCCTGATCGCCGTTCTCCTTTGGCAGGTCAGGCACCGCGTCGCATCTCCGGTCAGTTCTGCTAACCCAACCACGGTCGCGGTGCTTCCATTTCAAAATCTTGGTTCTGACAAGGACACGGACTTTCTCCGTCTGGCGTTGCCCGACGAAATTGCCACCGCGCTGAGTTACGTGCACTCCTTGTCCATCCGTCCCTTTACCACCACCAGCAAATACAGCGGCCCAAGTTTGGACCTGCAGCAGGCCGGCCGCGAGATGCGGGTGACCGACATCGTCACCGGCCATTACATGAAGGAAGGCGACCAGTTGCAGGTCACACTGGAAGCCGTGGATGTCGAAAACAACCGCACCGTGTGGCGGGACACCTTGAATGTCGCGGCTTTGGACATGATCAGCATGCGCAGCCAGATCACGGCCAAAGTCCGGCAAGGATTGGTGCCGGCGCTGGGTGCGACAAGCTCCGGTGAAAGCGGTACTCGTCCCAAGAACGAGGAGGCCTACGATTTGTACTTGCGCAGTGTCTCCGTGCCGCATGATCCCGCTCCCAACAAAGAAGCCATCGCCATGCTGGAGCGCGCTGTGGGCCTGGACCCCAGCTACGCGACCGCATGGAGCGCACTGGGACTTCGCTACTACTACGACGCGACCTATTCAAACGGCGGGGAACTGATGTTCCAGCGTTCAAACTCGGCGCTGGAACGAGCCCTGGCTCTCGATCCCAATCTCATTGTCGCCGCTGGCCAGTTGATCGGCAATCGGACAGAAAGAGGTGAGTTGACGAAGGCTTATGCTGACGCGAAGGCCTTAGTGAAACGACAACCGGAGAGTGCGCAGGCACATTTCTATCTGGGGTACGTGCAGCGATACACGGGAATGCTGGAGGAATCAGCGCGCGAGTGTGAGACTGCCCAGGCCTTGGACCAGGGGAACTACCTGTTTCGTTCCTGCGCGCTGGCCTTCAATCAACTGGGCAGAACCGAGCGGGCGAAGGACTTTGCCCAGCTGGATGCCGGCTCGGCATGGGCCGCGGACGTGACCCCCTCCATTCTCTTGCGTGAAGGCAAGCTGGCGGAAGCACGCGAGGCTGCGAAACGAGTCAGTAACGACCTCCAGCGGAAGTTCTGGGAAGCCTGCCTGGATCCCCGAAAGCCGGAGTTGAACACGATTGCGCAGCAGGTGGAAGCCTCGGCTCTGGCAGATCCCGACCCCGAGAATAGGTACTACATGGCAACCCTAATGGCTCTGTGTGGTCAGAGAGATATTGCTCTCCGCGTGCTCAAGAGCAGCATTGAACATAAGTATTGCGCCTACTCCGCGCTGCAAACCGACCCCGCGCTGGTGAAGCTGCGGCAGACTCCCGAGTTCCCCCAGTTGCTGTCCGCCGCCAAAGATTGCCAGAGCAGATTTCTAGCGGAACGAAATTAGCTGCAGTTTGCGGTTTGCCGGGATGGCACGGACGTGTGTGGCGCGGGCGCCCCCGCCCGCGGTTTCTTGATCTTGCCTCCCGGGACGCGGACAGGAGTGCCCTGCGCCACAAAACCTAACCGCTCCGCACTTCCTCCGGCACCACTTTCAGCTCCAGCTTTTCTGTCCAGCGCAGCACGGTCAACGAACTGCTCACACCGACTCGCGCATCGGTCAGCAAACGGTGCAGATCGTCCACGCCGGCGACCGGTTTCCCATCGAGAGCAATGATCACATCGCCTTCGCGCAGCCCCGCCTTCTGCGCCGGGCTCCCGTCTGCCACCGACATCACAAACACGCCACTCTCCTGCCGTAGATCGTAGAAGCGCACCAGACGGCGATGCAGCGGTGCGGTCTGGGCCTCGACGCCAATGTAACTGCGCCGGATGCGCCCATCGTGCAGCAGCCGCCCAGCAACAAATTTCGCCGTGTTGATCCCGATCGCGAAACACAATCCCTGCGCGCCCATGATGGTCGCCGTGTTCACGCCCACCACGCGCGCGTCGGAAGTCACCAGCGGCCCGCCCGAATTCCCCGGGTTGAGCGAGGCATCCGTCTGGATGACGTCGTCAATCAACCGCCCGGAGTAGGAGCGCAGAGAACGCCCCAGAGCGCTGACCACGCCGGCCGTCACGGTGTACTGGAACCCGTAAGGATTGCCGATGGCGATTGCCAACTGTCCGACGCGAAGCTTCTGCGAATCGCCCAGCGGCGCGGCCACGAGGCTCGGCGCGTCATTGCTAGGCACACCAATGCGAATCACGGCCAGATCCGTTGCCGGATCGTCGCCGACCGTGTGGGCAGGGAAGCGCCGCCCATCGGCGAGCGAAACGTAAATTCGCCGGGCATCGTGCACCACGTGGCTGTTGGTGAGAATCAGTCCATCCGGAGTGAACACAAAACCCGAACCGCCGCCTTGCCGTTCCCGAGGCTCGCCCGAGCGGCTCCTGCCCGCCGCCTGCGCGACCTCAATCTTGACCACCGATGGGCTAATTTTTTCGGCGGCGCCGACTACCGCTTGCGAGTAGGCATCGAGTAAGGACGACTCATCGAGCGCAGTGCCGCGAGATGGCTGAGCGATCGGCGCGGAATGGTTTGCTAGCGGATAAAAGACATCGCTTTCTTCGTTCATGACTGCTAGATGAAGCGAGCAGGGTTCCGGATTCAGCGCGCCGCTCACGGTGCTGAAGCTCACGCATACGAACAACCGGCAGAGCGAACCTGTGAAAGCGACGACGGCTTAACGCTTGGGCCGCAGCCGGGTGGCCGCGGTGGGCAATATACATGCCTTGGAGGCATCTGCCAGGGCTTTCTCCAATGCCGTGCCTAGCGCGGCAAGTTCCTGCGGGCTCATGAGTCTTTGCATTTCTTCAAAGAGCTGGCGCTCTTCCTTGCGGATGTGGACGGCCAACTTCTCCACAAAAGTCTGCAAACCGGCGCCATCGAGAGCTCGCCCAGCCGCACGCCCGAAGAAATCCCGCAGCGCCGCGTGCTCCGCAACCAGTTCCTCGACTAAAGGTTTCACCTGCGGAAACCGCGCCGCCGCGGGGAACAGTTCCTCCTCCTCTGCTGCAAAGTGGATCGCGATCTCCTGCTCAAAAATCTGCTGGATCTCCGCCTGCCACGCCTCCAGGTCAACTTCGCCCGCTTGGACGGCACGGTCCACGCGCACGCACAGCGCCAGCACGTGCTGATGCTGGTGGGAAAGCGGGATGAGGTTCTTGTCGCGGAGCATATGGCTATTATCACCGCATAGGGAAAACGTGACCACAATTTCAGTCGGTGGTCACCGCTTCCGCAAGCTCACTTGCGGCGGGCCGCAACGTCAGCCAGTCAGTGCGCACGCGGTCCCACTCCTGGATCAACAGCCCGTAGGACTCGAAGAACTCGCGGATCTGCAGCCGTTCCCAGCCCACAATCTCTTCCAGAATGGGCACGAGGACGGCGAGCGCGTCACTGCTGAGGACGGTCCTCTTGGCAACCTGAGAAACATGCCTGGCTTCGGAAACCGCAATGGTGAAACCGTCGCGCACCTTTACATGCAGCATGACGTGAACATCAGAGTTGCCGTCTCCTACGTAGATGATGTGGTCCGGGCCGACCTGCAACTGGGTCTGCAACTGGTCGAGCGCGGCTACTTTGCCATAGCCGGCCGTGGTGCCAGCGATGGTATCAATCTCTGCTGAATCCTTGTAGCGGAATTCAGTCCCGTAGATGTGATCCGGAGGAACAATCCCCTCCAGGGCGGACTGAATGACTTCAACCGGCGCTGCCGAGAGAACGTAGAAATCAAAGCGATAACCGTCGATCCCCTTCTCAAGAATCTGGTAGAGCAACTCAATGTTTTCTTTGAGGCGAATGCGCTTGCCGACTTCGTACAGATGTTCTCTGCGCACCCGCGCACGAAACTCGGGATCGTGCAGCAGCAGGTAAGCCAGTTCCGCGCCTTGCTGCACCAGGTTGAGTTTCGCCATTCCTTCCGCCTTACGTTCAAATTCTGTGGTCGGAATCCCAACCAACTCGCTCAACACGTACCCGGAGTCGTTGAAGGTAAGGGTCTGGTCGAAATCGCTGGCAAAAAGATAATGTTTCAAAGGCTTATCGGTCATGCACATTAGATTCACTAGGAACACAGATAGCCAACAAAAAACATCGATAGCCCGCATTACGAAAGTTGGTCCTGGCTTTACTAAATCCCTCGCACCGGTGAGAATGGTTGCTTCGCCTCGAGCGCGCGACTTTTCCCGAGGACGCGGCGCAGGTACGGCATCATCGCCCGCAGCGGGCAACAGGAGCAGGAGTCATTATGGCAGCTACCGGAGAACTCATCCGCCTGATCAACTATGTAGATGACATCAATACCACCCTTCGCCGCATCAGCGCCTCCATTCCAATGATGGACGCCGACGAGCGCAAGCGACTGGCGGAAAACATGCGCATCGCCAGTTCCAATATCACCGCAGTACTCAGCCAGTTGGAAAAGGGAGGACACTAGTGGCACAGGTCTCGACGGTCGCTGTGATCGGCGCCGGGACCATGGGCCGCGGCATCGCGCACGTGGCCGCGCTGGGCGGCTATCACACCATCCTGGAAGATCTGCTGCCCAACGCCCTGCGCAAGGCGGAGGGCGAAATTCGAGCCAACCTCGACAAAGCCGTCGAGTTGGGAAAAGTTTCCGCCGGCGCAGCCGATGCCGCTTTCACCCGCCTGGAATTTGCCGGCAGCGTGGAAGCAGCAGCGCGCGAGGCCGATCTGGTGATCGAAGCGGTCCCCGAAGAGATGGAATCCAAGCTCGAGATTTTCACCCTGCTCGACAAAATCTGCCGTCCCAACACGATTCTGGCTTCCAACACTTCCTCGCTCAGCATCACTGAGATCGCCAGCGTGACGTATCGCGCCAGGAAATGCGTGGGCATGCACTTCTTCAATCCGGTGCACAAGATGAAGCTGCTGGAAGTTGTCCGGGCGCTCGAAACCGACGACGATACTCTGGCCACCGTGGTCGATGTGGGCAAGCGGATGGGCAAGGAAGTCGTCGTGATCAAAGAGTCGCCCGGCTTCATCACCAGCCGCATCAACGCCATGATCGGCAACGAGGCGTTTTACATGCTCCAGGAAGGCATTGCCTCAGCGGAAGATATCGACAAAGCCTTAAAGTTAGGCTTGAACCATCCCATGGGTCCGTTCGAGCTGGTCGATCTGGTTGGGCTCGATACCCGCCTGCACATCCTCGAATATCTGCACAAGACTCTGGGTGAGAAATATCGGCCTGCACCACTTCTGGTGCAGTACGTGAAAGGGGGGCGACTGGGCCGCAAGAGCGGGCGCGGGGTATACGAGTACCCGGAGCAGAAGGCCGCGTCTGCGGAGAGGGAAACGCCACCTGCTAAAGTAATCTGTTAAACAACCGGCGTTTGGTTGTGACTGTTATTTGTTGATGTCTTGCTTCGCCTCCAGCCGCTTCACCAGATTCGCGATTTGCGGCTTGAATTGGGCTGGGGCCCCATCGGCAGCAAGCCTCATTTCTTTCACGGCGCTGTCGAAGTCACCGTTCGCACAAGCCAGCCGTGCCCTTTCGTTGTGGACGAGCCAGTGATTCGGGTTCTTCTTGATGTTCGTCTGGAAGATATCGAAGGCCTGCGCCTGCTGGCCCTGGGTCTGGAGCAGGCGGCCATAACCGTGGAGCTGAATCGCATTGGCCATCTCGAGAGCTTTGTTTCGGGTTGCCGTAGCGTCGTCTTTGCGTCCCATGGCGTCCAGAATGCGCGACTTGGTCAGCAGGTTGTCGAAGCGTTCCTCATTCTGGATCGAATTCTCCTCATACTTGAGGGCCTCTTCCAAATTCATCTTGTTATCGACCAGATACGTCGCCGCATCGTCCCAGCCAAACCACGTGTACTGTGCCAAGCCGCGTACCTGGTTGTGCAGGCTTTGCGCAACGATTTCGTTCACGTTAGCACCGACTTTAAACGGCACGGCCAGCTTCTCCCAGCGCAGCGTCACCACGGAAGAGTCTGGCTTCGGGTCATCAAAGTCATAGGTTAGCGCCTCGTGGAGCTCTGCCGGCTGCGGTTTTACCGTCACTCGTAAAGCGTCTTCGGCCCGGTCATAGGTGAAGCTGCCCCAGGAGGTCGAATTGTTGGAGAAAATAACTGTCCACTCGTTCTCCCCGGGAATCATGTGCAGGCCATAGGTGCCTTTCGCTAAAGGCTTCCCCTCGATGGTCACGGGATCACTGAATGCGATGGTGGTGTTTTCGTTGGCTCCGGCGCGCCAAACCTCCCCGTAGGCGACGAGGCCGCCCCAGATCTTTCGCCCGTTTACCAGCGGCCGATGGTAGTTAATGGTGACATCGGTGATTCCGATCCGTTGCGTCACAACCGCGTGCTGGCTGGGCCGCGGCAGGTCCAGAATGGCGGACTGCGCATGTCCTAGGGGTACGAACAGAAGCAAACCTTCGATTACGAGTAGAGCGCGTATGGACTGTCGGTACATGGTGCAAGCCTCCCTATGTGAGTTGTATTTGCGTATGGCAATGTGGGCGGAATCTAGTCGAGCCCGGGAACGAGCGATTAGACGGCAGGTTGCCCGGCTTGGATAGCAGCGTTTTAGGAGCGGCAGTATCCTTGGCTTCACCCTCGGCTTCCCTCGTGGCCTGGGCTGACACCGCGAGGACCCCCACCGGCTATCCTTCTTCCGCTAAAGCCTGTCTAATCGGACAGAAAGAAGATTGTGGGAACTTGACGTCACCCCGCTGCGTAACAGACATCAGATGTTAAGGCGGGACTTGAGACCCCCCGCCACAGGCTCACCCAACCTCCCTGCCGTCTCTCCGGCGGCAGGGGTAAACTGCTATGCGGATGCTACTCGATATCGTTCGCCAGTCGCTGGCCACACTCTGGGCGCACAAAATGCGCTCATTCCTGACCATGTTCGGAATCGCCTGGGGCGTCGGATCGCTTTTATTGCTAGTGGGACTGGGCGAAGGCTTCCGCAGCGGCCAGGCAAAGCAAGTGGCCACTCTCGGCCAGGACATTATGTTTGTTTTCCCCGGGCGGATTCCGGCGGTCGAAGGCAGTCTGCAATCCGGGCGAACCTACCATTTCACCTACGGCGACTATCTTGCCATCCGCGATGAAGCTCGCACCCTGCGCACAGTTTCTCCCGTGCTCAATCGCGAAGACATTCGTGCCGTCAGCGATTATGGCTCAACCAACGGCCAGGTTTTTGGTGTGGCGCCGGAGTACAACCAGATTCGCACCATCCCGCTGGGTACCGGCCGCTGGTTCAACGGAGGGGACAACACGGAGCACCGCCGTGTGGCGGTAGTCGGCTGGGAGTTGCTGAAAAACGTCTTCCCGGGACGTCCCGCCGTGGGCGCAACCATCCTGCTCAATGGCATCCGGTTTGACGTGATTGGCGTTCTGGCCCAAGTGGGCAAGGAAGGCAACAACGGGACCAACGGCCGAATCTTCGTTCCCATTGAGACCATGCGCGATCTCTTTCGTTTAAAGGAGAAAAATTCCGAGAACGCCATTTCGTTCATCAACTACCAGCCGCTCAACAAGGCGGAGCACACACGATCCAAGGAGGAGGTGCACCAAATCATCGCTCGCCGCCACCATTTTGATCCCAAGCTGGAAGGCGCTTTTGAAGATTGGGACACCATCGAGAACTTGCAGCGAGTGGACCAGATCTTTGACGCCATGGACTATTTCCTGGGCGTGGTTGGGCTGGTGACGCTGGGGCTCGGGGCAATCGGCACCGTCAACATCATGCTGGTCTCGGTTGCCGAGAGGACCAAGGAGATCGGCCTGCGCAAAGCTCTCGGCGCCACCTACCGCAACATCCTGACCCAGTTCTTCATCGAAGGGGCATTCCTCACCGCATTCAGCGGCGGCATCGGGTTGGCTATTTCCGTAGGATTTGTGACGCTGCTGGCACAGCTGCCCGCGCCCGAAGGATTTGACACGCCGCGCATTGTGCCGCTCTCAGCCGCAGCGGCGATTCTCTCGTTGGCCATCGCCGGAATCAGCGCCGGGCTCTATCCCGCGCGCAAGGCAGCCCTGCTGCCGCCGGTGGAAGCTCTGCGGCAGGAGTAACCATGATCGGAGACATTGCTCAACAGGCTTACAGCGCGTTGCGGCATAACAAACGCCGCAGTCTGCTCACCATGCTGGGCATGGCCTGGGGCATCGCGACGGTCGTCTTGCTGCTGGCTTATGGCGAGGGATTTGAGCGCGGCTTGTGGATAGCCTTCCGCTCTTTTGGCACAAACCTGGTCTTAGCGTTTCCTGGCCGGACTTCACTGCAGGCGGGCGGTACCAAGGCAGGAAGTGAAGTGCGCCTCACGGTCAATGATCTCGATTATGTCCGCGCTGAAGTGCCTCTCCTCAAGCGGGTTTCGCCCGAGGCCTTCAAACAGTGCGCGGTTGCCTATGGCATCCGCAGCGGCAGCTACGGAGTGAGTGGCGTTTATGCCCACTACGCACGCATGCGCCGCATGGAACTGGAGGAAGGCAGCGCATTCAGCGAGGCGGATGACTTTACCCACACACGCGTGGCCTTCATCGGCGCCGACCTTAAAAAGAAGCTGTTCTCTGGCCAAAATGCCGTCGGCGAGAGCATCCGCGTGGACGGCATTTCCTATCAGGTGGTGGGCGTGCTCAAGCACGTCATCAATAACGGTGACGAGAATCTGAACGAGCACGTGTACGTTCCCTTCAGCGCCATGAGGGACCTTAAAGATACGCATTACCTCAACTCCATCGTCATGGAGTACGAGGGCGACCACGAGAAAGTCGTGAAAGCGCTGCGTGATTCCATGGCCTTTCACCACAGCTTCGATCCCAAGGACAAGCGGGCGGTGTTCGTCTTCGATGTTTTCGCCGACTTGCTGGACCTGCACGTGATTACCACCGGAATTAAGATTTTGCTCGGTTTTATCGGCCTGCTGACGCTGGGCATCGGCGGGGTTGGCCTGATGAACATCATGTTGGTCTCAGTGACCCAGCGGACCCGCGAGATCGGAGTGGAGAAAGCCTTGGGCGCGCACCGCTGGCATATTCTTTTTCAATTTTTGGCGGAGGCGCTGGCGATTACGGCTTTCGGTGGGGTACTGGGCGTGCTGCTGGCTTATCTGGTTTCCTGGTCGGTGGGGTCGCTCACGCTGTGGAGCGCGTTTGAAAAGGACGCCAGCGAAGGAGATATCCACCTGATGATCAACGCCGCGACGCTGTTCTGGTCCACCGCGATCTTGAGTTTCGTGGGGATCGTCAGCGGCATGCTGCCCGCGATCAAAGCGGCACGGCTGGATCCGATTGAGGCGCTGCGATACGAATAAGAATTTGCGTCGTCAGTAATGATACCGCGCTTGGAGAAAGTCAATCCTACCTTCGCTAAACCGATAAACCAACCGATGTTCCTGGGTGATTCTTCTCGACCAGCAACCGGCCAGCACGTACTTCAGCGGCTCCGGTTTCCCGATATCTGTGGAGGGATCTCGCAGCACCGCCTCAATCAACTCGAAGATGCGTAGGGCCGCCTTGCGGTCAGTCGTCACCCAATAGCGCAGGTCTTGCCGAAACTCGGGATGGAATATCGCCTCTCGTTCAACGATTCGTGCCAACGCCCATCTCCCGGCGAAGCTTCTCCAGGGGCTCTGGCCTGCCTTTCCGGCCCACGGCACGCCACAAGGCCTTAAGCAGTCGCTGGGCATTTTTCGGCGACCGTAGCAGGTGCGCGGTTTCCATCAGGCCGGCCAATTCATCGGCTGGAACCATGGCCACCTTCTTGTCCCCCTTCCGGCGGATGATGACCACCTCGCGGTCGTTCGCCACCCGATCGAGAACGGAAGCGAGGCTTTGTCGCAGACTGGTGTATGTGGTTTCCATTTAGTCCGAACCTCAATGGTTATTGTACAGGATTCCTGTACGTATGCCAAAGAGGATGTGGGAGTGGGTCGGAAGTTTTGATGCCTTCTCCATGTCCACGGAGCCTGCCCTGAGCAGTCGAAGGATATCTCTGTGGTTCAATCCGCTTTCCACATTCCGTGCCTGTGCAAGTCCGCTAGAATCAATTGCGTGTCAAACGCCGCCAACGTGCGCCTCGAACGGGTCTTCGCTCAGCTCCGCCTTTATGAACACCCGCTGCTAGATTTCTCGGCGCGCGCCAAGGGCGAAGGCGTTGAAATAATCATCCAGTTTAAGAACCCGTCTGTTCCTGTGCACACCTACTACTTTGATCTGCATCCGCGCGACCTGGATGATCCGCAGTTTGAATGGAGCTTCCAGCGCCAGCTCTACGACTGCCTGCACGATTACCTCGTCGAAATGTTCACGCGCACGCCGCAGAACCGTGTTGAGCGCCAGCGGGAAGGTCTGTGACCCTGCGTCAAAAAATCGAGCAGGAAATTCGCGAATGCGGGCCGGTTCCGTTCTCCCGCTACATGGAGTTGTGCCTATACGATCCCGAGCTGGGTTACTACTCGCGTAATGCGGAACAGTTCGGCAAGGCAGGCGATTTCTACACGTCGAGCGATGTGCACGCGGTATTCGGGCGACTGCTGGCGCGACAGTTCGAAGAGTTGTGGCGTGTGCTCGGCTCACCCGGACGAATTGAGCTGCTGGAACTAGGCCCTGGGAGCGGATTGTTCGCGCAGGATGTGCTGGACTGGTCGGAGAAGAAGTTTCCGGAGTTTTTTCGCGCGCTGCACTATTCGCTGGCGGAGAGCTCGGGCGCGTTGCGGGAACGCTTGCAATTGACCCTGGGCAGGCATTTCAAAGAGGGCAAAGCTTCGTTCCCGCAGCGGCTAAAGCCGGTCGTATCTGACGAGGCGGGCGGCACGGCTGAAGCCAGGCCCTTCCACGGTGACGCTGGCGGTCTTGTCGGCGCTTCAGAGATATCCCCTGCCGTCGCCGAAGACAATCCTGCGCGCGACGACATTGGGGAGGGCACGACTTTAGTCGTGCCGAAAGTGAGTTCTGATGACTTGGCTTTAGCCGCTGAGGTGTGGTTTTCTCGCCCACTCATCATCTTCGCCAATGAGTTTTTCGATGCACTGCCGGTGGAAGTCATCAGTCCGCGGGGCGAGTTGCGTATAGCCATTCAAAATGGCCGCTTCGTCGAAACCTGGGCGCCAGCCTCCGCCGAGGAACTGGAGTTCCTCGATCGTTACAGCGTCCATCCCGAAGCGGGGGAACGAATCGAGGTACCTCTAATCGTGCAACGCTACATGTCGCGCCTTGCGGCTGCCGTACAGCGCGGATTCATCATTGCAATCGACTACGGCTACACGCGCGAGGAGCAGCTCGCCGGACGTCATCGGGGCACAGTCACCGCTTTTCGCCAGCATTCGGTGAGCGCCAATCCCTACGAAGCCCCCGGGGAGCAGGACATCACGGCCCATGTGAATTTCACTGCCCTCGCTGCCGCAGCGGAACAGAATGGCATGCAGGTTCAGCCCCTGCTTACGCAATCACAATTCCTGATGGGGATCGGCGAGGAGAATCAATTTGCCGATGCCTTCGAAGAATGCCGCCTGCCGCAGGAGCGCGCCAAGGTCGCTTTGCAACTCAAACATCTGGTCACACCTGCGGGCATGGGGGAAAGTTTTCAGGTGTTGGTGGCGAGCAAGGGCGTCGCCCCCGAGAGGGTCAGAGCCTTGAGCGGCCTCAGCTTCGGTAAGAGCCGGTCATAACTCGGTCAGAGCCCTGAGTGGCCTCAGCTTCGGTAACAGCCGGTCATAACTATCATTCAGAGACTGTTCGTTCCGAAACCGGCGCAGTGCAGCCGGGCGCAGCTCCCAATAGTTTCTGGCTTGCAAGCCGCCGCATGCAAACCCGCGGGGAGACAATCCATTGAAAGTGCGCATTAAGTTCTTCTTGACATGTATATACCAATGTATATTCTCGAAGGCAGGAAACTCTATGCCAGCTGTTCGAGCTCAACTCGTCAAATGGGGTAACAGTCAAGCCGTCCGCATTCCTAAGACAGTGCTCGAGCAAGCTCACATGCAGGAAGGTGATGAGCTCGAGATCCGGGTTGAGGAAGGCCGCATAACCATTGCGCCGCTGAACGCGAAGCTCACGCTGGAGTCCCTCGTCGCAGGCATCACCCCGGAGAATCGGTACGAAGAGCAGGACTGGGGCAAGCCGGCCGGCAAAGAGGTATGGTAGCTGCCGCCTACGTGCCCGATGCCGGGCACATCATCAAAATAGATTTGGATCCGCGAAAGGGGCACGAGCAGGGTGGCTGGCACCCGGCTCTTGTTTTATCTCCCAAAATCTACAACGGAAAGACCGGCCTCGCAGTGGTGGTTCCGATTTTACCAATCAAGCAAAAGGCTATCCTTTCGAAGTCCAGCTTCCAGGGGAGATCAAGACCACCGGAGTCGTTCTGGCCGATGCGGTTAAGAACATTGACTGGCGGGCACGCCACGCGAAGTACGCCGACACCGCGCCGCCCGAGGTTATCAAGGCCGTTCGCGAACGCTTGATGGCGCTGCTGGGTTTTCCGAAGCCGTAAGTCACTTTATCACGAGGTTGTCGCGCGAGGGAAGGGAGTATCCCACGTTTCGAACACCACGAAACGTGGGCACCCGGCCGGTAGCGAGCAAAGGAGTGGGTGCAGACCAAGTCGCAAATTTGAGCGGCCTAGGTTTTGACAAGCAGCCTCGGCCTGTGAGTCCTCACATTGAGTTCATACGTGTGCGGAGATGACAGGCTACTGGCCGTGCGGTCAAGCACTTCCCACGCGAATATCCTCATCGACTGGTGCACCGGATGAACCAGGTCCTGGCGGCGAGTTTCTATCCGGGAGGAGAGCTTTATGCAGGCCACATACTTTGCAATTACTTCGAACGATTCAACGAGCGGCGTGAGGTCGATTTTGGCAGGAACGTGTTCATATCCGATG